>Ga0160423_10000005_pt1 | contig 182525 bp, 157 predicted proteins | sample CRUFie14St8metaG_FD_108191 | JGI IMG/M metagenome (GOLD analysis project Ga0160423, IMG submission 108191) | Marine microbial communities from the Costa Rica Dome - CRUD Field 142mm St8 metaG | ecosystem: Environmental > Aquatic > Marine > Oceanic > Photic zone | place: Costa Rica: the...
AAAAAAGTAATAAATTAATAACTAAATTGAATAAAAATGGCAAAAGAAAATTTTAATCGTACCAAGCCACACTTAAATATTGGTACTATTGGTCATGTTGACCATGGAAAAACAACCTTAACTGCTGCAATTACAAAAGTATTAGCAGAAAAGGGTGGTGCTGAAGTTCGTGATTTTGACACGATTGATAATGCGCCAGAAGAAAAAGAAAGAGGTATTACAATCAATACTTCACATGTTGAATATGAGACTGAAAACAGACACTATGCTCACGTAGATTGTCCAGGTCACGCAGATTATGTTAAAAACATGGTTACAGGAGCTGCTCAAATGGATGGTGCAATTTTAGTTTGTGCTGCTACTGATGGTCCTATGCCACAAACAAGAGAGCATATCTTATTAGCTAGACAAGTAGGTGTTCCTTCAATTGTAGTATTTTTAAATAAAGCTGATATGGTGGATGATGAAGAGTTAATGGAGTTAGTTGACATGGAAGTAAGAGAATTATTATCATTCTACGATTATGATGGAGATAATACACCTGTTATTGCAGGTTCTGCTTTAGGTGGACTAAATGGTGATGGTGAGTGGACTCCTAAGATCATGGAGTTGATGGATGCTGTTGATTCATGGATCCCTGAGCCAGTTAGAGATAATGCTAAACCGTTCTTAATGCCAATTGAGGATGTATTTACTATCACTGGTAGGGGTACTGTAGCAACTGGTAGAATTGAAACTGGTGTTGCAAATACTGGTGATGCAGTTGATATTATTGGTATGGGAGCTGAGAAATTATCTTCTACCATTACTGGTGTTGAAATGTTTAGAAAGATTTTAGATACTGGAGAAGCTGGAGATAATGTTGGTATTTTATTAAGAGGTATTGAAAAGACTGATATTAAGAGAGGAATGGTTATCTGTAAGCCAGGTTCGGTTGCTCCACATCAAAAGTTTGAGGCTGAAGTTTATATTTTGAAGAAAGAAGAGGGGGGTAGACATACACCTTTCCACAATAAGTATCGTCCACAGTTTTATATTAGAACAACTGACGTAACTGGAGAAATTGTATTACCAAGCGGAACAGAGATGGTTATGCCTGGTGACAACTTAACTATCACTGTTGAGTTAATAGCTGGTGTTGCAATGAGTGAAGGTTTAAGATTTGCAATAAGAGAGGGAGGTAGAACTGTTGGTGCTGGACAGATTACTAAATTACTTTAGTAGTTAGTTTATAAAATTATGAGAGAGGGAAGATTGTTAAATTCAATCTTCCTTTGCTCAGTTTTATACGGGTGTAGCTCAATTGGTAGAGTAGTGGTCTCCAAAACCATTGGTTGGGAGTTCGAATCTCTCCACCCGTGCAAAAAAAAAAAAATGGCTAAAAAAGGAACATATATAAAAGAATCATACGAAGAGCTTGTAAAAAAGGTAAGTTGGCCAACTTGGTCAGAACTTCAAAGTAGTTCAATAGTTGTAGCTATAGCTTCTGTTATTATTGCTCTAATTATATATGGTATGGATACTGTATTTAGTAATTTGATGGAAATTTTTTACAGTTTATTTGCGTAAGAGAAAAAATGGAGCAAGAAGAAAAAATGGAGCAAGAAGAAAAAATGGTGCAAGATCATAAAGTTGATAATGACTCTATGAAATGGTATGTTTTAAGAGTAATGGGAGGTAAAGAGAATAAAACTGTATCATTTATTCAAAAAGAGATAGATCGTTTAAATTTAAATGAATTTATCTCTCAAGTTTTAGTTCCAAAGGAGAAAGTTTATCAGATTAGAAATGGAAAAAAAGTTAGTAAAGAAAGAAATTTTTTTCCAGGATATATTTTGATTGAAGCTAATTTAGTTGGTGAGGTTCCTCATATACTAAAGAGAGTAACAAATGTTTTAGGATTTTTAGGGGCTACAAAAGGAGGATTACCTGTCCCTATGAGAAAAACTGAGATCAATAGAATTTTAGGTCGAGTTGATGAAATGGCAATTACCAATGAAAATCTAAGTATTCCTTTTGTTATTGGAGAAATTGTAAAGGTAATAGATGGTCCTTTTAATAGTTTTAATGCTGAAATAGAAGCAATAGATGAACAAAAGAAAAAATTAAAATTAATGGTGAAAATCTTTGGGAGAAAAACTCCTTTAGAATTAAATTTCATGCAAGTAGAAAAAATATAATATAATGGCTAAAGAAATATCGGGACTTATTAAATTGCAAATTAGAGGAGGAGCTGCAAACCCTGCCCCTCCAGTAGGACCTGCTTTAGGTGCTAAGGGAGTTAATATTATGGAGTTTTGTAAACAATTTAATGCGAGAACTCAAGATAAAGCAGGTAGTATTGTTCCTGTCATAATTACTGTTTTTGCTGATAAATCATTTGAGTTTATTATTAAGACAGCTCCTGCTGCTGCTCAGATTTTAGCAGCAGCAAAGAAGAAAAAAGGTTCTGGTGAACCTAATAGATCTAAGGTAGGTTCAATTACTTGGGATCAAATTAGGGATATTGCTGAGGATAAAATGGCAGACTTAAATGCGTTTAAATTAGAGTCAGCAATGAAAATGGTTGCAGGAACTGCTAGAAGTATGGGTATAAAAGTAAAAGGAACATTTCCTTCATAAATATTTAATCAAATGGCAATTAGTAAAAATATGAAAAAAGCTCTTGAGAATGTAGATTTGAATAAAGTATATTCTTTAGAAGAAGCAGCAACACTTGTTAAAGATAATTCAAGAGTTAAGTTTGACGCTACTGTAGATCTTGCAGTTAGATTGGGAGTTGACCCTAGACAAGCTAATCAGATGGTAAGAGGTGTTGTTTCACTTCCTCATGGAACTGGAAAAGATTTAAAAGTATTAGCATTGGTTACTGCCGATAAAGAAGAAGATGCAAAGTCAGCTGGAGCAGATTATGTCGGTTTAGATGAATATATTGAAAAGATTAAAAACGGGTGGACTGATATAGATGTAATAGTTACAATGCCTGCAATTATGGGTAAAATTGGTGCATTAGGAAAGGTTTTAGGTCCAAGAGGATTAATGCCTAATCCTAAATCAGGAACAGTAACAATGGATATTGCAAAAGCTGTATCTGATGTTAAAAAAGGTAAGATTGACTTTAAAGTAGAGAAGAATGGAATAATTCATGCTTCTGTTGGAAAAGTATCTTTTGATACTTCAAAAATAGCTGAAAATTCTAGTGAATTAATACAGACAATTATTAAGCTAAAGCCATCTGCAGCAAAAGGTACGTATTTAAAAAGTGTTTATATGTCTAGTACAATGGGTCTTGGAATAGAAATTGATACTAGTACATTAGTTTAATAAAATATAATAAGCAAATATGAACAGAGAAGAAAAAGATCAGATGATTGCAACTCTTGATGGGATGCTTAATGATAATAATAATTTTTATTTGGCAGATATTTCAGGTTTAACTGCTGAACAAAATAGTGCTCTTAGAAGATTATGTTTTAAAAGAGAAGTATCTTTAAAGGTAGTTAAAAATACTCTTTTAAAGAAAGCTCTAGAAAAGAATGAAACAGATTTTAGTGAATTATACAATGTATTAGAAGGTAATACATCAATTATGCAAGCGGATGCTGGAAATAAGCCAGCAAAAGTTATTAAAGAGTTTAGAAAGAAAAATGATAAACCGATTCTAAAAGCTGCACATGTTGAAGAGGCACTATATATTGGTGATGAAAACTTAACTATGCTTGCAGAATTAAAATCTAAAGATGAATTAATAGGTGATATTATCACATTATTGCAATCTCCAGCTAAAAATGTTATCTCTGCATTGCAGTCTGGAGGAAATAAACTTTCAGGGATTATTAAAGCTTTAGAAAATAAAGCTTAAAAATAGAATGCTTCCAAATTAAAAATAGTATAAATAAATTAAAATAAAATAAAATGGCAGATTTAAAAGATTTCGCAGAACAATTAGTTAACTTATCCGTAAAGGATGTGAATGAGTTAGCAGCAATACTTAAAGATGAGTATGGTATTGAGCCTGCAGCCGCTGCAGTTGCAGTAGCTGGTCCAGCAGCAGCATCTGGAGGAGAAGACGCAGGTGAAGAAAAGTCAGAGTTTGATGTAATATTAAAAGCTGCAGGTGGAGCTAAATTAAAAGTAGTTAAAGCTGTAAAAGAATTAACAGGTTTAGGATTAAAAGAAGCAAAAGATATTGTTGATAGTGCACCTAAATCAGTTAAGGAAGGTGTAAGTAAAGAAGAGGCTGAAGGAATACAAAAGGCATTAGAAGAAGTTGGAGCTGAAGTTGAGCTTAAATAATTTCTAACTTATTTAATTAGTTTGAGTCTTTCCCAAAGGAAGGACTTAAGCTGGTCTTTTTTTACTTAACTAATTTACAACTAACAATTACTCCATTGAATACAACAAATAAGAACCAAAGAATAAATTTTGCATCTATAAAAAATAAAGTTGACTTTCCTGACTTTTTAGATGTTCAATTAAAAAGTTTCCAATCTTTTTTTCAGATTGGAACTACATTAGAAGAGAGAAGAAATGAAGGTCTTTATAAAGCCTTTGAAGAACTATTTCCAATTGCAGATGCACGTAATAATTTTGTTTTAGAATTTATAGATTATGTCATTGATCCACCTAGATATTCTATTGATGAATGTATAGATAGAGGTCTTACTTTTAAAGTTCCACTTAAAGTGAAACTTAAGTTATACTGTACTGACCCTGATCATGAAGATTTTGAAACTATTATTCAAGATGTGTATTTTGGTAATATCCCATTCATGACACCTAAAGGAAGTTTTGTTATTAACGGAGCAGAGAGAATTGTAGTATCACAACTTCACAGGTCACCTGGTGTATTTTTTGGACAAAGTTTTCATTCAAATGGAACAAAATTATATTCAGCAAGAGTAATTCCTTTTAAAGGTTCTTGGATTGAATTTACTACTGATATTAATAATGTATTATATGCATACATTGATAGAAAGAAAAAATTACCTGTTACTACTTTATTAAGAGCGATAGGCTATGAATCTGATAGAGATATTTTAGAAATATTTAATTTAGCTGATGAGGTAAAAGTTAGTAAAAGTGGTTTAAAAAGATGCGTTGGTAGAAAATTGGCAGCACGAGTTTTAAAATCTTGGGTTGATGATTTTGTAGACGAAGACACTGGAGAATTAGTACCAATTGAAAGAAATGAAGTCATTCTTGAAAGAGACACAATATTAGAAAAAAGTCATGTAAATGATATAATTGATTCTGGTGTTGAAACAATTTTATTACATAAAGAAGATGGGACTACTGCAGATCATGCTTTAATATATAATACTTTACAGAAGGATCCTTCAAACTCAGAAATAGAAGCTGTTAGACATATTTATAGGCAATTAAGAAGTGCCGAAGCGCCAGATGATGAAACTGCAAGAGGTATTATTGAAAAGTTATTCTTTTCAGATCAGAGATATAGTTTAGGTCATGTTGGTAGGTTTAGACTTAACTCAAGACTAAAATTAGACATTCCGGAAGACAGAATGGTTTTAACTAATGATGATATTGTTTCAATTATTAGTAATCTTATCTCATTAGTTAATTCGCGTGTTGATGTTGATGATATTGATCATTTAAGTAATAGAAGAATTAGAACTGTAGGAGAACAGTTATCTAATCAGTTTAATATAGGTCTAAGTAGAATGGCTCGTACAATTAGAGAGAGAATGAATGTAAGAGATAATGAAGTTTTTACTCCAATAGATTTAATTAATGCAAAAACATTATCTGCAGTGATTAATTCATTTTTTGGTACTTCTCAATTATCTCAATTTATGGATCAAACAAATCCTTTAGCTGAAGTTACACATAAAAGAAGAATATCTGCTTTAGGACCTGGGGGCTTGACTAGAGAAAGAGCTGGTTTTGAAGTTAGAGATGTACATTATACTCATTATGGTAGATTGTGTCCAATTGAAACACCAGAAGGGCCAAATATTGGATTAATATCTTCATTAGCAGTATTTGCAAAGATTAATACTTTAGGTTTTATCGAAACTCCTTATAGAAAAGTAAAAGATGGAAAAATTGATTTTAATGCGCAACCTGTATATAAAAGTGCTGAACAAGAAGTTGGTCAAATTATAGCTCAAGCAAATGCGATTCTAAAAACTGATGGTTCATTTGAAGGTAATAGAATCCAATCAAGAAATGAAGCAGATTACTTAATTGCTGATCCTAAAAATATTACGTTAATGGATGTTGCTCCTAATCAAATTGCATCAATTGCAGCATCATTGATACCGTTTTTAGAACATGATGATGCAAATAGAGCGCTAATGGGTTCTAATATGATGCGTCAAGCAGTACCTTTGTTAAGAACTGATGCGCCTATTGTAGGTACTGGACTAGAACCTTATGTTGCGCGTGACTCTAGAACTATGATTAATGCTGAAGGAGATGGTAAAGTAACCTATGTTGACTCTAGAACCATAAGAGTATCATATGAAAGAGATAAAAATCAGCAATTAGTTAGTTTTGATAATGATGAAAAAGAATATAATTTAACTAAGTTTCAGAAGACAAATCAGAGAACTTGTATTAATATTCAACCAATTGTTAAAGTTGGTGACAAAGTAAAAAAAGGGCAAGTTTTATGCCATGGTTATGCAACAGAAAATGGTGAATTAGCTATTGGAAGAAATCTTAAAGTTGCATTTATGCCTTGGAAGGGTTATAATTTTGAAGATGCTATTATTCTTTCTGAAAGAGTAGTTAGAGAGGATTTATTTACTTCATTACATATTGCAGAGCATGTAGTAAGTGTTAGAGAAACTAAGAGAGGAGCAGAAGAATTAACAGCTGACATACCAAATATTTCTGAAAATGCAACTAAAGATTTGGATGATTATGGAATGATAAGAGTTGGAGCTCATGTAAATCAAGGCGATATTTTAATTGGAAAAATCACTCCTAAAGGAGAATCTGACCCAACACCTGAAGAGAAACTGTTAAGAGCTATTTTTGGAGAAAAAGCAGGTGATGTAAAGGATGCATCACTAAAGGCAAAGCCTGCTGATGAAGGAGTTGTGATTGGAAAGTCATTATTTTCTAAAACAATTAAGGACAGAAGAGCAAAAGTAGGTGATAAGGAAGAGTTAGAAAAACTTGATAATATTTTTGAAAAGGATGCTCTAGCTCTAAAAAATATTTTATCTAGTAAGTTATATCAAATAATTGGTGGTAAGTCATCAAAAGGTGTAAAAAATATTTTAGGAGAAGAAATAATTCCAAAAAGTGAAAAATTCACAAAGAAAATGTTGGTTGCAGTTGATTATACCTTAGTTGATCCATACAATTGGACTGGAACTAAAGAAAATAATATTTTAGTTAATACAACAATTGAGAATTATTTAAGGAAATATAATGAAATCTATGGTGAATACAGAAGAAAACGTTTTGCAATTACAATTGGTGATGAGTTGCCAGCAGGTGTTTTACAACTAGCTAAAGTTCAAATTGCCCAAAAAAGAAAAATTAAAGTTGGAGATAAGCTAGCTGGACGTCACGGTAATAAGGGTATTGTTTCTAGAATAGTTAAAGATGAAGATATGCCATTTCTTTCTGACGGCACACCTGTTGATATTATTTTAAATCCGTTAGGAGTACCATCAAGAATGAATTTAGGTCAAATATATGAGACTATTTTAGGTTGGGCAGGAGAAGAATTAGGTAAAAAATATTTCACTCCAGTATTTGATGGAGCAAGTTTAGATCAAATAAATGCTGAAACTGATGAAGCTAACTTACCAAGATTAGGTCAAACACATCTTTTTGATGGAGGTACTGGAGAACCTTTTGAACAGCCAGCAACTGTTGGAATAATTTATATGCTTAAATTAGGTCATTTAATAGATGATAAAATGCATGCACGTTCAATAGGTCCATATTCATTAATTACACAACAACCTTTAGGTGGAAAGGCTCAATTTGGAGGTCAAAGGCTAGGTGAAATGGAGGTTTGGGCACTAGAAGGATACGGTGCATCAAACATTTTACAAGAAATGTTAACATTAAAATCTGATGATGTGATTGGTAGAGCAAAGGCTTTTGAATCAATAGTAAAAGGTAAAGAGCTTCCTAATCCTGGAATACCAGAATCATTTAATGTTTTATTGCATGAGCTAAATGGCTTAGGGTTAAAAGTTTCATTTGAATAATAATTTAATAGTTATGAGAAATATAAGGGAAAATAAGCAAACACTGACGTACAATATAAATAGAATAAAGATATCATTATCTTCACCTGAAGATATTTTAGCTAAATCATCTGGAGAAGTTACTAAACCAGAAACTATCAATTATAGAACTTATAAACCTGAAGCTGGAGGCTTGTTTTGTGAAAGAGTTTTCGGACCAACTAAGGACTTTGAGTGTTATTGTGGAAAATATAAAAGAATTCGCTACAGAGGAATTATTTGTGACAGGTGCGGTGTAGAAGTAACCGAAAAGAAAGTAAGAAGAGAACGAATTGGTCATATTAATTTGGTGGTTCCTGTTGCTCATATATGGTATTTTCGTACTTTGCCAAATAAGATTGGATATATTCTTGGATTACCATCTAAGAAATTAGACATGATTATTTACTATGAAAGATTTGTAGTGATTAATGCTGGTCAAGGAACATTAAATGCAGACGGAGAACCGGTTAAATATTTAGATTTCTTAACTGAAGAAGAGTATTTAGATATTTTAGATAATCAGCCATTAGAAAATCAATATCTAAGCGATGAAGATCCAAATAAATTTGTGGCAAAGATGGGAGCGGAAGCTATTCATGACTTATTAGCAAAAATTAATTTAGATGAACTATCTTATGAGTTAAGAAGCCAGGCTGATGGAGAAACATCTCAACAAAGAAAAAAGGAGGCTTTAAAACGTCTTCAGATTGTTGAATCAATGCGTGAGGGTCAAATACATACTGAGAATCGACCTGAGTGGATGACTATTAAAGTTATTCCTGTTATTCCTCCAGAACTGAGACCTTTAGTTCCGCTAGACGGAGGTAGATTTGCAACATCTGATTTAAATGATTTGTATAGAAGAGTAATTATCAGAAATAATAGATTAAAAAGATTGATGGATATAAATGCTCCGGAAATTATTTTAAGAAATGAAAAAAGAATGTTACAAGAATCTGTTGATGCACTTTTTGATAATTCAAGAAAATCATCAGCTGTTAAAGCCGATGGTAAAAGAGCATTAAAATCCCTATCTGATTCCTTAAAAGGAAAACAAGGAAGATTTCGTCAGAATTTATTAGGTAAGAGAGTAGATTACTCAGCTCGTTCAGTTATTGTTGTTGGACCAGAATTAGCTCTACACGAGTGTGGTTTACCTAAAGAAATGGCTGCTGAATTATATAAACCGTTTATAATAAGAAAGTTAATTGAGAGAGGTATTGTTAAAACAGTCAAATCTGCCAAAAAAATTATTGATAGCAAAGAGCCAGTGGTATGGGATATATTAGAGAATGTAATGAAAGGACATCCTGTATTGTTAAACAGAGCTCCCACTCTACATAGATTAGGAATACAGGCATTTCAACCTAAGATGATTGAAGGAAAAGCGATACAATTACATCCTTTGGCATGTGCAGCATTTAATGCTGATTTTGATGGAGATCAAATGGCAGTGCACCTTCCTTTAGGTTCTGCTGCAATTCTTGAAGCACAAATACTTATGTTATCATCTCATAATATTTTGAATCCAGCTAATGGTGCTCCTATTACTGTTCCGTCTCAAGATATGATTTTAGGACTTTATTATATGACCAAGGAAAAGAGGTCTACTGAAAATGAAAAGATGAAGGCAGAAGGAATGACTTTTTATTCTTCAGAAGAAGTTAAAATTGCTTATAATGAAGGAAAGGCCGACTTACATTCAATTATAAAAATTAAGGCTCGTGTTGATGGAAAATTTTCATTTATTGAAACGACAGTTGGTAGAGTTTTATTTAATGAACTTGTTCCTGAAGGTCTTGATTTTATAAATCAATTACTTACTAAGAAAGCATTAAGAAATATTATTGCTAATATATTGCATGAGTGTGGTGTTGCAGATACTGTTTATTTTTTAGATGCTATCAAAACCATTGGTTTTGATATGGCATTTAAAGGAGGTTTATCTTTTAATTTAGGTGATGTTATTGTGCCTGATGAAAAAGAAGAATTAATCAGTAATGCAAATAAAAAGGTAGATGAGATTCGTTCTAATTATTCTATGGGTTTCATTACTAACAATGAAAGATATAATCAAGTTATTGATGTTTGGACGACTACTAATGCAAGATTAACTGATACAGTTATGAAGAATATTAGTTCTGACAAGCAAGGATTTAATTCTGTATATATGATGCTTGACTCAGGTGCTAGAGGTTCAAAGGAGCAAATCCGTCAATTATCTGGTATGAGAGGTTTAATGGCTAAGCCTAAAAAGTCTGGAGATCATGGAGAATCAATTATTGAAAATCCAATTACAACTAACTTTCGAGAAGGGCTTTCTATTTTGGAGTACTTTATTTCTACTCACGGTGCTAGAAAAGGTCTCGCTGATACAGCTTTGAAAACAGCAGATGCCGGATACCTTACAAGAAGACTTGTTGATGTAGCACAGGATGTTATCATTACTGAGGATGATTGTGAAACACTAAGAGGCTTAGAAGTTTTTCCTCTTAAAGATAACGATGAAATTTTAGAATCACTTTCAGAAAGAATTTCTGGAAGAGTTAGTTTACATGATATTTATCATCCAGAAACAGAAGAATTGTTAGTTGCTAGTAATTGTTTGATTTCTGAAAGTATTGCTAATAATATTGAACACTCTGGTATTGAATCTGTTGAAGTTCGTTCCGCACTCACATGTCAAACTAGAAGAGGTATTTGTGTGATGTGTTATGGTAAATCTTTATCTAGTAATAGAATGGCACAAGTTGGGGAATCTGTAGGGGTTATAGCAGCTCAATCGGTAGGTGAACCAGGTACTCAACTTACTCTTAGAACATTCCATGTTGGAGGAACTGCCTCAAGATCTGAAGTAGATGCGTCTATTGTTGTTAAGAAAGATGGTAGATTAGAAATAGAAGATCTCAGAACTGTAAAGTCAAAGGATGATAACGGAAACGAAATAGAAATTGTTGTGTCAAGATCTGCAGAGTCACGAGTTATCGACGATAAAAATGGAATAATACTTTCTTCCTCAATTATTCCTTACGGATCAACTATTTTTATTAAAAATGGTAATGTTAAAAAAGGAGATAAAGTTTGTGAATGGGACCCTTATAATGCTGTAATAATTTCTGAAGTTTCAGGAAAGATAGAATTTAATGATATTATTGAGGGCGTTTCATATAGAACAGAATCTGATGAACAAACAGGATATAAAGAAAAAGTGATTATTGATAGTAGAAATAAAAAGATATCTCCATCAATTATTATTGGTGAAAAAAATTATTCTATTCCTGTTGGAGCCCATCTTTCTGTTAATGATGGTAATAAGATTAAAATAGGTGATATTTTAGCGAAAATTCCTAGATCTGCAGGTTCTTCTGGAGATATTACTGGTGGACTACCTAGAGTAACTGAGATGTTTGAGGCAAGAAACCCTTCAAATCCAGCAGTTGTATCTGAGGTTGATGGTTCTGTTTCTTTTGGAAAAATTAAAAGAGGTAATAGAGAGATTATTATTACTACTAAGACAGGGGAGATAAAAAAATATCTTATTAAATTATCAAAACATATTTTGGTTCAAGAAAATGATTATGTGAAAGCTGGAATGCCTCTTTGTGACGGTGTTATTACTCCTGCTGATATACTTGATATTAAGGGTGTTGTAGAAGTTCAGCAATATATTGTTAATGAAATTCAGGATGTTTATCGTCTTCAAGGTGTTAAAATAAATGATAAGCACTTTGAGGTATTAGTTCGTCAGATGATGAGAAAAGTGAGAATTGCTCATTCTGGTGACACTTATTTTTTAGAGGATGCGCTTGTTAGTAAAGACATTTTTCAAGAACAAAATGATAAACTTTTTGGTATGAAGTTTATTATTGATTCTGGTGATTCTGATGAGTTAAAAGCTGGTCAGATTATTTCTTCAAGGAAATTAAGAGAAGAAAACTCAAGATTAAAACGAAAAGATCTTAAGCAAGTTGAATCTAGAGATACAGTATCAGCAGTTGCTCAACCTGTTTTACAAGGTATTACAAGAGCTTCGCTTCAAGTTGATTCCTGGATATCAGCCGCTTCATTTCAACAGACTACAAAAGTACTTAATGAGGCAGCAATTAATGCCAAGAGGGATAATTTGATCGGACTAAAAGAAAATGTTATTATAGGAAAGAAAATACCGGCGGGTACAGGATTAGTTCAAGCTGAAGATGTTTTAGTTGGTTCACAAGTAGAATATGATAAATTGAATAATATTGAAGAATATTCTTCTGTTGATTCACTAACTAATTCAGATAATATAGAAGGACAATAATTTATGTCACAAGAAAAAAAGAAAGACGGAATAAATATTGAGTTGACAGAAGAGATTGCTGAAGGAAATTATAGTAATTTAGCAGTTATTAATCATTCTCCTTCAGAATTTGTAGTAGATTTTATACAGATGATGCCTGGAATACCTAAGGCTAGAGTTAAGTCAAGAATTATACTTACACCTCAACATGCTAAGAGGTTAATGAAGGCTTTAAATGATAACATACAAAAGTTTGAGTCTCAGCATGGCAGTATTAAAGATATTGATCCTTCTTCTGGTATCCCAATGAATTTTGGTGGTCCTAAGCCGCTGGCGTAGTTTTAAAATTAAATTTTTTTAAGTTTAATTTTTATTTCAAAAAGGGGTATCTATAATCTTTTGCAGCAACAAAAGTTTCTTTTATTGTTCTAGGAGAAACCCATCTTAGAAGGTTTAAAATAGATCCAGCTTTATCGTTTGTCCCAGATCCACGTGCACCTCCAAAAGGTTGTTGGCCTACAACTGCACCAGTTGGCTTATCGTTAATATAAAAGTTGCCTGCAGAATTTTGTAATCTTTTTGTAGCATGTTCTATAGCATACCTATCTTTAGAAAAAATTGCTCCAGTTAGGGCGTACTCTGATGTTTTGTCAACTAGGTCAAGTGTTTCATCCCATTTACTTGTATCATATATATAAATAGTAATAACAGGTCCAAATATTTCTTGAACCATTGTTTTAAATTTTGGATTACTAGTTACAATTACAGTTGGTTCAATAAAATATCCTTTTGACTTATCATAACCTCCACCAATTAATATATTTGCATCATCAGCTGATTTTGCATAATCAATATATTTAGTAATACTATTAAATGCTTTTTCTGATATTACAGCATTTATAAAGTTTGAAGTGTCTTCAGGTGTACCAATTTTAAAGCTATTAATGTCTAGTATTATTTTTTCTTTAATTTTATTCCATAGATTTTTTGGAATATATGCGCGAGAGGCTGCCGAACATTTTTGCCCTTGGTACTCAAATGCCCCTCTTGAGATAGCAGTTGCAACTTCATCAGCTACGGCAGATTTGTGAGCTATGATAAAGTCTTTTCCTCCTGTTTCACCAACAATTCTTGGATAAGACCTGTATTTTTCAATATTATTCCCAATATTTTTCCACAATGTTCGAAATACTTCAGTACTTCCAGTAAAGTGTAATCCAGCAAAATCTTTATTTTTAAATATTACATTAGATATTTCTTTGCCACTTACAGTAACCATATTAATCACTCCATTAGGTAAGCCGGCAGCTTTAAATAATTCCATAATAATTTGAGCAGAATATATTTGTGTTTCAGCTGGTTTCCAAATTACAACATTTCCCAGCATTGCTGGTGCAGCACAAAGATTTGCGCATATTGAAGTGAAATTAAATGGTGTTAAAGCAAAAACAAATCCTTCTAATGGTCTATGTTCTAAACGATTCCACATTCCAGCTTGAGATTCTGGTTGTTCTTTATATATTTCACTCATATATTGAACATTAAATCTAAAGAAATCAATTAATTCACATGCAGCATCTATTTCAGCCTGATATACATTCTTACTTTGACATAGCATTGTTGCTGCATTTAATTTATCTCTGAATGGCCCGGCAAGTAAATCAGCAGCTTTTAAAAAAATAGATGCCCTATTTTCCCATTTCATATTTGACCACTTAGATTTTGCTTTCATTGCCGCATCTATTGCTATTTCAACTTCTTTTTCTCCTCCATAATTAGATGTTCCAATTATATGTTGATGATCATGGGGAGGTGTTAAATTTCTTTTATTTTTTGTATAAATTTTTTCATGTCCTATATACATTGGTATATCAACATGTTTATTGTACATTTTTTTATACTCTTCAAGTAATGTTTTACGTTCTAAGCTATTTTTTTCATATTCTCTTACAACTTCATTAATAGCTATAGGAACATTAAAGAATGCATTTGCCATGTTATAATAAGTTTAAATTAGATGAAACAAATTTAATAAATGTTATTATTTTTTAGCATATTATATTTGAATTAGTTTTTTTGTTTTTATCAACTTTCTAGATTTAACATTAAGGTTTTTTAATTGACTAAATATCAGTATTTTAAAAAAAAACATTATTTTCGCGGAATATTAATCAAAAATATTTAAAATGGATATTCTTATTGACATACTAAACCTAGGAGAATCTAAGACATGGATTGTATATTTAGTAGCTTGCTTATTATCATTTATGCCTTTTGCGATTTTAGGTTTTTTGTTTTCAAAACATAGACAAGAAGAGCCTTCTTATTTACTTAGTCTTGATCGTATAAAAGGATTAAAAAACTCATGGACTTTATTAGTTTTATTAATAGCTCCTCTTACTTTTATTTATAATGTTTTTGTATGGTCCGGTTATGCTTTTGTGGTAATAGCTAATTTTATTGCTTATTTAATTAAGTCAATTTATGATTTATTAGTTAAATATTTATTTTCACATATTTGGAATGCGATTAAGTGGTTATTTAATGCAATAATTTGGGTCTTTTTAAATATAGTATGGATGCCAATAGTAATAATATTTAAATCATTATATCATTACTGTATTCTTTGGCTTTGGGATATTTATAAGACTTCATTTTTAGCTATAAATGGCACATATAATAAAAGCAAACTAAGAGTAACTTTTGTTGGTGCTTTTTATGCTTTAACTATTTTAGGAATATCCATATATCTTTCTATATTAACTAATTATGAAGTATTAGGTATTATTGGTCTTGTTGTGTCAGTATTACCAACTTTAAAAGCATACGGGACAGTAACTTCAATGTTACATTATGAAGAAGATAAGGATCACGTTGAGCATGGTAAAAAGGTTATGAAAACAGCCTTAAATTATGTAATAGCATCAATTGTGGCTGTTCTTGCAATAGAATTACTATTATTATTTAGTTGGATTCCTGATTTAGGTCTTGTGTTTTTAGGTTTGGCTATAAATACTAACGTACTTTTATCTGCAATTGTAATTGTTTCGTTATTTGTGTTGTTTTTTGCTCAGGCAATATTTCCAAATCATTTATTATATAATGATGAGTCTTCATCTATGCCTGATTCAATAATGAGTTACCTTAAATCAATAAAAAGAAAGGGAGTTCAATTATTATTATCGATTTTACCTGGTTCATTATGGACTATATTAGTTCTTTTAATTCCAGCTGCATTGATATATATATCAGTATCAACTTCTGATTCATTTAAGCAAAGCACACTTAATAAAAGAGCATTAAGTATTGCGGAAGATATCACAGAAGCAAATGAAGAAGTAGCTAAATTAACAACAGAATTTACTAAGGAACAACTTTCTGAAGTTGAGGATGCTTTTGAGACAGCTATTGAGCTTAATGTCAGAGCAAATCAGAATAATTTTGGTATATCATTCCCACAGAATGTAATTGAGGATCCAGAAATTATTTTTAATAATAACAATACTGAGTATACAGAAATTTTACCAAATATGCTAGAAGGATCTATTAATGATACTTTAGCAATAGCTGCACGAATAAAGGAGGCAGAATCATTAATAGATAGAATTACTAGACATATTTCTGAATATATGGATCAAAGTTGGGAGTTTAAGGTGCAAAGAAAAAATAAGAAAGACACTAAAGATGATTGGACAACAATAGCATCTGGAACAGATATTTCTAGAATAGTAGATAAAAATATTATTGAGGGAAGAACTTACGTGTACAGAGTTATGGCGATTAATAAAAATGGGAAGTCATCATGGAGCAGTCAATATAGCGAAACAATAGGTTCCCAAAGTTTAACAGCACCTTCTAATTTGCAAATAAGCTCTGAGTCAAATTTTAGATTGGTGTTTTCTTGGAATGATAATTCAAATAATGAGGATGGATTTATAATAGAAAGAAGATTATCTGGAAAAGATGGGAAATGGTCTGAATATGCATCAGTTGGTTCAGATATATCTCAACATATTGTTGAATCACAAGATGTTAGATCAAAGCATATCAGAAAATATGACTATCGTGTAATTGCTCAAGGCTTAGGAGAAAAATCGAAGCCTACAGCTACTAAATCATTTCAATTAATTCTTGATGCACCAAAAAAATTAAAATCAAATGCCAACTTAAAGAGTGTTTTGTTAGACTGGGCATACAGATTTGGCTATGATACTAAAAAGTGGGAATGGATTGGTTATGATAGAAGATCAGGATTAATCACAACAAATAAGCCAGATGGTATTATGGCTCTTGGAGAAAAATCATTAGCAACAATAATGCAAGAAAAAATTGATAGTGAGAAAGAACTTCTAGCTGATTTAAATGAAGAAATGTCTTTTGCAAAACAACGAGTTACAATGTTTGAGTCTTTAATAAGTTATGATAAATCACAAAGAACAATGCTAAAAGTGTTTAAGAATTTAGCATTTTTATTTGCTGTTTTGTTTACTGCTTTATTTGGTGGTATAATTATTGCAATTGCTATGTCATATCTTGCAAGTTTATTTTATAATGTATATACAATTCGTGAGGAAGATTCATGTTATCTGATGTCATTAATTAATGATGAAAAGGAAAAGAATAAGAATCAACCATTACTTGCCTTTACTATTTGGATTCTTGTAATTTTATATTACACTGATATATTTGCTGATATCACATGGCTTTCTTCTTGGATTTCGTAAATAAATCAATATAATATAAATGAGAAAAAATATTATAGTTTTAGCTGTTTCTTTATTAGTATTAAATATGTTTAATACTAATTACAACAGTTTTAATTCATTAGAAAAACATTCTTTATTTTATAACTATATAGATTTTCAAGATACCTTATCTATTACAATAGATGTTGATAATGAGCCATCAGTTTTAGGTTTAGTTACTAATTTCTTTATGAATTTAGGCTTAGATTCGAATCAAGATATTAATCAAGAAAATGATGATATTGACGTTTCTTCTATGCTAGATAGTCAAGATAACATCATAATTACAAATCCTATTGTAAATGAGGAATCTGTTATAAAAGAGGTTGTTAAAAAGAAGCCTGTAAAGAAAGAGATTGTTAAAAAGAAGTCTGTAAAGAAAGAGGTTGTTAAAAAGGACCCTGCAAAGAAAGAGATTGTTAAAAAGGAGCCTGCAGAGAAAGAGATTGTTAAAAAGGAGCCTGCAGAGAAAGAGATTGTTAAAAAGGAGCCTGCAGAGAAAGAGATTGTTAAAAAGGAGCCTAATAAAAAAAATACTATAGATAATACTAGCCAAAAGAGAACAGTTAGAAAAAAGATTAAGAAAACAACTGAAGTTGCTGTAGATAAGGAATTGTTACCAACAGATAAAGAAATTATTCAAGAGAGTTCTAATTTTTCAGAGAGTGCTAAAAAATTAATTTTAAAGATGTTGGATGAAGAGGTTATTTCAATGTCGGATGTAGAGATGTTGTTAATGAAGTACCCTAATAAAACTATAAAAAAGAGGCAGGTAAACGAGTTAGTTAATACATCAAAAACAAAATCTAAGAAAAGGAAAAGAAGATAATATTGATATATTTCAGAATAATTCTGAACTTTTAATTTCATTAAACCCAATTAATCTATCGTATTTTTCACCGGTTTTATTGTAATAAACATATATTTGATATGTATTTCTTGTTTGGTAATGAGAGCCTTCAATATAACTTATGTCTATTTGTTTGGTAATTGTATCATTTAAGGCATACATATAATTATAATATCCTTGCTTGAGAAAAATAGATGCCTCATATGCTTTTTTTGAATAATTATATTTCATCTTATAATCATTATTTAATTGCCAACTAGAAAGAGCGCCAATAATAAAGATATCTCCATAATTTATTTTTTCTGAATTTAGAGTAAAATAAACAAACGCATAGTCGCTTTCAGTAGAAGCGTCCCAACCTTCCTGGTTTTTTATTATAAATTTTCCGTTTATATCAGGAGAAATTGAATATTGATTAAACGTACGTTTTTTGTCTGTAAAAAGAAAAACATGATTGTGTGTACTGTCATTTTTAATATCTTTTATCCTTTCAGAATGATAGCGTAAACTTTTGAAGTCAAAATATCTAAATTCATTATTTGCACTTATGGTATTTATATCTTCATAATCATATATTAATTGATTGTTTTTTATAAAAATTGGGCGCAAATTTTTAACACTGTTATTGTCATTATTGTTTTGAATTAAATTAACCTTAATTTCAGAATAAGGATTTCGAATTTCTAGATCAAATGTTTTGATTAAAAAATCAATTTCATGCTTTGTTTTTCTATCACTAAATAATGTTGCTCTCTTAACATTGGACTCTATGTTGACCTTGTTTTCAAGAACCATAAAACGATGTAATATGATTGGATTATCACTTTTTCCTTCTTCATATATTTTAAAAATATAATTACCTGACAATATAGGTTTTAAATTATTATCTGGAAAATCAAATGTGTAGTGAGTGTATTTTTGGAGAGTATTAAAAGAAAATTTATAATTAGTAATTTCTTTCTCGTAAAACCCATTAATATATTCACTTTCAAATAACTCACTTTTTTTCCATTCTGAACTACAATGAATAATAGTATAAAAATACTTTTTAAAATCTCCATCTAAATCATCAAAGCTAAAAGATATTTTTTCATTTGAATTGAGTGATATTCTAGCATCAGAAAGTGGTTTTTCTTTTTTATGACATAGTACTGTTTTAATGTTATTATTTAATATTTCATTTTTAATAATCTTGTTTTCTTTGATTATTTTTTTTGGGGTTTCATCAAAATTTTTAATTTCCAATACATCTTTTTTTGGATAACACGAGCTAATAATTGATATAATTAATATGATATATTTTGCTGATTTTTTTACTAACAAAGTTTTTCTAATTTAGATTCATTCAAAATAACGAAATTTATAAAATTTACCTTAATTTTAATTACAATATTGATTGCAAATTTAATAATTTTGTATTCCATATTTAAACTATAATATTGTTGTGGGGAGAGAAATAAGATTGAATAGGGGATTGAAAATCAATTTAGATGGCGAATCAGACAAGGTATATGCTAATGTCAAATTAAATAGCAATTATGTCGTTAAGCCAACTGATTTTCATGGTCTTATACCTAGATTAGAAGTTAAAGTAGGTGATAAAGTAAAAGCTGGTAGCTATATTTTTCATGACAAGTACAATGAAAAAATTAAATTTTGCTCTCCTGTTAGTGGAGAAATTACAGATATAATAAGAGGTAAAAAAAGAAGAATTCTTGAGATTGTTATTAAGTCAGATGATAAGATTGATTATCATAATTTTCCAACATCTAATTTAGATGATCTGAATAGAGAACAGATTATTGACAGAATGCTTGATGGTGGTGTATGGCCGTTCATAAGACAAAAGCCTTATGATATTATTGCTAATCCGTATGATGTTCCTAAGACAATTTTTATATCTACTTTTAATACTGCTCCATTAACAATTGATAATGATTTTGCATTATATGGTATGGAGAATTTATTTCAGCAAGGCTTAAATTTGATAACTAAATTAACTAGTGGGAAAACTCATCTTAATTTAGATGGTAATACTAATCCATCACAGGTTTTTTCTAATTTGAAAGGTGTTGAAATAAATAGGATTATAGGTCAGCATCCTGCAGGAAATGTTGGTGTACAGATTCATCATATTGACCCAATTAATAAAGGTGATATTGTTTGGTACCTTGAGCCTCAAGATGTCATTTCTATAGCAAAATTATTTTTAGAAGGTAGATATGATGTTTCTAGAATAACCGCTTTGTCTGGTTCTCAAGTGATAAAGCCTAGATACTATAGAACAATTTCTGGATGTTCCGTTTTTCCGTTATTAGATAATAATTTAAAAGAAGGCGAAAATCGTATTATCTCTGGTGATATTTTAACTGGTACACATATTACAGATAAAGGTAATCTTGGATTTTACGATACAACAATTACAGTAATTGAAGAAGGAAAAAAACAAGAATTTTTAGGCTGGATTTTACCAGGTTTTAATAAGTTCTCAGCATCTAGAGCATTTTTTTCTTGGCTGATGCCAAATAAAAAATATAATATTAATGCTAATATGCATGGTGAAGAAAGAGCATATGTTGTTACAGGACAGTATGAAAAAGTTTTGCCAATGGATATTTACCCTAATCAATTATTAAAAGCTATAATGATTGAGGATATTGAACTTATGGAAAATCTAGGTATTTATGAAGTAGCTCCTGAAGATTTTGCGCTTTGTGAATTTGTATGTACTTCAAAAATGCCAGTGCAATCAATAATTCGTCATGGTTTAGATTTAGTTAAAAAGGAAAATAGTTAACATGAAATTATTTAAAAATATTTTAGCGGCAGTAAAACCACATTTTGAAAAAGGTGGTAAATTGGAAAAGATGTATCCTGCATATGATGCATTCGAGACTTTTTTATTTGTCCCTGATCATACAACTAAGGGAGGAGCTCATATAAGGGACTCAATAGATTTAAAGAGAACAATGGCATTTGTGATAATTTCGTTAATTCCATGTATATTGTTTGGAATGTGGAATATTGGTGCTGAGTATCATAAGGGGTTAAATTCTATTTTATTAGCTAAAGGTTTAGAAGCAATTAATTATTCATTTATTGATAATTTAATTTTTGGATTTTGGAAATTTCTTCCTCTACTTGTGGTTTCTTATGGTGTTGGTTTAAGTGTTGAGTTTGCTTTTGCTATTTCTAGAGGACATTCTGTAAATGAGGGGTACTTAGTTACAGGAATGTTAATACCATTGATTATGCCAGTTGATGTTCCTTTGTGGATGTTAGCTGTATCAGTAGTATTCGCTGTTGTAATAGGAAAAGAAGTTTTTGGTGGGACTGGAATGAATATCTTAAATCCAGCCCTAACAGCAAGAGCATTCTTATTTTTTGCGCATCCATCCTACATGTCTGGAGACAAAGTCTGGGTTCACGGTGCGAATGTAGATGGATATTCTGGAGAAACTATTTTAGGAGCTTTAGCTACTAATACAATGTCATGGCAGAATATAGGATGGAATCTTAATGATGCATTAATTGGTTTTATTCCTGGATCGGTTGGTGAAACATCTTTTATAGCAATTATGTTAGGTGCATTATTTTTAATAATAACTGGTGTAGGAAGCTGGAGAATAATCCTCTCTACATTTATTGGAGGATATTTAACAGCACTGTTATTTAATTTATGGGGTATTAATTTTTTAATGAGTACACCTGCACATATTCATCTTTTAATCGGTGGATTTGCCTTTGGTGCTGTTTTTATGACAACTGATCCTGTTACTGCAAGTCAAACAAATAAAGGAAAGATTATTTATGGTCTGTTAGTTGGTTTTTTTGCAATAGTAATTCGAGTATTTAATCCAGCATACCCAGAAGGTATGATGCTAGCAATATTATTAATGAATGTTTTTGCACCATTAATTGATCACTATATTGTTGAAGCAAATATTAAAAGAAGACTCAAAAGATTAAAAGTTTAATTACATGGATATAAATAAAAATTCTTACGTATTTATCTTTGCATCAGTTATGGTTATAGTTGTAGCAGCTTTACTTTCTGCTACAGCAATTGGTTTAAAACCTTTACAGGACAGGAATATTGAGTTAGAAAAAAAACAAAATATTTTAAGTTCAGTTCGTATTAATATTGATAGACAAGAAGCAGAGGAGACTTATGGTAAATATATTAAGCAAGAACTTGTTTTAAATAATAAAGGTGAAAGGATTGAAGGGTCAGCTTTTGATATTGAGTTAAAGAAAGAACTAAAGAAAAATCCTGATGCACAAGCTCTACCACTTTTTATTAGTGAAATAGATGGTAATGTTAAGTATATTATACCTTTACTTGGTAAAGGACTTTGGGGACCAATTTGGGGTTTTATTTCACTTGAAGAGGATTTAAACAAGGTATATGGAGCTGTTTTTGATCATAAATCTGAAACTCCAGGATTAGGTGCCGAGATAAATAGACCTTTTTTTGAAGATCCATTTACTGGCAAAACTATTTTTGAAGGAGAAGAATTTGTTTCTGTTAAGGTTGTCAAAGGAGGTGCAAAGAATGGAGATATGCATGCTGTTGATGGTATTTCTGGAGGTACAATTACTTCTGATGGTGTTTCAGATATGTTATATGAAAGATTAAGTATGTATCTTCCATATTTTAAAGGTCAAATGCCAGCTGTAGAAGTGGATTCTATTTTTTCGGAAATTGAGAAAAGTCCAACAATAATTGATTCAATAATAAATTAAGTATATGAGTAAATACACTTTTTTATCAAAACAAAATAAAAAATTATTAAGTGACCCTCTTGATGATAATAATCCAATTACAGTACAAGTTCTGGGTATATGTTCTGCATTAGCTATCACTGTGCAATTAAAGCCTGCTGTAGTTATGGCACTTTCAGTATTAGTCGTATTATCAGTTGCAAATGTTGTTGTTTCCTTAATGAGAAACATAATTCCTTCAAGAATTAGAATTATTGTCTTCTTAGTTGTTATAGCTTCTCTCGTTATACTTGTTGATCAAGTTTTGAAAGCTTATGTTTACGATGTTAGTAAAGAGTTGTCAGTTTTTGTAGGACTGATTATTACTAATTGTATTATAATGGGAAGGCTTGAGGCATTTGCTCTGGGAAACACACCAGGTAAAGCATTTTTAGATGGATTAGGAAATTCATTTGGTTATGGAATTATTTTAATAGTAGTTGCTTTTTTTAGAGAATTGTTAGGAGCGGGAACACTTTATGGCTATCCTGTTATTGAAAAGTTAGGTCTATATGAACTAGGTTATGAAAACAATGGTATGATGATATTACCACCTATGGCCCTTGTTACTGTAGGAATACTTATATGGTGGCAAAGAGCCAGAAATGAGAAATTAATAGAAGAAAATTAATTAGATATGGAAGATTTAGCTAATATATTTATTAAATCAATTTTTATTGATAATATGGTTTTTGCATACTTTTTAGGTATGTGTTCCTACCTTGCTATTTCAAAAACTGTTGCAAATGGAGTTGGGATGGGAGCAGCTGTTATTTTTGTTTTAGGATTTACTGTTCCAGTAAATTATTTGTTGGAGAATTACTTATTAAGTGAAGGAGCACTTATTTGGATTTCAGATGATTTTAAGTCAGTAGATTTATCATTTCTTTCTTTTATTATGTTTATTGCAGTAATTGCTTCTATGGTTCAGTTGGTTGAAATGATAGTAGAGAAGTTTTTCCCATCTTTATATAGTTCCTTAGGAATTTTCTTGCCATTAATTGCTGTAAACTGTGCAATTTTAGGTGGTTCACTTTTTATGCAAGAACGTGCTTATAATTCTATAGTTGAGGCAACTGTTTTTGGACTTGGTTCAGGAGTAGGATGGTTTCTTGCAATTGTTGGTATAGCTGCAATTAGAGAAAAAATAAGATATTCTAATGTGCCTGCTCCATTACGAGGTTTAGGAATAACTTATATAATTACTGGTCTAATGGGTATAGCTTTTATGAGCTTTATGGGAATTAAATTATAAATGTTTTAAAATGGTAGTATTAAGTATAACAACAACAATTTTTTCAAGTATTATAGCTTTTTTAATTGTGCTTTTATTGTTGGTAGGTATTTTATTGTTTGTAAAAGCTAAATTGTCTCCAAGTGGAAAAATTAAAATATTAATTAATGGTGAGAAAGAATTAGAAGTTGACGGAGGTAATACGTTATTAACAACTCTTGGAGATGCTGGTATTTTTTTACCTTCAGCATGTGGAGGTGGAGGAACATGTATTCAATGTACATGTCAAGTTCATAGCGGAGGAGGCGGTATACTTCCTACTGAAAAACCTCATTTTAGCAGAAAAAAAATTGCACAAAATTGGCGATTAGGTTGTCAGGTAAAAGTAAAAGAAGATATGGAAGTTCAAATACCGGAGGAGGTTTTTGGAGTTAAGGAGTGGGAAGCTACCGTTGTATCAAATTATAATGTAGCAACATATATAAAAGAATTTATTGTTGAAATTCCTGAGGATATGGGTTATTTAGCTGGAGGATATATACAAATTAAAATACCTGAAGGAGAAGTAAAGTATTCTGAAATGGATATTACTGCCCATCCACAAGATCATCCAGGAGAGCCAGACAAGTTTATGTCAGATTGGAACAAAGGAACAATGAGAAATTTAGTCATGAAAAATGACGAAGAGATTATTCGTGCATATTCTATGGCTTCTTACCCTGCTGAAGGTAAAAGGATAATGTTAAATGTAAGAGTAGCTACTCCACCATGGGATAGAGCAAAAAATGATTTCATGGATGTTAATCCTGGAATAGCATCATCATATATTTTTGGTTTAAAAGAAGGAGATAAGGTAACTATTTCTGGTCCATATGGAGAGTTTTTCATTAATGATTCAGATGCTGAGATGCTATATATTGGTGGGGGAGCAGGTATGGCTCCAATGAGATCACATTTGTATGAATTATTTAAGACTATTAAGACTGGTAGAAAGGTAACATTTTTTTATGGGGGTAGATCTAGGGCAGAACTATTTTACATACATTACTTTAGGGATTTAGAAAAAGATTATCCTAATTTTAAGTTTCATTTAGTATTATCTGATGCTTTGCCAGAAGATAATTGGGTTGAAAAGAAATCATTAGAAGATGAAAATGGAGATGGATTTGTTGGTTTCGTTCATCAAGTAGTTATTGATAAGTTTTTAGCCAATCATGAGGCTCCTGAAGATTTAGAATTATATTTCTGTGGGCCACCTCTTATGAATCAAGCTGTTATAAAGATGGCAGATGACTGGGGTATTCCTGATGAAAACGTCAGGTTTGATGATTTTGGTGGTTAGGATCGCATAACTTTTATTATGAACAAGGGTTTTGTTATTATATTTTTAATTCTAATTATTACTTCTTGTTCTCAAACAGATACAAAATCTTTAATAACATATTCTGGAAAAGCTCAGGGTACTTATTATCATATAAAGCATCTTTCAAACAATAAAAAAAGTTATAAAACTCAGGTTGATAGTATTTTAAATTTAGTAGATAATTCATTGTCTACATATAAAAAAAAATCGTTAATATCAAAATTAAATTTGGGTATTGAATGTGCTACTGATTCTCTTTTTAATATTGTATTTTATGCTTCTAAGAAAGTTTTTAATGAATCTGAAGGTTATTTCGATTGTTCTATAGGACCTATTGTTGATTATTGGGGATTTTACAATAATAAAATTAATGATTCTATAAAAATAGATACTCAACAAGTTAATAGTCTGATATCTAATGTAGGATTTAACAAAATTGAGTTAATTGATGATTCATTAATTTTACCAAAAGGAATGCGTTTAGATTTTAATTCAATAGCGCAAGGATTTTCTGTTGATTTAATTGGTAATTATTTTATTTCAATGGGGATTAGTGATTTTATGATTGAATTGGGTGGTGAAATATTGGTAAAAGGTAAAAATCCAAATAATGAATTATGGACTATTGGAATAGAGAAACCAACAGATAAATTAGATAGAACTGAATATCAGCTTATAGTTCCTTTAAGAAATAAAGCAATAGCTACATCTGGAAATTATCGTAAGTATTATATTAAAGATGGAATTAAATATTCACATACAATCAATCCTTTTACTGGCTTTCCTGCTAAAAATAAATTGCTCAGCGTAACTGTTATTCATGATCAGTGTATGTTTGCAGACGCCTTTGCAACTGCATTCTTATCTATGGGGCTTACTAAAACAAAAGAATATTTAGAACGAAATACTAACATTCAAGTATATTTAGTTTATATAAATAAATATGGAGAATGGGAAACCTATATCAGTAAGGATTTAGAAAAAATGATCAAATCTTAGCTTTCGCATGTTTCCCCCGCTGGTTTGCCGCAGTATCCACATGGTTCATCATTATTTTTTATTAAAGGATTTTGGCTAGCACATGTTCCTCCAAACTCGCCATTCTTTTTTATTAGTATTTTAATTCCTATTCCTAAAATCATAAGAAATAGTAAAAAAAATGTTATTCCAAATACTATTTTAAAAGACATTAAAGTAATTTTATGCAAATTTACTATAAATCAAAGTATTAATTAAGTTTGTGTAATAAATTTTAACTATGCAAAGAAAAATAAATTCTTTTGTTCGTTTATTAAAAATCATGGATGAATTAAGAGAAAAATGTCCTTGGGATAAGAAACAAACAATGAAAAGTCTTCGATATCTTACTATCGAAGAGTTATATGAATTGTCCGATGCTATATTAGATGATAATATCAAGGAAATAAAAAATGAATTGGGAGATATTTTAATGCATATCATTTTTTATTCTAAAATTGCTTCTGAAGCAAATGATTTTGATATTGCTGATGTAATAGATGGAGTTTGTGATAAGTTGGTACATAGACATCCTCATATATACGGAAATGTAGAAGTCAAAGATGAAAAAGATGTTAAAAAGAATTGGGAGAGATTAAAAATGAAGGAGGGAAAAAAATCTGTTTTAGAGGGAGTTCCAAAATCTTTACCAGCAATAGTTAAATCTTTTAGAATACAAGAGAAGGTTAGAGGTATTGGTTTTGATTGGGATAATAGAAATCAAGTATGGGATAAGGTTATTGAAGAAATGGAAGAGTTGAAGTTAGAAATTGAAAGTGGAAATCAAGATAAAATTGAGTCAGAATTTGGCGATCTTCTATTTTCATTAACTAATTATGCTCGTTTTATTTCTGTTAATCCTGAAGATGCCTTAGAAAAAACTAATAAACGTTTTATTAGTCGTTTTCAGATTATGGAGGATTTAATTAAAAATGAAAGTTTGTCATTAGATCAAATGAATTTAGATCAAATGGATATTTATTGGAATAAAGCAAAAGAAATTTACAACACAAATAAATAATTTTTTTGTTTTGAATATCTAATTGTATTTTTGTTAAAAAAAAATATGTTAAGAATATTATTTTTAATTGTAATATCATTTTTTTCTTGTCAATTAGTCAATGGGCAAATATTTAATGGATTTGCTTTATATAATCCACAAGGATCAAATACAACTTATTTAATTGATGAAAATGAAAATATTGCACATACATGGAATATGTCTTCTGAATGTAATTATACAGTTGTTCTTAAGAAGAATGGTAATTTAATTAGGGGGACAAAAGTTAATACAAACGTATTTAGTAATGGTAATATAGCAGCAGGTGGCGGTAGAGTTGAAGAGGTTGCACCTGATGGTACAATTGTTTGGGAATACACATATGCAAGCTCTGATTATGTAAGTCATCATGACTTAACTCTTATTGGCGATAATGTATTGCTTACTGCATATGAAAAGAAAACTGCATCAGAATTAAACGCTGCGGGATACAATAATGCGACATCTCAAAAATGGCCTACACATTTTATAGAATTAGAGCCTGACGGTATGGGAGGAGCAAATATTGTTTGGGAATGGCATATATGGGATCATTTATGTCAAGATATAGATCCTAGCTTACCAAATTATGTCTCTAATATTTCAGATCATCCTGAGCTTATAGATATAAATATGATACAAGGTGGAGGTGGGCCAGGTGGAGGAGGTGGAGACTGGTTTCATGTGAATGGTGTAGATTATAATGAAGAACTAGACCAGATAGTTTTTTCATCTCGTTTTGCTTCTGAAATATATATAATTGATCATAGTACATCTACAGCTGAAGCAGCTTCACATTCTGGAGGTAATTCTGGTATGGGAGGTGATATTCTTTATAGATGGGGTAACCCTTCAAATTATGGTATATCAGCTAATCAGGTCATTCCTAACGCTGTTCATGATTCACGTTGGATTCCAAATGATGGAAGACCTAATGGTGGTTTTTTACAAATTTTCAATAATAGTGGAGGAGGTAATGGTCAATCTACTATTGATGGAATAGAAACACCTTGGGATTCTTTGTTGCAAAAATATACAAGAGTGTCTGGACAAGCATTTGAGCCTATATCTTATTCAACAAGATATATGTGTCAGTATTCGGCAGGAGGACAATCTGCCTCTGATAGAATGTCAAACGGAAACATTTTTGTAAATGCTTCTGGAGGACAAGGAGGAGCTGGAGTTATGTATGAAGTTGATCCAAATGGAAATATTATTTGGGGTCCATACAATGCACAAAGCCAGAAAGCATTTAGATATGAATGCGATTATCCAGGAATTATAGCTTTACAATCTTATATAAATACTTCTGGAACTTCATGTTTTACAATTTCATCTGTTGAAGATGGTCAGATTAATACTTTACAAGTTTATCCAAATCCAGCTTTAGATTTTATAACTATTGATTATTTTGGAGTTAAACGTATTTATAATTCCCTTGGAATTGAAATTCTTCAAACAAAAGATAATTATATAGATGTATCTGCTTTATTTCCTGGAATTTATAATGTTATTGTAGATAATAAAATAATTAGATTTATTAAAAAATAATTTATAAATATGAATAAAATATATACACTAGTACTTTGTTGTTTTACACTTCCCCTTTTTGGTCAAGAAAGGTGTGGAACAGATTTTTACGAAGAGATATTAAAAGAAAAATATCCCGAATATGCTGAAGCAAGAGCAAAAGTTAATGAACAAACAGAAAACTGGATTAGTAATAATAATAAATTTATGAATGTAGTGATTACTATTCCAGTAGTTGTACATGTAGTTTATAATACTAATGCTGAAAATATTTCTGATGCTCAGATTTTTTCACAAATGGATGTTTTAAATGCTGACTATAGAAGAGCAAATACAGATGCTATAAATACTCCTGTTATTTGGTCAGGCTTAGCAGTAGATTGTGAAATTGATTTTTGTTTAGCTACAGTCGATCCTAATGGAGCTCCAACTACAGGAATAACAAGAACAAGTACGTCTCAAACTTCATTTTCAATTAGTAGTGATAATGTTAAATCGTCTTCATCTGGAGGTAAGGATCCTTGGCCACAGGATGATTATCTAAATATTTGGGTTTGTGATTTAGGAGGTAGTTTACTTGGTTATGCAACTCCGCCATCGAGTTGGGGAAATCCCAATGATGGTGTGGTAATTGGATATAGATATTTCGGAACAACAGGAGTAGTACAAGCACCATATAATAAAGGAAGAACTGCAACTCATGAAGTAGGCCATTGGTTAAATTTAGATCATGTATGGGGTAATGGAACATGTGGTAATGATAATGTTAGTGATACACCTAAACAAGAGGAAGCAAATTATTCTTGTCCGTCCTTTCCTCATAATACAAATAGTTGTGGAACAAGTAATAGTAATGGAGATATGTTTATGAATTATATGGACTATACTAATGATGCATGTATGAACATGTTTACCAATGGTCAAAAAACAAGAATGATTGCTGCTATAAATCAATATCGAGATAATCTTTTAAATCATAATCTATGTACCACTACACCACCTGTTGCATCGTGGAATTGTATAAATGGTGCATGTATAGATCCTGGAAATGGAGCTGGTACATATTCGAATTATAATATTTGTATAAATAATTGCACGTGTTTGGGCACAGCCCCACCTTTATTTGAAGACTTTCAGTCTAGTTCTTTACCAAATGATTGGACTATTGTAAATAATGATAATCTTGACACTTGGGAGATTGCTCAAGTAGGATTTAATAGTAGTTCTTCTATCTATATAAACAATGCAGATTATCCTGCAAATGGAGAGTATGATGATTTTATACTTCCTACATTAGATTTTTCTAATTTATCTTCTGTAAATCTTACATTTGATTATGCTTATTCGCTGTGGACTAATCCAAATGCTGCGCAAGTTTGGTCTGATACTCTTATTATATTTGTTTCTGATGATTGTGGTGCTACATGGCAGAATATATGGGAAAAAGCAGGTGTAAATTTAGTGACAACTACACCAGTTTTTAATGCCTTTACTTGGACTCCATCAAATAATGGTGATTGGCAATCTGAAGTTGTTAATTTAAATAACTTCATAAATCAGGATGATATTGCAGTTAAATTTAGAAATGTTAATCAATATGAAAATAATCTATATATAGATAATATTAATATTCAGGGTATTTTAACTAATATTGATGAAGATGTTTTATTAGATTATGTAGTATATCCTAATCCTACAAAGGGAATTTTAAATCTACATGTAAAATCAAATAAATTTAGAGTTGTGAACTTATTTATCTCTAATGCTATAGGTGAAAAAATATATAATCAAAAAATAAATTTGAATAATGAAAGTAATATTAGCATAGATTTAAGTGATTTTCCCTCAGGTATCTATTTTTTGAATTCAATTACTAATAATGGAGAGGTTTTCACCAAACAGATTTCCTATATTAAATAATTATTTTTGAGAAGAATTTTTACAATTATATTATTTGGATTTTCATGTAGTTTATTTTCCCAAAATAGTTTTTATCATGTTGACTCTATAAGAGAGATAAGAATAAATTTCTATGAATCAAACTGGGATAAACTTTTGGATAGTCTTTATGTTTTAGGTCAGAAAGAAAGAATTTTAGCTGACTTACATATTGATGGTATTATGTATGATAGTGTTGGTGTAAGATATAAAGGATTCAGTTCAGTTTCTGTTAATAGAGTAAAGAATCCATTTAATATTAAGTTAGATTACATTATTGAAGGACAGGACCATCAAGGTATTGATAAAATTAAGCTTTCTAATGTTATAAGTGATCCTTCTTTTATTAGAGAGGTTTTAACTTACGAGATTGCTAGAAAGTACCTCCCTTCTCCAGAATCAAATTATGCTAATTTATATATTAATGATACACTATGGGGTTTATATACTAATGTGCAGGCTGTTAACAAGGATTTTTTGAATGATCATTTTGGTAGTAAATACAATACATTTTTTAAATGTAATCCGGATAATTTAGATTTCACAATAGGGGGTGAGAATTCTAATTTAAGTAATACTCACGGATTAGATAGTTTAGATTACGAGCCTTATTATGATATGAGGTCTGAATATGGTTGGAGAGATTTATATCATTTAATAGATACATTGAATAATTATGTTGATAGTATTAATAATATTTTAAATGTAGATAGAGTTTTGTGGATGCATGCTTTAAACTACACACTTATTAATTTTGATTCATATATTGGTTATGGTCAAAATTACTATTTGTATAAACATGATAATATGCAGTTTCAACCCATACTATGGGACTTGAATATGTCTTTTGGGAGCTTTCGTTTAACAGATGCTAGCTCAATGTATTTTAATGGTTTTGATATTTTACAGGCCCAAAATATGGATCCATTAACACATCATTCACAGATTTCCATTGCTCCTAGACCATTATTGAGAAATCTTTTTCAAAATGAAAGATTTAGAAAAATGTATCTAGCGCACATAAGAACAATTGTTAATGAAAACTTTGTTAATCAAGACTATTTCAATAGAGCTCAATATCTCCAAACATTAATTGATATGAGTGTGCAGAATGACACTAATAAATTTTATTCTTATTTTGATTTTGCAAATAATCTTTCAAATCAAATTAATATAGTTACAGATATTTGTCCGGGAATTACTCAATTAATGGATCAACGAGTTTCATATTTAAGTAATTATAAAGGGTTTTCTGGAGAGCCTATTATTAGTAATATTTCTTTTACTCCACAGAATTTTAATTTAGGAGATGATTTATATGTGAATGCCGATATTTCTAATGCAAATGAAGCGTTCATATATTATCGTTTTGGTGAAAATATGGTTTTTAGACAAATTCCAATGTTTGATGATGGAAATCATAATGATGGTATAGCAAATGATGGCTTGTATGGCGCTAAAATCCAAAACTCATCAAATGTGATTGATTACTATTTGTATGCGGATAATGATTCATCTGGAGTTTTTTCACCTAAAAGAGCAGCTTATGAATTTTATAATATTCACTCTGGTTCTTTACAGCCCGGTGATATAGTCATAAACGAGTTAATGTCAAATAATATTAGTTACGTTAGTGACCCTTCAGGGGATTTTGATGATTGGATAGAGTTATATAATCCTAATAATCACCCTATTTCTACTTTGGGCTTATTTTTAACTGACACATTGAGTATACTTCATAAATGGGATTTTCCTAACCATACAATACAACCATATTCATATGGTGTTATTTGGGCAGATGAAGATGGAGGGCAAGGAAATATGCATGCTAATTTTAAGCTGTCAAGTTTAGGTGAATCCGTTATTTTAAGTAATGTTGATAGTTTAATATTGGATTCAGTTAGTTATAATACACTTTCAAATAATATGTCATTTGCTAGAGTGCCTAATGGTACTGGTGCTTTTTTAATGCAATATCCTACTTTTAATCAAAATAATAATCTTGCTACTTCAGTTTATGATGAGCAACAGCTCTTTAAATTATATCCAAATCCATTTTCAGATGTTTTATTTTTAGATGGATTTTATAATATTGAAGTTAGAGATATTATAGGAAATCTAATTTTTAGAGGTGAAAAGGTCAGTAGTATACTAACTTCTCAATGGTCTTCGGGCATTTATTTTGTATCTTTGAAAGGTAATCATAGGGCTATTAAATTAATCAAGATATGAGGGAAAAAATAATAATGATATTAATTATTTTACTGACTATCAATTTGAATGCACAAATTGTAAATTATACTACTGCTAATGGTTTGATAGATAATTATATAGAGTGTATTAATGTAGATATCAATGATAATGTCTGGTTTGGTTCTGCTAATGGAGTGCAAATGTACGACGGTGTTAATTGGATTACATACGATCAGGCAAATTATCCTGGAATGCTTTCAAATAATATTAAGTGTATAACTACTATGTCTAATGGAGATATTTGGATAGGTACTGATTTTGGAGCAAATCAATTGGTTTCAGGTGTTTCAGGCCCAATGTGGTTACCATATACAAATTCTAATGGTCTAGCTGGCAATCAGATAAAGAGTATTGATGAGGATCCAAATGGAGGAGTATGGATCGGAACTAATGGAGGAGTTTCATATTTTGATGGTAACACATGGATTTCATATTCTTCACCAGATATTCATTGGAGTGGTGTAAATTCTACTTCTTTTGATTCAAATGGAGACAAATGGTTTGCTTCTCCTGCAGGTGGAGTGACTCATTTTGATGGTATTAATTTTACTGTTTATGATACAGCAGATGGTTTGCCTTCACAAGCTGTGAGAGATATTTTAATTGATAACCAAGATAATAAGTGGATAGGTACAGAATATTTTATGTCTGTACTAGATCAAACTAACACATCTTGGATTGAACATATTGAAATGTTTACACTTTTGCCTCCTCATGACTCTATAAATCCTGTAGTAGATATTGAAATAGATTCATATGGAAGTATATGGACTGGTATTTATGTTGATTATTTAGGAGAAGGTGGGATTGCATATTTAAATGCTGGTCAATGGAATGATTATCATGTTTCAGATGGATTAGTAGGTCCTAATATAAAAGATCTTTCGATAGATTCTCAAAATAATATTTGGGTAGCTACCAGTACGGGTGTTTCTAAAATAACAGCAGTCCCAAGTAATATAAGTAATACAGATATTGAATTAACTATATTTCCTAATCCTTGTTCAGATTTTATTTATTTAACAACCAAAGAAACTAGAATCAAGTCTATTGCTTTATATGATAATTTGGGTCGTTTAATTTATACTAATAAAAAAGATAGGTTTAGTTATAGTATTGAGACTACAAATTTGAAATCAGGTGTATACTTCTTATCCCTCAATATTTCTGATGCAGTTGTAAGAAAAAAGATAATAAAAGAATAATAATTTCTTTTTTCTTTAACTTAAATATGTTGTTTTATATTTTTTTAACTTTACAAAAATTATACTTAATGAATAAATTAGCATTATCAATTACTTTTTTGTTTATAACATTTAATGTTTATACTCAAGAAGTTTTTGATATTGGAGTTCGTCAAATAGAAATTTTCTTTAGTGAGCCAAACTGGAATGATACATTAAATGCATATTATGCTAATGGTCTTGGAGAAAGATTAATAGCTGATTCTATATTAATTGATGGATTAGCTGACCAAGATGTAGGTATTAAGTATAAAGGAAATAGTTCTTATAATGTGAATAACAATAAGAATCCCATGAATATTAAGTTAGATTATATACAGAATGGACAATCTATAAATGGTTATAATGTTCTAAAATTATCTAATGGATTTAGAGATCCATCCTTTGTTAGAGAGATATTAGCTTATGATATAGCAAGAGATTATATGCCTGCCCCAAAAGCAACTTATGCTAATGTTTTTGTTAATGGAACATTACTTGGTTTATATACTTGTGTTCAGTCTATTGATGATGATTTTACGAATGAAAATTTTTATGAAAGAAAAGGACCATTTTTTAAGGTTGAGAATACAGGAATTTCAGTACCAGGCTGTTTTGGGCCTTTAGGTATATTAGAATATTACTCAGATACAAATTGTTACCAAAGAGCTTATGAGATGCAATCTTCTAATGACTGGATTAAATTAGGAAATTTCTTAGATACTTTAAATAATCATTTTAATGAAATTGAGAATGTTATGGATATTGATAGGGCATTATGGATGATGGCTTTTGAGAATATTACTGTTTGTCTAGATGGTCCTATTAATTCTATTCCACATAATTTTTATTTATTTAAGGATAATAATGGCAGATTCTCTCCTATTCTTTGGAATATGAATATGGCTTTCGGATTATATACTGATGGATTGCCTTCTCCAGTTCAAAATTCTGATTTACAGGAACTAGATGTTTTTCATAACAGTACTGATATACAGAATAAATTAACAACACAAATCTTTTCTTCTGATCGTTATAAAAGAATGTATATCGCTCATATGCGCACGATATTAAATGAGAAATTTACAAATAATACATATAGTATTTCAGCTTTAGATTTACAAACACTTATCAATAATTATGTTATTTCTGATCCAAATGCGTTCTTTTCTTACTCAGATTTTACTTCTAATGTCAGTAATTCAGTTGGAAATATTATAGGAATTGAAGAACTTATGAATAATAGAGTTTCTTATTTACTTACGCTACCTGAGTTTAGTGCTATACCTCCTGTAGTTTCTAATATTAGTTTTAGTCCTGCTATAGTATTGCCAAATAGTTCGGTTACTATTACTGCTGAGGTATCAAGTGCTAATTATGTTTTTCTAGCCGTTAGAGGTAAGTTTTCTGAAAAATTTGTAAAGTTTCAAATGTATGATGATGGTATAAATGATGATGGTATTGCTGGCAATGGTATTTATGGAACAAATATAGATGTTGATGCAAGAGATCTTCAATACTATATTTACGCAGAAAACAACGATGCAGGTATTTTTTCACCAGAAAGAGCTGAAAAAGATTTTTATCAGTTGCCAGTTGTAGGAAGTTTAGTGATAAACGAAGTAATGGCAGGTAATTCGACTGCTATAGCTGATCAAAATGGTGAATATGATGATTGGGTAGAGCTTTACAATAAAGCTAATTTTGATATTAATCTATCTGGGTATTACCTTTCAGATAATGAGAATGATTTAACTAAGTGGTCATTTCCTAATGTCAGTATACCTGCTAACAGTTATTTGATTATATGGTGTGACACTGCAGGAACTAGTCAGTCAGGTTTGCATACAACATATAGATTATCTGCAGATCAAGAAGAGGTATATTTAACTAATCCATTAGGAGTAGTAGTTGATGCTGTTCATTTTGTGAATGCACCTACTGATAAAGGTTATGCAAGGGTACCTAATGGCAGTGGTCCTATGATATACCAAAATCATACTTATAACGACAATAATTCTCCTATAACTAGCACAGAAAATATAAATGTAAATTCTAATTTACGTGCTTATCCTAATCCATCCAATGATAAATTATATGTTTTAGGAACCAGTGAACCTATATATATTTATAATATTAAAGGTGAAAAAGTTTATTTCAGCAATCAATTAGAAGTAATAGATATAAGTTTATGGAAAAATGGTATATATTTTTTAGAATCTGGAAATAGTGTTGTGAAAGTTATAAAGCAATAATCATGCAAAGATATTTTTTATTTTTTTTACTTACAATTTTATTTTTTTCATGTAGCAAGGGGCCTGGAGAGGGAGGTACTTCAGTTATTGAAGGAAGAGTCTTGAAATATCAAATATCAGAGTCTTTTTTTGATACCATAATAGATGGAGCTGTAGTTTCTTATCCTAAAATTGATACAATTATTCCTCTTATGCCTGATGAAGGTGTTGATGTTTTTATTATATATTCTAGTAATGAACATGACTTGTATGATGATAGTTTTGAAACGGATTGGAAAGGAAGATATCGTTTTGAATATTTAAGAAAAGGTGACTATACATTATATATTGTAGATGATAGCACAAGTATAATAGACAATTCAATAGTAAATTATGATTATCCAGTCTTTAGACATGTAACTATAAGTTCAAATAATTCTACTAAAACAGTAGATAATTTTATTATTCAGAAAGACTAGTTATGTCAGATTTAAAATCAATCTTATCAAATTTTAATTCTATAGCTTTAAATGAAATGGATAATGTTAAGTTAATGAGTAGAGTTGATACTAAATTTGCTTTTAAATTTGAAAATATTTTTCATCTATTAAAAAAAATGGAGCCATTTTATAAAGTTCTTGATATAAATGGAAATAATATTCAGGATTATAGATCTTTATATTTTGATACTGAAGACAGAAAGTTCTATGTCGATCATCATAATAGAAGAGTAAATAGAAATAAAGTGAGATTTAGAGAATATGTCAGTAGTAACCTGACTTTTCTAGAAATCAAACTGAAAAATAATAAAAAGAAAACAATAAAGAAAAGAATTAAAGTTAAAAGTATTAATTTAAAACTTACAAAAAAGCAAATAGAATTCATTCAAAAAATAACTGGTAAAGCAATTACATTAAATGCTAAACAGTGGATTAACTTTAGTCGAATAACTTTTGTTCATAAAAAATTAAAAGAGCGTTTAACTATGGATATTAACCTAAGTTATAATGACAGTAAAAATAAAGGTGATTTAAAACATATTGTTATCGCAGAAATAAAACAGGAAAGAATGAGTAGATCATCAGACTTTATGCGTATTGCTAAACAAATGCATCTTTTGCCCTTTAGAATATCAAAATATTGTATAACAACCTTAATGTTAGATCCTTCTGTAAAGAGGAATCGTTTTAAGGAAAAAGAATTATTTATTAATAAATTAAAAGTAGCCTAATGGAATTATTATCAATTTTAATGAATGTTGACATGGAGTTTCTTGGAAGCCCAGTGTTTGATGCAAAAGATTTTTGGAAATTAGTTGTTAAAACTTCTTTAAATTTGTTTGTAGTAACACTTATTGTTAGATATATATACTATCCTATTACTAAAAATAAGGATTATTTGTTTACTTATCTCTTAATCAGTTTAACTGTTTTTGTACTTTGTATCCTTCTAGATAATGTTAAGTTACAGTTAGGTTTTGCATTAGGATTATTTGCAATCTTTGGTATTATAAGATATAGAACAGACCCTATACCTATTAAGGAAATGACATATTTGTTTTTAGTTATTGGAATATCTGTAGTTAATGCATTAGCAAATAAAAAAATAAGTTATGCAGAATTACTTTTTGCAAATTCACTTATTGTTTTTATTACATTTGGTATGGAGAGGATTTGGTTGCTAAAACATGAATCTAGAAAAAACATAACTTATGAAAAGATAGAACTTATAGTGCCATCTAGAAGAGAAGAGTTAATAGCAGATTTAAAACAGCGTACAGGAATTGATGTGATTAGAGTTGAAATAAGACGAATTGATTTTTTAAGGGATACTGCTAATTTACGTATTTTCTACTATGAAGAAAGTAAGGAATAGTCTATTATTATTATTATTATTAACTTTTTCTTCAGCTCTTGCTCAAGAAAATGACTTTCAGTCATGGTATTTAGTTGCTATAAATAAAAAAATTATTAAAAAAACTTCCTTGTCAATTAAGTCTGGATTAAGATTAAGAGAAAATTCATCTCTCTATTCAAGACATTTTTTTGATTCTAGAATAAGAAGAAATTTAAATAAAAAATATTCTTTTGCATTAGGAGTCAGATATTCACATAAGAAATCATATGATTCTAATTATTTTAACGTTTATCGTTTTTATTCTGATTTTAGATATAAAAATAAATTTACTAAAAGACTTCGATATTCTATTAGAAATAGATTTCAAATGCAAGGTGTTAGATATAATTATGAAATGTTGTTAAGACAGAAATTAACTTTAAGTTATAATATTAAAAAGACTAAATTAACACCAAATATATCTTCGGAATATTTTTTGCCTTTTGATGAAGGTATAAATAAATTAAGACATACATTTTCGTTTTCTCATCCTTTAAGTAAGAATATAGATTTTGAACTTGCATATAGAATTCAACAAGAATTCTATGTAAATAATCCTCAAACTCTTTTTATATTTGAAGGAAGATTATCATATGATTTATAGTTTTTATGGAAAGAAAAAAAATTGAGACGTACTTTACATTTGCAACTTTTAGCGATCTTACTTTAAACGATCAACAATTAATTTCTAATGCCATTTCATCAATGAATTTTGCTTATGCCCCATATTCTGGCTTTAATGTAGGAGCAAGTTTATTGCTTGAAAACGGAGAAATAGTTAATGGCAATAATCAGGAGAATATTGCTTATCCATCTGGCTTGTGTGCAGAGCGTGTTGCTTTATTTTATGCAGGAGCCCATTTCCCAGATATTGTTATAAATACTATTGCTGTGTCAGTTTCTTCGAAGGACTTTAAGATTGATGATATTGTTTCTCCTTGTGGTGCTTGTAGACAGGTTATGGCAGAGTATGAAGAAAAGCAACAAAAAAATATTAGAGTTATTTTACATAGTCCAAATAATAAGGTTTTAATTGCTGATAGTGTTGAAGATCTTTTGCCATTTAAATTTAAGAGTTCATTATTAAAAAAATATTAGGTTTTTTTATTAATGTATAAAACAATATATTTATATAATGTCAATATTAGATAGTCCAATTGATTATTTAAAGGGTGTTGGTCCTGCTCGAGCCGAATTACTAAAGAAAGAGTTAAATGTATTTACATATTTTGATTTGTTAACTCATTATCCATTTCGTTATATTGATAAAAGCCGTATTTATAAAATTGATGAATTACGTGGTGATATGCCATATATACAATTAAAGGGTAGGCTTATTAGTATTAATTCAGTTGGCATAAAAAGATCAAAAAGACTAATAGCCACTTTTAGTGATGATTCAGGTACTATTGATTTAGTGTGGTTTAAAGGGATTAATTGGGTTAAAAACAGCATTAAAATAAATCATGACTATATCATTTTTGGAAAGCCTACTAATTTTAGTGGTAAATTTAATATTGTTCATCCTGAAATGGACTTATGCGGAGATTCTCAACAGTTTTCAGGAGTTTTACAGCCAGTATATCATTCAACTGAATTATTAAAAAGAAAGGGATTAACTAGTAAAGCAATTAGTAAATTGGTTTTAAACTTATTTCCATTGTTAGAAAATCAAATTGATGAAAATTTATCAGCTGATTTAATTAATAGATTGAATTTACCATCTAGATATGAATCATTAATTAATATACATTTTCCAAAAACACATAGAGACTTAAATAGAGCAAAAAAACGACTTAAATTTGATGAATTCTTCTTTTTTCAAATACATTTATTTACAACAAAAATAGTGAGGAAGAAAAAATTCAAGGGTTATAAATTCAATACTATTTCTAAAAAATTTAATGATTTTTATAACAATTGTTTGCCTTTTGAATTAACTAATGCACAAAAAAGAGTTTTGAGAGATATCAGAAAAGATGTTATGAAATCAATTCAGATGAGTAGATTATTACAAGGAGACGTAGGCAGTGGGAAAACATTAGTTGCATTACTTGCAATGCTTATAGCCGTAGATAATGGATATCAGGCATGTCTTATGGCTCCAACAGAAATTTTATCTAGACAACATTATGAAACTATTTCTGGATATCTTAAAGACCAAGATGTTAAAGTCTCAATACTTACAGGTTCAACAAAAAAAAGTGAAAGAACAGTTTTATTTCATGAGTTAATTAATGGTAAAATAGATATATTAATTGGCACACATGCTTTATTAGAAGATAAAGTTAACTTTAAAAATCTTGCTTTTGTTGTTATTGATGAGCAACATAGATTTGGAGTGGCGCAAAGAGCTAAATTATGGAGGAAGAATATTTTGCCACCACATATTTTAGTAATGACAGCTACTCCTATACCTAGAACTCTTTCTATGACGTTGTATGGTGATTTAGATGTTTCAAAGATCGATGAATTACCACCCGGAAGAAAAGATGTGAAAACTATTTGGAAAAATGATTCATCACGTTTGAAAGTATTATCTTTTATGCGTGAACAGATTAATTTAGGAAGACAGGTTTATATTGTTTTTCCTTTAATTGAGGAATCTGAAAAGTTAGATTATAAAAATCTAGTTGAAGGTTTTAATTCAATAGAAAGAGAATTTCCACTTCCAGATTATCAAGTTAGTATTGTACATGGCAAAATGAAGCCTGAAGACAAAGATTTTGAAATGAAGAGATTTGCTGAGGGGGTAACTAATATTCTTGTTGCAACAACTGTTATCGAAGTTGGTGTTAATGTCCCGAATGCATCTGTGATGATTATTGAAAGTGCTGAGCGTTTTGGTCTTTCTCAGCTACATCAGCTAAGAGGTAGAGTTGGGCGTGGATCAGATCAATCGTACTGTATTTTAATGAGCGGAGATAAGTTAAGTTCTGATGCAAGAATTCGTCTTCAAAATATGGTTGAAACTAATGATGGATTTAAGATATCAGAAGTTGATTTAAAGTTAAGGGGGCCAGGAGACATGATGGGAACTAAACAAAGTGGTGTACTTGATTTTAAAATAGCTGATATTACTACAGATAAAAAGATATTAGAATTTGCAAGAAGAGAAGCTTTTGATCTTATTAATAATGACCCAAATCTTGATAAAGCATCAAATATTAATATAGCTCGAGCATATAGACCATATGCTAGACAAAGAAAAGGATGGAATTTAATAGGATAAAAAAAGGGCAAGCTACTTATATCGCACCGCTACAACCTATTACCCTTGCTGCATTCCTGCCCTGGGGGAGTTCATAGGGAGCTGGTCGTATAAGACTTACCCTTAAGATGACAAAACTAATATAATATCCCTTTTTATCAAAGTATTTTATAACTTCTATTTTTGTTTATATTTGCCATATAAATTATATTTAATGGAATCACGTAAATTTGGAATGAATTATGGAGCATTACTTGGCCTATTTTTAATATTTTTTGCTATAATATTTTGGATTTTAGGACTAGATAATGAAAAATCAATTGTTCCATCAATCGTTAATAATCTTGTTATTATTTCATTTATCAGTTATTCAATTGTGCAGTACCGTGATAATATAAATAATGGTTATATTTCTTACTCTCATTCTTTAAAGCTTGGAACAACAGTAGCCTTTTTCTCATCAGTAATTATGGCATTGTATACATTTTTTTATATGACTTATTTAAATCCAGATATGGTGGCAGATGTTATGAATATGACAGAATATACAATACTTGAATCTGACCCTAATATTTCTGATGAGGAGTTAGACATGGCATTATCTATGACTGCTAAGTTGATGCAGCCACATTGGATGATGCTTACTGGTGTGTTAGCTGGAACTTTTATGGGGTTTTTATATTCTTTACTAATTTCATTCTTCACTAAAAGAGACGATCTTAGCCAAATTTCTTAATCTATGAATATATCAGTAGTAGTACCATTACTTAATGAAGCTGAATCTTTACCAGAGCTATGTAAATGGGTTGATAAGGTTATGAAGGAAAATAATTTTATATACGAGCTTATTTTGGTAGATGATGGAAGTAAAGATAATTCATGGTCTATAATAGAGAGTATTGCTAAGTTAAATACTAATATAAAGGGAATTAAATTTAGAAGAAACTATGGTAAATCCGCTGCACTTAATGTTGGTTTTTCTAAATCTATTGGAAATGTAGTAATAACTATGGATGCGGACCTTCAAGATAGTCCAGATGAAATACCATCTTTATATAGTATGATTATTGATGATGGGTATGATCTTGTCTCTGGGTGGAAAGCTAAAAGATATGATCCACTAACTAAAACAATTCCAACAAAATTATTTAATTGGGCTGCTCGTCAGGCTTCAGGTATTTATCTTCATGATTTTAATTGTGGAATAAAATCATATAAAAATACTGTTATAAAATCTTTCGAGTTACATGGAGAAATGCATCGTTACATACCAGTATTAGCAAAGTGGGCCGGTTTTTCTAATATATCTGAAAAAGTTGTTGAGCATCAAAGCAGAAAATATGGTGTTACAAAGTTTGGATTAGAAAGGTTTATAAATGGATTTTTGGATTTGCTTACAATCACTTTTGTTTCTAGATTTGGAAAGAAACCAATGCATTTTTTTGGTGTTTTTGGTACTATTATGTTTATGATAGGTTTTAGTTTGTTTGCTTATATTGTTGGTGATAAATTGTATTCTATGATTACGGGAGTTATAGCAAAAAATATTGCTGAGATGTCAGGTTTTTATATTGCACTTACATCAATGTTAATGGGTGTACAGTTATTTTTAGCAGGTTTTATAGCTGAAATGGTTTCTAGAAATTCTTCTGATCGGGGTCACTATCATGTAGAAAAAGAGATTTAGCTTGATAAAAAAAATTATTATAATTGGTCCTGCTTTTCCACTTAGAGGAGGGATTGCTAATTTCAATAATGCTTTAGCACAGGCTTTTCATTGTAGAGGCGATAATGTTATAATTTACTCATTTTCACTACAATATCCTGGCTTTTTATTTCCTGGTACGTCTCAATTTGAAGGAGGTAATAAGCCGGCTAACCTTAATATAAAAACAGTTATTAATTCAGTTAATCCATTTAATTGGATTAGAATCGTTAAAAAAATTAATAAAGAAAATCCAGATTTTGTTATTATAAGATATTGGCTCCCTTTTTTAGCACCTTGTTTAGGTACTATAGCTTATTTTTTAAATAAAAAGATTAAAATCTTAGCCATTACTGATAATATATATCCACATGAAAAAAGAATTGGAGATTCATTTTTAACAAAATATTTTTTAAATAGTTGTGATGCTTTTATAACACTTTCTTCTTCTGTTTTAGATGACCTTTCATGCTTTATCGATACTAAATTGAAAAAGTTTTTACCACATCCAATTTATGATATTTTTGGTAAAAAAATTTCAAAAAAAGAAGCAAGGAACAGTTTGTCTCTTAATTTAGATGATAGATATTTATTATTTTTTGGTTTTGTAAGAGACTATAAAGGTTTAGATCTTATTTTAAGAGCAATTTCAGATTCTAGAGTACGATCTCTTGGTGTTAAGTTGATTATAGCTGGAGAATTTTATAATAACAAAAAAAAATATATAGATTTAATTAATGAATTAAACATAAAGGATTATGTTATTATAAATGATAATTTTATTTCTAACGAAGATGTTAAATATTATTTTTGTGCTGCAGATATGATAACACAAACATATCATTCAGCCACACAAAGTGGAGTAACACAAATTGCTTACTCTCTTGAAAGACCTATGCTAGTTACTAATGTAGGAGGTCTCGCTGAAATTGTCCCAGATAGAAAGGTTGGTTACGTAACATCAAAGAATCCAATTAATATTGCTGATGCCATTATTGATTTTTATTCAAATGAAGCGGAAGATAGTTTTGTCTTAAATATTAAGAAAGAAAAGAAAAGGTTTAGTTGGAATTATTTTTTAAGAGGCATAGATGAATTAATGAATTTAGTGAAGAAATAATGTTTAGTTTTTAGTTTATATTTGTCAAAAATTTTTTGATGAGAAAGTTATTTTTTTTGATTTTAATTCCATTTTTTTCATTTTCACAATCTTTTAATAAAATTGATATTAGTGGTAAAAAGCAGGGAGATTGGAAAAAATATCATAATAATGGTAAGTTAAGATATACAGGTCAATTCATTGATGATATTCCGTCAGGTATTTTTAAGTATTATTATGATACGGGTGAGTTAAAATTAGAAAAAGAGTATTTTCATAAAGGTACTGCTGTAGCAACACATGTTTTTTATAAAAATGGTGACATTAAAGCTTCTGGATTATATGTAAACGAATTAAAGGATAGTACATGGTATTATTATGATAAGGATAGTGTTCTAGTTATGACTGAGCAATATAATAAAGGTTTTTTGAATGGTATGACAAAAACATATTACCAAACTGGTGAAATATATGAAATTAAAAGTTGGAAGATGGGTATAATGGATGGTTTATGTAATCTGTTTTTTTCTAATGGTCAATTAATGATGGAGTCGTATTATATAAATAACAAAAAAGAAAAAAATTGTATATACTATTATCCTTCAGGTATAATTTCTCACAGAGGAAATTATATTAGTGGTATTAAATCAGGCAAATGGGAATATTTTAATGATCAAGGTGTTATAGATACAATAATCAATTATAATGAGTAAAGGAAGAGTTTTAATGGCAATGAGTGGAGGTATAGATAGCACTATGGCCTCTCTTTTATTGCATGAACAAGGATATGAGGTCATTGGAATTACAATGAAAACTTGGGATTATCAATCATCAGGTGGTAGTAAGAAAGAAACAGGATGTTGTAGTCTAGATTCAATAAATGATGCTCGTCAATTGGCTGTAGATTGTGGTTTTCCTCATACTATTTTAGATATTAGAGATGAATTTAGTGGAGCAATAATTGATAATTTTATTGAAGAGTATATTGCTGGACGTACACCTAATCCTTGTGTATTATGTAATACTCATATTAAGTGGGAAGCTTTATTAAAAAGAGCAGATATGTTAAATTGCGATTTTATAGCTACTGGACATTATGCTCAGTTAAGTAATTTAAACGGTCGTTTTGTTGTTTCAAAAGGTCTAGATCAAAACAAAGATCAATCTTATGTTTTATGGGGTGTTTCTCAGCAATGTCTGAGTAGAACTATTTTTCCAATTGGTAATTTACACAAAAGTGAAATTAGAGAAATGGCTTTGCAAAGAGGATATAAATCATTAGCTGAAAAAAATGAGAGTTACGAAATATGTTTTATTCCAGATAATGATTATGGAGCTTTCTTGAGAAGAAAAGTCAAAGGTTTAGATGAAAAAGTTAAAGGAGGTAGTTTTATTACCTCAGATGGCAAGATTGTTGGTACTCATAAGGGCTATCCTTTCTATACAATTGGCCAAAGGAAAATTGGTGTATCTTTAGGTTCTAAACCAACATATGTTATAGGTATTAATGCTGAAGAAAATACTGTTATTGTAGGTACTAAAGAAGAACTAGACAAAAATCAAATGTTTATAAAAGATGTAAATTATTTGAAATATGAAAAAATAAATGATGGCGCACAATTTGTTGTAAAGATTCGTTATAAACATAAAGGTGAATTAGCTACGATTACAAATGAAGGAAATAGTTTAAAAGTCTTATTTCATAATAAAGTAGCTGGTATTGCTCCAGGTCAATCAGCAGTTATATACGAAGGTAATGATGTTGTTGCTGGTGGTTTTATTATGAAATAGAATAAAAATTGAAAGTCACTAAAATTCCATATAAATTAACTAATCAATTTTCTAATTTAGTTATTGATTATATAGAAAAAGATCCTAAACTTAAAGAATTTATTTCAAAATTCCCTTCATTAAATAACTTTGGAAAACAAATAAAATATAAAGAAAATCATATTATTGATAGGAGTTTATTAGTAGACGTATTAAAATCTCAAAATTCTAATTTAGTTTTATCAATTAATACTCAAAATAATATAGAGCATTTATTAAATAAAAAAACCTTTACAGTGACTACCGGTCATCAACTTTGTTTTTTTACTGGACCGATTTATTTTTTTTATAAAATTATATCTACAATTAATTTAGTTGAAAAATTAAGAGAAACATATCCTAAAAATAACTTTGTTCCGGTTTTTTGGATGGCTAGTGAGGATCATGATTTTGAAGAAATAAATCATTTTAATTTTTTTAAGAAAACTATTACATGGCAAACTAATCAAAAAGGTATGGTAGGAAATATGAAGATTTCTGAAATATCCAATATTATTGAGCATTTAAAGTCAACTTTTGGAAAATGCGATAATGCTCAAAAGTTAATTTCTTTGATCGAGAACGCCTATAAAGAAAACACTTTATCTTATGCAACTCGTTTTCTTATAAACGAGCTTTTTGGCTCTTATGGAATTGTGATTATAGACGGTGATGACAAATCTTTAAAAAACAAGTTTATACCAATAATCAAAAAAGATTTAATTCATAAAGGTTTTTATAAATCTATTAAAAATTGTAGTTTAAAGTTAAAGGAAAATTATAAGCTTCAAGCACGTATAAGAGAAAGAAATTTTTTTAGATTATTAAATAATTCAAGACTAAGAATAGATGAATTAGTTGATGAAGATGATATTAATAAAAAAGCATATTCTTTTAGTCCAAATGTTTTATTGAGACCATTATATCAAGAAATGATTCTGCCAAATATTTCATACGTTGGAGGAGGTGCAGAGATTGCATATTGGATGCAGTTAAAATCTTTATTTAATCAAGAAAAAATTCCAATGCCAATATTAGTGCTTAGGAGTTCGATTATGATATTGAATATTAAACAGCAAAATAGATTAAATTCATTAGGCTTAAAAATAACTGATCTTTTTTTAAAAGAAGATCAGATCAAAAGCAAATATATTAAGTCAAGAAGTAATATCGATGCTTCTTTTTTAAAAGAAGCAAGTCGTATCAAGGATGTATATAATCAAATTTCTAATAAAATAAATGATGCTAGCCTTAAACAAAGTGTTGCATCGAATCTTCAATTTCAATATAATTTTCTTAAAAAGTTAGAAAAGAAAATTATGAAAATTGAAAAAAGCAAACATGAGATTTTTTTAAATCAGATTAGTAATTTAAAAAAAGATTTATTTCCAAATAATAATCTACAAGAGAGATTTTATAACTTTTCATCCTTTTATATAGATCAAGGTGATAAATTCATTAAAAGATTAAAAGATAATATAAACCCACTTTCTTCGAATTTTGTAGTTTTAACAACGAAAGAAGAATAATATGCAAAATGAAAAAATTTTAATTTTAGATTTTGGTTCTCAGTATACTCAATTAATAGCAAGAAGAGTACGTGAATTAAATGTTTATTCTGAAATACATCCTTATAATAAGATCCCTGAATTAGATGATTCTTGGAAGGGAGTTATACTTTCAGGATCTCCATCTTCAGTTTTTGATACTGATGCACCATTACCTGACTTAACTTTGATTAAAGGTAAATTGCCATTATTGGCTATATGTTATGGTGCTCAACATTTAGCTCATGTATATGGTGGTTTAGTTACTGCATCTAGGTATAGAGAATATGGTAGAGCCAATTTATCATTTGTTGATAATAATAATATTTTAATGAAGAATGTTTCTCATAAATCTCAAGTATGGATGAGTCACGGAGATACAATTTCAGATATTCCTGAAAACTATAATATAATTGCTTCAACCAAAGATGTAAGTGTGGCCGCCTATTCTATTAGTAATGAGAATACTTATGCTCTTCAATTTCATCCTGAAGTATATCATTCATTAGAAGGAACTATAATTTTAAGTAATTTTTTAGTTCATATTTGTGGTCTTAAACAAGACTGGACTCCTTCATTATTTGTTGAAGAAAAGATTAAAATTTTAAAGAAAAAATTAGGAAATGATAAAGTTTTACTTGGTCTTTCTGGTGGTGTTGATTCTTCTGTAGCTGCAGTGTTACTTAATAAAGCAATAGGAAAGAATTTATATTGCATTTTTGTGGATAATGGTCTTTTAAGAAAGGATGAATTTACTCAAGTTTTAGAACAGTATAAAGGAATGGGTTTAAATGTTAAAGGAATAAATTCAAAAAATCGTTTTTATAAAGCATTATTAGGTATTACTGATCCAGAACTAAAGCGAAAAGCAATAGGATCAATGTTTATTGATGTTTTTGATGATGAAGCTGAAAAATTAAAAGATATAAAATGGTTAGCACAGGGTACAATTTATCCTGATGTTATTGAATCAGTCTCTGCAACTGGAAGTCCATCTCAAACTATTAAATCACATCATAATGTTGGTGGATTGCCTAATTACATGAAACTTAATATTGTTGAGCCTTTAAATATGTTGTTTAAGGATGAAGTTAGAAGAATAGGAAAATCAATGGGTATTGATAGCGATATTTTGTCAAGGCATCCATTTCCAGGTCCAGGACTAGCCATACGAATTTTAGGAGAAGTAACACAAGATAAAGTAGAGCTTTTACAAGAAGTAGATTGTATTTTTATTTCTTCATTAAAAGAGAATGGTTTATATGATAAAGTTTGGCAGGCAGGTGCAATTTTATTACCAATAAAGTCAGTAGGCGTAATGGGTGATGAACGAACTTATGAGAATACAATAGCTCTACGTGCTGTAGAATCTACAGATGGAATGACTGCAGACTGGGTCCATCTTCCATATGATTTTTTATCAAAAGTATCAAATGATATTATTAATAAGGTTAAAGGCGTTAATCGAGTTGTATATGACATTTCATCAAAACCACCTGCTACAATTGAATGGGAATAGTTAAAAACATATTATTTTATTTTTTTCTTTTTTATAGTATTTATACTAATGCGCAAAATATAAAAGATACTGTACTGATAGACGGTAATTATTATGTTGAGCACATTGTTAGTGCTGGAGAATCAATTAAGAAAATTGCTAAGATTCATAATGTGTCCTCTAAAGAAATTTTGGATAATAATGAGATTTATAAAAAAATATACTATAATCAATTACTATATATTCCAATCAAGAAAAATTATAAAAATCATAGATTAGTGATTAAAAATCAACTTAAAAAAGATCAATCTGTTTTAAATGTTGCTTTGTTACTACCATATTATGTAACCAAGAATGATACTATGTTTAATGATTATGATGAAAATGAAGATGTTTCAAAAATTTACTATAATAAATCAGAAGCTGCATTATCTTTTCATATAGGAGTTGAATTGGCTATTGACTCATTAAGAAGAGCAGGAAAAAATATTATTTTACATACTTTCGATACAAATAGAGATAGTTCTACTGTTGCTGATTTAGTTTATTCTAATCATTTAAATAAAATGGATATAATTATAGGACCATTATATTCAAGATTATTTAAAATATTATGTAAGAGATATGGTAATAATGATAAGAAGATATTAATTTCACCTTTATCTAGAAATAATAGAAGTATTCAGAAATATCCTTCAGTCTATCAAGTTACTCCTTCATTTAAAGTTCAAGTAAATGTTTTGACAAACTACCTTATTAAGCATTGTTTAGATAAGCGAATAATTGTTATTCATGATAACAAATCAGAAGAACTTTTAAATTCTATTAAAGCTAAATTTAGAAGAGAAAAAAAGAAAATTTTTACTCATCATATAGTAGATACAGAAGTTGATTCAATAAGAGATATTTTTCGCCCAGAACAATCTGTTTTATTATTGTCCTCTAACAAAGCCTTTGTAAGTAAGATGTTATCTTCTATTGGAAGTATTGACTCTTTATCTACTGTATATACTTTTGAATCAATAAAATCTTATGATAATCTTGATATAACTAATTTAATGGAACTTAATGTACATTTACCAAATTCAAATTATCTTAATTACAAGGATAATTTTGATATTAGTTTTTTAAAATTGTATCAAAAGGAGTATAATACAAATATTGGAAGGTATACTCAAACAGCATATAATTTAATCATGCAGTTTTGTGGTGATAATAAAATTTATAAATTTAAAAAAAGTAAAAAGGGATATAATGAAAATGTAAAATGCCCGATTTATCACTACTCTGATTATACTTTAGTTCCTGCGAAATAGTATTTTATTTAACTATTTTTTAAATTTGTTAAATAAAAGTATTTGATTTGCGAGTAATTTTTTTTGTTTTTTCTTTATTATTATCTAATGTTTTTTTTGGACAATGCCCAGGAGTTTATACATTAAATTTTACTGACGAAACATGTTTTGGATATTCAGACGGTACTGCTAGTATAGATGTTCAGGGTTCATCAAATCCTTATGGTAATGTTTCTTTGTTAACATACTGTGCTTCTTCACCAAATTTTTATTACGTAACATATCAACCATCAGCTATTATTGAAAATGTTATTCTAAATGGAAATAGTAATAATATTAATAATAATACGTCAGGTTTAATCGATATATATGAAGATTATACTTCTTCAATGTATGCAGATGTTCAAGAGGGTCAGACATATTCAGTTAGTGTTACTTTAGGTGGTTTGGGAGCTCCTGGAACTACAAAAAACTATTCTGGTGGAAAGGTATTTATTGATTTTAATATTGATGGAGATTTTTCTGATCCTGGAGAAGAAATAGGAGTTATTCCGTATAATAACATAAATACTATTGGTATTCCAGTAATAATTACTTTTACTGTACCAAATACTGGAATATATGGCCCTACAAGAATGCGAGTTGTTTCACAAAATAGAAATGATCAAAACGAAAATCTTATTGGTCCATGTGATTTTCCTGTAGGATTTACAGGTCTACCACATTTTGGCGCAACTGAAGATTACTCAATCGTTTTGAATAGTCCTGCTAGCGCAAATATTATTTGGTCAACAGGACAAACGAATGATAGTATTTTTTCTTTATCTCCAGGAAATTATTCAGTTGATATTACTGATAATACTGGTTGTGTTTCTACAGAGTATTTCACAATTAATTCTGCAAATGCTTTAAATTTATCAACTAGTTTAGATCAGACAATATGTCACGGTTCTACACCTAATTCATTGTCAGCTAGTTGTAATGTTAGTGGTTCTTATAGTTGGTCTCCACAACTAAACTTAAATAGTTATTCAGTTCAGAGTCCTTCTTTTACATCTTCTTTGACAAACTCTGTAGTATATACGGTAACCTTTACAGATAATCAAGGTTGTATCATTGATGATTCAGTAATTATTAATGTTAATCCAATTCCTAGCGCAACTATATCCGCCTTTCCTAATTATGTATGTATTGGTAACGATATCCAGCTTACTGCAATCACTTCAATACCTGTAAATCGTTATAGAATGCAATATAACAATGGATCAGGCTGGCAAAATGTTGTAACAATAAATACTGGTGGATGGTCAACTAATAGTATTCAATATTATAATAATATCCTTGTGTCAACGCAATTTAGAGTAAGAGTACGTGAAGATTGGGGATGTACTGTAAGCCCTTGGTCACCAATAATAAATGTTCCAATAAATTTAATAATAACACCATTAATAAGTCATAATTAGAAAATAATAATAAATCTAAGAGTCATGAAAACAAAGAAAATAATTTTAACTATAGTTATGGGAGTTGTATTTTTTAATACTAATTTCCTAATTGCACAAACAAATACATCTCCAACTCAAACTGTTTGTGCTGGTTCATTAGCTGAACCGTATTTAATAAATCCAGCGAACTCAGGTTCAACATATCATTGGTCAATTTCTGGGGGAGGAGTTATAGCAAGTGGTCAGGGAACAAATCAAATATTAGTTAATTGGAGCTCTACGCCAGGAGGACCACATATTATATCTGTTGTTGAGGAAGATGCAAATGGTTGTTTTGGTGATTCCGTTACTGTTGAAGTTACTATTGCTGATGAAGCAATAGCTAACACATTAACTTCTGATAATATTTGTGCAGGAGATATTTACACATTAACAGGTGCTACAGCTTCTAATTATTCTTCTCTATCATGGTCAAGTTCTGGAACAGGTAGTTTTACTTCAGCCAATACTTTAACACCTATTTATACTCCATCAGCTGCTGATATTATTAATGGTAATGTTGTATTAACATTAACAGCTTATGGAAATACTCCATGTTCTGATGCTACTAGTGATTTATTATTAACAATTATTCCATTACCTACAGCAGATGCTGGATTTGATGATAATATTTGTGAAGGATTAGATTTTACACCTACAAATACTTTTGCTTCTAATTACTCTTCTCTTTTGTGGACAAGTTCTGGAACAGGAACCTTTTCCTCTTCTGGTAGTCTTACTCCAATATATACTCCTTCAGCTTCAGATATTGCATTAGGTACCGTAACATTAACATTGACTGCAACTGGCAATACACCATGTTCTAATGTAACTGATAACATGTTATTAACAATAGTTCCACTTTCTACAGCTAACGCAGGTCCTTCAGTAGATATATGTGCTGGAGATAGTTATACAATTACAAGTGCAACAGCAACAAATTATTCTTCTGTTTCATGGTCAACTTCGGGTACAGGAACTTTTGTTTCAGCTAATACACTTACTCCAATATATACTCCATCTGCATCTGATATTTTAAATGGTAATGTTATTTTGACTTTGAATATTTTAGGAAATCCACCATGTAATTTTACACCTATTTCAAGTACAATGAATCTAAATATTGTTCCTGCTCCAATTTCATATGCAGGAAATGATGATTTTATTTGTCAAGGTTCAGATTATATTTTTCCTTCGGGTTATGCAACTACAACAAATAGTTTATCGGTACTTTGGCAAACATCGGGTGATGGTACATTTATCAATCCAAATACATTGACACCAACGTATTCACCTGGTCCTAATGATATTTCGATCGGATCTGTTGATTTGACACTAATTTCTACTGGAAATTCTCCATGTTCAGTAGATTCTAATTCTATGACTTTAATAATCAATCAAGCTCCAGTAACTGGACCAATAAATCACTGGTAATTAATGTATAATAAGTTATTAATTATATTTTTTATTTTCGTATTTTCATCACGATCATCTTCTCAGAATATTGTTGATCTTTGTGTTGGAGAGACTCATAATTTTTCAGTTCCATATAATAATGGTTCTACTTATAATTGGTGGTTTCAGGATAATTTTATCACTCCAATTAACTCAGGAAACGGAACTGAACATATCCTACTCAAATTTGATACTACTGGACTATTTAAACTTTTTGTTGAAGAGCTTCACTTAAATGGTTGTACTGGAATTGATAGTGTTTTAATTGAGGTTCATGATATGCCCTCTCCAATAATAAGTCCCTTTGATGATATTCATTTATGTCCTGATGAAATAGCTATAGTTAACATTCAAAATTCTAATCAATTTAATTCATTTTTATGGAGTGATGGTTCTGTTGAGTCCAGTTTAGTTATTAATGACTCTGGTCAATATTCTGTTTTGGTTAGTGATATATATGGATGTACAAAGCTTAGTGATACGATTAATGTTAATCAAGATGGGCCTATTTTTATTGATTTTAGTATTGATGGATTATGTGTTGGAAGTAATACTATCTTTAAGAGTCTATCATCTTCAGCTGGAAGTGCAATAAATTTATTAAGATGGGATGTAGGTAATAATTCGTATATATATGGTGACTCAATGTTATATAATTTTGGTTTTACAGGAAATTATGAAGTTGAGTTGTTTATAGAAACAGAAATAGGCTGTCAAAAATCTCTAATTAAAGATTTTAACATATTTGAAAATCCACAAGCAGATTTTAGTTATTATCCACTATCTATTTCAACTTCAAACCCTGAATTAAATTTAGTTAATAAATCAACTAATATTACAAATTCTACATGGGTATTTGACGATACAAGTTATATATTTTTAGAAAATCCAATATATAAATATGAAAAACCAGGATTACATGAAATAAAGCTAATTGTTAAAGATGTTAATGAATGTCAAGATTCTATTTTAAAAAATATCATTGTTTATTATGATTTTATAATTTACATACCGAATTCTTTTACTCCAAACAATGATAGTAATAATGATATTTTCAAGCCTATAGGATTAAGGATGGATAGTTATATTTCTTATCAGTTTTCTATATTTAATAAGTGGGGTGAAATAGTATTTAGTACTGACAATTATGAGGATGGATGGAATGGCGATGAATATCCTTCAGGTATATATAATTGGATGCTTGTTATTAAAGATGAATTGGGAGAGATTAGAAAAGAAGTTGGTTCTGTTAATCTTTTAAAATAAATTTATCTAAGATCTATTATTTCTATTTCTGGATATTTTTCAGATTCAAATTCAAATTTATCTAATGTGATGTTGAATTCAAATTTATTTATCATATAATCATATGTTCCACCATTTTTATCTTGCATGCTAATTTTTTTGATTTGATTTTTAGAAGTATTAATTATTAATGTGGTTTTAATGAAGTTACTACTTTGTTCTGTAAAAAGATCTATAATTTCATACTCTTTCCCATCGATATTTTTCTTTCCAATGTATTGATATTTATATCCTTTCTCATATATAGTGAATATTTCATTTGGATTCATAGTATTATCTTCAGGATCATTTTCAGTAATTTGAAGTTCATTACTTTCTTTTAAATATATCCATTGTGTTGTTCCATCATTCAGAATAATTTGATCTTGCATTAGAATTCTAAATTTATTTTTTTCTAACTCTAAAATTCCGTTTTGAATATCATTTATATTATGAGTTTTATTACTTAACTCAAAGCTAAATTCTATTCTAATATTATCATATGATCTTGTTGTTTTACTTAGTTGATCTAAAATTTCTTTTGCTATTTGATCTTGACCTAGACATTCAAATATACTTGCAATTAATAATATGCTTAAAAATAGTCTGTTCATTACTTATATATCTTTTAGTTGCTCTTCTAATGATACTTCATCTTTTATTAATACTTTTCTTGCTTTACTTCCTTCAAATGGTCCTACTATTCCTGCTGCTTCTAATTGATCAATAATTCTTCCTGCTCTATTGTATCCTAAACGTAATTTTCTTTGTATTAGAGATGTTGATCCTGATTGGTGCTGTACTACTATCAATGCAGCCTCATTAAACATTGAGTCTTTATCATCAAGATCAACTTGAGCGGCTGATGATTCAGAATCACCTACATATTCTGGTAAATTATGTGCATTAGCATAACCTCTTTGAGAGCCAATGAAATCACATATCTTTTCAACTTCAGGAGTATCAATAAATGCACATTGTAATCTTGTTAAATCATTACCAGTAGAAATTAGCATATCTCCCATTCCAATTAATTGTTCAGCACCTTTAGTATCCATTATAGTTCTTGAATCAATACTTGAAGTTACTCTAAAGGCAACTCTTGCAGGGAAGTTTGCCTTAATTATTCCTGTAATTACATTAACTGAAGGTCTTTGTGTAGCAACAATAAGATGAATTCCTATAGCACGTGCAAGTTGAGCAAGTCTAGCAATAGGTGTTTCTATTTCCTTTCCAGCTGTCATTATTAGATCAGCAAACTCATCTATAACAAGAACGATGTAGGGGAGATATCTATGACCATTATTTGGATTGAGTTTACGGCTTATAAACTTTTTATTATACTCTTTAATATTTCTGCAGTTAGCAATTTTACAAAGTTCATAACGTTCATCCATCTCTATACATAAAGAATTAACAGTATTAACAACTTTTTTTGTATCCGTAATTATTGCTTCTTCTGAATCAGGTAATTTTGCTAAATAATGCCTTTCAATTTTATTATATAATGTTAGTTCTACTTTTTTTGGATCAACAAGAACAAATTTGATTTGAGAAGGATGTTTTTTGTAAAGTAATGATGCTAATATTGCATTTAATCCAACAGATTTTCCTTGTCCAGTTGCACCAGCCATTAAAAGATGTGGCATTTTCGCTAAGTCTAAAATATATGTCTCATTTGCAATAGTTTTTCCAAATGCAACTGGAAGCTCTAAATCGCAATTTTGAAATTTTTCTGATTGTAAAACTTCTAGCATTGAAACTGTATTTCTTGTTTTATTAGGAACTTCTATTCCGATAGTTCCTTTTCCTGGAATTGGAGCAATAATACGTATGCCCTCAGCTGCTAAGCTTAGAGAAATATCATCTTCTAGATTTTTTATTTTTGAAATTCTAATACCAGCTTCGGGTACGATTTCATATAATGTAATTGTGGGTCCTACTGTAGCTGTTATAGATGTTATTCCAATTTTATAATGACCAAGAGTTTCAACAATTTTGTTTTTATTTTCTTCTAATTCATCTTTATTTATTTCTATCTTATTATTTCCATAGTCATTTAATAAATCAATTTTTGGTAATTTAAACTGAGATAGTTCTAGAGTTGGATCAAATTCACCTAATTCATTTAGTTTTCTTTCTATTTCATTTTTTGTCAAGCTTTCTTCATTACGAATTTCACTTACTTCAAGATCTAATTTGTCATTTTCTTTTGTTACTGTTAATTCTTTTTCTTGATGTTCATTTTTCTCAAAAATCTCTTTAGTATTTTCTTCTGATTTTATATCTTGAGTATTTATTTCAGAAATATTATTAGTTTTTTCAATATTTAAATCTTCATTTGTTGTTTTTTTATTGTTTTTTTTGATTTTTTTAAAAAATGAATAAAGATTTTGTTCATTAATATCAAAGATATTTATTAGCAATAAAATTAATATTGTTAATAATAATAATGATGTTCCAATTTCACCTATTAATAAGTTTAAATTTTTTTGAAGGTAAATGCCTATTTCACCAGAAATAATATTGAGTTTAAAAAAATGATAAATAGATACAGGAACTATTATTATTGCTATTAAACTATTAAAAATAAACTTAGCTAACGAATATCGCTTAAAACCTATTATTCTTAGACCAGCTAATAATAGGGTTAATGGAATAAGGATGGCACAAATACCAAATAATGATTTAATAAATAAATGTGAGAGATATGCTCCTACACCACCAATAGAATTATTTATGTTTTTATTTATTAAAATATCTAAAATATTTTTTCCAGAAACAATACTTTCATCTGCTTTCCATACATATGCGTATGAAAAAAAGGCTATAAATAAATAAATAGAAAACAAAATTAAAATTGCAGCTATAATTTTGTGATTTTTTGTACTAGTAAAAGGAGATATAAGATTTTTAAACTTAGGTGTAATTTTGTTTTTATTTTTTCTTTTCATAAGTAGTCTTCAAAAATACAAATAGATTTTAATAGCTTAATTCATAAAAAATATTATTTTACCAAAAGATTGTTAATAAATGTTAATTACAATACTATATATTTGATCTAGTTTAAAAGATTAAATTTGCATAATAATTGACATTAATATTAATGATCGCAGAAGTTTTTTTACCAAATAAAAATAATGATTGAAAATATTTTAAAAAATGAAGTTATTTTAGCCGTTGATAAGCTATATTCGTTCAAAAATAGTAATATTCAATTTCAAAAAACAAGAATTGAATTTGATGGAGATATAACATTAATTGTTTTTCCACTCTTGTCAGCTTCTAAAAAGTCCCCCGAACATACTGGAGAGGAGATTGGGAATTATTTAATAGAAAATGTTAAGTATATTGATAGTTTTAATGTAGTCAAAGGTTTTTTAAATATTTCTATAACAAAAGGCTTTTGGTTAACTCAATTTATAAAAATCTTTAATATTTCAAATTATGGTTTAGTAAAAGCTAAAGAAAACTCTCCTATTTATTTAGTAGAGTATTCATCTCCTAACACTAATAAACCTATTCACTTAGGTCATCTGAGAAATAATTTTCTTGGATATTCTGTTGCTGAAATTCTTAAAGCAAGTGGTAGAAAAGTAAAAAAAGTTCAAATAATCAATGATAGAGGTATTCACATTTGTAAATCCATGGTTGCATGGCTAAATAGTGGTAAAAATGATACTCCGGAAAGTACAGGAATTAAGGGTGATCATTTAGTTGGTAAATATTATGTTGAGTTTGATAAGATTTATAAAAGCCAAGTAAAGGATTTAGTTAGTTCTGGTATTGATGAAAAAAAGGCTTTAAAACTAGCTCCTATTTTAATTAAGGCACAAGAAATGCTTGTGAAATGGGAAAATAAAGATCAAGAAGTAAGGAAACTGTGGCATAAAATGAATCAGTGGGTATATGATGGTTTTTCTACTACTTATAAAAGATTAGGCGTTGATTTTGATAAAAATTATTATGAAAGTGATACTTATTTATTAGGCAAAAAAATAGTAGATATTGGTTTAGATAAAGGTATTTTTTATAAAAAAAGTGATAATTCAGTATGGGTTGATCTTTCAAACGAAGGTTTGGATGAAAAAATTATTCTTCGCGCAGACGGAACAGCAGTTTATATTACTCAAGATATTGGAACTGCTTTACAAAGATTTGAAGATTTTACTTTTTCTCATATGGTATATACAGTTGCTAATGAACAAGATTATCACTTTAAGGTTTTGTTTTTGATTTTAAATAAGTTAGGTTTTACTTGGTCAGATAATTGTCATCATCTATCTTATGGCATGGTTGACTTGCCATCTGGAAGAATGAAGTCAAGAGAAGGTACAGTTGTTGACGCAGATGATTTTATACAAGAAATGGTTGATACTGCAAAAAATATTGCTAAAGATTTAGGAAAATTAGATGGTTTAAATATAAACGAACAAGATAAGTTATATGAAACAATTGGATTGGGTGCAATTAAATATTATATGTTAAAAGTTGATCCAAAAAAAAGAATGTTATTTAATCCAGAAGAATCTATAGATTTTAATGGAAACACAGGTCCTTTTATTCAGTATACATATGCACGAATACAGTCTTTAATTCGTAAATTTCAAAAAGAAATAATTCTTTCTGAAGATATTAATATAACAGATGATGAAAAATCAATAATAAAATTATTAATAGATTTTCCGATTTTGATACAGGAATCAGCTGTAAATTATAGTCCTGCATTATTATGTAATTATTTATATGAATTAGTTAAATTATATAATTCTTATTATCAAAACACAACTATACTAAGAGCCAATCAAGAAAATTTAATTTGTTTTAGAATGGCTTTGTCGATTAAGGTTAGTGAGGTAATAAAAACCTCAATGAGTTTATTAGGAGCAAACGTTCCTAATCGCATGTAAATTATTACAATTATTTTGTGTTGAAGATTCTTTTAAGAAATTGTTCTAGTTGAATAGGAGTTCTTTTTGTGAATAATTCACCGTCTTTAGAATATGAAATTTTTCCATTTTCCTCAGAAACTACTATGGCAATTGCATCTGATTCTTCAGTAATACCAACAGCTGCTCTATGTCGCATACCTAAATTTTGTGGAAAATCAGTACTGTTTGTAACAGGAAGAACACATCTTGCACTAATAATCTGATTATTTCTAATAATTAATGCACCATCATGTAGAGGACTGTTTTTATAAAATATACTTTCAAATATTGAGGTTGATATTTCAGCATTTAATAATATTCCACTTTCTGAAAAAACTGCTAAATCATCAATTTGTGTAATAACAATAAGTGCACCTGTTTTAGTTTCACACATATTTTTACAGGCTTCAGAAATTGAAACAATATTCAATATATTTTCTTCTTCCATTTTAAAGTTAAATTTTAGCAAGCCTTTATTTTTTATAATTTTTCCTTTTCCAATAAACATTAGGAATTTTCTAAGTTCTTGTTGAAAAACTATTACCAAAATAATTACACCAACACCAATAAATTGCCCTAATATTTCACTTAATAATTGAAAGTGGAAAGCATCTACAATTTTCCATAATAAATATATTATTGAAAGTCCAATAAAGATATTAATTGCTACTGTACCCCTAACTAATTTATACACTTGATAAATTAGAATGGCTACAAGTATTATATCAATAATTTCAATTATTCCAAGATTAAGGAAGTCCATTACATATTATTTTTTGCAAACTTAGTGATTTTAATACATTCCATTGCTTCTTTAACATCATGAACTCTAAGTATATTAACATCTTTTTGTAGAGCTAATGTATTAGTTATACTTGTTCCATTTAGTGAATTTTCAGGCGTTGTATCTAATATTTTATATATCATTGATTTTCTTGATGTCCCTACTAAAACTGGCAGATTAAATTCTTTAAATTTTGCTAGATTGTTCAATATTTCGTAGTTCTGTTCTAATGTTTTGCCGAATCCAAATCCAGGATCAATGACAATATTATAAATATCTTTTTGATGTAATTTTTCAATTTTTTTTCTAAAAAAGTCAATAATTTCATCCACTACATTTACATACATTGGTTCTTTTTGCATAGTTTTTGGAATTCCTTTCATATGCATAATAATATATGGTATCTGCAATTTAGATATAGTATTAAACATTTTATTGTCAATATTTCCAGCTGATATATCATTTATTATATCAGCTCCATATTCAATACATTTTTCAGCTGTTTCAGACCAGAATGTGTCAATAGAAATAATTATGTTAGGAAACTCAGTTTTCAACAATTCTATAACTGGTAATAGTTTTTTTATTTCTGATTTTGATGATAGAATATTAGATCCTGGTTTTGAAGTCTGAGCACCAATATCAATAATTTTTGCTTCCTCATCTAGCATTTTTTTACAGTGTTCTAAAATTTGACTTTTATTTTTATACTTTCCACCATCATAAAAGGAATCTTCAGTAAGATTTAATATGCCCATTACTATCGTATCATCTGTTGAAAAAATCATAGAATTGTTGTTTACTTTGTTATTAATTGAATTATTAAATGCTTTATTTTTAGCAATATTAAAATATTAAATGATATGCAACAAACAATTTCCGAATTTGATGCTATAATAAAAAATTGTAGGGATATTTTTATTAAAAAGATGAATGATTATGGAACTGCATGGAGAATATTAAGAATTAGTTCGCTAACTGATCAAATATATATAAAGGCACAAAGAATTAGATCAATTGAAGATAAAGGTCATCAAAAGATTGAAGAAGATGTGTCAAATGAATTTGTTGGTATAGTAAATTATGCTGTTATTGGTCTTATTCAATTAGAGCTGGGTGTATCTAATTTGGAGGAAAATATGGAAGAGAATGAAGTTATTAGTATTTACGACAATTATGTTAGTACTGCAAAGAAGTTAATGATTGCTAAGAATCACGATTATGGTGAAGCATGGAGAGAAATGAGAACAAGCTCTTTAACTGATTTAATTTTACAAAAGATTTCCAGAGTAAAACAAATAGAAAATAATAAAGGTGAAACTTTAATTTCTGAAGGTGTTGATGCAAATTATTTAGATATGTTAAATTATGCTGTTTTTGCTTTAATTAAATTAAAAATTAATTAATTATGAATATAAATTTGAGATTGGTTGTTAAATGGCTTATGTTTGGTTTATTTATTTTATCTGCCTTAGCAAAATTATACCCTACTCCTATGTATGGTATTACAAAAATTTTTGAAGAAGGACAGTTAATACCTATGGGTTTTTCTGAAGATCTAGCGCCGTATTTTTCGCGAATAATTATTGGAGTTGAATTTTTTATTGCTTTTGCTTTTTTACAAAATAATTTTATTAAAAGAATAATAATTCCTAGCTCTATTTTATTACTAATAGTTTTTAGTTTACATCTTTGCTATTCGATATTTTTAGGAGATAGTGAAAATTGTGGATGTTTTGGTGAATTAATACCCATGACACCAACAGAGGCTTTGATTAAGAATATAGTTACAATTTTTGTATTGATATGGCTATATAGAAATTTAGAAAATAATTTAGCAAGTAATTTTTCTAAGTTAATAATTCAATTTTTATCTATTCTTTTATTAATGTTTGCTTTTTTACCAATTCAAACTGTTGGAAAAAATAAGCTTGTTTCAAATTATTCTAGCTATGTAGTATCAGATTTTGATATTAATGAAGGTAAGAAAATATTATGTTTTTTTGATGCAGGTTGTGACCATTGTATGGATGCGGCAAAATCATTAGCAGAAATGTCGGATTCTATTAAATCTTTTCCGCAAATACATATTATTTTTTCTGATTCAGAAGAAGAAAGGATTCCCGATTTTTTTGCTTTTGCTGAAAGAGAGTTTTCTTATCAGATTTTACCATTTTACAATGATGATGATGAGATTAACTCTTACTTGGAGATATTAGGCTATGAATATGAAAATCCAGCAGTTATTTATTTGAATAATGGTAATCAAATTCGTTTTTATGACGGTACAGGTCCAAATGAGTTTAATCCAAATGAATTTAAGAAATTATTTAATAAATAGTGATTAGTTATATTTTTAAAAAATCCTTTTACAGTTTTTTTGTATTATGGGGTGTTATTACGCTAGTGTTTTTTTTATACAATATACTACCTGGTGACCCAGCTCGTATGATGTTAGATAAGAGAGAGGATGCTGAGCAATTATTAATAATTAATCAAAAATATGGATTTGATAAATCTGTAACTGAACAATATATTCTTTATTTAAATGATCTTTCTCCAATATCTTTTCATCATGTTAGTAAGGATTCATTCACATCACTAAATAATAATAAATATTCATTTTATAGTTTAATGAATTTTATGGACTATAATATTGTTCTTAAGACCCCTTATCTTAGAGAATCATTTGTTCGAACTGGCACAAAGGTTTCTTCAATTATATCTCAGACATTTAAAAACACACTAATATTAGCTGTTTCTTCTATTTTTATAGCTTTGTTTTTAGGATTAGTGCTTGGAGTTTATTCTGCATTATATAAAGATACAATCTTTGATAGGTTTATATTAGTATCTACTTCTATTGGAATGTCTTTACCATCTTTTTTCGCATCAATTATTATTGCTTGGATATTTGGTTTTATTTTAAATCATTATACAGGTTTGAATATGACTGGAAGTTTATTTGAAGTTGATGATTACGGAAGGGGTGTTGTATTACAAATTAAAAACCTAATTCTTCCTACCTTAACATTAGCTATCAGACCTTTATCAGTTATTGTTCAGCTAACCAGAAATTCGTTTCTTGAAGTGTTATCTATGGATTACATTCGAACTGCGAAAGCTAAAGGACTAAAAAAATCTTCAATTTTATTCAAGCATGCATTACGTAATTCATTAAATCCAGTTATTACTGCAGTTTCTGGATGGTTTGCATCATTACTTGCTGGTGCAGTATTTGTAGAATATGTTTTTGCATGGAATGGGATGGGTAAAGAAATGGTAAATGCTTTAGAATTGATGGATTTACCAGTTGTTATGGGATTAGTATTATTTATTTCAGCATTTTTTGTGTTAATAAATTTAATGGTAGATATAATTTATGGATTTTTAGATCCAAGAATAAAAATTAGCTAAATATGAGAAAAAATATTGTTGCAGGTAATTGGAAAATGAATCTAGATATGAATGAGTCACATAAACTAGTTCAAAATATATTGGATAATTTAATAGCTGTTAAAACTGAAGTTATAATTGCTCCTGCATTTATACATTTAAATAAAATTAAGGAACTTGTTAGTAACACAAATATACATGTTGCTGCTCAGGATTGTAGTGCAAATAATATGGGTGCATTTACAGGAGAAGTTTCAGCAAAAATGATTAGTTCATACAATATTGATTACGTTATAATTGGTCACTCTGAAAGAAGATTAAATTTTAATGAATCAAATGAACTTCTTTTAACTAAAATAAATCAAGCATTAAAATATAAATTAGATATTATTTTTTGTTGTGGTGAAAATATTGATCATAGGCAAAAAGGTTCTTACTTTGAACTAATAGAAAAACAATTGTCTGAGACAGTTTTTCGGCTTTCATCTAAAGAAATCTCTAATATTACTATTGCATATGAACCTATTTGGGCAATCGGAACCGGTCAAACAGCATCTGTTGATCAAGCACAAGAAATGCATAGTTTCATACGTAACTTATTTGAAAGAAAATACGGTTTCAAAATAAGTAATAATATCTCGATTTTATATGGTGGCTCATGTAATTCAAGTAATTCTAAAGATTTGTTTTCATGCGAGGACGTAGATGGAGGATTAATAGGAGGTGCGTCATTAAAATTCGATGATTTTGTTAAGATTATTAATTCTTTTTAATGGAATATATAGAGTTTAATATTAAGTTAAATCCTCGCGCACCTTTTTCGGAAATACTTTCTGCAAAGTTAAATGAAATTGATTTTGAAGCATATGTTGAGGAGGGGGATATTTTAAAAGCTTACATTCAAAGTGATCTATTAAACTTAGATGCTGCAAAACAAGTAATCCTTGACGTTTCAGATTTATGTAAAATTTCTTACACTTTTAATAAAATAGAGAAAAAGAATTGGAATCAAGAATGGGAAAATAGTTTTAAACCGGTTTTCATAAATAATAATTGTTTAATACGTGCTGATTTTCACAAAGAGAATCTTGATGTTGAGCATGAAATTATTATTACACCAAAAATGTCATTTGGTACAGGTCATCATGAAACAACTTCTATGATTATGAATAGAATGTTTGATATTAATTTTAAAAATAAGTCAGTTTTAGACATAGGAACTGGCACAGGAGTTCTAGCTATTTTAGCGTCTAAATTAAAGGCTAAAAAAACTGTTGCTTGTGACGTAGATGAATGGGCATACAAGAACGCAATTGAAAATTCCATATTAAATTCAGTTTCAGATATTGATTTTTTTCATGGCGATCATACTGAATTAGAAGAGAAGTTTAAGTTTGATATTGTTTTAGTGAATATTAATACAAATACTATATTAAAAAATATTGATAGCTATATAATGCTAATGAGTACAAAATCTCAAATTCTTTTAAGTGGTTTTTTAGATCCTGATGTTAAAACCATAAAGGATAAGATTTTAGATTTAGGCTTTAAGCTTATTTATGAAAATAATAAAAACAAATGGCAAATGTTACATTTTATAAGAGAGTAATATTTTCTATATTACTATGTTGTTTTGTTTTTCCATGTTTTTCAAACGAAAAAGGAAAAATAAAGGAATTTTCTAATGAATTCTCGACTTATGTTGATCAATTAAATACATTTATACGTTCTTCAAACAATGCAGAGCAAAATTTTGATATTAAATTATTTACAAGAGAATCATCTAGTTTTACTGCTGATGTACAGCAGAAGTTAATAAAAGTTTCTAATGCTATGTTGGCTAAACGTCTTAGGCCATATCCACATTTTACAAACTTTTTAAGTGCTTTCTTATTAGTAGAAAATCACAAGAATAAAGATGAGATTTTGCATGATTGGCTTTATGTTATTGATCAAATTATTACTAATTCAACAAGCAAAAAGCTATTATTATTCTGTAGTTTTACTGATAAGCTAATTAACGATAAAGTGCTTAGATCAAGTAATATTGTTAATTGGTCTTTTGATATTGATAACTTTAGATTTTTATATGATAATAATAATGCAATTTTATCTCTTGAACAACCTTTTAATTTAGTTTGTAGCTCTAAGGGTCACTCATATATTATTTCTCAAACATCCGGAAGTTTTTTGATTTTTTCAAATAAATGGTTAGGCAATGGTGGAACAGTTGATTGGAATAATCAATCGTTAAATGTAGATTCTGTTTATGCTGTTTTAAATAATTATAGTCTTGATATGCGTACAACAAATCTTAATGCAGACTCTGTTGTATTTTATAATAAATATCTTTTTAACTATCCAATTGTAGGTCAGTATATAAATAAAATTACTCGCTCTAAGCAAGATCAACAGTTTCCAGAGTTTGTATCTTACAGTAAGGATATTATACTAAAAGAAATATTTTACAATGTTGATTATAAGGGTGGATATAAATTAAAAGGAAATGAATTTGTTGCTGATGGAGGTGAAAATGCTAAAGCAAGAATAATATTTAATAAAGATGGCAGAAGATTATTTGTTGCAAATACAAATAGTTTTATTATCGATTCAGAAAAAATAGTTTCTCAAGGAGCAGCTGTTAAAATATTTTTTGATAAAGATTCTATCTTTCACTCTAACTTGCAATTTAAGTATACAGATAGTAAAAGGCAATTACAGTTATACAGAAATAAAAATGGTTTGTCTGGATCTCCAATGCTTAATACGTATCATAATATCACTATGGATTTTGAATTATTAGAATGGGATATAGATAATGATATAATTAAATTCGGTTCTTTGCCTGGAACTGCTGAATCTAGAGTAGTATTGGAATCAGTTAATATGTATAAACAGGAAAAATTTGAATCTATAAAAGGAATTGATGCTATTCATCCATTGTTTTTAATTAGAAATTATGTTGAAAATCGTGAAAATATTAATGTAGATTTAGTTGAATTTTCTAGGTATGCAGGATTTCCTAAGGATCAAATTAAACGCTATTTAATTAGCTTGTCAGATGAGGGTTTTATTTTTTATAATTTTAATTCTGATAGTTTTAATGTTCTTCCAAAATTATATAACTATATATTGGCTGCATCTGATAAGGGAGACTATGATGTTATTTCATTTAATTCAGTAATTGAAAATGGAGAATATAATACTGGAGATAGATATTTAGTTAATGCGGCACTAAATATTGTTACTAAAGATCTTAATGTATTAGGTATTAAAAAAATTGAGTTAAGTAAAGTAAGAGAGGTTTTCTTATATCCTAATGATGGTATAATAGTCTTAAAAAAGAATAGAGATTTTGTTTTTAATGGTCAAATTTATACAGGAAGAGGTCGATTTAATTTGTTTGGAAGGGATTTTCGATTTAATTATGATAATTTTAAGTTAGATCTTAGTTATATTGATTCTGTTCAGCTTTCTGTTCCTTTAACTCCCGTTAAAAAAGATATGTATGGTAATGAATTACTTACTACAGTTAAAACAGTTATAGAGGCAGTTAAGGGAGATTTAACAATTGATCATTTTAATAATAAATCTGGAATAAGAAAGGATAGTTTTCCTCAATTCCCAATATTTAGATCATTTGAAGATTCTTATGCATATTATGATAAAGAATCTATTTTCAATGGTATTTATGACAGAACAAAATTTTCATTTCATCTTGAACCATTTGAAATAGACAGTTTAGATAGTTATACAGGTAAAGGACTGTGGTTTGCTGGTACTTTTGAGTCTGCAGGAATTTTCCCGATTTTTAAAGATACTTTACGAATACAAGATGATTATTCTTTGGGTTTTAGTAGAGATGCACCATCTACTGGTTTTAATATTTACGGAGATAAAGGGAAATACTATAATAATATTAATTTAAGTGATAAAGGATTAAAAGGTGATGGAATTTTGGAATATTTAGCTTCAGAGTCTAAATCTAAAGAAATTTTCTTTTTCCCAGATTCTGCAAATTTACATACCTATTCGTTTAAAGTTGATAAGGTTATTGAAGGTATTGAATTTCCTGATATAAAAAACACTGATACTTACGTTCATTTTCAACCATATAACGATCGTCTTAACATTTATAAGACTAATGAACAATTCCAGTTTTACAATTCTCAATCTTTATTTGATGGCAATTTATTATTGCGTCCTACAGGAATAACTGGTAGTGGTGAGATGGCTTTTAATAATGCTAAAATTAGTTCAAAGTATTTTACTTATAATGCTCAATGGTTTGATTCTGACACTACTAGTTTAGAGGTGCTTGAAGAATCAGGTAAAATAGCTTTTAACGCTAGTAACCTTAAATCACACATAGATGTTTCTATGCAAGAAGGGGTTTTTCTATCAAATGGAGAAGGTTCTTTTGTTGAATTTCCAGCTAATAAATATATAAGCTACATTGATAAGCTAAAATGGTTAATGAATGACAAACAATTAATTCTTGGTGAAGAAATTTCTTCTAATGCAGGTTCTGAATTTATTTCAATTCATCCTGATCAAGATTCATTAAGTTTTATAGCAAAGACAGCATCATATAGTTTAGATGACTATATTATAAATGCTAGAGGAGTTGAATTTCTTACTATTGCAGATGCGGTTATTTATCCAGACTCAGGTGTTGTTACTGTTGTAAAAGATGCAGTTATTGAAACTTTATATGATGCTAAAATAGTAGTTGATGATCTCACTGAATATCACACATTTAATAATTCAACTGTAGATATAAAGTCTGCACACATGTATTCTGCAAGTGGAGATTATAACTATATAAATCATTTAGATGAAAAACAAAATGTTTTTTTTAATGACATCATAGTTAATGATGATTCAATAACAATTGCTAGTGCAGAAATACCTGATAACTTAAATTTTAAGTTAAATGATAATTTTAAATTTAAAGGAAAGATTAATTTATTTTCATACCAAAAAGATCTTGTTTTTAATGGTTATTTTCTAACAAATCATAACTGTACACATATTAATAAAGAATGGGTTCAATTCACTTCAAAAATAAACCCTAAGGATATTAGATTTGTTTTAGATAGTATTGTTTATAATGATAATCAGGATCTTTTATCAACAGGAATTGCAATGAGTTTTGATTCACTTAATTTTTACAATACGTTTTTGAGTAGAAAAAAACGTCCTGCTTTAGATTATAGTATTATATCTGCTAATAAAAGCCTTTATTATGATAATGAAAATTTCTCTTATGTAGTCGGTGGACCAGATACGTTGTCTAATTTTTACATTTTAAATGATAGGACATGTAATGTTATTTCAGAAGGAAAAATTAATCTTAATTTAGATTTAGGTCAAGTTAATTTTAGATCAGTTGGAGAAGTATCATATACCAACTCTAATAGTTCAATTGATATTACTGGATTTATGATCTTTGACTTTTTTTTCTCAGAAAAAGCTATGAAAATTATGGCTGAAGATTTATACAGTGCACCAGGAGATGAATTTTTTGAATATGATAATAAATTTTCTAAAAATTTAGGTCGTATAGTTGGTCAGGAAAGAAGAGATTTATATATAGTAGATTTAGAAATGACTGATGAATATTCTAAATTCCCAATTGAAATGAAAAACTCTATTGTTTTTGCAAAAACTACATTTAAGTGGGATAAAGACAATAAAACATATTTTGCAAAAGGACCTATTGCAATTAGTAATATTTTAGATCGGCAGGTCAATGCTACTGTAGATGGTTATATTATAATTGAAAAAGGGAAGAAGTCTGATATTTTGAAAATTTATTTACAGACAGAATTATATGATGAATATTATTTTCATTACGAAAATGGTATTATGAGAGCATGGTCAACTAATCCTGAATTTAATATTGCTATTGATGATGTAAAAGAATCAAAAAGATCGGCTGACAAAGTTAAAGGTGTTGCTACTTACAAGTATATGAGTGCATCAGAAGGTGTAACAGAGAAGTTCTTAAAATCTATTAAAAATAAATACTAGTTAATGTGATTAGCATACAAATCTTATTATTTATATTTTTAGCTTATTTAACAGGAGCTATACCATTTGCGGTATGGATAGGTAAGTTTTTTTATGGTATTGACTTAAGAGACTTTGGTTCTAATAATTCAGGAGCAACTAATGCTTTTAGAGTTTTGGGAGCTAAAGTAGGATCTGCTGTTCTTTTTTTAGATGTTTTTAAGGCATGGATTGCTGTTAATTATATTTATTTTATTTCTGATTCTTCTTTAAAAAATCAATATGAAATTGAATTTCAATTAATTTTTGGTTTAGCCGCTGTAATTGGTCATATATTTCCTGTATATGTAGGTTTTAAAGGTGGTAAAGGAATTGCTACACTTTTAGGATTATTGATTGCTATTCATTTTTCAGCTGCTATTTTTTCATTATTTATCTTTGTTTTAATATTAATAATTTTTAGATATGTTTCATTAGCATCAATCTTTGCTTCAATTTCATTTCCTATATACCTTTTGTTGTTTTCTCAAAATATAGATTTTTCTTTAATTATATTTGCAATAATTGTACCGATATTATCGTTAATAACTCATAAAAAAAATATTGTACGTTTGATAAATAGAGAAGAAACAAAAGTTAATTTTGGAACTAAATAATAATTGTCTTTATGAAAGAAACTATTAATCCTAAAAAGCAAGCGAGATTTGGTAATGAAAAAATTAGTTCGTTAGTTTTAATTAATGATAACTTTAATTCTTTTGATTATGTTATTGACTGTTTAACAGCTCTTTGTGATCATGATATGATTCAAGCGGAACAATGTGCATTGATTACTCATAATAATGGTAGATGTAAAATTATGTCTTCAACCAAATCTGAATTAGTTCCCGTTCAAGAAGACTTACAGCTTTATGGACTTAATGTACAAATTATTTCTAATTAACTTTTATAATAATGGACTCGTAGCATAACTGGATAGTGCACTAGATTACGGCTCTAGAGGTTGGGGGTTCGAATCCCTCCGAGTTCACTCTAATATTTTATAATCAATGTAGATTAATTTAAAATTTCAATATATTTATTTGCTTTAAAATTACCTAATACAGCAGCATTTTCCATATCCAATAGCGCTTCTTTAAAGAGTTTTTTTTCATAGTATATAATACCTCTTTGATAAAAAGCATCTTTATTTTTTGGGTAGATCTCAATTGCTTTTGAATAATAGTTTAATGCTTTTATTATTAATTGTCAAATCAGCCAATTTATTTTAAAATAATTCTTCAATTAATATTCCATCAAAGTTTCCTGAGCTCATCATAAGTAGTGTTTTTTTTGTACATGTGATTGATTTTAAAAAACTATTAAGTTTAGTCGATTTTGTAAATACTAATAAATCTTTTCTATTAAATGATGCTTGAATTAAATCCTTTGAAATTGATTTCATATTTCTGTCTTTAATAACTTTCGGGTTGTAATATATTATAGCAGTATCTGCGTCACACATACTGTTTGCATACTGTTTAAGAAAATTTTCATTCAGACTGCTAAATGTATGCAATTCTAAACAAGCAATCAATCTTCTATTAGGATATTGTTTTTTCATTGCATAAGTGGTAGCTTTTAGTTTTGAAGGAGAGTGAGCAAAATCTTTATATATTGTATAATGCTCTGTTTTTTTTACTAATTCTAATCTTTTATTAGCTCCTTTAAAGTATTTTATATGTTGAAAAAACTTCTCTTTTGAAATACCAATTTCTTGACAAACTAATCTTGCAGCATTTAGGTTTTGTAAATTATGATCTCCAAAAATAAGTAGTTCTTGATTTTCAACATATGTTTTGCCATTTTTTACTTTATTTTCAGGCGTATTGTATGGAATTAGTTTTGCGAGAGTTTTTTCATTTATTAATTTATTTATATGTTTATCTTTTTCAAAATATATTAATGTTTCAGAAATCATGTTTTTAAACATTCTAAATTGATTAATATATATATCAAAAGTTGGAAAAACATTAATATGATCCCATGCTATACCACTTAACACGGCGATATGTGGTTTATATAAATGAAATTTTGGTCTTTTATCAATAGGTGAGCTAAGATACTCATCTCCTTCTAAAACTATTATTGGAGCATTTGATATTTTAACCATTGTATCAAAACCATCTAATTGTGCTCCAACCATATAATCACAATCAATACTTAATCCTTTCATTACATGTAAAATCATTGCGGTTATTGTAGTTTTTCCGTGACTTCCACCAATGACGATTCGTTTTTTATTTTTACTTTGTTCAAATAAATATTCAGGATATGAGTACAAAGGAATATTTAATTCTTTTGCCTTGAGTAGTTCCACATTATCATTTTTTGCATGCATTCCTAATATTATAGCATCTAAGTCAGTATGAATTTTTTCAGGAAACCATCCTATTTTTTCAGGTAGTAGTCCAAATTTTTCTAATCTACTTTTACTTGGGTTAAATATTTTATCATCACTTCCAGAAATTTCATATCCTCGATGATATAATGCTAATGCTAAATTATGCATTGCACTACCTCCAATAGCAATAAAGTGTATTTTCATTTATTAAAAAAAATGTTTAAATAAAAGTATAAATAAATCAAATTATTAACTTTGATCTAAACAAATAATTACTAACATGAACTTGTATAAAATAGATACTGGTTATTTTAAATTGGACGGAGGTGCTATGTTTGGTGTTGTTCCAAAAGTTTTATGGAGTCGCACAAATCCACCTGATGAAAATAATTTATGCTCATGGGCAATGAGATCACTATTGATTGAAGACGGAAATAGATTAATTTTAATAGATAATGGAATAGGAGATAAACAAGATAGTAATTTTTTAAAGCATTACTATTTACATGGTGATGTTAACTTAAAATCATCTTTAGCAAAATGTGGTTTTTCAACTGATGATGTAACTGATGTTTTTCTTACACATTTACATTTCGACCATTGTGGTGGTAGTGTTGAGTGGAATAGTGATAGAACTAATTTTAATTTAACCTTTAAAAATGCAAAATATTGGAGTAATAAAGATCACTGGAAATGGGCATGCAATCCAAATAGAAGAGAAAAAGCTTCATTTCTTAAAGAGAATATAATTCCTATTGAAGAATCAGGTCATCTTAATTTTATAACTAAAGAAAATAAACCATTTGAAAATTTTAGTACGTTGTTTGTTAATGGTCATACTGAATCACAAATGATTCCTCATATTAAATATAAAGATAAAACAATTGTCTTTGCTGCTGATTTATTGCCTAGTGTCGGGCATATACCGTTGCCTTATGTTATGGGCTATGATACACGCCCTTTGATAACATTATCAGAAAAAGAAAAATTTTTAAATGAAGCAGTTTCTAAACAATATATTATATTTTTACAACATGATAATTTAAATGAATGTTGTACTTTGAAACAAACTGAAAAGGGCGTAAGACTAGACAAAGTATTTCCACTTTCAGATATAAAATAATGAAAAATATATTTACAAAACACCCAAATGCGGTTGGCGAAAGTTATTTACGACATTTTGTAAATGCTTCTCGTTTTAGTTTAATTTTAATAAAGCTTGCATTTATGTCATTGACTCATGCAATTCTTCCATTTTTATTTGAGCATAGTACTAGTGATCAGATTAATGCATTAAATGCAAGATTGCAAGAGCGAAAGAAAGCCTTAGAAAAACAAAAAGATAATATATAAAATTATTAAATATTCTCCAGTTTTTTAAATCGCTAATATAATCTTCTGTACTCAATTCTTGATTTTTTAGATATAATATTTAATTATCGCCATTTATTAAATAATATAAGAATCATAATCAATTATATTAGAGTATTAAGTATTTTTTATAAATATCCAATTTTTTTAACGATATATTTTTTGTAAATGACAATAATAAGTTTAAATAATGATTTGCAGTAATACTATATGATAATTATAATTTTTTGTTTTAAATATTCTAGTATTTTTGTTAAATGAATCAAAAAAATAGATATAATGATTTTTCTATATTTATTAGAAAAAAATTTAATACTAGGGTACAAAAAGTTTCTATTAATGCTGGCTTTACATGTCCTAATAAAGATGGAACTAAAGGAGTAGGTGGCTGTACATATTGTAATAACAATACATTTAATCCAGATTATTGTCAACCAATAAAGCCTATATTGCAGCAAATTGATGAAGGTATCGATTTTTTTTCCAAAAAGTATAAGACACAAAAGTATTTAGCATATTTTCAGGCATATACTAATACATATGCTCCTATTAAGGACTTAAAAAAGATGTATTTAGATGCATTGGCCCATGATAATGTAATTGGATTAGTTATTGCTACTAGACCTGATTCTATAAAAAATGAAGTTTTAGATTTTTTAGAAGAATTAGCGTCATCAAGCATTTTTATTAAACTTGAATTTGGTTTAGAATCTACTAAAAATGAAACTTTATTTGCAATTAATAGATGTCAAACACATGAGGAAGCAATAGATGCATTTCAAAGATCAAAGAATAGAGGTTTGCATTTAGGAGGGCATCTAATATTAGGACTTCCTGGTGAGACAAAACTTGACATGCTAAATCATGCTAAAGCAATATCTGAACTACCAATAAACACTTTAAAAATACATCATCTTCAAATTGTTAAGCATACTGTTATGGCAAAACAGTATAAACAAACTCCTGAAATGTTTACTTTTATGCAATTAGAAGAATACATAGATTTAGTTATTGATTTTTTAGAATTGCTCGACCCACAAATTATTATTGAGAGATTTTTTAGTGAATCACCTGAAAGAATGCTTATTTACCCTAAGTATGGTTTAAAGAACTTTGAAGTAAAGTCTTTAGTTGAAAAGCGCTTAGTTGAAAGAGATACTTATCAAGGAAAATTATTTCAAGTTTCGAATTAATTTTTCTAATCCCATCCATATAATAAATACAGGCCAATAATCTTTAATAATATCAGTTATTGATATTTCTAAATAATTCAAGTTATTTAATAATAATATAGTTCCTAAAACAATTAAAAACAACGACACTCCTATACTTTTTTTCATTTTTCATTTTTTAATGTAATTATAATTACTTTTGTGATAAAAATATATAAAAAATGTCACATGATAAAAAAGTAATATTTTCAATGGCAGGATTATCTAAATCCTATAACAATAATAATAAACAAGTTTTAAAGGATATTTACTTATCCTTTTTTTATGGGGCAAAAATCGGAATTATTGGATTAAATGGTTCAGGAAAGTCTACACTTTTGAAAATTATTGCAGGTTTAGATAACTCATACCAAGGTACTGTCTCATTTTCAGAAGGATATAATGTAGGTTATTTAGAACAAGATCCAAAGCTCGACGAAAACAAAACTGTTATAGATATAGTAAAGCAAGGAATGCATGAAGCAGTTGAGGTGTTAGCAAAATATAATGCTATAAATGATTCTTTTGCGCTTCCAGAAAATTACGAAAATGCTGAAAAAATGGAATCTTTAATGAAAGAGCAGGCTATATTGCAAGATAAGATTGAGTCTCTTGGAGCGTGGGATATAGACACAAAATTAAATATTGCAATGGATGCATTAAGATGTCCTGAATCAAATACAAAAATATCAGTATTATCTGGAGGCGAAAGAAGAAGAGTTGCTTTATGTAGATTGTTATTACAAGAGCCAGAAATTTTATTATTAGATGAGCCAACAAATCATTTAGATGCTGAATCAGTATTATGGTTAGAACAACATCTAGCTCAGTATAAAGGAACTGTTATTGCTATTACTCATGATAGATATTTTTTAGATAATGTTGCAGGCTGGATTTTAGAACTTGATAGAGGACAAGGGATACCTTGGAAAGGTAATTATTCCTCGTGGCTTGAGCAAAAAACAAAGAGATTATCACAAGAAGAAAAGGTAGAGAGTAAGAGGAGAAAAACATTACAAAGAGAATTAGAGTGGGTGAGAATGTCACCAAAAGGAAGAAGAACTAAGTCAAAATCGCGTTTAAGTAATTATGAAAAACTACTTTCAGAAGAGGGCAGAGAACAGGAGGAAAGGTTAGAGTTATATATACCACCTGGTCCTAGACTTGGTAATAATGTTATAAGTGCAAATAATGTTATGAAAGCATATGGGGACAAAGTACTATATGAGAATCTTGATTTTAATCTTCCTCCTGCTGGTATAGTTGGTGTAATTGGGCCTAATGGAGCAGGAAAAACAACCTTATTTCGTATGATAATGGGACTTGAAACACCAGACCAAGGAGATTTTAAAATAGGTGAAACTGTAAAAGTTGCATATGTTGATCAGCAGCATAGTGATATTGATTCTGAAAAAACAATTTGGGAACAAATAACTAATGGCCAAGATCAAGTCAATGTTGGTGGTAAGCTTATAAATTCTAGAGCTTATGTGGCAAAATTTAATTTTAATGGTTCTGATCAAAATAAAAAAGTAGGAGTTCTTTCTGGTGGAGAACGAAATAGATTGCATTTAGCAATGACACTTAGAGAAGAGGCCAATGTTTTATTGCTAGACGAGCCAACTAACGATTTAGATGTAAATACATTAAGAGCCCTGGAAGAAGGTTTAGATAATTTTGCTGGATGTGCAGTAATAATTTCTCATGACAGATGGTTTTTAGACAGAGTATGTACTCACATATTAGCATTTGAGGGTAATTCAAATGTAGTGTATTTTGAGGGTAGTTATTCTGATTATGAAGAAAACAGGAAAAAAAGACTAGGTGATATTTCTCCAACTAGAGTTAAATATAGAAAACTCAAGAGAGACTAATTTATTTTGGTGCTTTTTTTAATAAAATTAATGCTAAAAGTGCATATAAAATATTAGGTATCCATACTGATATTGCAGGAGGTAGATTGCCGTTGGTTGCAAATGTAGTACTGATTTGCATAAAAAATATGTATGTAAAAGCAATTAAAATACCAACACCTAAGTGTAGTCCGATACCACCTCTTATTTTTCTGCTTGAAATTGCAACAGCAATTAATGTTAATATTATTGTAGCAAATGGAAATGCTATTCTTTTATGTTTTTCTATTTTATGATTTACAATTTGTTCACTTCCTTTTATTTCTTCTTCATTTATATAGTTATTTAACTCAAAAAAGTTCATCGTTTCAACAAGATTTTTTCTTTTTACAAAATCATAAGGCTTTAGATTAATAATTGTATCTATTCTGCTTCCATAGCTAATTTCTTCTCCATTTTCTTTAAAAGTTCTTATTTTATATTTATTAATAATCCACTTATTATTATTATTATCATATTGAACATATTCTGATTTTAGTTTAGAAACCAATTTTCCATCATTAAAATTTTCTATTGTAAATTTATAACCCATATTTCTTTTTTGATTAAAGCTTTTTAAGTATACATATTGTCCCTTTTTTATTTGAAGGTGAATATTTTTAGAAATAGAAGGGTTTTTAGATAATATATATTGATTTTCAAAATCAATACGTTTTTTATTTGAAGGAGGTATAATAAAATTTCCTAGTAGTAACGAAATTAATCCAAGTATTATTGATGAGATAATAAAAGGTATTAATAATCTTTTAAATGTCATACCACTGTTGAGAATAGCTATAATTTCACTATTATTTGCCATTTTTGATGTAAAAAATATAACAGATATAAAAATAAATAGTGGGCTAAATAAGTTTCCAAAGTAAGGTATAAAGTTTAAGTAATAATCAACTATTATTGATTTGATGCTTACTTCATTTTCTAAAAAATTGTCAATCTTTTCTGAAATATCAAATACTATTACAATAAGAAGTATTAAGGTTAAAGTAAAAAAGAAAGTGCCAAAAAATTTTTTAATTATATACCAATCAATTTTTTTCATTTAAATTCTAGTATTAAATCTTTTAATCATTTTATTTTTCCATATAGTAAAATCTCCTTTTTTTAAATGTTCTCTCGATTTTTCCATTAACCATAAATAAAAACGAATATTGTGTAAGGTCGCTATTTGTTTGCCTAATATTTCATTTGTCACAAAAAGATGCCGCACATAAGATTTAGTGTATAAATTATCTACAATTGATGTTCCATTTTTATCTAATAAGCTATTGTCACTTGCCCATTTTTTGTTTTTAATATTTATAATTCCTTCAGATGTAAATAGCATACCATTTCTAGCGTTACGAGTTGGCATTACACAGTCAAACATGTCAACTCCTAATGCTATATTTTCTAATAGGTTAGAAGGGGTGCCAACACCCATTAAATATCTTGGTTTATCTTTAGGTAATATAGAACATGCTATGTCTGTCATTTCATACATAATATCATGTGGTTCTCCTACTGATAATCCGCCAATTGCATTTCCTTCAGCTTCAAAGCTTGCAATCTTTTCAGCTGAAATTTTACGTAGATTATTATAAATGCTTCCTTGAACAATAGGAAAAAAACTCTGATTGTAACCATAAATATTTTTTGTTTGTTTAAATCTATTAACACATCTTTTTAACCATCTATGAGTCATATTCATTGACTTTTCGGCATATTTATATTCACAAGGGTAAGGTGTACATTCGTCAAATGCCATAATAATATCTGCACCAATAACTCTTTGAATATCTATGGCATATTCAGGTGTAAAAAAATGATAACTTCCATCAATGTGAGATTGAAATTTAACGCCTTTCTCAGTTATTTTTCTTGTGTTTGAAAGTGAATAAACTTGATAGCCTCCGCTATCTGTTAATAAAGGTTTATTCCATCCAATAAAATTGTGTATACCTCCAGCATTTTTGATTATATCGAGTCCAGGTCTTAAATAAAGGTGATATGTATTGCTAAGGATAATTTGAGCTAATGTGTCATTAATTAGTTCATGATTATGGACAGCTTTAACTGTTCCTAATGTACCTACAGGCATAAATATAGGAGTTTCTATATTTCCATGTGCAGTTTTAATTAGACCTAGTCTTGCATTAGAGTGTTTGTCTTTCTTTTTAAGATTAAATTTCATGAAGACAAATTTAGTGTAATTTTATAATATTTAATTTAATGTATATTTTTGTGAAGTAATTACTGATGCTATCGCTTTAATATTTTTAAAGAGGAAAGTCCGGACACCGTAGAGCAACATAGTGGGTAACACCCATCTATCGTAAGATAAGGACTAGTGCAACAGAAAGTAAGTACAGTTCGGCTGTAGTGAAAACAGGTAAACTCTATGTGGTGAAATACCATGTATATCAGGACTTAAGGATTGCTCGTCTTTTCCTGAGGGGTAGGTAGCTTGAGATAACAGGTAACTGTTATTCTAGATAAATGATGGCACTCTATTTGAGAACAGAATCCGGCTTATGTGTAATTACTTCTAAAGGCCGACACTTTTGGTGTCGGCTTTTATTATATTTGTTTTATGAATAGATATTCATTTATTTTTTGTTTTTTTTCGTTAATACTTTCAGCTCAGGATACTTTAATGCCTGTTGTTTTTTTAGATGATGTTACAATATCTGAGGAAAATAATGGTTTTAGTGTTGACGATTTTGTAAGTTATGTTAAAAAGGATACAACTTTTTATATGGGATTTAAACATCTAAGATTTTATTCTCATGATTATGATGGTAATCTAGATATATTTAACAAAAAAGGTAATAAAATAGCTAGCATAAGAAAATGGGGTACACATTTTTCAGATAAAAAAAATTTTTGGTTATTAAACGATTCAAGTTCACATTCAGGGAGAATATTTAAACGTAATGGTAAATATAGATTTTATACACCACAAGCTTTTGATGAAGTGTTTTTTCCAAAAGATACAATACCAGTATCTCTAACTATTTCTAAGAAAAAAAATAATAATGAAAGTCAAAATATGAGAGATGCCAAAACTGTAGGTTTTTCAATTGGTTCAGACAATACTGAACAAGAAAAGGCAGGATTATCAAAAAAATTAGCAGTTTTTGATATTGATATGCAGAAATACTATGATTATATAATTAGCGATACATTGTATAGGGGTAAAGAGTGTTATGTATTTACTATAAAAATCAAGGATGACCTGAGCGATAAGAATAAGGATAAGGCATTAATAAGAAATTTAGTTTCATATTTTGATAAAAGTAATTTTAATGTCATTTATAGAGAATATAAGTTTGTTTATAACCATTGGTTAATTAGCTTAGATATGGATATTGTTGTTTTTATGGATTATGTTAATGATATACATGTTCCAACAGATATATACTATAAAGGTTTTTGGAATGTATTTCTTTTTAAACCTGAACGAGCAGAATTCTCATTAATAAACAAAAATTATTTTGTAGAATAGTTTATTATGTTTATTTCTATATAAAAAGAAACTACGTATTTAAAAAAACATATTATATTTGCTGACCAATTTTAAACCATACAGATATGCCAAAAAGAACATTTCAACCGTCTAATAGAAAGAGAAAGAATAAACATGGTTTTATGGAGCGTATGTCATCATCAGGTGGAAAGCAAGTATTATCCAGAAGAAGAGCTAAAGGAAGATCTCGTTTAACAGTATCCGATCAAATTGGTCATAAGTAAAAAGTATAATCTACAATATACAAATCGGTGTTGCATAAGCAACACCTTTTTTTTGATTATTTCTTTATATCTTGTTAATATCTATTACTCATTTATATTTACTTTAGAAAGTAAAAATTTTAATTTAGCCATATAACTAAAAATATGCCAAGAGACAAATCATTAAAATCAGTATTAATCATAGGAAGTGGACCTATTGTTATCGGTCAAGCATGTGAATTTGACTATTCAGGCTCACAAGCTGCTAGATCATTAAGGGAAGAAGGAATAGAAGTTTCATTAATTAACTCTAATCCCGCGACAATTATGACGGATAATGTCGTTGCTGATCATATTTATTTGAAGCCACTAACACCAGATTCTATTATTGAAATTTTAGAGGAAAGAAATATCGATGCTGTTTTGCCAACTATGGGTGGTCAAACAGCTCTTAATTTATGCATTGATGTGGATGAAAAAGGCATTTGGGAAAAATATGATGTGAAGATTATTGGTGTAGATATTGATGCAATACATATTACTGAGGATAGAGAACGTTTTAGAAAGTTAATGGGAGAAATAAATATTGCAGTTGCACCTGCTCGTATTGCAACATCATTTTTAGAAGGTAAAGCAATAGCTCAAGAATTAGGTTTCCCATTAGTAATAAGACCATCTTTTACTTTGGGTGGAAGTGGTGCTTCATTTGTACATAATAAAGAAGATTTTGAAGATCTTTTATCCAAAGGCTTACATGCATCTCCAATTCATGAAGTATTAATTGATAAAGCAGTTTTGGGATGGAAGGAATATGAATTAGAATTATTAAGAGATGATAATGATAATGTTATTATAATCTGTAATATAGAAAATCTTGATCCTATGGGGATACATACTGGTGATTCAATTACAATTGCACCATCTATGACACTTTCTGATACAACTTATCAAAAGATGCGAGATATGGCTATTTTAATGATGCGATCAATTGGAGATTTTGCAGGTGGTTGTAATGTTCAGTTTGCTGTAAATCCGGATAAATCTGAAGAAATCATTGCAATCGAGATTAACCCAAGAGTGTCACGTTCATCTGCCTTAGCATCTAAAGCGACTGGATATCCTATTGCAAAGGTTGCAAGTAAATTAGCTATTGGATATACATTAGATGAGTTAAATAATCAAATAATACAAACTACTTCTGCATGTTTTGAACCAACGTTAGATTACGTTGTAGTTAAGATTCCAAGATGGAATTTTGATAAATTTAAAGGTTCTGATATTGAATTAGGATTACAAATGAAATCTGTAGGAGAGGTCATGGCTATTGGACGTTCTTTTCAGGAAGCGCTTCAAAAAGCTTGTCAATCTTTGGAAATTGGACGTAATGGACTTGGAGCAGATGGAAAGGGAGAAACAGATCAAGATAAGATTTTGTATCAACTAAAACACGCAAGCGGAGATAGAATTTTTAGAGTTTATGATGCAATGCGTATTGGTATTCCTACAAAAAAAATACACGATATAACCAAAATAGATTACTGGTTTTTACATCAAATTGAAGAATTGATAGTTTTAGAAAGAGAGATTGAGAAATTCCGTATTGATAATATTCCAAATGATCTTTTATTAGAATCTAAAATGAAAGGTTATGCTGATAGGCAGATTGCTCATCTTTTAAATTGTTTAGAGAGTGAAGTATATAATAAGAGAAATGAAGAAAACATCAAACGTGTATATAAATTAGTTGATACATGTGCAGCAGAATTTAAAGCAGAAACACCTTATTATTATTCTACATTTGAGATGAATAAAGAAATTTCTGGTAAAGTATATGCTGAAAATGAAAGTGAAGTAACTGACAAGAAGAAAATAATTGTTTTAGGCTCAGGCCCTAATAGAATTGGCCAGGGAATTGAATTTGATTATTCTTGCGTTCATGGTGTATTGGCTGCTAAGGAGTGTGGATATGAAACAATAATGATTAATTGTAATCCAGAAACTGTTTCTACCGATTTTGATACCGCAGATAAATTATATTTTGAACCAGTTTTCTGGGAACATATTTTTGATATTATTACACATGAAAAGCCATATGGTGTTATTGTTCAATTAGGTGGTCAGACAGCACTTAAGTTAGCTGAAAAGCTTGAAAGATATGGTATAAAAATTATGGGGACATCTTACGGAGCATTAGATGTCGCAGAAGATAGGGGTAGATTTTCAGAATTATTAAAGGAAAATAATATTCCATACCCGAAATTTGCTGTAGCTCATACTGCAGAGGAGGCTGTTAATATTTCTCAATCTTTAAAATTTCCAATATTAGTTAGACCCTCATATGTTCTTGGTGGTCAAGGTATGAAAATTATTATTAATGAGGAAGAGTTAGAACATCATATAGTTGATTTATTAAAGGATTTACCTGGTAATCATGTTCTTCTGGATCATTATTTAGATAAAGCGATAGAAGCAGAAGCAGATGCTATATGCGATGGTGAAGATGTTTATATTATAGGAATGATGGAGCATATTGAACCTTGCGGAATACATTCTGGTGATTCTTATGCTGTATTGCCTACTTTTGATTTAAGTGATAATGTTCGTCAACAAATGATTGATATTACAAATAAAATAGCATTAGCATTAGACACTGTTGGTTTAATAAATATACAGTTTGCTATCAAAGATGAAATAGTTTATGTTATTGAAGCCAATCCAAGAGCGTCAAGGACTGTACCATTTATCGCTAAAGCTTATGATGAGCCATATGTTAATTACGCAGCTAAGATAATGTTAGGTGAAAACAAGATTAAAGATTTTAAATTTGAACCTACAAAAAAAGGTTATGCAATAAAAGTTCCAGTGTTTTCGTTTAATAAATTCCCTAATGTAAATAAGGAATTAGGACCTGAGATGAAGTCAACCGGTGAAGCAATTTATTTTATTGATAATTTACAAGATGAATATTTCACAAAAGTTTATTCTGAAAGAAATTTATATTTAAGCAGGTAATTTGAAAATATTAGCTATCATATTTCTTACTTATTTTTTAATAAAGTATTTAGTTAGATTATTCCTTCCTATAATATTAAAGCGTTTCGCTAACAAGATGCAAGATCGTTTCCAACAACCGTTTAATCATCATCAACATCCGCAACAACAGGAGGAGGGAAAGGTGACACTAGAAAAAACTAAATCTTCAACAAAAAACAAATCAAATAACGTAGGAGACTATGTTGATTTTGAAGAGATTGATGAATAAATAATATTATGATGAATTTTAAAAGCTTATATCCTCATTTAGTTGTTGTAGTAATTTTTATTTCAATATCATTTATATATTTTTCTCCTTTACTGGAAGGAAAGCGCTTAGATATGCCTGATATTAAGCATCATAAAGGGATGAGTAAGGAAGTAGTTGATTATCGAAATGATACAGGTGAAGAAGCACTATGGACAAATTCTATGTTTTCGGGTATGCCTGCATATCAAATATCTATAAAATCTAATAATAATCTTATACAGTATCTTGTAAAGGTAATTCATCTCGGAATGCCCAGGCCAGCAAACTTATTATTTTTATATCTATTTGGTTTTTATTTATTACTCTTAAGCTTGAGTATAGATTATCGTATTTCAGCAATTGGATCCATAGCATTTGCATTTTCATCATATTTTTTCATTATAATAATGGCAGGTCATATGACAAAAGCTCATGCCATTGGATATGTTCCAATGGTTGTAGCTGGCGTACTTTATACTTTTAGAACAAATAAGATTATTTTAGGTGGAGTACTAACTTCTCTTGCTGTTGCTATGCAGCTTTATGCAAATCATCTTCAAATCACATATTATTTAGTTTTAATATTATTATTAATTGGTATTGTTCAATTTTTTAAAGACCTAAAATCAAAAAATTTATATGAATTTACAAAAAGATCAGTTATTCTATTAGTAGCTGCATTATTAGCTTCTGGAACTACATTAACTAGATTAAGTACTACGATGGAATATGGTAAGGAAAGTACAAGAGGTAAATCAGAATTAACTACTAACATCGATAATAAAACATCAGGATTAGATAAAGACTATGCAACCGCTTGGAGTTATGGTGTGGCAGAGAGTTTTACGCTTCTTATTCCTAATTTTTATGGAGGAAGTAGTTCAAATAGTGTTTTAACTGAATTAGGAGATGAATCAGAAACATTAGACTTTTTGAAAAGATTTAAAAATAGACAATTAGTAAATGTATTAGCAGCATATAAATCTTCATCTTATTGGGGAGAGCAACCGTTTACATCAGGACCAACATATGCTGGATCAATAGTTATATTTTTATTTGTATTTGGTTTATTATTTGTTAAATCAGAGATGAGAGTATGGATTTTACTTGCAACTATTTTATCTGTAATGCTAGCTTGGGGTAAGAATTTTATGTTCTTGACAGATTTGTTTTTAGAATATTTTCCAGCTTATAATAAATTTAGAGCGGTTTCAATGATTTTAGTTATAGCTGAATTTACAATACCACTCCTAGCGTTTTTAGCTTTGCATAAATTTTTAATTAGTGATTTGACATTTAATGAGAAAAAGAAACCTTTATTATTAGCCTTCTATATAGTAGGAGGTATTACTCTTCTATTTTCATTAATGCCAAGTTTGTTTTTGGATTTCTTATCTCAAAAAGATTTGGAGCCTATTGCACAAGGAATAAAAACACCTAATGGGTTTTTGGATAGTTTAGCTTCAGATAGAGAATCACTTTTAAAAGCAGATGCGTGGCGTTCGTTTATTTTTATTGTATTAGTTTTTGCTACGTTATGGGCTTTTATAAAAAATAAGCTGAGTTCGAAATATGTTATAATTATTGTAGGTCTTTTAATTATAACTGATATGTGGACAATAAATAAGAGATATTTAAATGATAGTAATTTTGTTAGAAAAAGAAAGGTTGAAGTCCCATATAAAATGACAGCTGCGAACAAGCAAATATTGAAAGACAAGGATCCTAATTTTAGAGTTTTTAATAAAAGTGTAAGTACTTTCAATGATGCAAGTACATCATATTTTCATAAATCTATTGGTGGTTATCATGGAGCTAAATTAAAGCGTTATCAAGAATTGATTGAAAACCATATATCCAAGGAAAATATTAAGGTGTTAAATATGCTGAATGCAAAATACATTATTGATAACAGAGGAGTAGTTCAAGAGAATATAAATGCCTTAGGTAACGCGTGGTTTGTGAATAATTTTCAGCTAGTTTCCAATGCAGATGAAGAAATTTTAGCATTAAGTACATTTGACCCAAGAAATGATTTAATAGTTGATAATATATTTAAAGAGTATTATTTAGAAAATTTAGACAACACATCAAATAATATTAATTTAATAGATTACAAACCTAATTACTTAAAATATAAATCTGAATCTAATCAAAATAGTATTGCTGTCTTTTCTGAAATATTTTATGATAAAGGATGGAATGCATATATAAATGGTGAACTAAAACCACATTTTAGAGCTAATTATGTTTTAAGAGCTATGCAAGTTCCAAAAGGTAATAATATAATTGAATTTAAATTTGAGCCTACTTCTTTTTATATTTCAGAGAAAATTTCATTAGCATCTTCAATAATATTGATATTATTAATTTGTTTTGTTTCTTTTAAGGAATTTAAAGATTAATGAAGAAGGTACTTATTATTTCTTATTACTGGCCACCATCTGGTGGTTCTGGTGTTCAACGTTGGTTAAAGTTTAGTAAGTATTTACCAAAGTATGGTTGGAAACCAATAGTATGTACTCCAGAAAATCCATATAATGAGCTTTTTGATTTAGAATTGTCAAAAGATTTACCTGATAACATAAATATTTGGAAATTCCCAATATGGGAACCATATATTATTAAGGACAAAATTTTTGGAAAGAATTCTACCCAAACCTCAGGTATTATATCCTCTAAAAGTTCAGTCTTAAATAGATTTTTTAAGTGGATAAGAGGTAATTTTTTTGTTCCTGACCCAAAAATACTTTGGGTAAAGCCAACAGTTAAAAAATTATATCAAAAAATTAAATCTAATAATATTGAACATATTGTTACAACAGGACCTCCCCATTCTATGCATCTAATAGGTCTAAGTTTAAAGAAAAAGATCCCTAACTTGAAATGGATTGCAGACTTTAGAGATCCATGGAGTAAATTAGATTTATTAGATGAGTTTTCTCTTTCAGAATCTTCTAGAAGAAGACATGAAAGATTGGAAAGAGATGTTATTAAAAATGCTGATATTACACTAACAGTTAGTGAAAGCTGGTATGAGGATTTTAAAATCTTAGGTGCAGCTCGAACAGAAATAATTACTAATGGTTTTGATAAAGATGATTTTACTTTCCAAGATAAATCGACTAAAAAGTTTATAATAGGTCATTATGGTTTAATTAATCATCTTCGTAATCCTAAATTATTTTGGGAAATACTAGATAAACTGTGTAGAAAATATAATGATTTCAATAATCAATTGGAGATTCATCTTGCAGGTAATATCGATAAAGCTATTATTAATGAAATCAAAAGCTATTCTTCATTACATGATAAAATTATTAATCTTGGATATTTATCACACAAGGAAGTTTTAAATCACTATAGTTATGTTTCTTTATTTTTACTATTAATTTTTAATTCTGATAGTGGAAAAGGTAATTATCCAGGAAAAATGTTTGAGTATTTTGGAGCAAGAAAACCAATACTTGCATTTGGACCAGAAGGTAGTGATGCAGAAAATTTGTTCAAAGATTTAAACTTAAAAACTTATTTTAATTATAATCATTTAGACGAAGCATTATTAGCAGAAATTATTATGGATGTCTTTAATAATAAAAGAAGTAACTTAATTAGTTCTGATAGATTAGATTGTTTTTCAAGAGAGAAACTCACATATCGACTTTCAAATTTATTAAATACATTAAATTAATGGGATTAATTGTAAACCAAAGTATTAAAAATTCAGTTAGCTTTTATTTAGGAATGGCAATAGGGGCAATTAATACTATCTTAATTTATCCAAATGTCTTTAATAACCAGCCTGAACATTGGGGGCTTTTAACAATTATAGTAGCATACGCGACTGTTTTATCTACTTTTTCCACATTAGGTATTCCTCAAACTTTTATTCGTTTTTTTCCATCAGTTATGAAAAAGGGAGAGTTATTCCTTTTTAGTTTAATTGTTCCTCTAATAGGTTTTTTAGTTATATGCATATCTTTTTTTCTTTTTAAAGAGGAGTTTTTTTTACTATTAAACGCTAGCCCTGATTTAATAAATAATTCTGTATATATATTTATTCTACTATTTTTTATAAGTTTTTATAATATTTTAAATTCAGTATCTCGTTCTTATTTAGACTCAACAACTCCAATTTTTTTAAATGAAGTTTTTCTTAAACTATATTCATTAGTTATATTAGTTATTCATGGATTGAAGATAATTGATTTTACAACATTTTTGAAATTATATATACTAGGATTCATAATTAAATTTCTCTTATTATTCATTATACAATTATTTAAAAGTAATTTGTTACTAACCTTTTCTTTAAAGAATTTAGAGTTTAAAGAGATGATAAAATATTCTTCTTATGTATTTGTTGGTGGTGCATCTGTTATGTTAGTTACTCGGTTGGATATGTTAATGATAGGAGCTATGTTAGACTTAGAGCAACTAGCATATTATACCTTAGCTTTCTATATTGGTTCTGCTATCAAAGTTCCTGGTAAGGCAATAGTTTCAATTTCAATGCCTTTACTGTCAAAAGCATGGGAGAATAAAGATTTTAAGCAAATAAATGATATTTATAAAAAATCTTCAATTAATCAATTTATTATAGGAGGAATTATATTTTTATGCATTTGGGTTAATATTGATATTATTTTCAATATAATACCTGAAAAATTCTCAGGAGGAAGATGGGTTGTCTTTTATATTGCCTTAGCTCAAATTTTTAATATTGCATCGGGTGTTAATGGTGCAATTATTGTTAATTCAAAATATTACAGATATGAACTATATACAAATGTTCTTTTAGTTATTATAACTGTATTAACAAATTATTTTCTAATTCCAGTGTTTGGTATTGATGGAGCTGCAATGGCAACAGCAATCTCAGTATTTCTTTTTAATTTTTTGAGACTAGTTATAATTAAGATAAAAATGGGAATACAACCGTTTTCAATTAAGACTCTTTACACATTAGTTATTTTATTATTAGCATTTAAAGTTATAATATATTTTCCATTGTCTGGTAATCAATATGTAGATGTAGTGATTAATATTTTATATGTATTTATAATATTAATACCAATTATCTATTTCTTTAGAATTTCAGAGGATATAAATAAGATAATCAAGAATTTTTGTAGTAGATATTTATAAATATCAATGAAATTTACCTTCTTTTTTTAATTTAGAATAATGAGTTATGTTTCTTTCAGCAAACTTTTTTGCTGGATGACCACCTGCAATTGCATATTTTGGAATATCAGAGACAACTACACTTCCAGCTTGAATTATAGCTCCTTCACCTATATTAACTCCGCCTAATATAATGACTCTATCACCAATCCATACATTATCTTCTATTTTAATATTTTTACATATATATGTTTCGTCATATGGTATTTTTTTTCCCTTATTAAAATTATGATTTTCAGAAATAATCAAACAATCTTTTCCTGAGTGAAAATTATCTCCAATAGTTACTAGTCCACAGCCAGATATACGTATTCCATTAAAGCTGACATTTTTGCCTAAATTTGTATTTCTACTTACAAAGCTTAGCCCATTAACCTTTAAAGGTTCTGTATAATTTTTCACTTTTCTTTTTACTAATATCGTATAAAGTACAGAAAGTATTTTTTTTATTAAATTCATTTTATATAGTATCTATTTTTTTGTAAAGATATGAGTATATATACTTATTCTTCTTTATAGTTGCTAAATGTCTTTTCATTTTTTATCATTTTGATTTCTTGGATCTGTGTTTTGCAAATTGATATAGTTTGTATTAGTTGAAGTTTTAGGTTATAAATATAAATGTAACCATTTGTATATTTTCTTTTTTTTCGATCTGTTTGGATCTCAGATCCTCCTATTATTATGTGTGTATTAGTGAGTGAAAGGCCTCTTGTAAATATCCCTTTATGTGAAATAGAATCTTTTTCATTAATAGATACGATACCCTCTAGCGATTTGCAATAGATTTTTGTTTTATCATCTATATAGATGTTATGACAATTTGATCCATTTATAATGTCTTTTTTTATTACTGTTTGATCTTTTGTTTCGATAATATAAACTTCACTTTTTCTTTTTGTTTTCTTAGTTTCATTATGAGCGATTAAATATAATTTTTCTTGATATTCATAGATGGAGTTGAAATGGTTGTAATTACTTGATTTTCTTCCATTTTGTAATTTTCCATTTGGAAAAATAATATTATTATAATTTCTCCAATGTATATTTTCTTTCTTATTTGCGTTATTGTAAATTAATATTGAGTTATCATAAGTATTGGTAACATACAGATTATTGCCTATAAAGTCAATCTGATGAACACCTCTTGATAATCCTTTTATTATAACTTTAACATTTATAGCTTGATTGTTTTGTAATTTAAAAGAAATAATATTACCATGCATTCCAGTTTTATAGAAAGCAAAATATAAATGATTATATTTTGTTATTCCATAAAAACCTTTTTTATTAAACAATTGTATTATATCACCATTATTATATAATAAAAGTCCTTTTGATTGCGTTGCAATGAGGAATGTAATTTTTTCTATTTTTTCAGAAGAAGAGAAATTGGAAAATTTATAGTTAGTTGCCTTAATTTTTCGAAAATTCTCGAACAAATAAAAGAAATCTGCTATCCTGGTAAAAGCTATATTACTATCGTAATAATTAAAGATATATTCTTGTATCTTTTTAAAAAAAAGGATCATATTAAATCCTTTAAAATAATCTCATCCTCTATAATATCTCTTTTTGCTCTTTTACCTATAATTGACTCAATATGTTTAGGACTAATTCCATGAGCTGGTCGCTTAAAAGTGAGGTCAGATTTTTCAATTTTTTTTCCTTTTGGAATATCTTTTGCAGCTACTATACTTCTTCGAGCATTTAGTCTAGATTTTTCTTCACTTTCAATAGCTTTAACATTAAAGGATCCTATTATATCAAAAAGATCATCTAAATTTTTATTAAATAGTTTTAAATCATTTTTGTCCATTGCATGATAATGATCATTTCCTAGTAAAGTTTTGTCATGTGTAAAATGTTTCTCTATGATGACAGAACCAAGTAATGTAGCAATCTCACATACTTTCATATTATTTGGCAATGTATGGTCAGAATATCCGATAATATGATTAGGAAAAGCTTTTTGTAGTCCTTTTATCATACCTAGATTAGCATTATTATTATCTGTGGGGTAGTTGAGTATACAGTGTAGTAAGGCTAAAGGTATATTATATTTTTTTATCCATTTTACAGCATCACTAATTTCTTCTAGATTGCTAGCACCAGTTGATAAGATAATAGGCTTATTAAATTTACAGATATGCTCAATGAAAGGTCTGTTTGTAATATCTGATGATGAAATTTTAAAAACCTTCATCATTGAATTTAAAAAATTAGCGGATTCAAAATCAAAAGGAGTACTCATAAATTCAATATCAATAAAATTACAATATTCCTTTAATTCTTGCATTTCATTTTTCCAGAATGAATCATGTCTTTTAAAGAGTTCAAATTGAGATTTTGTAGGCTCTTTTGTTGTGTCCCAATAAGCTGGCGAGTGTTTAGATGCTAATGTTTCAGCTTTATATGTTTGGAATTTTACAGCATCTGCACCTCCTTCTTTTGCATCTTCAATAATTTCTTTTGCAGTCTTTATACAGCCCTCATGATTTACTCCAACTTCTGCAATAATATAGGGTCTAACTATTTCTAAATTTTTTTTTATATCTTTTTTGAAGAGTTCTAAAATTTTCATTAGTTATTTATTAAATTTTGAATTAATTTATTTACTTTTTTTCTTCCTAGTTTTAAATCTTTCTTCATCATTAAAGAATTCATTTTTTTTCTTTTTTCATAAGAATTTAGCAATTCTAAAAATGTATTTCTGATTTCTATATCAGTAATATTTTTTCCAAGCCCCATATTTATAAATCCATTTTCTGCAGAAGCAAAAAAATGTGTTAACTCTCTTTTATTTTGTGCAATAATAATTGCTGGTGTTCCTATGCTTGCAATTTCATAAACAGTTCTACCAGCAGAAGTAAAGATAATATCAGATAACAACATAAAGTCAGAGATATTTTTAATGTCTTTATGTATATTAATATTTGTATATTGTTTTAATGAATCATATTTATTATAGCCAAATCCTGCCACTACATTTATTGTGATTTTATTTTCTTGACAGTATTCATTTATTATATCAACGACTCTTTTAGTATAATTACTTGGATCAACCCCTCCAAATGTGATAAGAATGTTTTTAATTTTTCTGTTAATAATTTTTGAGTTAGATAACATAAATTCATCTCTTAGTATAAAAAACTCTTCACCATAATGGTGATTTTTTATTTCATCTAATTTGGGGTAGATTGCATTAATAACCAAATCTGCATACTTAGAACCTCGTCCTAAATCTTCAAAATTAATAATCTTATAATTGTTTTCTTTTAGACTTTTAATATAGTCTTGTTTTGTATCTAATATATCATTAATTATAATATCTGGATTAATAGTTTTAATATCATTTATAATATTGCTTGCTTTTTGAATTTTTACAGGATAATTTTTAGATTGGATAACATCATGTGCCATTTTACTTTCTTTATCTACTAAAAAAAGAACCTCATGGTTGAGTATGTCATTTGCAATTAATAATGTATTGTATACATGCCCTAAACCTACTGTACTATTTCCTGTAACAACAAAAAGAATTTTTTTTCTATTTAAATAATAGTCGCACAAATTCCAATCTTCATAACTATCAATATCAATAGCTTCATTATTATCAAGTATAATTAATTCAACATTTTTACCAATTCTATTTTCTTCGCTAATAATACTACTTCTTGTTATAAGGAACCCACCTGTTTCAGTAAATTGTGGTGTTAAATATTGACGGTTTAAACGTCTTTTATAGTCAGGTTTAAATTTATTATTTATTTTTTTCCAGCTTAAATGTGTATTGTCTCTAGCAGAAATTAATGTGTCTATATTATTTTCTTTTATCATTTTATCTATCGCTAAATCTAAAGATTTAGTTGATAGGAGAGGAGATGTTGGTTGTAATGTTATGATGATATCATATTCTTTACATTCAACTGATTTAGCATGTAAATAACAATCATATATTACAGGATCTAATGTTGTTTTATCGTCTGAAATTTTTAAGTCTCTTTTATGTGTATTAACTTTAAATTTTACTGCTGTATTTAAAATTTCATCATCATCACTAGATACATATATACTTGGTTTATATTTAGATTCTTTAGCTGTTTTAACTATATAGTATATAAGTGGTTTTCCTGATAGAAGTCGAAGATTCTTTCTAGGAATCCCTTTAGATCCACCTCTAGCTGGAATTACAATTAATATATTTTTTTTTACATTCATTTTTTAATATTAGCAAATTTAATTTTTAAATAATTATTGGCTTATATTTTTTAATAAATTCGTCCATATATTCTATACCTGGAAGATTAAATAATATTGTTTTACAGTTAAATTCTAATCCCTCATATAGAACTGTAGAAAACACTCCACCTTGATATTCTGATAGAGATAAATACTCATAAATATTAATGTCAGTTACAATTTTAAAATTGTATTTTTCTTTAAGATAATTTAGTTTATCATATCTATTTAACATGTGATATTCGTTTGGGTGTAATTTAAATGTAACGTCATATTTTTTAATAGTGTCTATTCTTTGAATAATTCGTTCAGCAATTTTATCAGTTATGCCACCTTGACCAAAAATTATTAACGAATCTTTATTTTTTGGATTTAACAAATACTTTTCTTTTTCATTATTTAAATATTTAAATGGGTGTATTATTACATTATCCTTATTAATTGGAAGTTTAATAATATTTTTCCAATAACTATTCCATACATATAATTCATCAGGAAAGTATGTATTGTTTTTTGTATTTGGAAATGAATATCCTAGATGATATTTGCTAAATGTCCCATGCTGTAACTCAATAACTTTTATATTAAGTTTTTTGGCAGCTTTAATTAATTCTCCTTTTCCATAAGATACTACAACAAATATTTTTTTTGGACTGATTTTTTGTAATTCATTAATGTAGAAATTATAGGTTATGATAAATTTCTTTACATTACTAATCAAGAATTTTTTAATATCTAATTTGTAGCATGTAGCTATATTTAATTCTTTGTTTAGAGAATCAATCTTTTTTTTCGTTTTATTATCTAAATTTATTTTTATAAATAAATTTTTAATATTACGTAATATTAGTATCTTATCTAAATATTTTTTTGTTGGTTCTTTCTTTCTAATATACGATCCTTTGTAAGGGAATTCATATTCAATAAATTTTACATTTTTTTGTTTTAAATCTTTTTTAATAAAATATGAGTAGGGGTCTCTATGTTCATTTTCGATTATTTTACTTCTATTATGAGAAAATATAATTACATCTATATTATTTGATTTGCTTTTATATAGGTTATTAAAATAATGTTTAATCAGTTTGAAAAAATTGATAATTTTATCTTTTTTTGACAGTTTCATACTGTGATTTGAGTCAAATACATTGAAGACTTTTCCTATTTCATAATAAATATCCATTCTATATGCAGCCCAAGGGTGGACACCATTAATTTCTAAATTCAAAAGATCATATTTTTCTTCTAGATACCACATGTACTCACATAGTTCCTTGATGTTATTTATGTGTTTCTTTGACATCTATTTTAATTAATTGTAAATATTTTATCTATTTATTTTAGCTTTTTCCCAGTTCCATGATGATTTCATAGCCTCATCTAAAGTTTTTTTGGTTTTCCAACCAATGCTTTTTTCTATAAGGTTACTGTCTGCATATATTTTTGATATATCTCCTTTTCTTCTTTCTCCTATTGAATAATTAACTTTTATATTATTACTTTTTTCAAATATTTTTATTGCTTGCATAACACTAACTCCATCTCCTGAACCAACATTAAATGCATATTTACCACCATTTTTAATTAAAAAATTTATTGCATTTACATGTGCTCTTGCAAGGTCTTCAACATGCAAATAATCACGAATACATGTTCCGTCATGCGTATCATAATCATTTCCAAAAATTATAACTTCATTTCGTTTTCCAATAGCAACTTCCGTTATAATAGGTATTAAGTTTGTTGCTTTATCATTTGAACAGTCACCAATTAATGATGATTGATGAGAACCAATAGGATTAAAATACCTTAACGAAATACTATTAGCACGATTTTTATCAAGCATCAATTCACATATTTGTTTTGTTTCAGCATATGGTGATTCAGCCTTCTTAAATTCTGATTTTTCACTTACTGGAAGATGTTCTGGCATTCCATATACTGTACATGATGAAGAAAAAATTATATTATCAACATTATGTTTTTCCATACTCTGTAGTAGTACTTTTAATGAACCAATATTATTTTCATAGTATTTTTCTGGATTTTTTACTGATTCTTCTACAGACTTGTAAGCTGCAAAATGAATAACGCCATCTATTGGTCCTTCTGTGTCAAAGATATCATTCATTAATTGCAAATTAGTACAGTTTATATTGTGCCATTTTATCTTTTTGTTAGTGATAGATTCAATGCCTTTTATATTATTTACTGAACTATTACAGAGGTTATCTATTATAATTGGTTCAAATCCATTATTTATTAATTCAACAACAGTATGAGAACCAATATATCCTGCACCACCAGTTACTATAATTTTTTTCATAATTTTAAAAGGCTCTATTTACACCAATTAAGCATTTAACACCATTTATATTAGAAGTTTTATTTTCTTGATTTAAGTATAATGGAAAATCAATTCTAATTATTAATGGTTTTACTTTTTCTAGAGGACTAAAATTATTAAATGTATATGTTAATCCAAATCCTACATCAGTTAATAATGATGTAAAAATATCATTGTAGTTTTCTCTGTTAATTTTTTCATCTGTTATTACACCAGCATCAGCAAATATATATGTTGATATTTTATTTTTTTTTATGTAGTATGGTAAGTATGATGTAAAATCAATTTCTGTGTTTAGTGCTCCACCACTAATTCCTAAATTATTAGAACTAAAATTATTATTTGATATAACATAGCTTGTGTATCCTCTTAAGTTAAGTCCACCGCCAGTGTGATATAAAGTCGTACTATTTTCATAATCATAAAAATCAGAAGAAACTATACCTTCTGATCGAGTAAATTTAGATTGCATCATTTCTTCATTGTTAGCACCAGATAGTCCTAGCTTGCTTTCTTGTGCCCATTTTTTTCCAGTTCCAATTTGAAAAAATGTTCTCGTATTAACTTTTAGCTTATTAATTTTATAGTTATTTAGGCTAGATAATATCAATTTTTGATAGTCATAATCACTACTTAAACTACTTGATTGCAGTTGGATTTTAACTTTTCCCTTTCCGTTTAAATATTTATAATTATGCTCAATGCCAATGTCAATTCTATTATTCATTTTATTTTTTTCCCAATTGTCTATTAATAGATACTTTTGATTTGTTCGATATAAAGACAAGAAACTAATAGATATTCTATTTTTTCTTTTTATATCTGATTTATCTAAACTAATTTTATTTTTATGCAATCCGGCAACAAATTCTGTAATTATATTAATTCTTGAATTAAGTGATATATTATCAAGATTAGTGTTGTAAATGAAACGATATGAGTATTTGTCAAAATTATTATCATATTTTAAATTTTCATTTTGAAAAAAACCAGAATTATACCATATATTTATATTAAACAAATGATGGTGTCTTAAATATCCACTATTTAAATGATAACCAATTTTTAATCCATCATAATTATTCCACCATAAATCAGGTCGATGATTAATTTCATAATTTTTCCAGTCAGGATATTCATATAGCTTATGGTCAAAATTGATTTTTGTATTAAATTTTGAGCTATTATCTGGCATATATGCATCTGCTAGCCTAAAAGATGGGTCAATAATTACTTCTTCAATACCTGCAGGAATATCTAATTTCACTTCGTATTCCGGATAAATTAAATCCCAACCCTGCCATTTTTTTAATATAGTAGCATCAGTTTTTTTTACAAACCAATTATTTGGAATATGATAATTATATGTTTTTCCATCTTTTGCAATTATACGAAAATCAATAGGCATTTGCATTCTTGATTTTCTTTTAAATGTTATGGTACCATTTTTTTCTTTAACAGAATAGTCAATTCTTTTTTCTGTTTCAAGCCATTGATCAAAGAACCAGTTGAGATCAACTTTTGTAAATCTAATAATAGAATTTCTAAAATCATTATTATATGGATGTGCAATTTTCCAAGTATTAAAGTAATTTTTCATTGCGTCTAAAAATAAATCATCCCCTAATACATATTGAAGATTATATAGCATAGCTGCAGTTTTATAGTAAACATGTCTGTATCCTCCACCATGTCGTAAAGCTCCATTAAAACCATCAGAGTGAGTTGATATTATAGGATCATTGTATTTAGTTGCATCATTAATATATGAGTAGTATATTTCACTGTCAATTGCTTTAAATGGGCGGTTGAATTTTTGCTTCCATTTACTTTTTGGTTCATCTTCAATCATGAATTCTCCATCTATTTTGATTAATGCCCATGCAGTTAAAAATTGTGTAAATCCTTCATCAAGTAATGCTCTATATGTTTCATTATTTCCAACTTGTCCAAAAAACCACATATGACCAATTTCATGTGCAAGAAGGTCTCTGTATCCAGGGTCGGATCCGCCGTCTAGAGTTATCATCGGGTACTCCATTCCAGATCTAGCGTCAGCAACGATAACTTTATGATAGACATATCTACCAAAATCTTCTGAAAATACCTCTAAGCATTTTGCACCAAAATCTGCTGCATTTTGCCATTTACTTGCATGTGGTTCTTGAACAAGTGAATAACATGTTTTATCTTCCCATGAAGCTTCTCCTATTCTGTATGTTGGATCAGCAGTAAATGCAAAGTCATGTACATTTTCAGCGTGAAATCGCCATATTTTTCTTTCACCTTTTTTATATGGAATAATGACTGATGGAACCGAATTCCATTTTTTATCTTTAAAATTTTTAATATCTAATTTTTTTCTTAATTCATTTGGTAACACAGAATCTCTATTTAATAGAAATCCTGTTGCCTCAACTATAAAATTTGATGCAAAATTTAATTCAACATCAAAACAACCAAAGTTCCCATAAAATTCTTTACCAAGATGTTGATCTGTGGTCCAACCAAACTTAGCATCATATACACATATTCTTGGATACCAATGTACTCCATTATAATGCTTATTTCCCCACGCATTAAAGACTTTCATTCTTCTTCTTAAATCTCCCTGATCAAAATAACTTTTAAAATCAATATCAAAAGTTATTTTTTCGTTAGGTTTTAGTGTTTCTGGTAGATATACTTTTAAAATTGTGTTATCTAATTCTATTTTAACGGATTCCCCTTCAACACTTATTTTTTCAATTTTTGTACCTAATTTTTGAATTTCATATTCTCCATATTTAGGTTTTTTATAATTATTGTGCTGTAATTCAGTAAGATAAGATTCTGGTTGAAAAGCATTTTGATAAAGATGAAAATATACAAATTCTAAACTATCAGGTGAGTTATTAGTATATTCTAATATTTGTTGAGCACTAATTATATCAGTTTCTTCATTTATCGTTGCTTTAATTTTATAGTGAACATCTTGTTGCCAATAATCTGCATATGGTTTTTTATTTTTCCAATAATTAGGATTATCTTCATTTTGATACGTATTTGGGGGATATAGAGGATTATATTTTTCTTGTCCAAAAGAGTAGTTATGTAAAAATAGAAGTATTGTAATCGTTAAAATTTTTTTCATGATGACAATTTTTTGCTAATTTACAATTGTTTTAAGACTAAGATCAAAAACTTCTTTAGAGTTAGTTAGTGAACCTAAAGAGATGTAATTCACACCACATTCTGCATATTTTAAAATTGTTAACTCATTTATGTTCCCACTTGATTCAGTCTCACATTTACCATCGATTATCTTTATCGCTTCTTTAGTATCTAAATAATTAAAATTATCAAGAAGTATTCTTTTTATTCCATTATGTTTAATAATTTCCTGGACTTCAGAAATATTTCTTGCCTCGACAATTATATCTAAATTCCTATTTTCTTTTTTAAGATATTTTTTAGTGTTATTTATTGCATTATCTATGCTCCCTGCACAATCTATATGATTATCTTTTATCATTATCATATCAAATAATCCAAATCTATGATTATTTCCTCCACCAATTCTTACTGCCCATTTTTCTATTTTACGATTTAATGGTGTTGTCTTTCGAGTATCTAATATTTTACATTTTGTTTTTGAAATAATTTTATTTAATGAAGATGTTTTTGTTGCAATAGCACTCATATTTTGCATGCAGTTTAATACTAATCTTTCAGCCATTAATATTGATCTTGATCTTCCAAATACTGTAAAACCTATATCATTAGGATATACTTTATCACCATCTTTTTTTATTTCATTAAATTCTATATTAGAATCTACTACTTTAAATATAATTTTTGCAAGCTCTATTCCAGCTATAATACCCTTTTGTTTTATAATTAATTGTGACTTACTTATAGCAGTATTTGGAACGCTTGCAATTGAAGTGTGGTCACCATCTCCAATATCTTCTAAAAGAGCATTTTTTATAAATTTATGTAAATCTTTTTCTTTCATCAAGATAGTAATTATTATTATTGCGTAAAATACAAAGATATGAAGATTGCATTAATTACAATTGGTAAGACAAGAGAGCAATATCTTATTGATGCTATTAATGATTATATAAAAAGAATATCACATTATAATAAATTTGATCTCTTTGAATTACCAAGTATTAAAAATGCAAGTAAATTATCTGTATCTGAACAAATAATTTTTGAGTCAAAATTGATAGTAAAACAATTAAAAAAAACTGATTATGTAATTTTACTTGATGAAAAGGGTCAAGATTTCTCATCTATAAAATTTGCAAATAAATTAAATAATTGGTTTTGTATTGGTAAAAAGCGTCTTGTATTTGTAATTGGAGGAGCATATGGTATTTCAAAAAGTTTAGATAATCTTGCTAATATTAAATTATCTTTATCAAAGATGACATTTTCTCATCAAATTATTAGGTTGATTTTTCTTGAACAGTTATACAGAGCATTTACAATACTAAAAAACGAGCCTTATCACAATATATGAAAATAGTATTTGCAACAAATAATCTTAATAAGTTATCTGAAATTAAGTTATTACTTCTGGGTAAAATAGAAGTACTTAGTTTAAAAGATATTAATTGTTTAGAAGAACTTTCTGAAACAAATCCAACAGTTAAAGATAATGCATTGCAGAAAGCGAGATATGTTTTTGAAAATTATGGTTTCAATTGTTTTGCTGATGATACTGGTTTAGAAGTAGATTCATTAGGAGGAGAGCCTGGTGTATTTTCGGCAAGATATGCAGGTATACCATCAAATGCTAAAGATAATATCAATAAAGTACTTTCAAAATTAGTTGGTAAAAAGAATAGATTAGCTAAATTTAGAACTGTTATAGCTTTAATTATTGATGGTAATGAGATAACTTTTGAAGGAAAATGTGATGGAGTGATAACTCATAAAGTTAAAGGTGAAGAAGGCTTTGGATATGATCCAATATTTATGCCGTCAGGACATAAACAAACTTTTGCAGAGATGACCAAAAGTCAAAAGGGAGAGATTAGTCATAGAGGTAAAGCGGTTAGAAAATTAGTTGATTTTTTAAACAAATAATTATAATTTAATTTCTTCAGGAAGAAAATTACTAATATCTCCACCATTTCTTAAAATATCTCTAACTATTGTAGATGAAATATGTGAAAGATTTTTGTCTGTAAGAAAAAAAATAGTTTCAATATTTTTATTAATATCTTTATTCATCAGAGCTATATTTTTTTCAAATCTATAGTCATCAGAATTTCGTATACCTCTAATTATATAATTTGCATTATTTTTTTTACAAAAATCTACGGTTAAACCATTATATTCTTCAACTTTAACTTTTTCATTATTTTGATAAACAGATTTGATCCATTTTTTTCTTCTTTCAATTGAAAAGTTTTGTTTTTTTTCTTTATTTTCTCCTATTGCAATAATAATTTTATCAAATATAGGAATTGCTTTTTTTACTATTGCTTGATGTCCAATGGTGAATGGAGAAAATGATCCAGGAAATACAGCGATTTTATTCATTATCTTATTTTTTAATTATTGTGATATAATACTAAAATGAACAGTTCCATATTTTCTATGATCTATATTTCTATCATGAAAAATTGTATTTTTATCATGTTCTATAATTAAACAGCCATTTTTTTTAACTAAATTATTTTTAAGTATTGTGTTTTTAATATTGTGATAGTAATTATAGTTGTAAGGGGGGTCTGCAAAAATAAAATCAAACTGTTCTTTACAATTCATTACATAATCAAAGGCATCAAATAATATAGGATTAATATTTAGCTTTAATTTTTGAGCAGTATTTTCAATATTACTTGTACATAATTTATTTTTATCAATTGACAAAACATTTTTACAGCCTCTTGAAGCAAACTCATAACTTATATTACCACTTCCTGCAAATAAATCTAATACTGTTTTATCTTTAAAGAAGTAACGATTTTCTAATATATTAAAAAGAGCTTCTTTTGCTCGATCAGTTGTAGGTCTAATTTTAAGTTTTTTGGGGATATTAATTCTTCTTCCCTTATGTGATCCTGAAATTATACGCATAAAATTTGATAAAATAATCCTATATATTTATGTTCCTCTAAAATATTAAACTCTTTTGTAAATGATAGTTTACTTTTTCTATTTCCTAATTTAACATTTTTAATATAGTCATACAATAAGTTAAAGTGATCATCATTTTTTTTAATATCTCCAAAAATTATTAGAGGTATTTTTTCATTAGATAATTTTAATTGTTCATAACAAAATAATATATAATACAAAAGATCTTCTTTTGTATTATATATAAATTGATTATTAAAGATTAGTTTTTCTTCTGAAAATACTGTTATTGTTGCTTTTTTTTCACAAAGGAACAGATATACTTTTTTTTCTTTATTATTGAGTTCACTATAGATGTTAATTAAAATACTTTCTTGTGAATTTTCTATTACATTTGGAAAAAAGTTATGTATAATTTCTCTTTTTTGTTTTTGTACTGAATATGTAATATATGCTTCTTGATTACTAATATAATCTGCTAATACATCTCCTTTAAAATCAGTATGAAATTCTAGTATTTTTCGACTTTCTTCTTTAATATATAATTGTTTAGGAATTAATGTATTAGGTGTATTTAAATAAGAAATAGATATGGAAAGAAAACCACTTTGCAGTACAGAATCTTTATTAATTAGATTTGTTATTTGCTGATAAAAATCTACTCTTGGGTTTACTAAATATGATTTTAAGTAGTTGTATGTTAAATTTTTGGTATTTAAAATACAGTATGAAAAACTATTTTCACCAATTTGTATTGATAGATGACCATCTTCAGCAAGATTGATAAGATGAAAATCTTTAGATTTAATTTGAAAATGATTATTCTCCCCAGTTTCCATTAAGAGAAGCTTCATCCATTGATCCAACTTTTAGCAAATCATCTAAGTTATAACTTCTGTTTTCGGCATCAAGCCCAGTAAATATTGATCGATAACTAGAAGAGATTTCAAAAACCTGTACTTTCACTTTTCCTTTTTCAATCATTCCCGAATTAATAGAATATAGTTCATTAGTGTATGGAATTCTAATCAAGTTATTGATGTCTAAAGGGTAGTTATTATCTCTACTTTCAATATAAGAATTATCAAAAACATTTTCTTTAGCAGTAACATATGCAGTATCACGCGCAATTATACCTAGTTCTATAGCTTGAAAGTCAGTTAAACTATCTGGCGTTTCTCCAATAGCTTTTATAATTAGTAAAGAGTCATTTTCTAGAAAAAATAGTAGATCTTCAAAATTATTAGCATAAATACCTTTTGTTTGTTTGTATTTTACTTGTATTTGTCTTAGGTCTTTGAGTTTTTGTACATTTTCAGCGATTCTAATTTTAGCAGTTTTATTAAATTCTATTTCACTCGTAATACTATTGTAAATGAAGTAAGCAAGTAAGATATTTATTGGTATTAATAAAAGTACAATGTTTTTTGCTTTCATAAAGTGTTTTTTTGTAATGCAAACTTACAATTTTTGTTGATATAATTATAAAATGTTTTCTTTGTATTATTAAATTCTTATGATGAAATATTTATTGTCAATATTATTTTTTAAAATTTTTGGTTGGAAAGTTGTTGGAGGAAAAGATTACCCTGATAAATGTGTTGTTGTTTGTGCACCTCATACTTCTAACTGGGATTTTTTTGTTGGTATGGGTTATGCGTATTTATTAAAGGTGAGATTTAAATATTTGATGAAAAAGGAGTTGTTTTTACCTATACTAGGTAAATTTTTTAAATTAAATGGTGGTATACCTGTTGCAAGAAATCAAAGTAACAATCTAGTTGATTTTGTTACTGATTTATTTAGAAATAATGAGAAGTTATATTTTGTTATAACACCTGAAGGCACACGTTCGTGGGTAAAAAAATGGAAAACAGGATTTTATTATATATCAGTTAAGGCAAAAGTTCCAATTTTACTTCTGAAGATAGATTATAAGTTAAAAGAAATTGGTGTTATTTCAGAGTTTTATCCTTCTGGCAATTTAAAAAATGACATGAAATATATTGAGCAAAAATATAAAAGTGTTAATGCAAAATTTCCTAAATTATATAATCCTATTATATTATAGATTTGTATTTAAAACCTGTTGAAAAACTGATCTTAAATTATTTATAATTATTATTAATTTTATATGTAAAAATTATATTTGTAAAAAAAAAAATGAGTATAAATATTAATACTAATCTGGCCACAGTTGAACAGGCTAAGGATATGGGCTTGTTGTCGGAAGAATTCGATAAGATAAAAGAAATCTTAGGAAGGATACCAAATTTTTGTGAACTGAGTATTTTTGGAGTTATGTGGTCTGAACACTGCTCTTATAAAAACTCTATTGTTTGGTTAAAACAGTTACCCAAAGAGGGTCCTCATATGTTAGTGCAAGCAGGTGAAGAAAATGCTGGTTTAGTAGATATTGGAGATGGACTAGCTTGTTGCTTTAAAATAGAGTCTCATAATCATCCATCTGCATTAGAACCTTATCAAGGTGCAGCAACTGGAGTAGGAGGTATAAACAGAGATATTTTCACTATGGGTGCTCGCCCAATAGCTCAACTCAATTCATTAAGATTTGGCAATATAGATCTTGAAAAAACAAAATGGTTAGTTTCGGGTGTTTCAAAAGGAATTGGTGATTATGGTAATGCGTTTGGTATTCCAATTGTTGGGGGAGAAGTTTTTTTTGATGATTGTTATAACACAAATCCATTAGTCAATGCTTTTTCCGCGGGAATTATGAAAAAAGATGAAATGATTTCTGCTACTTCTAAAGGGCCTGGTAATCCTGTTTTTATTGTTGGCTCACATACAGGTAAAGATGGTATACATGGGGCGTCATTTGCATCAAAAGATATTACAGAAGATTCTGCGGAAGATCTCCCTGCTGTACAAGTTGGCGATCCTTTTCAAGAAAAGTTACTACTTGAAGCAACATTAGAGCTAGCCAAGACAGATGCTGTTGTTGGTATGCAAGATATGGGTGCTGCTGGAATCACTTGTTCTTCTAACGAAATGTCAGCTGCAGGTAAGCACGGAATGGAGTTATGGCTTGATAAAGTGCCAACAAGACAAAAAAACATGAAGGATTGGGAGATTCTTCTTTCCGAATCACAGGAAAGAATGTTAGTGGTAGTTGAAAAAGGTAAGGAAAATATAGTTAAAAAAATATTTCAAAAGTGGGATCTTTCTTGTGAACAAATTGGAGTTGTTACTAAAGGTGATAGAGTAAAATATTTTATGAATGGTGAATTAGTAGCAGATGTTCCTTGTAATGATCTTGTTTTAGGAGGAGGTGCTCCTGTATATCATAGGCAATACAGAGAGCCAAAGTATTTTAGTAAGTGGAAAGAATTTGACATTAATAAAATTGAAGAGCCTACAAATCTAGTAGAAGTAGCAAAGTATTTGACTGGTCATGAAAATATTGCATCAAAGCGATGGATATATGAGCAATATGACTCTATGGTTGGTACAATTAATATGAGTACCAATTTCCCAACAGACGCCGGTATTGTAAATTTAAAGGGAACAAATAGAGCTCTTGCGATGACAGTTGACTGTAATGCAAGATTTGTAAATGCAAATCCTGAAGAAGGCTGTGCCATGGCAGTTGCTGAGGCTGCAAGAAATATTATTTGTTCTGGTGGCGAGCCATCTGCAATAACTAATTGTTTGAATTTTGGTAACCCATATAACCCTGAAGTATATTGGCAGTTTGTTGGTTCAGTTAAAGGTATGAGTAAGGCATGTAAAAAATTTAATACCCCTGTTACTGGAGGTAATGTTAGTTTTTACAATCAATCATCAAAAGATGAAGAAGAGATACCTGTCTTTCCAACACCAACTATAGGAATGCTTGGAATTATTAATGATAAGAAGAATATAACATCATTAGCATTTCAAGGAAAGTCTGATTTAATATATTTAATAGGAAATTCATTAAATGATATTTCTTCTTCTGAATATTTAGCTTCTTATCATGGAATCAAAGAATCATCTACACCTCCATTTAATTTGGATGAGGAATATAATGTGCAGCAAATTGTTAAGGAATTGATAAAAAGTGATATTATTGAATCAGCACATGATGTATCTAATGGCGGTTTATTTATAACATTATTGGAAAGCGCTTTTGTTAATAATTTAGGTTTTGAAATAATAGGTTCTTCCGAAGTTAGGAATGATGCATTTTTATTTGGTGAATCACCTTCTAGAATCATTGTTTCTGTAACAGAAGTTGGTGAAGACATGTTTTTAGATAAAATGCATAGTAGTAATGTTCCTTTTATGCTTTTAGGTCATGTTACAAAGGGTCGTATTGTTGTAGATGATCAAAAATTTGGAGATATAGCTGAGTATAAGAAGATTTATGAAGAGGCTATTTCTAACAAATTAGATAAATAAGTTAAAACGAGAATATAATTTTAGTATTGAGTTGCCTTTTAGTTAGAAAATTTGGTACGGCATATTCTCTTCCAGTAATATCTGCTACCCAAAGGTAAGAAACTGTATTATTAATATCCAATATATTGAATACTTCTAGACTAACCCAAATAGAGTTAAATTTATTTAACCATTTACTTGTTATATTTTTGTTTGCAGATTTCAATATCGCAGAAAATCCAATATCCGCTCTTCTGTAGTCTGGTATTCTCAATATATCTTCATGTTTTTCTGAATTAGGTGGGCCAAATGGAAGTCCAGAGCCATATACTAAATTTAAATGCATTTTATAGTTTGGATTTTTTGGAAGATAATCTTGAAAAAACATACTAAAATTTACTCTTTGATCAGTAGGTCTAGGTATGAACCCAATTTTTGAGATACTACCATTATTATCTAATTTAGTATCTCCAACGATATCTTCTTCTGTCTTCATTATTGACAGACTTGCCCAGCTTTCGATACCTGACACAAATTCTCCATTAATTTTAATATCTATGCCAGTAGCATATCCATTAGAAATCTGATTAGGTAGATACTTTATTTGTACATTATCTACTTTATAAGGTATTAAGTTATTTAGGTCTTTATAATATATTTCAGTTACCCATTTGAAAGGCCTACCCCAACTATAAAAAAGATAATCTGAACCTAAAACATAGTGTATTGATTGTTGTGCTTTCACATTATTTTTTAAAATTCCATCTTGGGTTCTAAGTTCTTTATAAAAAGGAGGTTGATGATAGATTCCTGTTGCTGCACGGAATACTATATCTTTTTCCCAAACAGGCGCATATGCTAATGATAATCTTGGACTAAATAACACCTCTTCGTTTTGACTCCAATAATTCCCTCTTGTTCCTGCATTAATTGTAAAGTTATTTATATCTTTTGATATTTGTATGTATCCACTAGTTCTATAAGATTTTAAATTTATTTTAGTTTTTAATAAGTCACTCAAGATGATTTGTTGGTTTGGATTTGAGGGTAATCCAATTGAGTCATTTGGATGAGGAAAATTATAAAATGCAGAATCAATTAACACCCATTCACTAATTTTATCAGTTATATTTTCTTGTTGGGAGTTAATTCCCCATTCTGTAATCAATGATTCTTGTTTGTATTTTCCTTGATGAGATATATTAATTACTTTAGCTTCTAGTATGTTTCTAGCATGATTGATATATTTACCAACACCTCTGTCAAATGCTATATTTCCAAAATCGTCTGAGCCAAGATTATTTTCTAGTTGGTATAACCAATATTCTCCTAATATATCAAAATTTTCTTCTTCCAACGCGTGATATGTTGATGAAGTAAAGTCAAGTCTTAGGTTTTTATAATTATATTTAGTGTTAATTGCTCCAAAGTATGTAGTATATTTGTCAAATTCTTGTCCTTCAAAATAAATTCTTAATTTTAACGCCTCATTAACAGTTCCAAAATCAGTATCTCTATTTTCAGGAACCATATTATATTCATTGCGACTTATATTTCCTAACAAATTAATTTCCCATTTCTTATTTATTTTGTAGTTTATTAATGTTTGTATGTCATAGAATTTGGGCTTATATTCTGCTTTAGTATCTAGTGATTTGAGTATATATTGGTTTGATTTATATCTTGCTCCAATGAGATATGATGTTTTATTATTAGTGCCTCCTGTACTGATAGATGCTCCTAATAAACTTAGATTAAAATAAGTTTCATTTTTTCTTATTTTTTTATAAGTTATATCTAGTACAGAAGACATTTTGTCTCCATATTTTGCTTCAAATCCACCTGCAGAAAATAATATACTTCCGACCATGTCAGGATTTATTAAACTTAATCCTTCTTGTTTACCGTTACGAATTAGAAATGGTCTATATATTTCTATTCCATTGATATAGACTAGATTTTCATCAAAACTCCCCCCTCTAACAGAATATTGAGAACTTAGTTCGTTTGTTGAGCTTACTCCTGGTAATGTTTTTAAAATAGATTCAACAGAACTGTTACCAGATGGAAGTATATTTACGTGTTTTGTTTTTATTCTGCTTAGGCTTTTTTTTCTTATTCTTTGATCAGTTACTACTATATCAGATAATAAATTTGATTTTTCTTTAAGTTTTATATCAAGATAATAAATTTGATTTATCTTTAATATTGGAGTTCTTATTTTTTCTGTTTCATATCCTAAATATTGATATGTTATTAATATAGATTTTCTAGCAGGTATTTCTATATTGTAGTTACCACTATTATCAGAAATTATTCCTTGATTTTTATTGTTTATAATAATATTGACACCAGAAATAGCTTGATTTTTTTCGTCTGTAATTTTACCTTTAATAGATTGACCTTTTATTGTAAATGGTAAAATAAAAAGTAATACAATATAAAATAGTTTGTTCATATTTACAAAAATAGAATTTAAATTATTAATGTTAACTAAAGATATGTAAGTTTAGTATTTTTGTTATAAATTCTATGATATGAATATATTAATTTTGTGTACTGGTAACTCTTGTAGGTCTCAAATGGCAGATGGTATTATTAATCATTTTTTTCCATCTTTTAGAGTTTATAGCGCAGGAACTAAACCTGAAAAGGTAAATCCTTATGCAATCAAAGTTATGAAACAAATTGGAATAGATATTTCTAAAAATAAATCTAATCATACTAATGATTATTTAAATATTAAGTTTGATTATATTTTTACAGTATGTGATAATGCTAAAGAAATTTGTCCAGTATATCCTCTAGCACAAAAATTGATTCATAAAAGTTTTACTGATCCAGCTGATGCAACTGGTACAGAAGATGAAAAATTAGAAGTGTATAAAAATGTTAGAGATGATTTAAAAGAATATTTTATTTCTTTTTTAAATCCACTATTTTAAAATATAATTTCTGTTTTATATGTTGCTATATTATTAACCTTATCATAAACATCTAATTTTATTGTTTGTTTACCTTTGTGTATATTGTTTTTTAAATTGTAGCTAAGCAGATTGCGTTTATGATCATAATCCAATAAAATCCATTCTCCATTAATTTCGCCTCTAAATTTTTTTATTCCGCTTAAATCATCTTTTATAGTAAATTCTAATGTTTTTTGTTTTTTGATTTCTTTTCCAGGAAATATATTTATTGCTTTTATATAAGGATTAATTGTGTCAGCTACTATGCAGAAATCACCAAACTCTCTAATTTTAGCTCTTAAGAAACTATTTTTCCATACTCCGCCTAGATAGTTGAAATCACCTTTTTTATTAACTGAAGCAATAAAAACTTTATTCCTAAGATGTTCAGGTACCTTAGATTTTATTGAAATTATGTATTTTTTATGAATTGGTACTGTCGACTCATGAATTTTATGTATTGGTCCATATGTTCCATTAATAGAATCACTTTTTTTATATTTAAAATAAATATCTTCATAAAGTGAAAAGGATTTCATATGTAACTCGATATCTTTTGATTTAAATATATTAGGTTTTTCAATGTCAAACAATACGGAGTTTTCCTCTACTAAATTTTTACATTTATTTAATAGTGGTTTGTTGTTAACTTTAACTTTTAGCATTAAATATGATGTATTATCGTAAATATCTTTTACTTCAATTTTAATTGAATATAAGTTGTTTTTTAGCTTGACAATTCCATTGTTTATGAGAGATGGATATGTTTTTAAGTCATTATTTTTGAGTTTGTAACATCTATGAAATTTTATTTTATTAGCTTTTTTTTCATAATAATCTATGTGTGCGTTGATATATCTTGTAGTATTAAAATTTAACTTATCCGCCTTAAATTCATAATATTTAATAGTATCAACAAATAATTTTATATTGTAGACACCATTTTTATTATAGCTTCCATTTGATTGGTCATATGTATAAATCCCCATCGCAAAAGGACCACTTATCTCTGGCATTTCATTTATATAATATTTTCCTTCTTTTTTAATTAAATCATATGTTTTATTACTATTATATCCATTTATTAAAGTTGTATCAAATGCATATATTTTTAATTTCATTAATTTAGGAGGTATATCATCTTTAACGTTAAAGCCAAATTGTAATGGGTTAATAGGTTGTTGGTTTTTGGTTTCTCTTATTTCAAAGTGTAGATGAGGTCCTGCGCTACTTCCACTATTTCCTGTGTATCCAATCACTTCTCCTTTTTTAATTTTAATGATATTTTTATTTAACGAAAAATCAAGTTCAAAATTTTCTTCTTGGTAGTGTTTGTTTAAAACAATTGAATCAATTTTATTGTTGAATTTTTGTAAATGAGCATAAACAGAAGTATGTCCAGTTGCTGGGTGATTTATATAGATTGTTTTACCATATCCCCAACTAGATACTTTTATTCTAGAAACATATCCGTCATAAATAGATTTAATTTTATGACCTTGAATGCCATTTGTTTTGATATCTATTCCTGCATGAAAATGATTGCTTCTTAACTCACCAAAAGTTCCTGATAATAATATATTAAGATCTAAGGGAGAGGTGTATTTTTGAGCAGAAGTTTTATGTGTTGATATTAATATGAAACATAATGAAACAACAAAGAATTTATACATAAAGTATATCTGTTTTTTTATTAACTACATGCAAATATAACATCAAAAAAATTGGATTATTATGTTTAAAGTATTTAAATTTGTAACAATTATTTATTTTGAAGTCTGTAATAGAAAATATAGAAATTAAAGTTATTAAGTTAGTTGAGATATGCAGCAAGCTTAGGTTAGAAAAAAGTATTTTAGAGAAAGATAATAATGATTTAAGAAATCAGTTAATTAATTCAAATAAGGAACTTATTTCTCTCAAAGATAAAGTTAAATTAATGAAAATTTCAAAATCTATAGAGTCCTCAAAGCATGATTTAAAGGCATCAAGATTAGAAATAAATAAATATATTAGGGAAATTGATAAATGTATTGCTTTACTTAACAAATAAGTATTAATTATAAATGGATAAGTTATCTATAAAATTACATATTGCAAATCGTATCTATCCGATGAAGATTGATAGATCTTCTGAAGAATCTATTAGAAATTCAGTTAAAAAAATAGAGGCTAGACTAAAATATTATGAACAAAATTATGAGATTAAAGATAAACAGGATCTTCTTGCTATGTGTCTAATAGAATACGCATCTAGACTAGAATCTATTAATGATAAAAAATTTATTCAGGATGAAGGTTTAACTGATAAATTGGTTTCAATTGATGAATTGTTAACAAGTAATATATAAATAGTTCATTTTATAAATATATCCCGTATTAATATTATTGTTAAACTCAACACTTTTAATATTGAGGATTAACTTAATATATTAAAAACAGGCCTCAACCTTTGGTTCTATTTATAGACAGTGGAAGTTTGCAATATGTTAGTAACCTTATCCATATTTATATGGAGTTTTTCAATTTTTAATGCGGGATTTTAATTAAAAAGATATGTTTGAAATATTATCATTAATATGTGGTTTTATTATTGGAGGAATAGTTGTTTATTTTATTTTGAATAGAGTAAATTCAAGTAAGGTAACATCAATTCTTGAAGAAGCTAATAGTCAAGCAGAACAGATTAAGAAAGAGAAGATATTACAGGCTAAAGAAAAGTTTATTGAGTTAAAATCTGAACATGAAAAAGTTATAAATAAAAAAAATAATGATATAAATAATGCTCATCAAAGAGTTAAACAAAAAGAGACTATTCTTAATCAAAAGCTTGCTGAAGTCAATAAGAAAGATACAACTATTAAAAAAATAGAATATGATCTAAGCCAAAGGAGAGTAGTTGTTGAAAAAAAACAATTGGAATTAGATAAATTACATAAAAAACAAGTTGAAGAGTTAGAAGTTTTATCAAACATGTCAGCGTCAGATGCAAAGGAAAAATTAATTTCAACACTAAAAGATGAAGCAAAAACAGAGGCTTTATCTATTATTAATAATACTATTGAAGAAGCGAAACAAGAAGCTAAGCAGGAGGCAAAAAAAATTGTTATTCAAACAATTCAGAGAATAGCTACAGAAGAAGCAATAGAAAACTCAGTTTCTGTCTTTAATATTGATAATGATACTGTAAAGGGAAGAATTATTGGTAGAGAAGGTCGTAACATTAGAGCAATTGAATCTGCAACAGGAGTTGATATAATTGTTGATGATACACCAGGTGCTATTATTATATCGTGCTTTGACTCAGTTAGGAGAGAAATAGCTCGAATTTCATTACATAAGCTTGTTACAGATGGGAGAATTCATCCTGCAAGAATTGAAGAGGTTGTTAAAAAAACTAAAAAAGATTTAGAAGATGAAATTATTCAGATAGGTAAAAAGACAACTATTGACTTAGGTATTCATGGGCTACATCCTGAACTTATAAAAATGGTTGGTAGAATGAGATATCGTTCATCTTACGGACAAAATCTATTGCAACACTCTAGAGAAGTTGCAAATATGTGTTCAACAATGGCGGCAGAACTTAATTTAAATACAAAGTATGCTAAGCGTGCTGGACTACTTCATGATATTGGTAAAGTTTCTTCTGAAGATAGTGAGACACCTCATGCTATAATTGGAATGAAACTAGCTGAAAAATATGGAGAAAAAGCTGAAGTTTGTAATGCTATTGGAGCGCATCATGATGAAATAGAAATGAAGTCACTTATTGCACCACTTGTACAAGTATGTGATGGTGTTTCAGGTGCGAGACCAGGTGCAAGAAGAGCAATGGCTGATGAATATATTAAGCGTATTCAAGAATTAGAAGAAGTTGCCCTATCTTATCCAGGAGTATTAAAATCATATGCAATACAAGCTGGTCGTGAGTTAAGAGTTGTTGTTGAAAGTGAGAAAGTTACTGATGAGGAAGCTTCAGAATTATCCTATAAAATATCAGAAAAGATACAAAATGATATGACTTATCCAGGTCAAGTGAAAGTAACTGTAGTTAGAGAGACAAGAGCGATAAGTTTTGCTAAATAAATTATTATAAAGTTACTTCTTTAACATTTCCATTGTAAACAGGCACAGATGTGCCAGTTTTTTCATAGAAAATATTATTAATTAGTAATCCAAAATTCTCCAGTTCCATTTTAAGCTTATTTATTATTGATTCAATACCTCCTTGATCTGATAAGTTTTCAAAATTTTGTTTAATAACAGGGTAGCCAGCATTATTTGTAACTGTTAAAAAACCTTGGTCATTTACTGTTGGAGAGAATTTAAAGAAATAAGTTATATTTACTTCATTATTTTTATTTTTTTTATTGGTAAGAAGTTTTTTTCTATCTTCTTCTAACTGTAATCTTTCTTCTTCAAGTTGGGCTTTTTGATCAAGCAATAATTTTCTTTCTAATTCAATATTTTTTTTGTCTGTTTCAAGTTGATTTACTTCTTCTTGGTTTTGTTCTTTTATTTTAGCTAATCTTTCATTTTCAGCTTTTTCTTTAGCTAATCTTTCATTTTCAGCTTTTTCTTTAGCTAATCTTTCATTTTCAGCTTTTTTCTTAGCTAACTCAATAGCTAATCTTTCATTTTCAGCTTTTTCTTTAGCTAATCTTTCATTTTCAGCTTTTTCTTTAGCTAAAAGTTTTTTGCTTTTCATTTTAGTTATTCTACCATCTGCAATACTAATAATAGTCACTTCTTTATCTATATTTTGAATCCATTGACTAGCTTCTTCTAAATTATCATAAGGACCAATAAATACTTCATATATCTTTTCAGTACTATTTGAAACATTAGGAAGATAGTGATAGTTTGTTTTAAAACCTTTAACTTTTAAATCATTTACTAAAGCTTTCGCAGAACTTTTGTCACTAAAGGTATTGATAATTACAATATTATTTCCTTTTAACTTTAAATTATAAGAAAGTATAAAATCCACTTTATTAATTATCTCTTTTTCATCTTTATTAACTATTTTATTTTGTAGGGAAGAAAAATTAAAATTGTTGAATATGTAAGTAAAAGAAATAAGAAAAATGATTAAAAATAAATACTTAAATTTATTAGATGATCTTTTTTCAGTATTTTTTTCATTAGCTGACTCTAGATCATTATTATTTATCCCTTGATCATTTTTTTCTTGATCAATTATATTATTATGTTTTTGTTTAATTTGGGCTAATCTTTCTCTAAGAATTCTTAGCTTTTCATCATTTGATTTGTCACTCATAATAAACAATTATATTTTTTCACAAATATATTATTTTAATTAACAATCTTGTTTAGGCATAAATCAAAAAATTGCGAAAGTTCTATATTGTCTGCTTTTAGTTGTTTCGGTATAATACTTTCTTCTGAAAGTCCAGGAATAGTATTTATTTCTATAATGAATGGAATTTTGTTTTGAATGATAAAATCAATTCTACATATTCCTTTAAGTTTCATTTTTTTATAAATTTTTTTACTTATTTTTTGTATTTCTTCAGTTAATCTGTGATTTAAATTAGCTGGTGTTATTTCTTTTGATTTACCTCTGTATTTAGCTTCAAAGTCAAAGAAATCATTTTCACTAATTATTTCTGTTATTGGAAGTGTATGAATTTTATCTAATTTTTCAAATACACCAACACTTATTTCGATACCATTGATAAATTCTTCTATGATAATTTTATTATCATATTTTAATCCATTTTCAATTGCAGAATATAAATTTTCTTTATTATCTACTTTAGATATTCCATAACTAGATCCAGATGCATTTGGCTTTACAAAACAGGGTATGCCTACTTTTTTATGAATAAGCTTTATATTAATCTCTTTATCTGATTTATAAAGAAAAGATTTTGCACATTTAAATCCATATTTTATGAGCTTTTCATTACATTGATATTTATTAAATGTTAAATGTGAAACTTCGCTTGAGCATGAATTGTACGGGATGTTAAGTTTATCAAAATATGGTTGTATCATTCCGTTTTCTGCTGGAGGACCATGCAATGCAATAAATATTGCATCAAAGTATATTTTTTTTTGATTTAATGTGAATGTAAAGTTTTCTATATTAACAGGTATTTTTTTTTCTTCAATAAGAGCATTAAATACACCATTTTTAAGATGGATAATGTAACCTTTATATAATTTTATATTTAGATTTTTAAGTACATTTTTTGCACTTAGTATTGATATATCATGCTCTGCTGAATCTCCACCAGTTAGAATTGCAATATTTTTCATTTTATTAAATCAAAAACAAACTAACAAAATATTTATTGTTTATCAAACTACTTTAAATCTAATTTTCTTTTCATAATTTCTATATTTGTGATTATTTTAATAATGTAACTTTGAACAGTAAGAGTTTATATAAAAATTTGTTTTTTTCATTTTTAACTTTGATTTTATTATTTCTTTTATGGCTAAAATATTTGGATTTTTATACAAAACATGATAAATACATTCAAGTGCCTAATTTTCAAGGTATTCATATCAATAGTTTAGACTCTTTAGTAGATGAATTTAGTCTAAGATATACCATAATTGATTCAATTTTTGATAAATCAAAAAGAAGAGGAATTGTTGTTAGTCAAGACCCAGAAGCTAAGAGTTATGTTAAAGAAAATAGAAAAATATATCTAACAATTAATTTTCTTAAAAATAGAAAGGTTATTTTTCCAGACATCTATGATTTAACATTACGTCAAGCTGTTAGAGTCCTTAAGCGAAATGGTTTAAAGGTTGGTAATTTAGTGTATAGAAAAGATATAGCAACAAATAAAGTGTTGGGTTTTAAAATAAATGGTATCTCTATTGTTCCCGGGCAAAGTTTATATCATGGAACAGTAATTGATTTAGTTCTTGGCAGATCAGTTATCAAAGAAGAAGTTATAGTTCCAGATCTTATCGGCCTAACAAGTGTTGAAGCAAATATAATTATTAAGTCTTCATCACTTAATGTTGGTAAAGAATTTTATAGAAATAATGTAACTGATTCAACAAATGCAACAATATACATGCAATTTCCAGCACCAAATGATCAATCTCTTATAAGTTTAGGTTCTTCTATAGATTTATATTTAGAAAATTAAATAAAAATTAATTTTAGTATGAAAAATTTCTTCTTTATATTATTATTTCCATATTATTTATTTTCACAAGAAGTTATATCTAATTTAAACTATAATCAAATCTTATTTAATAAAAATAAAGCTCATACATCAAAAAAAAACAATACACTTAATTTACCATTTATAGATGATTTCTCTTATAACTCTTTTTATGTTGATGATAATCTATGGCTAGAAAGTTCAGTTTTTGTAAATAGAACCTATCCAATAAATCCGCCAACAATTGGTGTGGTAACATTTGACGGTTTAGATAGTTATGGTTTTCCTAGAAATATTTCTCAAGTAAACAATTCATTGCCTTCTGATACTTTACAGTCAAAACCTATAGATATTTCTACGTCTTCCAGTATCTATTTAATGTTTTATTTTCAATCAAAAGGTATTGGAGATACTCCGGAGATATCAGATACAATATGCTTAGAATTATTAAATGACACATTAGGATGGGAAATAATTTGGTATTCTGTTTCGGACACATCAATGACTAATTTTAAGAAAATAGTCCATGTTATAGATGATTCTAGATTTATGCATGATAAGTTTCAATTTAGATTTAGAAATTATGCAACAGTTTCAGGTAATTTCGATCATTGGCATCTTGATTATGTTAAGCTAGATAACTTTAATAGCACTAGTGATACTTTATATTTAGATGATATATCATTTGTATACAATTCACCATCTATTTTGAAGCGATACAGTAGAATGCCTTTGAATCATTTTATTGGATATGAAGGTGATGAAATTAAGGATTCTATAGATGTTTTGTTAAGAAATAATAATGCAAGTATTAATGTTGATTATCAGTATAATGTATTTGAAGATAATATTTTACTAGAAACTTTTCCTAGTACTGGTTCTGGATGGCGTAATTATTCAATTTATAGTTTTGATTCTATAGGAAATTTTTCTCATAATCCTAATATAACTCTTAATCCAAATACATATTCTACATTACAAACAGATAGTACTCTTTTTACTATACAGCATATTATACAAACTTCAAGTTCTGATAATAGAAATAATGATACGCTGTATCATTTTCAAGATTTCTACAATTACTTTTCATATGATGATGGTACACCTGAGTCTGCTTATGGAATAAATTTTAATGGTGCTAAGTTAGCATATGAATTTAAATTAAATCGTCCAGATACTTTACGTGCAATTCAGATGTATTTTCCACAAATGTCAGATACAGTTAATCATATACCATTTAAACTTACAGTATGGTCTGAAATTCATGGTTCAGAAATAATACTTTATCAAAAGGAAGTATTTCCTTTTCACACAAATAATAATAAATTTCATACTTATTATATAGATTCCTTATTTCAAATAGTTGGTACATTTTATATTGGATGGATTCAAAATTCTGCTGACTTATTGAATATTGGGTTGGATAAAAATTTTGTTGCAAATGATTATATGTATTATAATATTGGTTCTGGTTGGCTAAATTCTGCTTTTTTAGGTAGTTGGATGATTAGACCAGTTGTTAGTGAAAAGAAGCTTCTTTTAAATTTAGAGGAGTTTAGTCCTAACTTTAAAATATACCCCAATCCTGCTCAAGAATCCTTATTTATTCAATCAAATAATTTAAATAGTTTGATTTCTATTTATAATACACAAGGATATTTATTAAATCATTTTAAGATTAATAATTTTATTGAGGAAATTTCAGTTGCTAATCTTTCACCTGGCATGTATATTCTTGAAATTTGTAACAAAAATTATCAATCATATCATAAATTTTTTAAAAAATAATGGATCCTATAAACGAATTTGAGCACCATAAATTTATAGCAGACAAAGGACAGAATCCTCTAAGAGTAGATAAATATTTGCAGAATTTTGTCGAATTTGCAACTAGATCTAAAATACAACATTCTATAAAAAATGGTAATGTCAGAGTTAATGGTATTATAGTTAAGGCAAATTATAAAGTTAAAGCATTTGATACAATAACTGTTGTGTATGATTTTCCAAAAGAAAAAAATGAACTTACACCTCAGGATATTCCATTAGATATTGTTTATGAGGATTCAGAATTATTAATCGTTAATAAGAATGCTGGTATGGTTGTTCATCCAGGTTTTGGAAATTATGATGGAACACTAGTTAATGCGCTTGCTTTTCATTTTAAAAATTTACCTACTAATGGACAAGATGATAGGCCAGGATTGATTCATAGAATTGATAAAGATACGTCTGGATTATTAGTAATAGCTAAAACAGAAAACGCAATGACTATTTTATCTAAAAAATTTGAGGATCGTGATTTAGAACGTAAATATATTGCATTAGTTTGGGGTAATTTGCAAGAAGATAAAGGAACGATTACTGGGCATATAGGTCGACACTTAAAAAATAGAAAGATTATGGATGTGTATTCTAATGGAGAAATAGGAAAACATGCTATTTCTCACTACACAGTTTTAGAGCGATTTGGCTACACTACATTAGTTGAGTGTAGACTTGAGACAGGTAGAACGCATCAAATTAGGGCTCATTTTAAATATATTGGTCATCCACTTTTTAATGATAGTGATTATGGAGGAGATAATATATTAAAAGGAACAAAATTTACTAAATATAAGCAATTTGTTCAGAATTGTTTTAAAGTTTGTAATCGACAAGCTTTACATGCTAAATCACTTGGATTCATTCATCCTAAAACACAAAAAAGAGTTTTTTTTGATTCAAGTTTGCCTGATGATATGCAGCATTTAGTTGAAAAATGGTCACACTATGCTAAACATCAGAAAATTTAATATGTTTTTATTGTATTGTATAACGTATCTCTTTCTATGGGAACCCTACCTACATTTTTTATTAGACTTATAATTTCTTTTGTACTCATTTTTGGATTTTGTTCTTCAGCTCCTGCCATTGAGTATATTTTTGTAGTATCATCAATTGTACCGTCAATATCATCTACTCCAAATGATAATAATATTTGTGTAGTATCTTTACCAATCATTGGCCAATACGCTTTTAAATGTTTAAAATTGTCCATAAATATTCTTGAAAATGCATAAATCTTTAAGTCAGTAATAATACTAGCCTCATTTATATGAGACATTTGATTATTACCATTTCTATATTTTAAAGGAATAAAAGTATTGAAACCTTTAGTTTTATCTTGTAGATTTCTTAATCTACTCATGTGATCAATAATATGTTTTGGTTTTTCTACATGACCATATAACATAGTTGCATTTGAAGGCATATTTAATTTATGAGCAGTCTCATGAATTTCTAACCATTCTTCTGCAGTACATTTATCTTTACATATTATATCCCTTACTTCTTTATGGAAAATTTCAGCACCTCCACCAGGTAATGAATCTTGTCCAGCTTCTTTGAGCATTTTTAATCCACGATGATAGCTTAGTTTAGCTTTTTTACACATGTAATCTAGCTCTACTGCAGTAAATGCTTTTACATGAATATCAGGTCTAATTTTTTTAATATTTTTAATTAAATCTGTGAAGTAATATAATCCCATTTTTGGATGAACACCACCAACTAAATGTACTTCAGTAATATTTTTATCATGATAAGATTCTAATTTATTTACCATCTGTTCTATTGTAGATTCCCATGCCTCTTCTTTTTTACTTATTTTTTTTGAGTATGCACAGAATTTACAATCAAAAACACAAATATTAGTAGGTTCTATATGTATATTTCTATTAAAGTATGTTTTGTCACCATTTTTTTCTTCTCGTATTGAATTTGCTAGTGATCCCAACAGGGCAGGAGAGCCGTTAGTAAATAATTTTAAGCCTTCTTGTTCTGTTAATCTCTTATGATTAACCACTTTTTCTACAATTTGATGTAGATTTTTTTCTATAGGAATATCTGAGCTATTTATATCAATCATTTTATCTTTCAATGACAATTCTTTCTGAATATATATTTTTATCTGTATAAACTTTAATTAAATATATACCATTATTTAATGATGTAAGATTAATATATTCTTTCAAATCAGTTGTTGTTAAAACTTCTTTTCCTAAAATATTATATACACCAATTTTATTAATTTTTAAATTCGATTTAATATATATTATGTCTTGTGTTGGATTAGGGTAGATATTAATATTTTTGTATTCATAATTATCTACTGATGAAATTATACCTGAACAATTAGTAGGGACAGTAGAGTTTTTAAGTGCATTTCTACCGTAGTTTGACTCGCTTCTATTTAAAACATTTATCATTGTATTTACTTGACCATAAGTAAACATCCAAGTATTTGCTGCATATGACATAAAATTTTCATCCATGTCTAAAACATCAGATGTAAATATATTAGAATAGTTTAAATCATTACAACTATTATTATTTGTTGCAGACCATACTATCCCAAAATATATATCTTCAGCAGCTGGTGTATCATCAACAAAGCCTCCAAATATATTATTATCATTGTCGCAGCATCCACTACTTTGTTCACAAAACGTATGCATTAGTCCTAGATAATGTCCAATTTCATGTGTTGCTGTTCTTCCGTCAGTTGATGGTACAGTAATACCAATAGTGCCAAAATATCTATAATCAACAACTAAGCCATCTTTATAATCATCATCGTATGAACTTGGGTCAAATGGATTATTTGCTAGTAGCCCTGGAAGATATGCATACCCTAATGTCATACCACCTCCTGAAGAATTAGTTAGATCGCAAATCCAAATATTCATATATCTTGATGGATCCCATCCGTCATTACCACCGCAGGCTGTCTTTTTCATCCCATTAGCTTCATGGCATGGATCGTTATTATCATCATCATCAGCATCCCAATTCTGTTTTGTAGTACTTGTTCTTGTAATACCATTAGTTGGATTTCCATTTGGATCTTCAGTTGCTAAACAAAACTGCAAATTTGGATTACCCCAGTTATTTAAAAAAGTATTTCTCGGTGGAGATGGAAATTCAGGATTAGTCTTACTGAAATCTTCATTTAAAATTCTTAATGCATCTTCAATTTGAGCATCAGATATATTTGTGCCAGTACCAATGTTAGTATGATTTTGTCTGTGAATTACATGTATGACAGTTGGAATAGTAATAGTAGCCTGTTTTGAAATATCACTATTTTGATATACTTGAATATTATTTATTGCTTTTGCATAATATTCATTATGTATTATTTCTTTATTTACTAGTTTAGTTGTAATGCATTTTTTATAATTTTCTTGACCATTTAAGAGATTAGTTAAAATCAATAGTAGAGAAAGTGATATTATCTTTTTCATAAAATTCTTTATAGATTACAAATATAACTCTAACTTCTGGTTATATAATGATATTAGATTATTTATTTATAAAATTATAATCCGATAAGGTTTTTAGATAGGCTATTAAATCAGCTTTTTCTTGATTAGTAAGTTGTAATCCAATTCCAACTTTTTTCATTAATGGATCTATAGTTGATGAATTTTTACCTCCAGAGTTATAATGATCTATGACTTCTTCAAGAGTTGTAAATCTTCCATCATGCATATATGGAGCAGAAAATTCAATATTTCTTAAAGTAGGTGTTCTAAACTTTCCATAGTCATCAGGGTTTCCTGTTATTTTAGCGAGCCCGATATCTAAAAAAGGCTCATTGTCAAGACCATTATTATGGAAATCATTATCCATAAATAAGCTAGTGCCATGACAATGAAAACAATCTCCTTTTTCTGAATTAAAAATTGCAAATCCATTTAATTCTGATGCTGTAAGTTGTTCTAATCCTTGGATGTATCTATCAAACCTACTATCTGCCGAAATAAGTGTTCTTTCATATTGTGAAATGGCTTTAACTACATGAACTGAATCTATATAATCAATATTGAATGCTGATTTAAATAGTTCAGGATATTCTTCATGAGCATTTAATGTTATCTCAACATTTTGCCATGTATTATGCATTTCTATAGGATTTGTAACAGGTTCAAAAGCTTGTTCTTCTAAACTATTTGCACTGCCATCCCAATTAAAACTAGTCTGCCATCCAAGATTAACCAAAACAGATGCGTTTCTTGTTCCAGCAATATTATCTATTCCTGTGCTAAATTGATTAGGATCTGAAAATGATGAATTCTTTTGATGACAATTTACACATGCAAGAGTATTATCTGCACTTAAAATTGGATCATGAAATAGTTTTTCACCTAGAGTAACTCCTTCAATGGTTGTTGGATTATCTGAAGGAATATTCATATTTGGAAAGCTTGATGGTATTGTTATAACAAAAGGATTTGTTGTAAAGTACTCGCAACTATCGTTGTCAAAACATGCAAGAGAATCATAGTTTATTGCTACTGGGTCAGTGCATCCATCAACATAGCAACAACTCCCGTTATCTATTTCTGCAAAGGGATTATAATTGAAAGCTTCCGTGTCAGTACATCCATCAACATAGAGACAACTACCATCATTTGTTGTAGCTTCACTATCATAATTTAATGCATTAGCATCTGTACAACCTTTTTTTTCCTGCTTACATGAAAAAATAAGAATAAAGATGAGACATAATATAATATAATGATATGTCTTTTTAATAATAATAATTTTTTAATCTAGTGAAATTGAAAAAACATCTTCAGAGCCATTATCCATTAATTGCATTTGACTTATCATATTCATCATAATACCATCATTGGTTAACACGTACTCGTTCGGATTAGTGAACCAATTATTTATATTCATATTTACTGTAATAGAAATATTTGATTTTCTAGTGTTTTGCAGGTCAAAATTAAAAAATTTATTGAATGAATGATCCATACTCATAGTGGGGCCTGTGTGTGTATTAAATGTAGTAGAATCTGTGTTAAAATCACCTTCTAGTTTCATGTAGTGATAACCGCCACCCATTGTTATTGGCCAAAACATAGTTGAATGCCAACTATTATTTAAGAAATTATTATCTAAATTCATATCATTATTTAGACCCATAGTAAATGAAATAGCATTATAATTTAAAGAGTCTAGCTTCAATCCATTAAAATCTATAATATGTGTTGAAGGATCTTCAAAATCAACATAATGAACATCTTTTATATTATAAGTTTCACTCTCAGTATGTAACTTTATATCTGATATTAAGTACATAAGTCTTTGAACATTATATTTTTGGCCATTTGCATTAGTATATGGTAATAAAGATCCCTCTGTACAGCAGGTGTCAGCTCCTAATATTAGAGAGTTTCTATCAACAGTATGAATAAAGTTAATAGAGTCAATTGTTTTAGTTTCTTCAACTGACTCATCTTTACTGCAAGAAAGAAGTAATAACAATGAAGATAAAATTAAAATTTTTTTCATAAATTTCTAAAAATATTTGATATGCAAATTTACTAAAAATATATGTATTTTTTTTATAATTAATAACAGCGTATTAATAAAAAATAGATATTTGCTTTAATGCAAAACAATATGTATTACATTGATGTAATTTTACCTCTTCCAGTTAAAGGTGTATTTACTTACTGTAGTAATGATATGTTAATAATTGGACAAAGAGTAGTTGTACAGTTTGGAGCTAGAAAACTCTACACTGCTGTAGTCTGTAGAGTTCATCAAAACTGTCCAACAAATTATAATCCAAAAGATATTTTATCTATAATAGATGAGGCGCCAATTGTTAATCAGAAACAATTGGATTTATGGTTTTGGATATCTGAATATTATATGTGTAATGTTGGAGATGTTATGAATGCAGCTTTACCTTCTTTGTTCAAGCTTACTAGTACTTCTAAAATAATTATTCATACTGATTATGATGGAGATATAGATCATTTAGATGATAATGAAAAATCAATTGTTAACGCTTTACTTTTTGAAAAAGAATTAAGCGTAAATACGGTTTTTAAGTTAATAAATACAAGTAAGGTTTTTTCTTATATTAATCATTTAATTCGCAAGGATGTTATACAGATTAAGGAAGAATTGAATGATAAGTATCGAGAAAAGAAAATAAGATTTATAAAATGTATTGCAAGCAGAGAAAAGTTAGCTAACACCATATTTACTAAGAAACAAAAAATTTTACTTGATACTTTTTTAAATTTACAATTTCAACATTCAAAAAAAAGATTTAAGATTTCGGAGTTACTTGATACAACAAAATTAAGTAGAGGAGTTTTTAATGTTTTAGTTAAAAAAGGGATTTTTGCAATGGAAGAAATTAGAGTAAGCAGAATAATTTCTCATCATATAGCTCCTATTAAAGATAAAACTCTTTCTAATTTTCAAACAAAAGCTCTAAAAGGAATACAACATTCTTTTACTCAAAAAGATGTATGTTTATTACATGGTGTTACATCTTCAGGAAAAACAGAACTTTATATTAAATTAATTCAAGAGCAATTAGAAAAAGGTAAACAAATTTTATATCTTCTTCCTGAAATTGCTTTAACAACACAAATTATAAAAAGATTAAGAAGTCATTTTGGAAATAAAGTTGGTACTACTCATTCTCATATAAGTAATTCTGAGCGAGTAGAAGTATGGAGAGCTGTGCAAGAAAAAGAAAATAAAAAATTATCGTATCCTGTAATAATAGGAGCAAGATCATCATTATTTCTCCCTTTTGATAATCTAGGACTAATTATTGTAGACGAGGAGCATGATATGTCTTATAAACAACAAAATCCTGCACCTAGATATCATGCAAGAGATACAGCTATTTATTTAGCAAGTCTGCATAAATCAAAAGTTTTGTTAGGATCTGCAACTCCTTGTTTAGAAACTTTTTATAATGTAAGTAAAGGTAAATTTTCTTTAGTTGAAATGCATCAACGATTTGCTCATATAGAGCTTCCTGATATTAAAACAGTAGATATTAGAAAAGCATACTTAAAAAAGCAAATGCAATATCATTTTTCTACTAATTTGATTGAATCTATTTCAGTGTCACTAGAGCTTGGTAAGCAAGTTATTTTATTTCAAAATAGAAGAGGGTATTCTCCAATAATAAGTTGTGTAGATTGTTCATATACTCCAAACTGCAAAAATTGTGATGTTAGTCTTACTTATTACAAATGGAACAATTCCTTAAAGTGTCATTATTGTGGCTATGCTGAAGAAATTCCAAATGAGTGTCCAAGCTGTAAATGTAAAGAGTTTTCAGATGAAGGTTTTGGAACTGAACAAATTGAAGAAGGTTTGGGACAACTTTTTCCTAACTATGTAGCAAAAAGATTAGACTATGATACTACAAGAAGAAAGCATGCGTATCAAAAAATTATTTCTGATTTTGAGCAAGGAAAAATAGATATACTTGTTGGGACACAAATGGTTACTAAAGGATTGGATTTTGACAATGTTTCACTCGTTGGGATATTAAATGCTGATAGTATGTTTAATTTTCCCGATTTTAGATCATATGAAAAAGCATTTCAGTTATTAGTTCAGGTTTCTGGAAGAGCAGGAAGAAAAGAAATGAAGGGTAAAGTTTTAGTGCAAACTTTTGATGAAGAAAAAGAAATTTTTTCTTTGTTAAAAGAATATAACTATAAAACATTTATAAAGAATCAATTAGCAGAGCGAAAATTATTTTTATACCCTCCATATGCTAGATTAATAGGTATTACTTTAAAACATAAAAATCAAAACAAACTTGATAATGCCGCTAAGAAATTAGCTTTAATCATGCGTAATAGTTTTGGAGATAGAGTACTAGGGCCTGAATATCCATATATATCTAAAATTAGAAATTACTATCATAAAAACCTTCTTCTTAAAATAGAAAACAAATCATCAATCAGAAACGCAAAACAAATATTAAGTATGATTCTTGATAATTTTAGTAGTCATTCTGAATTTAAATCGATACGTATTGTTGTAGATGTAGATTTGTTATAGCTTATCAAAGCTAAAGTTATCTATTTCACAAGTAAAATTTAGACTAGTTTCAGGTTCATAATGATTCGGAAATAAGTTTAATGGCTAATAGTCTTCAATTTTTAAAAAAACTATTTAATCTGCCAAACAAGCATTCCATATTTTGTTTGTAGGGGTAGGTGCAGTAATAATTATATTTTCATTTTTAACGGGGTGTATAAATTCAATTTTTCTGGCTAATAAATCTATACTAGCATTTTTGTTATTTCTTTTAGCTCCATATTTTAAATCACCCTTTATAATACAACCGATACTAGCTAATTGAGCTCTAATCTGATGGTGTCTTCCTGTTTTTGGTTTGATTTCTAAATGGTAATATTTTTCTAGTTTTTTTAATACTTTATACTCTAGTGATGCAAATTTTCCTTCATCCTTATTTGAAATGAATGATTTATTTCTTTTTTCATTCTTTTTTAAATAGTTTTCAATTATACCTACATTCATAGGAGGTAATGTTTCTACTATTGCCCAGTATATTTTATTTACTTTTTTTTCTCTGAACAGTTTATTCATTCTTGAAAGAGCTTTACTTGTTCTGGCATATATTACAATACCTGATGTAGGACGATCAATTCTATGTATTGTCCCAAGAAAAACTTTACCTGCTTTATTGTATTTTTTTTTTAGATATTTTTTAACTTGTTCTGATAGGGGAGTGTCTCCTGTTTTGTCTCCTTGAACTATATCGCCAGATTTCTTATTAACAGCAATTAGGTGATTATCCTCATATAGGATTTCAATCATTAGTATTGCTCGTTCTGATTTGGAAAATCTTTACTTTTAACATCAGAAACATAATTTTTTACTGCATCTGATATTTGATCGGAAAGATTAAGATATCTTCTCAAAAATCTAGGATTAAATTCATGAGTCATTCCCAGCATGTCATGTAGTACAAGAACCTGTCCATCAATATTGCTGCCTGCCCCGATGCCTATAACTGGTATTTTGATACTTTTAGCAACTTTTTCTGCAAGTTTAGCAGGTACTTTTTCTAATACTAATGCAAAACAACCTGCTTTTTCTAAAAGTTTAGCGTCTGAAAGTAATTTCTTAGCTTCTTCTTCTTCTTTTGCTCTTACTGTGTAAGTTCCAAATTTATATATGGACTGAGGTGTTAAGCCTAAGTGGCCCATCACAGGAATACCTGCACTTAATATTCTTTCAATGGATTCAATAATTTCATTTCCTCCCTCAAGTTTAACAGAATGACCACCACTTTCTTTCATTATTCTAATCGCTGAAGATAGTGCTTCTTTGGAGTTACCCTGATATGATCCAAATGGTAAGTCAACGACAACCAATGCTCTTTCTATCGCTCTAACAACAGAGGTAGCATGATATATCATTTGATCAAGTGTTATAGGAAGTGTAGTTTCATGACCAGCCATTACATTTGATGCAGAATCACCGACTAATATAACATCAATACCTGAACCATCAATAATTTTTGCTAATGTATAATCATAGGCGGTGAGCATAGATATTTTTTCTCCATGCTGTTTCATCTCAGCAAGTGTATTGGTTGTTATTCTTTTGTATTCTTTTTTCACGTTTATTTATTTAAAGTAACTATTGAAGCATTATTGAAACCATTTTTTATTAACTCGTTTCTTCGATTTGTTGCTTCTTGCAGCGAATCAAATTCTCCTGAGTAATATATGTAGGTTCCTTGTTCAGTAGTATTATACCATATGTCTTGAACAATATTTGTAAAATTATTTTTTTGTTCTTGCATAAATACACCTAATTGAACACTATAAAGTATTGTATTACTTTTTAGTTTGCTATTAGCACTCATAGCTAGTTCTTTTGTTCTTTTTATTTCTGAAGCAGAAACTCCATTTAATTCAAAATCTTTCTTTATAAATAAATCTTTTAAATCTGATAGTTCTTGTTTTAGATTATCAATTATATTGTTATTATCTTCTTTTAGTATTCTTAAAGCATTTAATTCTTTTTTAGCTTTTGTTAGTTCAGAATTTAGTTTTTTTAAATTGTAATTCTTTTTTAGCTCTTCTATTTCTATTTCATATTGTTTTGATTTTTTACTAAGCTCATTGTTAATAAATGATGATAAACTTAGCTCTTGCTTTAGTGTATTTACTTTTTTATTAGAATTAGATGATATTTTCTTTTCTTTTTTTAGATCATTAGTTAGTTTTGAGTTATTTGATAAAAGCTTATTTTGTTTAGCTTTTAATATTTTAGTTTCATTTTCCAAATCAGTATTTATAGATGATTTTAAACTTAGCTCTTGCTTTAGCAGACTAATTTCATTTTTGGTTTTTTTATTTATTGCTTTTAATGATTTAGTTTCTTTTTCTAAATCAGTATTTATAGATGATTTTAAACTTAGCTCTTGCTTTAGCTGACTAATTTCATTTTTGGTTTTTTTATTTATTGCTTTTAATGTTTTAGTTTCTTTTTCCAAATCAGTATTTATAGATGATTTTAAGCTTAAATCTTGTTTGAGCTGACTAATTTCGTTTTTAGTATTAGTATTTTTAGATTTGATAGCTTTAATTTCATTTGACAAATCAATATTTGTTTTGTTTATTAGTTTAATTTCTTGATTTAACAAATTAGCTTCTTTTAAAAGAATATGTTTTTCATTATTTATTTTTTGAATTAAACTATCTTTTCTGATTTTAATTTCAATATTAATATTGTTTAGTTTTTCATTATTATTTTCTAGTGAAACTATTTTTCTATTTAAATCTTCAATAGTTGAATTTATATTATCGTTATTATTTTCAGTAAATGAAGCAACTTTATTTTTATTATTACCTTGAATGTATATATAATAATAAGATACTCTTGCCTTTGTTTGAGGGCTTATAATTAAACCGCAAGAACCTTTTGTATAATCAGGAATAAAAAATGTTGTAATATATTTATTGTTTATGTATACATCGTAAATATTATTTTCACTTCTAATTTCAACCGCATTATGCTCATCAACTGTATTAATTGCTGAGTTTTTTACCCATCCATCATTTTTATTTGTACCACTAAGAATTTTGTATTTATTATTATCTAACTGTTTAATTCTATATTCCTTTTTCTTATTAATTTCAAAAATTATTGCTCCTTTACCTTCTTTTTGCGCCTTTAAAATAATACCAAGACTTGATTCTTTATTATCACTAGGTCCAATTCGTAAAGATGTTTTTAAAATAAAATTATTTACTTGTGAATTATTAGCAATGACCGCATATTCACTAACATCATTGTTTCTACTTAAAAGATAATCCCCTTTATCTATTATGAAATAATTGTCTGCATTTGTAACAATACTAAAATTTGTAGTTTTTCCATTAAAATCTTCATAAATAATCTGCTTGTTATATAAATCAGATGAGATTTGTTGCGCATACATATTTGTTGATAAGTAAAGAAAAATTAGAGATGGAATAAGATATTTCATTATTTTTTGTTATTTATTGGCAAATTTACAAATTATGCGTTTATCATATCATTTAAAACAATAACTTTGCAAACATGAAAAAAATATATTTTATATTTGGAGTAATTACCTTTTTATTTTATTCATGTGAAACTGATATTAATGTAAATGCAGATTATGAAGAGATAACTGTCATTATGGGTTTGTTAGATCAAAATCAATCAATTCAGTATGTTCAGGTAACTAAAACTTTTCTTGGTGAAGATCCTGCACCTCAAATGGCTATAAATTCTAATAATTTTCATTACAATCCTGATAGCATATTAGTTGAGCTTCATGAAATTAATTCATCTGGACAAACTGTTGACTCTAGAGTATTAAAAGATACTATTTTACTCAAAGATGCTGGTGATTTCGCTACTGATAACAATATTGTATATTATTTAGAGACTCCAATCGACTATGATGACCCTGATATTTTAGATGTCTTAAGAGCTGATAGGAATTATGTTATAACAGTTACAAATCTTCAGACTAATAGTATAGCTACAGCAACTACAAACATTATTAGTAATTCTAATTGGAGATTAAATGGTGGTGAAAGAGAGTTTCTTGAAAATTATGAGTTTTTTCAAGCCAATGACGATGTTATTAATTTTTATAATTTAGAAAATGGTGTAAATAGTGCTACTCCAAGAAAACCTCGTTGGGATCCTGAAAAAAACCTAGGAGTTGCAATTTATCAGCCTATACTTATATTTAATTATTTTGAAGATGGAATTGAAAAGAGTTTAGAATGGAGATTAGCTGAAAGGCAAGAAGATGATAGTGATGTTACACTGGATGCAGCTCAATTTTGGAATTTTTTATCATCTGCTGACACATTAAAGTCTAATAAGTATCGAACTTTTAAAGATTTAACTATTGAAATTACACTTGGTTCTCAAGATTTAAAAACTTACATGCTAGTAAATGAAGAGATCACAGGTATAGTTCAAGAAAGACCAGCATTTTCTAATGTTGATAACGGTCTAGGCTTATTTTCTTCAAGATATATTGTTAGATATCCTCATCTAAATTTATCTACTTCTTCTCTTGATTACCTTAAAGAAGAACTAGATAGAAATTTCCAGTAAACTGTCTTTTTGTCAGTTTTTTGTCAGTATTTTTATCTTAAAATAATTTTTTAAATACTTTTCTGTCATATTTTTTTAAATGGCATAATATTTGCAAAAATTGTTGTAGAAAACAATATGTAAAATTTAAAAAATAAAAAAATGAGTAAAATTATAGGAATAGATTTAGGAACAACAAATTCATGTGTTTCTGTTATGGAAGGTAATGAACCAGTTGTTATACCAAATGCTGAAGGATCTAGAACAACTCCTTCAATAGTTGCTTTTATTGAAGGTGGTGAACGCAAAGTAGGTGATAGTGCAAAGCGTCAAGCTATTACTAACCCAACAAAAACAATCGCTTCTATTAAAAGATTTATGGGAGAAAGTTTTTCCTCTATGTCTAAAGAAATTAAAAATGTTTCATATAAAGTAGTTAAAGGAGATAATAATACACCTAGAGTTGATATTGATGGAAGATTATATACTCCTCAAGAAATTTCTGCTATGGTATTACAAAAAATGAAAAAAACAGCTGAGGATTATTTAGGTTCAAAAGTCAGTGAGGCAGTTGTGACTGTACCTGCTTATTTCAATGATGCGCAAAGACAAGCTACAAAAGAAGCAGGTGAAATAGCAGGGCTTACTGTAAAGAGAATCATTAACGAGCCTACTGCAGCCGCATTAGCTTATGGTTTAGATAAAGCGGATCAAGATAAAACTATTGCTGTGTTTGATTTAGGAGGTGGAACATTTGATATTTCAATTCTAGAGTTAGGAGATGGTGTTTTTGAGGTTAAATCAACTAATGGTGATACTCATTTGGGTGGTGATGATTTTGATCAAGTAATAATTGATTGGTTGGCTGAAGAATTTAAGAATGATGAAAAGATGGATCTTAGAGAAGATCCTATGGCACTGCAACGTTTGAAGGAAGCAGCTGAGAAAGCAAAAGTTGAACTTTCTTCATCTACACAAACTGAAATAAATCTACCTTATGTTACAGCCACTTCTTCAGGACCTAAACACTTAGTAAGAACATTAACTAGAGCTAATTTTGAAAAGTTAGCAGATAAATTAATACAAGCAACTATCAAGCCTTGTAAGACAGCGGTGAAAGATGCAGGTATGAGTCCTTCTGATATTGATGAAGTTATTTTAGTTGGAGGGTCAACTCGTATACCAGCTATTCAAGATATAGTTAAAGATTATTTTGGTAAGACCCCATCAAAAGGAGTAAATCCAGATGAGGTAGTAGCTATAGGTGCTGCTATTCAGGGAGGAGTTTTAACAGGTGATGTAAAGGATGTTTTATTATTAGATGTTACTCCATTATCATTAGGTATAGAAACAATGGGTAGTGTGATGACAAAATTAATTGAAGCAAATACTACAATACCAACTAAAAAATCTGAAGTTTTTTCTACGGCAGCAGATAATCAACCTGCTGTTGATATACATGTTTTACAAGGAGAACGTCCTATGGCTAACGATAATAAATCTATTGGGCGTTTTCAATTAGCTGATATACCACCAGCACCAAGAGGAGTTCCTCAAATTGAAGTTACATTTGACATTGATGCGAATGGTATTTTAAATGTTTCTGCAAAAGATAAGGCAACAGGCAAGGAACAAAATATTAAAATTGAAGCATCATCTGGTTTATCTGAATCAGATATTGAAAAAATGAAGAAAGAGGCTGAAGCTAACGAAGAGTCTGATAAGAAAGCTAAAGAAACCGTTGATAAAATTAATGGTGCAGATGGAATGATTTTTCAAACTGAGAAACAACTTAAAGAATTTGGTGATAAACTTTCAGATGATAAAAAAGCTCCAATTGAGGAAGCTCTAAAGGAACTAAAAGCTGCTCACGAGAGTAAAAATCTTGAGTCAATTGATACTGCTATGGAAAAGATAAATAATGCTTGGAAAGCTGCATCTGAAGAAATGTATAAAGCTTCACAGGAACAGCAAGCTTCTGGAGAATCTAATCAGTCAGCTGATACAGATAATTCAGATGATGTTACTGATGTTGATTTCGAAGAAGTTAAAGAAGAATAAAATTATTCTTTTAATAATTTTTTAAAGCCCTAATTTTATTGGGGCTTTTTTTATATTTGTGGCATGAGCCAAAAAGTATCCATTACTTTCTAAAAATTCATATAAATTTATGGTATACTTTAAAGTTTTTCATGTTTGTTATTAAAAAAAATATTGATATAAAACATTAATTAAATAACTATTATGGATTTATTAAAAGATAAAACAGTGTTAATTACAGGTGCTAGTAGAGGTATTGGTAATGGAATAGCTAGGCTTTTTTCACAACATGGTGCAAATATTGCTTTTACATATCGATCATCAGCTGAACAAGCAAAATCTTTAGAGTTAGATTTAATGAAATTTGGTAGTAAAGTGAAAGGGTACAGTTCAGATGCTTCATGCTTTAATTCTGCTCAACAGCTTATTGAAAAAATTCTGATTGACTTTGAAAATATAGATGTTCTTGTTAATAATGCTGGTATTACAAAGGATGGGCTATTGATGAGAATGTCAGAAGAAGACTTTGATAAAGTTATGGAAGTTAATATGAAATCTATTTTTAATATGACAAAAGCTGTTTTACGACCAATGTTAAAACAAAGAAGAGGATCTATTATTAATATGAGTTCAGTTGTTGGAATTAAAGGAAACGCTGGACAAGCAAATTATTCTGCTTCAAAAGCGGCTATTAATGGTTTTACTAAATCTACAGCCTTAGAGTTAGGCTCTAGAAATATTCGTTGTAATTCAATAGCACCAGGTTTTATAGAAACAGAAATGACAGAAACTTTAGATGAAGAAAAAGTTCAACATTGGAGAGAACAAATCCCTTTAAAAAGAGGTGGGACAACAAAAGATGTTGCTAATTTGGCATTGTTTCTAGCTTCTGACATGTCTTCATATGTCACAGGCCAGGTAATAAATGTTTGTGGTGGTATGCTAACATAGTATGTTAGGAATTAGTTTTAATTTATTTTTTTGTTATTGCCTATTAAGTTTATCTGTTGGTATTCTGTATGCTTATTTTTTATATCGAAAAGAAACTAATATATTTTCAAGAAAAATAATTTATATATTATTTGCTTTTAGGACAATTTTAATTACATTTCTATGTTTTTTATTGCTAAGTCCTATAATTAAATCTATTATCTATTCAGTAGAAAAACCTATTATAATTCTTGCTAAGGATAATTCAAAGTCTATAAAAGATAGTATAAATCATAATTTTAAATATATTACAAAAAAATTAAAATCATTTGATGTATATCCATATTCATTTTCTGATGATGTTACTGAAGGTATTTCAAATAAAAATCTTGGACTAAGAACTAATTATTCAAATTTTTTTAAATTAATTAACAATACTTTTGAGAATAGAAATGTAGCAGGATTAATTTTTGCATCTGATGGACTTTATAACCTTGGTCAAAACCCCGAGTTCATGCAATATGATTTTCCAATATATTCAATTGCTCTTGGTGATACTAATAAATACAAAGATATTTCTATCGATAATATTCTATACAATCAAATTTCTTTTTTAGGTAATAAATTTCCTCTAGAAATAACTATGCTTTCTTCTTCAACTAATTCTGAAACAACTAAATTATCAGTTTGGAAATCCGGTAAACAAATATATGAGGAAAGTATTTATTTCTCTACAGAAAAAAATATTCAAAAAATTAATATTTTACTAGATGCAGACAAGTTAGGAGTAAATAAGTTTGAGATACGTTTAAATCCATTAAATGAAGAAAGAAATATAGTTAATAATACTCGTAATTTTTTTGTAGATGTCATTGACTCTAAATATAATGTCATTATATTAGAAGATAAAGCTCACCCTGATCTTGCCGCTTTTAAAAGTGTAATAGATCAGAATAAAAATTATAATCTTGAAATTAAGAAACTTGATGAAAAAATAATTGCAGATAAATATCAATTAGTAGTATTGTTTGGAGTTGATAAGATTCCGAGCTATTTAATTAATAGTAAAGTACCTTTAATTGTATTTAACTCAAATCAATCCATTTTTAATTCGTTAGGATCTTCTATAACATTTAAATCAAAAGGTACGTACGAAGATATTTTTGCAGAAATAAATAGTACTTTTTCCAAGTTTACAATTTCTAGTGAGTTAAAGGATCTAATTAATAATGCTCCACCACTATATTCTACTTTTGGAAAATTTAATAAAGCTCAGAAAATTGATATTCTTTTAAGTATAAAAAAATATGATATAGTTACGGATAAACCGATCATTTTTATAGAAGATATTGATGATAAAAAGGTAGCTTTTATTACAGCAGAAGGGTGGTGGAAATGGAAATATTTTGATTTTGCACTTAATCAAAACAACGATAGATTTAATGAATTGTTTTTAAAATTAGTACAGTTTTTAGTTATTCAGGAAGATAAGAGCATGTTCAGAGTTAGTTATGATAAAATATATCAACAGGATAGTGATATTAAAATTGAAGCAGAACTATATAATGAGAGTTATGAATTAATAAATACAAATGATATTGAATTAGTAATTTTTGACAGCAAAAAGAATGAGTTTAAATTTCAGTTTACAAAAATTGACAATCAGTACACTGTTCAAATAGGATTACTTCCTGTTGGATCATATAATTTTATTGCTAAAGTTAAAAATACAGAATTTAGTTTTAATGGTAGATTTGATGTTCAAGAAATTAAGCTTGAAGAAATGTTTTTAGTTGCCGATCATCATATTTTATCTACTATTTCTTCACTTAGTGGGGGTGATATATTCTATCAAAACCAAGTAGAAGATTTGTTAAATACTATAAGTAAAAATACTAGAAACAAAAGTATTATAAATGAGAAAGAAAAATACGATAATTTAATTAATTTTAATTGGATTTTAGTAGTTTTGTTGTTGTTAATTTCTTTTGAGTGGTTTTTGAGAAAGTATAACGGAACATTATAGTAAAAGAAATTTATTAAAAGTATAATTTAATTAAAAAAAAAGTCATGGAAAATCAAGGTTTGCCTAAAGCAATGGTAATGGGAATTATAGGATTCATTTTTTTATTCTTATTTGGTTCAAGTATATTTGTTACAATTGAGTCAGGAGAAAAAGGTGTTTTATTTAAGAAATTTGGTGGTGGTCTTCAAAAGGATGTAACTTATGGACAAGGATTTCATATCGTTGCTCCATGGAATGATATGTTTGTATATGATGTTAAAATACAAGAAACTTTTGAAAAAATGGAGGTTTTATCTAAAAATGGTCTTTCTATTAAGATAGATTTATCATTTAGATATAATCCTGTTGAAGAGAAAATTGGTTATCTTCATGATGAAATTGGGAGAAATTATTTAGAAAGAATAATCAAGCCTGAGATAAGATCTGTAACAAGAGAAGTTATTGGTAATTATTTACCTGAAGAATTATACTCTACTAAACGTGAAGCAATTGAAGATGAAATTGAAGCATTAACTAGAGCTAAAGTTGAGGCAAAATATCTTTCTTTAGATGCTATTTTGATTAGGGATGTAACACTTCCAGCAACTCTTAGAGCAGGAATTGAAAAGAAATTAGTTCAGGAACAAGAAGCTCTTGAATATGAGTTTAAGATTGCTAAAGCTAAAAAAGAAGCTGAAAGAAAAGAAATTGAAGCAAGAGGTATCGCTAAGTTTCAAAAAATTGTTAATCAAACAATTACCCCTGAACTATTAAGGTGGAAAGGCGTTGAGGCTACTCAAGTTATTGCTGAATCTCCTAATTCTAAAGTTATCGTAATAGGTAATGGAGAAGGAGACTTACCAATTATTTTAGGAGGCAATAATTAATAATTTTTTACGTTTTAATTTTAAATAATTATTAAAAATAAACAAGATGAAAAAAACAGTGTTATTGATTTTAGTTGCTATGGTTCCGTATTTTACTATGGCACAAAAAAGAAGTAATAAAACTAAAAAAACTTCACAATCTTCTAACTCTAATTATGATTTTATGGTTATTATAGGTTTTCATATTGCTGCTGCGGAAGTTGAAGAAAGAAGATCTCCTAAAGGACCAAGAACACAAACTCCTAATGACAGAGTTAAGAGATTAATGAATACTTCAACTAAGGTAAAGATTGAGTTTGATCTTCCAAGAAGACTTAAAGATGAAGAAATTCAATTAAATGAAACTGCTTCAACTCATAGAACTATGGTAGATGCTGTTCAGGCTGCAGCAGTTAATGGATGGGAATTTAAAAGTGCTAATGTTGTGCCAGTTGCTGGTTCAAAGATCTATTACTACTATATGGAAAGAAGAAATTAGTTTGGTAGTTAATATTTATGTTATACCCCTTACTTTTGTGAGGGGTATTTTTTTATTGTAATATTCCATTTAATATTACTTTATTAATTACATTTTGTCCAAAACTATATTGTAAGAATGCATATGTAGGTATAGCCTTAGTAATAAATAAGTTTGCTTTTTTACCTTTAGCAATACTACCTAATTCATTTTCTAATCCCATTGCATAGGCAGTGTTTTTAGTTGTTGCATTAATTACTTCTTCAATAGTCATTTTGAGTTTTATTGATCCTAATGAGGACACAAAATTCATATTTCCGCTAGGAGATGATCCTGGATTATAGTCTGATGCTAAAGCAATTGGAAGACCCATATCAATTATCTTTCTTGCAGGCGCATAAGGGATTCCTAAAAAGAATGAACAGGAGGGTAGTATAGTTGGTATACAATCACTTGATTTTAGTGCTATAAAATCTTCTTCTTTCATTTCTTCAAGATGATCTACAGAAAGTGCGCCTAGATCAACAGATGCTTTGATACCTCCAATTGAGTTGAATTGATTAACATGTATTTTTGATCTTATTCCAAACTTATTTGCAGCTTCTATCATATTTTTAGTATCATTAACATTAAAATATCCAGTTTCACAAAAAATATCTACATAATCTGCCAGTTTTTCTTCAGCAATTATTGGAAGCATCTTATTTATTACAAGATCCATATAACCATTTTTATTTTCTTTATATTCCTCAGGCAAAGCGTGAGCACCTAAGAATGTTGATTTAATAGTTATGTCAGATGAATTTTTTAGTTTTTGGATGACTCTTAATATTTTTAATTCTGATTCTAATGTTAGACCATATCCACTTTTAATTTCAATTGCACCTGTACCAGTTTTTATAACTTCATTTATTCTTTTTAAAGCGTCTTGAAATAGTCTTTCTTCACTTGTATTTTGTAATTTTTTGGCAGAATTAAGAATACCACCTCCTTTTTTAGCTATTTCTTGATAGCTTAGACCATTTGTTCTGTCTTGAAATTCTCCTTCACGGCTTGCTGCAAATACTAAATGAGTGTGACTATCACAATAAGTAGGAAAGACCATCCCTCCTTCAGCATCAATTATTTCTGTTTCATTCCAGTTATCTATACCTTTCCACTGATCCATGCTTCCAAAATCAATAATTTTATCTCCTTCAATTTCTACAAATGCATCCTTAATAGTATTTATAGATTTCATATCACTTCCTCCAACAAATTTCGTGAAATCTTCTTCTGTTTGTATTAGTTCAGCGATATTTTTTATTACTTTTTTCATGCTAATATTTGATTGTGCGAAAATACAAAAAACACTCTAATCAAATATGTTATATTTGTCCTATGGGAAACTCAATAGGTAAGATTTTTAGATTAACAACTTTTGGTGAGTCTCATGGTGTAGCTATTGGAGGCGTCATTGATGGTTGTCCTGCGGGTTTTGAATTTGATCAACATTTAATTCAGAATCAATTAGATAGAAGAAGGCCTGGCCAATCAAATATTACAACTAGTAGAGAAGAATTAGATGAATTACAAATTCTTTCAGGAGTTTTTGAAGGTAAGACAACAGGGACACCAATAGGTTTTATTATAAAAAATAAGGATGCAAAGAGTCAAGATTATTCTCATTTAAAAGATACTTTTCGCCCTTCACATGCTGATTTCACTTATCAGACTAAATATGGTTTTAGAGATTACAGGGGTGGAGGTAGATCTTCTGCTAGAGAAACAGCTTGTAGAGTTGTAGCAGGATCGTTAGCTCAACAGATATTAAGTCGCTTAGGTGTAAAGGTTTTTGCCTACGTTAGTAGAATAGGGAGTATTAATTTAGATAAATCATATAGTGAACTTGATTTAACCAGCATTGATAGTAATATAGTTAGGTGTCCTGATGATGTATACTCAAAAAAAATGATTTATGAATTAGAAAAAATAAAAAGAGAAGGAGATACTATAGGAGGGGAAATTGTTGCAGTTGCACAAGGTGTACCTGCCGGTTGGGGTGAGCCTGTTTTTGATAAATTACATGCAGATATTGGTAAGGCTATGCTTAGTATAAATGCTGTACATGCTTTTAAATATGGTTTTGAAGGTATTGATGTTGTTAATAGTAGGGGAAGTCAGGTAAATGATCTTATTTTAAATAGTAAGGGTACTACTAAAACAAATTATTCTGGAGGCATACAAGGAGGGATTAGTAATGGTAATGATATTTATTGTGAAGTTAGTTTTAAACCTGTAGCAACTCTAATGCAAGATCAGGAAACTATTGATATTGAAGGTTCTAAAATAAATCTTGAGGGTAAGGGAAGGCATGATGCATGTGTGGTGCCAAGGGCAGTTCCTATTGTAGAGAGTATGTTATCACTTACTTTAATTGATTATTATTTGATTAGTTTAACAAGCAAAATATAAAATGAAAAAAGAATTTAAAGTTGAAATTATTAAAGAAGGAGCTTTAGGGACTATATTTTTGGGTTCAAGTAAGCTTCCTTTAAAAAAAATGGAATCAGTTATGAATCAATATGGTGAACAAGGTTGGGATGTTTCATTTCAATTGATTGAACGACATAGAATGCTCTTTTTTTGGAGTAGAGAAGCAGTTATAATCACCTTTTCTAGAGTAGCATGAATAATTTAGCATTACATTGGAAAATAATACTAGGAATGGTTCTAGGAGTCATTTACGGTTTAATTGCTAATAGTTTTGGATTGATTGATTTTACTAATGACTGGATAAAACCTTTGGGTAAAATATTTGTTAATCTGTTAAAATTGATTGCTGTCCCTTTAGTGTTTGCTTCACTTGTTAAGGGAGTTGCTTCTCTTTCTGATATTTCAAAATTATCAAGAATTGGAGGTAAGACTATAGCTATTTATCTTATTTCAACAATCATATCTGTAACTATAGGTTTATTTCTAGTTAATATGATAGTGCCAGGCGCTTATTTTGATAAAGAATCAGTTGCTATGACTCAAAACAGTCAAGATGGTGCAAATAAGAAAATTTTAGCTGCAGATAATGTGCAAGAGGCTGGTCCACTTCAATTTTTGGTAGATATAGTGCCTACTAATATTTTTGAATCTGCAAGTGATAACAGAAATATGCTTCAGATTATATTTTTCGCAATTCTATTTGGTCTTTCGATGGTAGTTCTTCCTAATGAAAAAACACTTTATGTAAAAGGTTTTTTTGATGGGCTAAATGATATTATTTTGAAGATCGTTGATTTTATAATGCTTGTTTCTCCTTATGGCGTTTTTGCTTTGTTGGGTGCTGTTGTTGTTGATTTTGGGGCTAGTTCTACTTTGTTTATTGCTTTAGGTAAATATTCTTTAACTGTTATTATAGGATTATTATTGATGATTATTTTGATTTACCCAATGATTTTACTACTTTTTACAAAAGTTAAGTATTTAGACTTTTTTAAGGCTATTTCTCCTGCACAAATGCTAGCTTTTTCTACTAGTTCTTCTGCAGCAACCTTACCTGTAACTATGGAAAGATGTGAAGAGCATCTTGGTATTTCTGAAGAAGTATCTTCTTTTGTTTTACCTCTTGGAGCTACAATTAATATGGATGGAACATCTCTTTATCAAGCTGTAGCAGCAGTTTTTATTGCTCAAGTATTTGGTATAGATTTAGATCTTTCACAGCAGCTTACAATTGTTTTGACAGCTACATTAGCATCTATTGGTGCTGCTGCTGTACCTGGTGCAGGTATGGTAATGTTAGTAATAGTATTAGGTGCAATTAATGTGCCTGCTGAAGGTCTTGCTCTTATATTTGGTGTAGACAGAATTTTAGACATGCTACGTACCGTAGTTAATGTTACTGGTGATGCAACTGTAGCAACTGTTGTTGCTACAACTGAGGGTGATATAAACATATTAGAAAAGTAGTATGCGTATATATTTAATATCTGCTATTATTTTATTTAACTTTCAAGTTTTTGCTCAAGACTGTATTCCTAAAAGAGGAAAGAATAAGAGATTGTATAATAAAATCGAAAATCAAATTAAAAGAAGGGCTTTTTATTCAGCTTCTGACGCATTAAGTAATGCTGATAATATAATAGCATTTTCTGCCTTAAGAACTGAGTTATTTTGGTATATGTCTGATTTTTATAATGCTGAGAGAGAAGGAAGAATTGTAATTCAAGAGTGTCCTGAAGATTTTCCAAAAGTATATTTTTTTTTAGCAGAAATTGCCTTTAATAGAAAAGATTATGTTACTGCTGATCAATATTTAAGTAAATGTATGGATCTTGGTATTTCTGAGCCTTATTTTTCTGATGTTATCAATCTTTATTCTAAAGCAAAGATATTAGCTCAGATTATTAATAATCCAGTTTCTTTTAATCCAAGGATAGTAAAAGAGATATCAACTGAAAATGACGAATATTTACCAATTATTTCACCTGATCAAGAGTTAGTATTTTTCACTAGAAGATATCAAAAGAATAGTTTACATTCTATAACAAATACCACAGTGGAAGAATTTGTTATGGCAAAAAAGTTAGATGAAAAGTTTGATGTCGGAGATCCGTTACCATATCCTTTTAACATGGGAAGTAATGAAGGAGGTGCTTCTGTCACTATTGATAATAATATATTGTATTTTACAAAATGTATCAGAAATAAAAAAAATTATAATAATTGTGATATATTCTACTCTAAAAGATTAGGAGGTAAATGGTCTGAAGCACAAAAGTTTTCTGGAAAAATTTCTAAGAAAGATTCTTGGGATTCTCAGCCAACGGTGTCATCAGATGGTAGTACAATTATTTTTGCTAGTGATAGAGAAGGAGGATATGGAAAAACAGATTTGTATGTGATTACTTTTAAACACGGGGAATGGAGTGATCCGAAAAATTTAGGATCTACAATTAACAGTTCTGAAAGTGAAAAATCTCCTTTTTTACACGCAGATGGTAAGACATTGTTTTTTGCATCCAAGAATTTTCCCTCAATTGGAGGTTTTGATATTTTTTTTTCAAGAAAGGATAGTTTAGGTAAATGGCAAAAACCAGTTAATATAGGCTATCCTATAAATTCAACTTCTGATGAAATATCATTTTTTGTTAGTACAGATGGGAGACATGCTTATTTTGCTTCAAATCAGCTAGATGGTGTAGGTGGGTGGGATATTTACTCATTTGATTTACATGATGATGCTAAACCACAAAGAATTTTATTTTTAAAAGGTAATTTAATTGATAAATATGGTAAGGTTATAGAAAATGTTAATTTAGAAATAAATAATTTAAGTACAAAAAAAGTTACTAGAGTAAATGTTAATAAGGGTAGTTATGTTTCATCACTTACTTTGGACAGAAATGATGATGTGTTAATTACTGTCAAAAGAAATGGTTATGCTTTCTATTCTAAATATATATCTTCAAAAGATTCATTATATTTTTATCCAAATAATATAAATATCGAACTAGAGTCATTAGAAAATGGCAAGTCTTTCAAGTTAAGTAATGTTAATTTTGAAACTAACTCTTATGAAGTTAATTCTGTGGTAAAACAAATTTTGATAGAATTTGCAGATTATCTTAAATTGAATAGTGGATTAATTATTGAGATTAACGGTTTTACAGATAATATAGGTGATGATATTGACAATCAGTTACTTTCAGAAAATCGTGCTAGGGCAGTAATGGAGATAATACTTTCAAATGGTATTGATAAAGATAGGATTTCGTATAATGGATTTGGAGAAAAATTTCCTCTTGCTGACAATTCATCTGAAAAGGGTAGAGCGGTTAATAGAAGGACGGAATTTAAAATTATTAAGCAATAAACTTAGAGTTATTTTATTTCCTTAATCCTTGCTTTTTTACCAGTTAATTTTCTTAAATAAAATATTCTTGCTCTTCTTACTTTACCTTTTTTATTGACTTCTATTTTTTCTATTAATGGTGAGTTTATAGGAAATATTCTTTCAACTCCAATCGAGTGAGATATCTTTCTTATAGTAAATGTTTCAGTACTGCCACTACCTCTTCTTTGAATTACATCTCCTTTGAAGAATTGTGTTCTTTGTTTTTCACCTTCTTTAATAGTGTAGTAAACAGTAATATTATCACCTGCTTTAAAATTTGGAATTTCTTTAGCAGGAGTTAATTCATTTGATATAGTTTTAATAATATCCATTTTTCAAATTAGTTAGATTTCAAAATCGGAACGCAAAATTACATTTTTTATTTAATTAAGCTTGAAAACAATCTTTTTATTTTATCAGGTCAGGTCTTTTTTCTTTAGTCCTTCTTATTGATTCCTTTTCTCTCCATTCATTAATAAGTTTTTCATTTCCAGAAAGAAGTATTTTTGGAACTTCCCATCCTTTGTAGTTTGCTGGCCGTGTATAAATGGGGGGGGCTAGTAGGTCATCTTGAAAAGAATCTGTTAGCGCAGATGTTTCATCAGATAATACGCCTGGAATTAATCTTATGATAGAATCAGATAATATTGCTGCGGCAACTTCTCCTCCTGTTATAACATAGTCTCCTATCGATATTTCTTTTGTAATTAAATGTTCTCTGATTCTATGGTCAATTCCTTTGTAGTGACCACATAATAAAATAATATTCTTACACGTAGATAAGTTATTACAAATCTTTTGGTTAAGTGTATCTCCATCAGGTGTAAGGTATATTATTTCGTCATATTTATTCTTTTTTTTAAGATGGCTAATGCAATTATCAATTGGCCCAATACTCATGACCATTCCTGAACCACCACCAAATTGATAGTCATCTATATTTTTTTGCTTATTATTTGAGAACTCTCTTAGATTGTGAATCTTAATGTAAACTTTATTTTTTTTAACAGCTCTATTTAGTATAGAATACTGAAAATATGATTCGAAAAATTCCGGAAACAATGTTATTATATCGATACGCATGTTGCAAATTTACAAAATCAAAACAACAATATTTTTATTAAAAAAAACACATGACAATATGTCATTTAGTAAGTTTTAATATATTGTTTTTCAGTATTTTAAAAAAATTATATTAACTAAAGGTTTAATTCTATTTGTATTATCTAATTACTTTATAAATTACTAACAATTGTTAATATTTATATATTAATGTTTTGAATTATTTGATATAAAAAATATTTATTTTTACAGTAAAATATATAAGATTAATATGAATAGGTTTTACTTAATTTTTGTTTGTTTTTTTATTATTAATTTTTCTTTTTCTCAATCAATAGATAGTTCTAATAATTTAGTTGATACTAATAGAATTGATATTGATGAACTTAGATTTAACGATTCAATAGCATTAATTAATAAGAAAAGTGAAAATTTGAAAAAATCTAGAGATGCATTTAATTCTGGTTTACTATTGTTTGGTGACAAGAAATTTAATGAAGCCATTAATTTATTTAGTAAAGCTATAATTATTGACTCATTATTTACACAAGCTTATTTTGCTAGAGCAAAATGTTATCATGAATTAGAAAAATCTTTAGCAATTACCGATTATTTAAAATCTTTTGAACTTGATTCTTCAAATTTAGATCCAATTTATAAACTTGCTGAATTTTACTTTAGTACTGATATTATACAAGCAAAGAAAAGTTATAGCACTATAGTTTCTTTAGGAAAAAATGAACATAAGGCTCTAGCTCAATTAGGTGTTATTTCATTTTTAGAAAAAAACTATGATGATGCTATTATTTTTTTATCAGAATCAATTGCAATTAGTTCATCAGCATATTCATTAAATGATAGAGCAAGTTGCTATCGTAAATTATCTAAATTTGATTTAGCTTTAGAGGATTATCTATCTGCTATTAAAATAAATTCTGAACTACCTTTTATTTATAATAATTTAGCTAGTGTATATGCTATTGTTGGTGAATTTGAAAAAGCTATTGAATATTATAATAAAGCAATTGAGATTGATAAAGATTATACACTTGCCTATAATAATTTAGCTTGTATTTTTTTAGATAGTCAACAATACGAGTTAGCAGCAGAAAATATCCAAAATGCATTAGCAATTAATTCAGAATATGCACCTGCTTACAACAACAGAGGTATATTAAAACATAATTATGAAAAATATGATGAGGCAATTATAGATTTTAATAAGGCAATTTCATTAAACAATAGTTATGCAAAAGCATATCTTAATAGAGGTATAAGCAAACAATATATTAGAGATGAAAAAGGTGCTTGTATGGATTGGCTTACTGCAAAAAAATTAGGTATTAATCAAGCAAATAAATATTTAGTATATGATTGTGAATAGAGTTTTTAGATACTGTCTTTTGCTGTCTTGTATAGTTTTTTCTTTTTGTCCTGCCATTTCTCAAAATATTTTATTCAAAAGTTCAAATTTTAAAAGTGATAAACAAGGATTGAAAGATGCAAAAGAAAATATATCAATTGCTGATGATATTCGTAATGATGGAATTAATGAGGTAATATTAATGAATGATGTCAATGAGGTTTTTATGAGGGCGTTACATCATTATAATAAGGCTCAGCTTTTTAATCCTAATAATTCAGAGTTGAATTTTAAGATTGGGAGTTGTTATTTGTTTACCAATCAAAAAGAGAAAGCTCAAAGCTATCTTCAAAGAGCTATGGAATTAAATACTGATTTACCTAATGAATATTTCTTTTACTTAGGAATGTCTTTACAATTGAATGGAAAATATGATGAGGCACTTAGTGCTTTTCAAAAATTTAAAAATAAAGCTAAGAAAAAACAATATGAAAATTATTTTACTCTAGTCAATAAGTATATTAAAGAATGTAAGGAAGCAGATGAAATTTTAAAAATTAAAAATAATGTTTGGATTGATAACTTACCAATCAATACTGAATTTGATGAATGGAGTCCATGTTTAAGTGCTGATGGTGAATTAATGATTTTTACTTCAAATAGACCTAATTCAAATATTCCAAATGAGTTTGGTATTTATGATCAAAATATTTATTCTTCAAATTTAGAAGACAGAAGTTTTCATTCTTCAACACCAATTTCTGAACTAAATACAAGTAGCAATGATGTATCAGGAGGGTTAGCATTCGATGGGCAAAGACTATTATTATTTAAAAATGAAGAAGGTAATAATGATGTTTACGAATCAGTTCTAAATGGAATTTCATGGACTAAGCCAGTTAGAAAAATGGGTGAAAAGTTAAGAGGAGGAAATACTGAAAAAGATGAAACTTTTGCATCTTATCATCCTGCAGATGTAAAAGTTTATTACATTACTGACGGTGGTTATAGTGATAATAAAAACATATATTTTTCTGGAGTTATGAATAGAGAACGTAATCTTTGGGGACAAGGTCAGAGTGCGGGTCATGAGATTAATACTAAATTTCAAGAAGGCTCAGTTTATATACATGCAGATGGTAGAACCATGTACTTTTCATCTAAGGGCCATAATACACTTGGAGGATATGATATATTTGTTTCTTATCTTGATGAATTAGGTCATTGGGGAAAACCTATTAATTTGGGCTATCCCATAAATACTCCATATGATGATTTATTTTATAGTGCAACAGCAAGTGGTAGATACGCATATATTGCTTCTAACAGATCAGGAGGAGAAGGTGGTTTGGATATTTATAAGATTACACATAAAGGTTTATCTAAACCAATGTCTACAGATAGAGAAGAACAATTAATAGCTAGTATTGCAAAGCCTATAGGAGATAATTCTATTGCAGAACCTATATTTGTTAAGGAAAAATCATTAACTGTATTTAAAGGTAAAGTTATAGACGCGGTAACAAAGAATCCTGTTTTTGCTGCAATTGAGATTATTTTGAATGAAACAGGAGAGATATTTACTTCGTTTAATTCTAATAGTGTTACTGGAAAATTTTTATTGTCTCTTCCATCAGGTGCAGATTATGGAATTTCAGTTGCTGCTGAAGGATATCTATTTCATTCTGAAAATTTCAATATTTCTAAGACAGATGGTTTTAATAGTGTCAATAAAGATATTGAGTTAAAAAATATTGCGGTTGGTAATAATATTACACTTAAAAATGTATTTTTTGATACTGGAAAATGGGCTGTTCGATCTGATTCGTATTCAGAGTTAGAGCGATTAGTAGATTTATTGGATGATGTTAAATCTTTAAAGATTGAAATTTCTGGCCATACTGATAATATTGGATCTGAATCATTTAATCAATCGCTTTCTCAAAGAAGAGCAGATGAAGTAGTTAATTTTTTGGTTTCTAAAGGGGTAAATCAAGATAGACTATCGGCTAAAGGCTATGGTCAATCTGAGCCAATTGAAACTAATGATACACCTGAAGGTAGAGCATTAAATAGAAGAACTGAGTTTAAGATTCTTGAAAATTAATATATTTGTTAAATGTCATCAAAATCAAAAATATTAGAAATAGAGCAGGTAAATCAGAAGCTGAATCGCATAGCTTGGCAGATATATGAAGATAATTTACATGAAAATGAAATTGTTGTTGTAGGAGTTTCTAAACGGGGTTTAATATTAGCAAAGCAATTAACTAAGCTTATAAAAGTTATTTCTGATTTACACATAATTCTTGGTTCACTTGACTTAGATAAAGATAATCCTTATGAAAAGGAAGTTGAAATTAATTTAAGCAAAATAGATTATCTTAATAAGGTAGTAATTATTGTTGATGATGTTTTAAATTCTGGAAAAACATTAATGTATGCCTCCAAGCATTTTTTAAATACTCCACTAAAAAGACTTTCTATAATGGTTTTAGTTGATCGTAATCATAATACTTACCCTATAAAAGCTAATTATACTGGTCTGACTTTAGGCACTACATTGAAGGAATATATAAATGTAATTTTAAACGGACCGGATAAAGGTGTTTATCTCTCTTAATATTTCATAATCACTTTTATTTTCAATATTTACAGTAAGTTTTGCTTTATTATAGAATATTTCTCTGTTAGATAAATCCTTTTTAATGTGTTTTTTTAAATCTTCATTTCTGATATTTGATATCAATGGTCTATTTTTATTATTATTTTTTAATTTATCATATAAATAATTGTGAGATGCTTTCAAATAGATTGATATTCCTTTATTATTAATGATAGTCATATTATTATTATATACTGCTGTACCACCGCCACATGAAACAATTAATTTATCATTATTTTTTTTTAATAAATCTGTTTCTCTTTTTCTAAAATAATTTTCTCCTTTTTTCTTGAATATCTCTTTTATACTAGCTTTTTCTTGTTTTTCAATTTCTTGATCTGTATCAAAAACTAATATTCCTAAATTATCTGCCAATTTTTTGGCTATTCGTGTTTTACCTACACCCATATATCCTACAAAATAAATCATATCAATAATATAATTTCAAATAAACAAATTTTATGTTAAAATATAATTTTTAATACTATGATTATTAATCAAAAATTTTTTGCAAAACAAGTTGTGATTAAAGAAAAGTAATATCTTTGCAGCCAAATTATTTGACCTGGTAGCTCAGTTGGTAGAGCATCTCCCTTTTAAGGAGAGGGTCCTGGGTTCGAGCCCCAGCCAGGTCACTATAAAAGATCCCGCAAAAGCGGGTTTTTTTTTGCCCAGGTGCTGAAATTGGTAGACAGGCATGATTGAGGGTCATGTGTCCTAAGGACGTGCGGGTTCGACTCCCGCTCTGGGCACAGTTCTAACCACCTGATTTCTTGAAGGAAATACCTTCCTTTTTTAGAATAAGTGCTATTTTTTCTCTCAAGTTTCCTTGAATAATAATATCATTATTTTTTACACTTCCTCCAACTCCACATTCTTTTTTAATTTTTTTACCTAAATTTTTTAAATCATTTTTTGAACCAACAAAACCTTTGATAATAATGACTGTTTTTCCAGCTCTATGCTTATCAAGATGAAGAGTTAATAATTGTTCATTATTAGCTAATGTTTTTTGTTCTTCATTATCATATTCGAAGTGAAAGTTTGGATTTGTTGAATATATAACTCCTTTTTTATTTTTTTTCATTAGGTATTAATACTTTTAGAGATTTTGGTATAATTTCTATTTTAATTGGGTTAATTTCATTTTTAGATTCTCCGTCTAGATGAATTAGTGTATTTTTAGCATTTATAATCATTTTTTGTTTTCTAATTATTTCTACATAATCAGATTTATCAATTGTTCCATTCATTACTTTATAAAGAAAATTTGGAATATGCCATTTTGGAAAACTTTTAACAATTACAAAATCGATATTTGCATCATCAATAATTGCATTAGGTGAAATTTTAGCATTATTACCATACTGACTTGCATTTGCAAATGATATCATATATGCTTTAATATTTCTATCTATTTTATCATATTTAAGATTATATTCTTTGGGTTTATATTTTAGTTCTTTAAGAATTAATTTAATATAGTTAATGAAACCTCTTGTTTTTAAGTTTGAAAATAACTTAGCAATATGAGCGTCAAATCCAATCCCGGAAACATTGATAAAAATATTTTTGTTTATATAACATGTATCAATTTCTTTAATGTATGAATCTTTTATTTGTTTTAATGAAGTCTCAATATGTTTATTCATTCCGATATGAAATGCAAAACCATTACCAGAACCACAAGGAATAACTCCTAAAGCCGTATTAGTATTTTTGAGACTAGCTGAGCATTCGTTGAGGGTGCCGTCACCACCTACTGAAACTACAGCATCAAAATTATTTTTAACTGAATTTGCACTAAATTTTTTAGCATCGCCTGGTTTTTTTGTGTAATAAATATCGTAATCAGTAAAATGTTTTGATATTAATTTATCAATACCTTTTTGTTTTCCAGTACCAGAAATAGGATTAATTATAAATCTAATTTTCATAAATTAAATTATTGTATAACATTCTTGAACTATATATTTGCTTGATTGCTTGTAGTAATCTAATATCTGAAGAATCAATGTCAGCTTCTTCTGTTAAATTATAATCTTTATATGATAAATATTTTTCTTGCTTATTAACAACAATACCATTATCAGTGATTAATCTATATTTTCCAGATATATTATGAATCGCCCAACTTTCTTCTGAAAAGACTGATTTTCCAAATGAAAAATAGGCTTTGTTATAATTTATTAAATCTAGAATTGTTGGCATTATATCAATTTGTTGTACTATAGTGTTATTAGTGCCTACTAAACTACTATCTCCTTTAAAAACAATAAGTGGTATTGCATATCTTCCAATGGAGTTTTTATATTTAATATTTTTTTGTACTGGTGAAGTATGATCTGCTGTTATAATAAAGATTGTATTTTTATACCAATCATATTCCTTAATTTGATTAAAAAATTTCATCATAGAATTGTCAGAATATTTAATAGTTTCAAATATATCTACATTACTATTTTCGCTATAAGTTTCAGGTAAGACATATGGTGGATGCGAGCTTAATGAAAAAAAAGTTGTAAAGAATGGCTCATTTTTTTCTTTTAAATTTTTAGCAAAATAGTTCATAAATGGACCGTCAAATATTCCCCATGTGCCATCATAATCTAATTTATTGTTGTACTCTTCCATTCCATGATATTCATCAAATCCTGCCCGTTTACAATAGCTATAAAAGCCCATTGTTCCTCTTATTCCACCGTGAAAAAAAGATGTTTCATAACCTATTTCTTTAAGAATTGATGCTAAACTTTTAAACTTATTTCTGGCTAAGTCAGAAGTTATAAAGGGATTATCCATTAAGGTTGGTATAGAAGCTGTAATAGCTGGTAATGCTTCAATAGATTTTAAGCCATTTGCATATGAATTTTTAAATATTAGAGAATATTTTGCTAAACTATCTAAAAATGGTGTGAAGCTAATTTTATTATCATAAGAACCAACAAATTCTTGAGAGTAACTTTCCATGATCAATATAACAATATTACTAGCTATTAATTTTTTGTTGTTCTTTTTATGAATTACAGGATATATTAAATTAACATTATTTTTATTGAAATATACTATTGGTTCTAACGATTCTTTACCTAATGTATGTATTAAACAGAAAGGAGTGTTTAGTATTAGTGCTGTATTTTCTGAATTTGATAATTCTCCAGCATTAATAGGTTTTATAGGCTTTAGTTGTAAACCACCTCTAGCTGACACAACAAAAAGAGAAATACCAACAATAAAAATAACGATATGTTTATTAATTGATTTGAAATTTAGTATAATTTTTTCTGATGGAATATTCTTTAATTTTTGAAGAAAATACAACTGAATAATTGTAAATACTGTTATTGGCCAGTAATCTTTTATGTACTGAGGTAGTATGTTTTTAGTGTCTTCTCCTAGAGAGAGAAGAGCAAAGAAGTCAATAGTTGATCTTTTTTGAGTAAATTTAAAATATTCTATATCAACATTATTCAGAGTTATAAATGGAATATTTACAATATAAAATAAAATGTTAGTTAATCTTTTATAGTAGGATTTTGTCCTTAAGTTATTCGGAAATAATAACAAAATAATTAAAGGAATATTAATATAGAAAAGTGCAGATATATCAAATCTTATTCCTTCAACAAAATCAAAAATACCAACGTTATTGAGACTCGTTTGATTATTTAAATAAAAGAATATTCTACTAGTTGTATATATGACTATTAACGCACTTATTCTTGATATTAATGTATAAAGATATTTCATTTTATTTATAACAATAAAAATTGTTTTGTTTTTCTACACTATCTTTTTTAAATTTAACAAAGTTAAAGAAAATATTAAGTAATTTTGAACTCAAATATTACATGAATGCAATTTAATAGAAAAGAATTTTTAGACAAAGATTTATTAAAATTATATACTTCAATACTTAAGCCTAGATTAATAGAAGAAAAAATGCTTATTTTATTACGTCAAGGTAAAATATCTAAGTGGTTTTCAGGTATTGGTCAAGAGGCTATTTCTGTTGGAGCATGTTCAGCTATAGATAAAGAAGAATATATACTGCCTATGCATAGGAATCTGGGTGTATTCACTACTAAAAATGTTCCATTAGATCGTCTGTTCTCACAATTTCAAGGAAAGCTAAATGGATTTACCAAAGGAAGAGATCGTTCATTTCATTTTGGCACTAAAGATCATAATATTATTGGAATGATCTCTCATTTAGGTCCACAGCTTGCTGTTGCTGATGGTATTGCTCTAGCAAATAAATTAAAAAAAAATAATCAAATTACTGTTGTTTTTACTGGAGATGGTGGAGCAAGTGAAGGAGATTTTCATGAAGCATTAAATGTGGCAGCAGTCTGGGATTTACCTGTTATTTTCGTTATTGAAAATAACGGCTACGGTCTTTCAACACCAAGTTCTGAGCAGTTTAGATGTAAGAAATTTTCTGATAAAGGTATTGGATATGGAATGGATGCATATACTATTGATGGAAATAATGTTTTAGAAGTTTACTCGACAATTAAAAAAATAAAAGCTGATATTACTAAAAAACATAAACCAGTAATATTAGAATGCATGAGTTTTAGGATGAGGGGTCATGAAGAAGCCTCTGGTACCAAATACGTCCCAAAGGAACTTTTGAAGATATGGTCTGAAAAAGATCCAGTTAAAAAATTTGAAGAATTTTTATTAAAGGAGGGTGTTTTAAATGTAGAAATAATTAATAAAATTAATAGTGACTTAAAAATTGAAATTGATAAAGCATGGAAAATTGCTGAAGAATCACCTGAAGTTACATATAATTATCAGAACGAGTTGGAAGATGTATTTAGGAAATATAAACCTCATACTATTAAACCCTCACAAGTTAAAACTAACAAACGTTTTGTAGATGCAATTTCTGAAGGTTTACGACAATCAATGATGAAGCACAATAATCTTATTTTAATGGGTCAAGATATTGCAGAATATGGAGGTGTTTTTAAGGTTACAGATGGCTTTTGCAAACAATTTGGTAAAGATAGAGTTAGAAATACACCTATTTGTGAATCTGCTATTGTTAGTGCTTGTTTAGGTCTTTCAATTAGCGGATATAAATCTGTTATGGAGATGCAATTTGCAGATTTTGTTACTTCAGGTTTCAATCCTATTGTGAATAATTTAGCTAAAACACACTATAGATGGGGAGAAAATGCAGATGTTGTAATTAGAATGCCTACAGGAGCTGGTGTTGGTGCTGGTCCTTTTCATTCACAATCCAATGAAGCATGGTTTACACATACTCCAGGCTTAAAAGTTGTTTATCCAGCTTTCCCTGAAGATGCAAAAGGTTTATTAATAGCATCTATTAATGATCCCAATCCGATTATGTTTTTTGAACATAAAGCATTATATAGAAGTTGTAAAATGGATGTTTCGGATGATTACTTTATTATTGATATTGGTAAAGCCAATCTTTTAAGAAGTGGAAGTGATGTTAGTATTATTACTTATGGGTTGGGAGTGCATTGGGCTTTAGAAGTGCTAGATAATAATGTAGATATTTGTGCTGATTTAATTGATTTAAGAACATTAATACCATTAGATAAAGATTTAGTTTTTCAGTCAGTTAAGAAGACAGGAAAAGTAATAATTTTACATGAAGATACTATGATTGGTGGTTTTGGTGCTGATATTTCTTCATTAATAGCTGAAGAATGTTTCGAATTTTTAGATGCTCCTGTTAAAAGATCAGCATCACTTGATACACCAGTTCCATTTGCAAATAATCTAGAGTTAGGTTTTTTAGCTAAATCTCGTTTTGAACAAAAATTAAGAGATCTTTTAAGTTATTAATAGTTTCCTCAGCCTTATAATATTTCTATCTGAAATAATTTTTAGATATTTGTACTTAGCATTTTTATAATTAGAAAATATTATATGAAGTCATTTTTTAGTTTTTTTAAGTTTATTATTGTTTGTTTTTTACTGTCTTCATGTATTACACCTCTTGATTTAGAGTATATCCAATCAAATCAAGAATTATCTTCAACTGAAATTTTAAATTATGATTATAGACTTCAGCCTGGTGATTTGCTTTCTGTTCAGATAAGTACAACTACAGAACAACAACATGATTTTTTTAATAAGGAAAACACTTCTAATTCTCAACTAATGATAGAGAATCCATATCTTTATGGTTATTTAATTAATGATGATGGTAATCTAGATTTACCATCTTTTGGTTTGATTAAAGCTGAAGGTTTTACATTAAGTGAATTGGAGAATGTAATTAAGCAAATTGCAATTTCATATTTTGAAAAGCCAGTTGTTAAATTAAATATTGTAAATTTTGAAGTTAGTGTTTTAGGCGAAGTAAATAATCCAGGTACTTTTAAGATTGTTCACCCAGAAGCAAATTTATTATATGCTGTTAGTTTAGCAGGAGATATTACACAATTTGGTAATAGAAGAAAAGTTAAGATAATAAGAGATGAGAATAGTGTGAATAAAGTCTTGTATGTTGATCTTACTAGCTTTGACATATTAAATAGTAAAGATTTTTTATTACGGCCTAAGGACATCATTTATATAGAACCTCTACCAAAGAAGTTTTATGCATTTAATAATGCAACAGGTTTAGTGTCAATGGCTATTTCTGCATTTACACTTTATTTATTAATAAATAACAGGTAAAATGCAAAATAATATAAATGATGTTATTGATCTTAAAGATGTTTACTTTAAGATTAAAAAAAATTGGTTTTTATTTGCTTTTAGTATATTAATAACTTTACTCATTGCTTTTGCATATAACAGATATTCAACAAATTATTATTTAGTTGAAACTTCAATCTTGATTAAGAGTGATGACGATATTTCTTCTGCATCTGATCTTATTTATGAAAAGGTTAGTTCCTCAAATAAAATTTTGGAGAATAAGGAGCAAATACTCACTTCATATCCATTAATATTTAAAACCTTATCTGATTTAAGGTTTGATATTTCTTATTTTATTAAAGGAAATATTAAAACTTCAGAATCATATTTTGCGCCTATAATATTGCATTGTGATGATACCCAATCATTAATTGGTAAAAAAATTGAAATTGATATATTAGATAAAAATAATTTTTTATTTAAAGACCTAGAGACTGGAGAGAAAAAAAATATATCTTTTAAAGAAAAATTTTTATTTTATGGTAATGAAATTTATTTTGATTTTAATCCACTTTATGAATCACACGAGATTAATAATATACCAGATGTTATTGTTAAGTTTCTATCAATTAAAAATTTAGCTCGAAAATATAAGAATGAAATTAATGTTTCTCAAAAAGATAAAGAATCTACAGTTTTAGATATTAGTTTGATGAGTGAGGATCAAATGAAAGGAGTTGTTTTTCTAAATAAATTAACTGAAAATTATATTAAAGATGAATTAAACGAAAAAAACATTGCATCAAAAGGAACTGTTGATTTTATAAATAATCAATTAATTAAGATGAGTGATTCATTAATGTTAATTGAACAACAAATTGAAGAATATAAAAATACTAATCAAATTACTGATTTAAACTTTTCTGCACAGAGTATATATGCTAATATTATTGCTCTTGAAACTGAATTAGCAGATGCAAAAAAAATAGAGTCATATTATAAATATTTATCTGAATATTTGATAAAAGAAGAAGGATTAGAAGGCGTATCTGTTCCTACATCTTTTGGAATTAATGATGATGGATTAGCATTTTTAATAAGTAGTTTAATAGAGACACAGACTAAGAAAAATATATTAGTAGATGGAGGACAAATAAATAATCCTGCCATAGATCAATATAATAGGCAAATTAAGCAGTTAATTATTAATTTGCAAGAGGCAATAAAGACTAGTCAATCTGCAAATAAATTGATTATCGATGATATTAAAAATCGAATCAAGAAGAAAGAGATTGAGTTAAGCTCCATTCCTGAAAAAACCAGAGAAATTGGTAGTATTGAACGACTTCAATCAATTAGTGAAAATATTTATACGTTTCTTCTTAAAAAAAGAGCTGAAGCTAAAATTGTTACTTCATCTAATGTTTCTGATACTAAGGTTATTGAACCAGCAATATTTATTAATAAAAAACCTTCTTTTCCAAATAAATCAAAAACCTATGCGATTGCTTTATTTGTTGCTTTATTTCTTCCGTTAATTTTTTTGATAATAAAGGAAGCTATATATGACAAAATAATTACTAGATCTGACTTAAACAGTGCAACTAATATCCCATTGATTGCTCTTATTAGAAGAAATTTTAGTGGATTCAATTTATTATCATCTCATAATCCAAAATCATCTATATATGAAGGTTTTAGAGCGTTACGCTCCCATTTAAATTTTTTATCTTCAGATAATAATAATGTATTTCTTATTACATCATCAATTAGCGGTGAGGGAAAAACATATGTGGCTGCAAATTTAGCTATAGTATATGCCTCTTCAGGAAAGAAAACTATTGTTGTTGGTGCTGATATGAGAAGACCAAAATTGTTTAAAGATTTTAAATTAAAAAATGACAAAGGTATATCCAATCACATATTAAATGATGAAAATTTGAATGATGTAATAATAAAATCAGATTTTAATAATTTAGATATACTTCTTTCTGGACCAATACCTCCAAATCCTTCAGATTTAATTATTAAATCCAGCTTCAAAGATATGATAGCTAGTTTAAGAAGAAAATACGATATTGTTATTTTAGATACACCACCATTAGCACTTGTAACTGATGCATTGAGTTTAATGGAATATTCAGATGTTAATTTATATACTGTTAGATATAAATACACAGAAAAAAAATTATTATCTTATGTCAATGAAATTTCTCAAGAACAAAGAGTGAAGAATTTACATATTGTCTTCAACGATATTGAAGAGGATTACGTCTATGGTTATGGCTATGGTTATGGCTATGGTTATGGCTATAAGAGTGATGATAAGGATACTGATGATTCAAATTATTTTGATAATACTTAGTAAGTTATTTAGTTTGAATATTAATATAACTTTATATGTTCCTTTTTAATTTTTTAAAATGAGTAATTTTTGGCGAAATATAAAAGATTTTATACTATCATATTCATATAACTCTGGTCAATATTTTTTGATTTCATTTCCGAAGACAGGTAGAACATGGTTGATGTATATGATTAATAAGATGCATAATAATGAAGTTTTAAAAAATAACTTTATCATTAATGAACATGATAATTCTGAAATTATTTTAGAGAATGGATATAGAAATAATCCATTAGATCTTTTTAATTATTCAATGCGTTATAAATATAGGAGGGCCAAGGTTATTTTTTTAGTAAGAGATCCTCGTGATGTTGTTGTTTCACACTTTCATCAGATTACAAAAAGATCAGAAAATCCATTTGTTTTTAAATCAATATCTTCTTTTGTAAGCGATGAAATTATAGGTTTCAATAGAATTATTTATTATTATAATTTATGGTTTAAAAACAAAAATATTCCAAAGGATTTTTTACTAGTAAAATATGAAGATTTAATTTTAAATGGTGTTTATGAGTTGAAGAGGATTAGTGAATTTTTATGTTTAGATATTTCGATTGAAAATATAAGATCTATATATAAAGCTTCTACTGCTAATAAAATGAGAGATAAAGAGTTAAAAGGACAATTAATGAACTCTAATTTTTTTGGTAATGAAAAAAATTATCTAAAAGTTAGAAATGCAAGTGTAGGTAGTTATAAAGAAGAACTTTCCAAATCTGATATTGTTTATTGTAATTCCAAGATGAGAGAATTAAATAAATATTTTAATTACTTTGAATGATTAAATTAATCCAATCTTTCATATATTTTTTTCGTTATTTATTTTTTATAAATAATGTAGATATTTTATTTTATGCTCCACAACATTTCAATAGACCACATAATAATAATTTATATTTTGAACCTTTAATACAAGCTTGTAAAAAAAATAATTTAAAATATATATTTTTTGAAGAACCGGTTTTTAGCTCGAGTAGTTGTCGTAATAATGTTGCTGTTCCATTTGATTTTATATTTTATATTATACTAATCTTAAGAAGATTAAATTTATCCGATCGATTTATAGGAAGGATTTTACGCTATACTTTTTTAAGAAATTTAAAATTTAAAAACTATATTGTTTTATCTCAGAGTTTGTTAGAGTTCTTTAAAGGTGTAAATCCTGAAGCAGTTTTTTTTGATTTACAACATGGAATTATACATACAAACAAGCCAAATTATATTTTAAACAGAAGACCAACAAAAAATTTAATAGAACATAATATACAACTTTTACTTACAGGCAAAGGATATAAGCAATTATTAACTAACTCAGATTTGAGCGACTACTTTAGTTCTAATAGTCATGTTATTGGTAGTAGTTTAGTTTCTGAGAATTCTTTTTTACATAGTAAACCAAATAACTGCATTTTTGTTACTCTTCAGTTTACTGATGATCATTCTAAAAATCAAAATATTAATTTACTTAATGAATTAGAAGAATTTATTGATAATCATCCTCATTATATATTTTATTTAAGAAATCATCCAAGGTACAATAATGAAGTTAATTCATCCATTTTAGGAAATAAAGAAAATACTAGATGGTCTCCATCTAATTTTAAAGACTGTTTAAAGTTATGTTCTATTCACTTAACTGCATATTCAACATCAGTCTTTGAATGTGCATCATATGGTATTCCTACTTTATTTTTAGTATCAATACAAAAAGATTTCAATATGTTTAATACTGATTTTTCTTATCCGTTGGAAAACAACATAAATAGTATTAAAGAAAATTATTTAGATAACAGATTGATACTTAAAGATTGGTTTTCTGAATTTTATGTTAATTTTGATGAAAAGATGTTTCTATCTTTACTTAAATGAAAAAAACTAAAATTTTTTTAGGAGGTTATATTGATTTTGATAATGCTCAAAATATAAATTGTCGATCATTGTGTAAACATTTAAATAAAAAAAAATACATAATTTACACAATGTCTCTTTCTAAAATAAGAGTTAATGATATAAATATTTTTTATTGTTTTAAACCATATAAATTTACAACTTTTATTGCAATGTTATGGGGTTTACATAAATGTGATATAGCTTACTTACCTAAACACATTAATACCCCTAAAATAATTATTAAACTATTTAAACTCTTTTCTAAACCTATCTTCACAACAATTGAAATGAATGTCGCAGATAGAAGTAAAATTAACTTAATTGATAATTTTGGTGGTCTCAAGAGACTTAATAGTTATTTTAGTTATGTTCCTAATATTTATGGTATTACACAATTTATAATTGATAATAACAGAAGTTTATTGCCGTTTAAAGATAAGGTTTTGCCACTAGGCGTTGAAAATGATATTTATGTTTTTAATCAAAAGAAAAACCTTAAAAAAATTGTTTTTATTGGATCTTTAATAAAGAGAAAAAGATTAAGTGATTTTTTGTCATTAGCTGTTATTTTTCCAGATTTAGAATTTCATATAATTGGACAAGGAAGCGATTATGCTGAATTAAAGATAAAGTCAACAAGTAATGTATTTTTTTATGGACATTTAAAACCTTTGGAAATATCCAAAACTTTAAATATTATGGATCTATTATTTTTACCATCAAGATCTGAAGGTTTTCCCAAGGTAATATTAGAAGCTGCTGCAAGTGGAATACCTTCACTTGTTTACTCAGATTATGGTGCTAGTGAATGGATTAATCATAATGAAAATGGTTTTATAGCTAATAGTTATGATGATGTAGTAAAGATAGTTAGTATATTAAAGAATGATAGTGATTTATTTACTTCTTGTTCTAAATCTGTAGTTAATCTAGCTAATCGATTTGATTGGACTGAAACTATTAAGATATGGGAAAAAGAGATAGAAAATATTGTTAATGCTTAGAAAAGGAACATACTTAGTAATTACACCTTTTTTTCCGTCTAAGGATAGTCATCATGGATCATATATTTATGATCAAATTAATGAGATTAGAAATCAATCAAATTTTAATATTATTGTTTTGAAGACTGTTGGATGGTTTTCTAATGAGAAAAATTATGAATATGATAATTTTAAAGTTCTAATTTTTAAACTATTAGACTTACCCTCTTTTATTTTTCCAGGCATATTTAATTATTTAAATAAAAAGAGTATCTTATCATTTTTATGTAAAAATAAAATTAAAAATATAAATATCGTTCATGGGCATGTTTCATATCCTTCAGTTTTTTTATTAAATTATATTGTAGAACAATTTGGATCAAAGAGTATTTTACAACATCATGGTTTAGACGTGCTTCAATTAAATGTAGGTAGGATTGCTTTATTACGTAATATTCATAGAAATTATATTATTAAAAGTTTTATAAAGCAATTAAATAATATAGATTTAAATATAGGTGTTTCTAATTCTGTTCTCTTACAGTTAAGAAGTTTTAATAATTACCAGCCAAGATCTGAAGCAGTCTTATACAATGGAGTGAATCGATCAATTTTTTTTCCAATTAAAAGAAATAAATCTAATATTTTTAAGATAGGTTGTGTTGCTAATTTTTACAAAACAAAAGATCAAATAACACTAATTAAGGCTGTTCATAATTTAATTGTCAATGGAAATGAAATTAAACTTTCATTAATTGGTTTAGGTCCAAATCTTAAAAAATGTAAGTCATATGTTAAAAAAAATAATTTAGAGAAATACATTACATTTTCTTCTTTTAGAGAACACAATAAATTAAATTCCTTCTATAATTCTATTGATCTTTTTGTATTGCCATCTTATTTTGAGGCTTTTGGATGTGTTTATTTAGAGTCATGGGCTACTAATACTCCTTTTATTGGTGTCTCTAATCAAGGTATTTCGGAAATTGTTCCTAATTCAGATTTAATGCTTATAAATGCTCAAGATATTATTAGTTTAAAAGAAAAGATATTATACTTTATGAATAATGAAACATTTATAGAGTTTGATCCAAAGTTTGATATAAAAAATACTATAAAAGATTTTCTTATGTTTGATATATTTAAATTAAAATGACACATAATTTCGCAAATAAAATAAGGTTTAAAATATCTGCATTTTTTGCAAGATTTAGAATTTATAAAAAAAATAGTTTGTTTAACAGATTTTCATCTACTAAAACAATTTTTATTCATATCCCAAAAACAGCGGGAACTTCGTTAGTAAATGCAATATATAATATTAATCCTGAGGGGCATAAATCTGTGTTATTTTTAAAAGAGATATTCAAAAATAATTTTAGTTCTTTTTTTAAGTTTTGTTTTGTTAGAAATCCCTACGAAAGATTGTATTCTTCTTACATGTTTTTAAAAAAAGGAGGTGTCAATATTCATGATGTCAATGCTTATAATAAATATTTGTGTTCTTATAAAGATTTTGAGGACTTTGTATTAAATGGTCTTTCAGAAGAGCTTACAAGAGAAATTATTCATTTTACTCCACAAACCTATTTTATTTGTGATAATAGTGGCTCTATAATGGTTGATTTTATTGGTCGTTTTGAATCTTTGGAAAAAGATGTTACAAAGCTTGCTGAAATGTTAGATATAGAAATTAATTTACCTCATTTAAATGTTAATGAAAAAGATTATTATGTATATACAGATGAGATGAAAATTAAAGTTAAAGATGTATATAAAAAGGATTTTGATTTATTAGCTTATTAAATATGTTAAAATTAGTTTTAAAACAAATGAATTGGGGTATTGTAGGGTCATTATTTGGTTTTGTAATAGGCTTTTTTATAAAAATTTATCTTATCGATATTGTTGGATTGTCTAATTGGGGAAAATATGTAACTGCGCATGCTTTTGCTACAGCTTCTGATACAATACTTTCTTTAGGAATCCCATTTATTTTGTTAAAATTTATTCCTGAATACTTAAACAGAGATATGGATGCAGCTAAGTTTTTAATAAACAGAGTTCTGAAATATGCATTATTAATTTCATCTATTTTTATTGTTTTAATGTTTTTCCTTTCACCATTTATTGATATTTATTTATATAAAAAAATTGATGACTTTTCATTTATTCTCTTTTTAGTAGCAATACATGCTCCTGTTTCAATATTTACAGGCATTATCACTTCATTATATCGTTCAGTTTTAAAAATTAAAGAACTGATTTTGTATAGTGTTTTTATTATTGTTCCTTTAAGAGCACTTTTAACATTATTTGTTTTTCAATATACAGATAATATTATTTATTTTATAGTTATTGAGTTATTTGCAGCTATTTTATCATCAACATTATTATTTTATTTTTTTAGTAAAAAAGAATTTTCGTTATTTAATATTAGTGCTGAAACTGATATCTTTAACGCAAAGATAGTTTCATATGGAAAAAAAATATATACAAATTCATTAGCTACATTTTTTGGAGGTCAATCTTTGGCAATAATTTTAAGTATTATGTTGCCACCAAGTCAAATAGGGATTTATAGTATATTAGTTACAGTAACAGGAATAACATTATTTTTAATACAAAACCTCAATAAAATATTTGCTCCTGTGATATCAAAACTATATGCTGAAAGTCAGATAAATCAGTTAAATCAAATATATAAGAAAACAACATTTATTATAAATTTTGTGACTATACCTTTTTCAATTATAATCATATATTTTTCTGAACAAATTCTTCTATTATATGATGATAGCGGACAGATTTTAGAGTATTTAACCTATTTATATATTTTAATGTTAGCAAGAATAATATCATTACTTGCTGGTAGTTCTGGTACACTAATGATTATGGCAGGTTTAGAAAAAAAGGAATTATTGATTCAACTTTTAAAAGGGATTTTGATTACTTTTTTTGCAATATTTTTCATTAAAGATCATGGCTTATTTGCTGTAGTTATATTATTTTGTGTTTTTTCATTTATAGTTAATATTTTACAATTATTTTTTATTACTAAAACAATTAAGATTAGTCCTTTCAGTATAGATTTATTTCTATTAGTGTTAATTTCCTTACCTATGTTTTATTATGCAATAACTAATGACAATGATTTTAATCTTTATCAATTATTTTGGATACCAATTTTAATTTATCTACCTTATTTTATACTTTTTTATAATCGAATAAAATCATTTTATTTAGATTCTATTAATTATGATTAAATGGTTTTTAAAATATGGATTTGTTATTTATTTATTAAATACTATTATCTTGTCAATTGAGAAGACTTTTGTTTTAGGCTATAATATCTTCTTATCGTTGATGTTTTGCTTTTCCTTTGCTTTTTTAATTAATTTAGATAAAGTTAAGTTAGTTCTATTTCAAAAGTCATTTAGGTTTCTACTTATATTAAGCTTACTTAATATTATATATTGGTTTATTTTTCATCAAGTTAATGATATAGATTCACTAAAGTATTTATTAGCAAGAATTATGCAATTTATGATTATTCCATTTGCAATTTTTTATAATTATAATTATTTTAAATTTAAATTTTTTGATCATTTAGTATATGTATTATTTTTAGTTGTTTTTATTGGATTAATATTAGACCCATATATTTTTGATATGAGGTATAGTGGATTACTTTGGAATCCTAATATTTTGTCTTCAATTTCTTGTCTAGGTTTTGCAACTTTATTCTTAAATTCTAAGAAATTAACAAAATTTAACCGATTTATGTTATTTATTTTTATGGTAACAGCTTTATCATCTGGATCTAGAAGTGCTTTGCTTGCTATTTCTCTAGCTTTTTTGTTTAAACACGGTTTTTCTTATCGAAATATTATATATGCTTTTATCTCTATAATCATATATTTTACTGTTTTAAATTTTGATGTAAGTACAAGTATAAATCGTTTTGATGCACAAAGTTTATTTAATGATCGTCTATTGCAATATAAGTATGCATATGAGACCTTTTTACAAAAACCTTTTTTTGGTTTTGGACTAGATAAATATGCCTATATTAATCAAGATATTGTTCCTTCGAATTTGAGTAGTTATATAATTTCAGCTCATAATGCTTATTTGGCTATCATTGTACAGTATGGTATTATCTTTGGATTAATTTTTCTTGGAGTTATTTGTTTTAAGATACTAAAAATATTTAGAAATATTAATTTAAAGGAATCAGTAGAAAGTTATTACTTTTATATTATTACATACGTTGTTATCGCTTCATTTTATGAAACATTAATTACTGGTATTAATGAAATACATACAATATTATTTTGGTTTTCATTATCTTTTTTATCATACCTAACCTATAATAGAATTCATGAGAATTGAGTTTATTGAAAATATTGATGATTTTAAAAGGTTAAAAACAGTATGGAATACTTTATTTAACCAGATAGATGAAGTTACAATTTTTCAATCTTTTGAATTCAATTATTACTCGTGGTTACATTTATTACATTTAAATAAGAATTATTTAGCTTTATGTTTAATATATAAAGAAGAAAAATTAATTGGTATTTGTCCATTTTATATTGATAATAGAAGAAGATTAAGATTTATTAATGATAAACATTCAGACATTTGTGATATTATTTCTTATGCTAGCATAGATATAGATTTTTTAATTAAAGAAATATCCTGTAAATTTAAAATAAATAGTTTTCATTTAATTAATCTTATTAGTCATTCTAAATTTTTTAGAAATAAATCAAAAAAATATAGTTATGTTATTGATAGATGTTCGGCTGTATACTCTGATTTAGATTTAAATAAAGGTATTTTTCCTGATAATTTTTCTGATTACAAATCAAAACATAAAACTGAATTTCGTAGAATTTTAAAAAAACATGAGTCAAAGCTACATATATTACTAAATTCTAAAAGTGATGTTTTTCCATTGCAAGATATATACTCTTTAAGAAAGAAAATGATAGATAATGGAGTTAGATCTAATAATTTTTTATCATCAGATCAAGTCAAATTAATAGAAAAACTTTATATTTATGGTAGGCTTAAAATTAGTATTGTCAAAAATGATCATAGTATTATTGCTATTTCATTTATTCTTTATAAAAAATCAAATTATTTAATTTGGATTGATCTATATGATGACACAAAGATGATTAATTTATATAATTATGTTTCTTTGATTTCTTTGCTTTCTAGAAAGAATAAAATTAATATTAATTTCGGTAGGGGGGATTATAGTTATAAGATTTCAAATTTTTTGCCAGAAAAGAAAAATCTTTCTTCGTTCTATATATTTATGTCAAAGAAATATAAGTTTATATTTATAGCTGAAAAATTAATATTAAGTTTTTTTGCTAAAATTTATAATTTTTTAAGATGATGAATGTATTTACTTATTTTGTTGAGCCTGCATCATATACTTTAGATTTAATTAATAATATTCATTCAAAAATGAATATTGATTATTTATTTATAAAAAATAGTTCATATGCAAAGTCTAACAAATATCAAAATAATGTTAATGCATTAGAAAATTGTTCTTTTTTAAGTAAACTTAATTTTATCATTAAAATTTGGAAGAAGTATGATTTAATTATAATAAATGGTTATAATAATTATGTTTTTGTTTTTACTTATTTATTAAATTATTTTTCTGCTAAAAAAAAATTTATTGCTATTGAATCCGATACTCAGTTAAAAGTTCCAAAAAATATTTTCAAGAAATTTTGTAAAGCTATTTACCTTAATTATATTTTTAAAAATAAGTTCATATTAGGTCTTTCTGGAGGTAGTGTTACTCACAAGAAATTATTTAAGTATTACGGCCTAAGTGATGATAGATTATTTTTATTGCCGATGGTAGTTGATAATAATAAATTTTTTTCTCAACCAAAGAATTTTCCTAATACATTCACCTATCTTTATGTAGGCAGATTAATACCTACTAAAAATATCGATATACTTTGTCAAATATTTATGCAAAAATTTTTAGATAAGGATGCAAAGTTAGTTGTAGTAGGAAGTTGTAATAATTTAGATTCATATAGACAAAAGTATATGCATGATAAAATTAAATTTTTAGGAGCTATTTATGATGATAAGCTTATTAATCAATTTCATGCTGCATCTGTCTTTGTTTTTCCATCTACAGATGAATCTTGGGGTTTAGTTATAAATGAGGCGTTGTCCTCATCTTTACCTGTTATTGCTCATAAAGAAGTTGGCTCAGTATATGATCTTATTATTAATAAAAAAACTGGTTTTGTAATTGAGGATTGGTTTGATTTAGAAAGACGTATGCTAGAATTATATAATAATCAAGAATTATGTAATGAATTTTCTAATAATGCTTTCAAAATTATGAATGATTATTGGAATTATAATTTATATAAAAAATCTTTAGATAATGTTTTAAAATATGTTATAAAGAATAATATTTAATATATATGTCATTAAACAAAGCATATAATATTTTAAATTCATCTTATTTTAATTTAGAGATGAAGGAAAATCTTAATTTAAATATTGATAATATATCTTTTAAAAAATATAATGATAGATTTAATAATGGTAAAAATAATATTATTATAGTTAATAATTCATTTGATGATATTTTATCAGTTCAAGCAAGAAATAATCAGGCTGAAAATTATTTGCTACACGCAAAATTTCCAACACAAATAGCTGTTTTTAAAAATTGGCTTTTAAATTTAACAAGTGACATGTATGATGGTACTGTTTTTGATTTTGGATGTGGTCCTGGACCATATACTAAAATATTATTAGAAAATGGTTACAAAAATATTATAGCAGTAGATAATTCACTTAAAAGTTTAGTTTTAAATCAACAAAGTTGTATTAGCTTACCATTTCAGCCAGTTTTTTTATTACAAGATATAAGAAAAATAAAATTGATGGAAAATTCAGTTTCTATCTTAGTTATGGCTGACTTCTTACAGCATATAATTAATGTTGAAGAAAGAAAATCTTTTTTAAACTATGCATTTAAATCACTTAAGCCTGGTGGAGTTTTTTTTCTTAGTTTTTTTAATATTAATATTAAAAACTATTTTAAAAATGATATTTCAGGCACCTTTTCAAATGGAAAAATTAGTTACAATAGGTTGAATTATAAAGATGTTTTGTCACAATTTCCTAGCTTTGTTAAGGTAGAAAAAATATTACCTATGAATATTTTTAATAATTCATTTTATGATAAATATTTTTGCAGATTACCTCTCGCTAAATACTTTAGCAGAATGATTGTTATTCAAGGAACAAAAAGATAGAATGAACTATAAATATTACATAAAACAGAAATTAATCTATCTATATTCATTTTTAAATAGTAGTAATAGAAGTAAAGTAATATTTTATCATGACCTTCATTTGGATAAGTTAAATACTAGTATGTCAACACACATAGAGTTATTTAAGCAACATATAAATATTATTAAGGATTTTAATTATGAAATAGTACAAAATATTACTAGTAATACAGGTCAGGTTCAGATTTGTTTCGATGATGGTTATTCTGGAATTTACGAGTTCATAGATGTTATTCAAGAATTAGATGTTTATATTAATTTATTTGTTATTTCTAGTAAGATTAACTGCCCAAATTTTCTTAGTAAACAACAATTAGTTGATATAAGTTTAAGCTCATATGTTAATATACATTCTCATACACATACACATCGCAGATTGAATCTTTTAAGTTATGAGGATTTAATATTGGAACTAAAGAAATCAAAAGTCTTACTTGAAGATATTGTAAGTAAAGAAATAGATTCACTTTGTTTTCCTGAAGGAAGGTATAGTAGTCATGTTGTTAATGTTGCATTTGAGTGTGGTTATACAAAACTTTACTCATCTTTACCAGGATTTAATAACATTTTATCGAAGAATAATATTATTCGTAGAAGTTTGGTTCAACATTCCAGTAAGAGTGAATTTAATTCAATTTTAAAAGGTGGAGATAATTTTTTGTATCATTGGTATAAATTACAACATAAAAGTTAGTGAGAGTAGCTATAATATCATCATCGTTCTATCCTGCAATTTTATATGGAGGTCCAATATCTGCAACATGGGATATTGCTAACGGATTAGCTGAGAAGGGTATTAAGGTCTATGTTTCTACTACGAATGCTAATTTTTCAACAAAATTAGATGTTAAAACAAATATTTTTTTAAAACATAGTAGAAATTTATTTATTAAGTATTATAATGAAGAAATTTTAAATTACTTTTCTTTAAAATTTATTCTTGGCGTATGGTCTGATATAAAGAAAGCTGACTTTATTTATATTCAATATATATTTAATTACACAGTATTTTTTTCTTTATTATTTTCTTTAATACTTAGAAAACGAGTTTTGCTTTGTCCTAGAGGATGTTTATCTACTAGAGCATTAAAATATAAGCATAGAATTAAGAAAAAAATATGGCTGAATTTATTTATTAAACCTTTGGTTAGTAATATTATTTGGCAAGCTTCTTCTTATATTGAAAAAAAAGATATACTTAATATTTTTAAGGAGGCAAAAATTGTTGAGATGGCAGATTGTGTGATATGTGATGATTTTAATAATATAAATAAAATTAGTAAGTTAGATTTAGTTTATAATACTACAAATCAACGTTTTAGTGAGATTTCTGAATTATTCTTTTCTATGGGAAGATTGCACGAAATTAAAGGTTTTGATATAGTTATTGACGCTTTTCACTTATTTTTAAAAGATAATCCTAATGCAAAATTGCTAATTGCTGGAAGTGATGATGGTTATAAGAATAAATTGATAGAACAAATTTCTAAGTTAAATTTAGAGAAATCTGTTTTTTTAATTGGTAATATTAATTTTAAATTAAAACAAACATTATTAGCTAATTGTTCTGCTTTTGTATTAGCTTCTCATTTTGAAAGCTTTGGTATTGTAATTGCTGAATCATTGGCTTCGGGTACTCCGGTCATAATTTCCAACAAAACACCATGGAAAGATATTGAGTTTAATAAATGTGGTATATTTACTGAAAATAATTCTGTTAGCTTTTTTAATGCTTTTTGTTCTTTTAAGACAATGGAATTTGATAGAAATAAAATAAAAGATTATGTTACTTCTAAATTCGACATAAATATTATTATAAATAAATTTATTCATTTAATAAAAAATACGTAATCAAATTGAGAACTGATTTATCAAAATATAATATTAGTTGGTATAAGCCAGGTAATAAGTTATTTATTATATTATGGTATTTTGTTAATATTATTTTTTTTCAAAACAAATTAATTCCTTTTAATTCTATTAAAATATTTTTGTTAAAATTTTTTGGTGCTAAATTAGGTGAAGGAGTTATTATAAAGCCAGGAGTTAATATAAAATACCCATGGAATCTTAAAATTGGTGATTTCGTTTGGATAGGAGAAGATGTATGGATAGATAATCTTGCTCATGTTTATATTGGTAATAATGTTTGTATATCTCAAGGAGCAATGCTACTTTGTGGAAATCACCATTACAAAAAATCTACTTTTGATTTGATTATTGGAGAAATCACAATAAAAGATGGTGTTTGGATAGCAGCTAGATCAATTGTAACAAATAATATTACTTGTAAAGAACATTCAGTACTGTTAACTAATTCTGTTGCTACTAATAATTTAGAACCCTATAATATTTACAGAGGGAATCCGGCTAAAAGTATTAAGAAAAGAAAATGAATAATAAACCAAAAATATCAGTAATTACGGTTTCTTATAATAGTCAGAGTACAATTCGTAATACAGTAGAAAGTGTTGCAAATCAAGACTATACAAATAAAGAACATGTTGTGATAGATGGAAAATCTACTGATTGGACATTAGATATTTTAGATTTCTGTAAGCAAAAAATAGATATTTTAGTATCAGAAGAGGATGAAGGAATATATGATGCAATGAATAAGGGTATTTTAGCTTCTTCAGGAGATATAATAGGTATTTTAAATTCTGATGATTTTTATGCTGATCAGAATATTTTAACACAAGTTGCTGAAATATTTGAAAAATCTAAATGTGATTGTTTATATGGAGATTTAGTGTATGTGAGTAGGGGTGATAGCTCAAAAGTTGTAAGGTATTGGCAGTCAGGTGATTTTAATAGTAAAAATCTTGACAATGGTTGGATGTTACCTCATCCAACATTTTTTGTTAGGAGAAAGGTATATGAAAAATATGGATTATATAGATTGGATTTAAATTCAGCTGCAGATTACGAAATGACTTTGCGTCTTCTATATCATAATAGTTTAAAAGTTGTTTATTTAAATAAAATTTTAGTGAAAATGAGAGTAGGTGGTATGAGCAACAGAAACTTGTTTAATAGATTGAGGGCCAATAATCAAGATAGTTTATCATGGACTATTAACAATCTAAAAAAACCTTTCTTTTTAAGGGTGAAAAAACCACTAAAAAAGATTAAGCAATTTTTTTTAAGACCTTAATTATTTTGAAAGTATTAATAGTTGATAATTTTGATTCATTTACATATAATTTAAAACATTATATTGAGCAATTTACTAATTATGTTATTGTTTTAAGAAGTAAAGAGATCGATATTTTAAACTTAAATAAATACGATAAAATAATACTTTCTCCAGGCCCAGGTTTACCTTTTGAGCATAATATATTAAATAAATTATTATCAATTTATCATAAGAAAAAATCAATTTTAGGAGTTTGTTTAGGTCATCAATCTATCGCTCATTTTTTTGGTGCTGATTTAATTAATTTAGATAAAGTTTTACATGGTACTTCTACACAAATAACACATTATAATAATTGTAGAATATTTAATCAACTTCCTAAGAATTTTCATGTTGGTCATTATCATTCTTGGGCGGTTTCAAAAGATAATTTTCCTGATGTTCTAAGTATAACATCCGAAAACGAAGAAGGTATAATCACTTCATTTAAACATAAAAAATATGATCTTACAGGAATTCAATTTCATCCTGAATCAGTTCTTACTGATTTTGGTTTAGATATATTAAAAAATTGGTTAAAATATTAATTGTATTGTGGTTTAAAGAAATCTCTTTTCCTTTCATACTTTAAGTCTTTAAGCATATCAGCCTTTACACGTATTGTAATTGTATAACTTTGGTGATACCCAATAGGTATCCATTTAAACAACATCTCCCAGCAATGAAGATCTCTATAAATATCTATTGTTGTGTAAGTTAATTTATTTTCATCAAAGTCGTAACCAGATCTAAATCCAAATTTCCATTTATTTGATATTTTTATATTGGTTGAAAAATTAAGTGATTGGGTTGTGTCAGAGAATTGTGATGATTTATAACCCTTATTATAAGTTAGTGAATAGTTAGCATTAATATCCCATGGTATATCATAAAAATCTCTTACTTTTTCATCTTTTGATGATAAAAAGCTTTGATCATTAAGAGTTAATCCAATAGTTGTATTTAATGATTTAAGTCTAGCTAAACGATTATTTCTTCTTAATTCAAATATATTAATATTATTATTTTGGTTCTTATTTGTTGTATATGGGTCATATTTACTTGAAAATGTAATATCGAGAAAATCTAGAATTCGTGTTCTGGCGTTTAAACTGATATCACTTAAATTCAATGAGTCAGCAAAAATGTTATATGAACTTCTAATATTGAGGCTTTCTAGAATTTTTATTTTTGTAAATTCATGTAAAGAATCTTTTTTGTTTCTTGTTTTTATTTCAAGGATATTATTAAATCCAAAACCTATATTTCCGCTTTTAGAAGAAGAAGGAGAACCAAATATACCATTACTCATTATACTATATTTTTGTATGTTGCCAATTGTATCAGATTGTACTTCCTTATAATAACCATATTTTTTTTCTGAAAAGTCAGGTCGATAATTAAATGATATATTTGGAGTAATTACATGTCTTAATGCAGCAATATTTGATTTTTTAAATTTAAACATTCCATATAATTTTGTATTTAAACTAGATGAAAAGTTATATTCGTGTGCTCTGGTAAACTTATAAACTGTATCAGTTTCTATGCTATTATTATTTGAGTTCCATTTTTTCTCAATTTGTGATGTATACCATCTTTCAGTTAAATTTATACTTGGTTTAAAACTAAAATATTTAAACAATTGAATTGATGTATTAATAGGTATTTTATGTTGCATTCCATTTCTAAATTCTTTTAAAGTACTTTTTTTAAACAATAATGAGTCTGGTGTTGAAACAGTATTTTTGGTTTGCATACTATATTTTATCATTATATTGTCGTACCATTTATTCTTATTTTGATTACCTATTTTTCTCAAAGGATATATCCTATTTGAATTCAATGAAATATCAGGAACTGTAAGGCTTATATTACGAGTTGAGGTATTTTGACTATGTCTAAGATTTAGATTAATGTTGTTAAAAAAGGAATGGTTTAATTTTTTTCTTAAGTTTATACTAGAAGACATTGTGTTTTTTAAGTAATCATCAGCATTAAAGGAGTTGTTTCTATGGTATGTACTACTTCCTAATTCTAGATTTGCTGAAAACTGTAATGATGGATTTGCTTTAGCATCTTGCTTATGTATCCATTTAAAATTAAAGTCTTTTTGCACACTATAATCAGGAAAGCCTTTTATGCTATTTACTATATTTCCATAATTTATGTTTATGTTACCATTATATTTATATCTATTATTATATCTAAATAATGACCTTATGTTCCAACTTCCTTTACTATATACATCACTCTTAATAGATAAATCGGTTTTCTCATTTAATCCAAAATAATAACCGCCATTTTGAAGGAAAAAACCAAGATTTGCTGACTCTCCGTAAGATGGTATTTGTATTCCAGAGCTTTTATCTTCGTTGTTAGGAAAAAAGCCAAATGGAATGAAAATAGGAGTTGGAACATTAAAAAATGATAAGTAAGCTGGTCCAGTAATTATTTTTTTTCCTGGAATTACTTTGATTTTATTAGATTTAATTGAAAAATGTGGTTTTTCTGCGTCACAAGTAGTATAATCACCTTTATTTATATAAAAAATATCGTCATTCATTTTTTTCACAATTTTTCCATGAATATATCCTTCCCCCTCTTTAGTAATTATGTTTTTTACCTTACATTTTTTACTTTTAAAATTATAAGTAATTTCTTCAGCTTTAAAACTATCACTGCCTTCACTAAAAACAGGTTTACCAGTATGTAATCCATTGCTATCAATACTTGATTTTGCAAAAATTTCGTTCGAATTCCAGTCTATTTCAATAAAATTAGCAGTGATTTTAGTTTTTTGATATTTTATTTGAGCATTACCATATAAAAATGCTTTTCTATTAATCACATCTAATCTTATTGAATCGTCTGCATATTTTTCAATTTCTGATTCAAAAATGGGCTGGTTAGTTGTAGTATCTTGTTTTATGAATATTGTATCGTTCTTCTGATTAGAATGGCTAAAAATTTCATGATTATTTCCAACAGAATTATTAAAGTAAGCTGTTGAAAAGAATAATAATACAAGTAATTTATGCTTTATTGATTTCAATCTTAGTGTTATCTTTGTATGGCTAACATCAAGCAAATATGTTTTCAAAAATAACTAAATTATATCATATATTTTTTAGAAACGTATTAACCTTATTTTTATTTGGTTTTTTCTTCATAAATTCTTCATTTTTAAAAATTGATAATAGTACTGACAATAGTATTAGAACTATAGTTATTGATCCCGGCCATGGGGGAAAGGATTCTGGTACCATGGGTACAAAGCGCTTTAATATTTATGAAAAACATGTTGCTTTAGATGTTTCTATCAAATTAGGTGAATATATTAAGTCTGAGTTTCCAGAAATAAATGTTATTTACACTAGAAAAAATGATGTGTTTCTTAAATTAAATGAAAGAACAGAAATTGCTAATAGTTCAAATGCAGATTTGTTTATTTCTATTCATTGTGATGGTTTTACAAATCCCAATCCTTCTGGGGCAAGTGTATTTGTTATGGGAATGAGTAAACTTAAAGAAAATATGGATGTTGCAATGAGGGAAAATGCTGCAATTTATTTAGAAGATAATTATAAGAAAACTTACGATGGTTTTGATCCTAAATCACCTGAAAGTTATATAGTTTTTAGTCTAATGCAAAATACATATCTAAATCAAAGTCTAATGTTTGCTGAAGAAGTTGAAAAAGAATTTTCAACAAGAGCAAAAAGAAAAAGTAGGGGTGTTAAACAAGCACCCTTCTATGTTATCAGTAGAACCAATATGCCTAGTGTTCTAATTGAATGTGGTTTTCTCACTAATCCTAAAGAAGAGGAATACTTACATTCAAAATCTGGACAAGAATACATTGCATCGGCTATTTTTAGAGCATTTAAAAAGTACAAATTAAGTTTTGAAGAAAATAATGACACAAGTAAATCAATTACAAAAATTAAAAAAAATGATCATGTAGAATTATTTAATGATAAAAGTCAAAATAAGATTTTGTATAAAGTTCAAATAGGAACATATCTAAAATCAATGCTTAATGATGTTTCTTTTAAGAAAATTAAATGTGAAGAAACTTTTTCTAATGGTACATTTAAGTATTATGTTGGTAGTTTTATTGATAAAGCACAAGCAGATATTTTGAAAAATGATATGAGAAAAACTGGATTTCAAGGTGCTTTTGTAGTAGCTTTTCATAAAGATAAACGAATATCTATCAAAGAAGCGTTAGATTTGCAAATGAAAATTAATAATCATGAATAAAGAAATTAAAATAGGTTTTATAGCTATTTCTACAGTCTTTGTACTATTTGTTGGTATAAATTACTTGAAAGGATTAAATGTATTAAATAGTCAAAGAGTTTATTATGCTCAATATAATGATATAGGTGGATTACAAATTGGAAGCCCTGTGATGGTAAATGGATATCAAGTTGGAATGGTTTCTGATATTAAGTTGTTAATGAATGATAACAAGGATTTACTTGTTGAAATTAGTTTAGATCACGAATTTGATATGGCTGACAATACAGTATGTAAGATTGTAAATAAAGATCTTATGGGAACCAAGGGAGTTGACCTAGTATTAGGTAATTCGCTAAATTATCTCTCAATTGGGGATACTTTGATTAGTGGCATTGAAGGTTCATTGCAAGAAGAGGTAAATGCTCAAATATTACCATTGAAAAATAAAGCAGAAGAGTTAATTGGTTCCGTCGATTCAGTTATGACAATTGTTACAGCAGTTTTAAATAAAAATACTAGAGAAAATTTGAAGAATAGTTTAAGAAGTTTAGATAGAACATTTTTATTAATGTCTAAGACAATGGTAAAGGTTGACAATATGGTAGATTTAAATGATGATCGTATTTCTTCAATAATTAAAAATTTAGAATCTATTTCTAATCACCTTGAAGGTAGTAATAGCGAAATAGAAACAATTCTAAGAAACTTTGCATCAATTTCAGATTCACTTGCAGATGCTGATATAGCTGTTACTATTAAAAATATAGGTGATCTTTCAACTCGAATTAATAATGGTGAAGGAAGTTTAGGATTATTTATGCAAGATGATAAAATATATAAAAACCTTGAAAAATCTACACGAGAACTTGCTGACTTATTACAAGATATTAAAATAAATCCAAGTAGGTATGTTAATTTTTCTATAATCGGTGGAAGTTCTAGATATGTTCAGCCAGAAAAAGATAATTAAATGGAGTTAAGTAATTATATTTTTTTATTTGTTTTTTTATTTTCGATACTATTTTTTATAAGAAATCTGAGACGGATTATATCAAATATTAATCTAGGAAGAAATATTAACAGACATGATAGACCTATTGATAGATGGAAAAATATGTTAAGAGTAGCATTAGGTCAATCAAAGATGATTAGAAGGCCTATTGCTGGATTTTTACATATAATAATATATATAGGTTTTGTAATAATAAATATTGAAATGATTGAGATTATAATTGATGGTTTGACAGGATCTCATAGGGCTTTGTCATATATAATTCCATTAAATCTTTATAATTTTTTAATTGCGTCATTTGAAATACTTGCCTTTTTAGTACTTTTTGCTTGTATAATATTTTTAACAAGAAGAAATGTTGTAAAACTAAAACGTTTTTGGTCAAAAGAAATGACTGCTTGGCCCAAAACAGATGCTAATCTGATTTTAATTTTTGAGATACTTTTAATGTTGGCATTTTTATTTATGGATGCGTCAGACATGATGATTCAAATAAATGATAATAAAAAAATTGTTGGTTCGTTTCCAGTATCACAATTTTTGACACCTTTATTATCTAATTTAGACATATCTCAATTACATTTTTTAGAGCGCTTTTGTTGGTGGTTTCACATATTAGGAGTTTTAGCATTTATGAATTATGTTTTAATTTCTAAACATTTACATATTTTCTTTGCATTTCCTAGTACATATTATGCAAATCTTAATCCTTTAGGTCAATTTTCAAATTTAGATTCAGTAACTAAAGAAGTGAAATTAATGATGGATCCTAATGCTGACCCTTATGCTGTTCCAACAAATAATACAGAAGTATCTCAGTCATTCGGGGCAAAAGATGCGGATGATTTAAACTGGGTACAATTGTTAAACGCTTATAGCTGTACTGAATGTGGTAGGTGTACTTCAAATTGTCCCGCTAATCAGACCGGAAAATTATTGTCTCCTAGAAAAATATTGATGGATACGAGAGCTAGAATTTCTGAAATTGGTAGTAATAAAAGGAAAGGAGTTGAGGATGACAAGTCATTACTTGGTGATTATATTACAAGCGAAGAGTTATGGGCATGCACATCTTGTAATGCTTGTACAGATTCTTGTCCTATAGAATTAGATCCTTTATCTATAATATTAGATATGAGAAGATATTTAGTTATGGAAAAATCTGCTGCACCAACAGAGTTGAATATGATGTTTACAAACGTTGAAAATAATGGAGCTCCGTGGCAATTTTCAGCAGCGGATAGATTAAATTGGAAAAATGAATAAATTATTAGAAAAAATAGTTGACGGAGAGTTGATATCTCCAGTATTGCCAGAAAACATTAAAAATTATTTAATTGATATTGATGGTACAATTTGTGATGATATACCAAATGAAGAGCCAGAAAGAATGGCTACTGCAAAGCTATATCCTGATGCTTTAGAAACATTAAATAATTGGTATAGTCAAGGTCATTATATCACATTTTTTACTTCTAGGCTAGAAGAACATAGAGAGGTTACTGAAAAATGGTTGAATGATAATGGGTTTAGATATCATCGTTTACTAATGGGTAAACCTAGAGGTGGTAATTATCACTGGGTAGATAATCATATTGTAAGAGCAACTAGGTTTGATGGTAAATTTACAGATTTGGTACATAAAGAAGTTTCTATACAGGTTTTTAAATCATAATTTCATGAGCGAGTTAAAAGTAAAGACAATGGCAGAATTTATGGCAGAAGGTAAGGAACCAGATATTCTTTTCTGGGTAGGTAGCGCAGGTAGTTTTGATGATAGAGCTAAGAAGATTACAAAGGCCTTTGTTAAAATTTTAAATCATGTTCGAGTTAATTTTGGAGTGTTAGGAACAGAAGAATCTTCTTCTGGAGATGCTGCTAAGCGTGCAGGAAATGAATTTCTTTTTCAAATGCAGGCTTTAATGAATATTGAAGTGATGAATGCTTATAATGTTAAGCAAATTGTCACAACATGTCCTCATTCATATAATACAATAAAGAATGAGTATAAAGGATTAGGTGGAGAATATCATGTTCAGCATCATACAGAGTTTATAGCTGGCTTGATAAATGATGGTAAATTAGTTTTAAAAACAGATTTAACAGGTGTGAAAATAACATATCATGATCCATGCTATTTAGGAAGAGCAAATGATATATATGACGAGCCAAGAGAGATTATTAAAAAATTAGGTGTAGAATTAGTTGAGATGAAAAGAAGCAGAAGAAAATCTTTTTGTTGTGGAGCTGGAGGTGCTCAGATGTTTAAGGAACCGGAAAATGGCACTCAGGATATAAATATTAATAGAACTGAGGAGGCGCTTTCTTTAAAGCCTGATATTATAGCTACAGGATGTCCTTTTTGTAATACAATGATGACTGATGGTGTAAAATCTATAAATGAGGGCGCTGCAGATGTTAAAGATATTGCCGAACTAATTGCTGAAAATATATAATGTTTATTGAGTTTGATAAAATACATGAGGGTTCTAGAATATGGATTTACCCTTCTAATATAAAACTATCTTCAGACCAACAAAAAAATATTATAAATGTTCTTAAAAATCATATTAACATATGGAAATCTCATCAAAATCAAGTAATGGCCTCTGTTGAAATTAAAGAAGGTTACTTTGTTATAGTTGCTGTTGATGAAACTAAATCAAAAATCAGTGGATGTTCTATAGATTCACTACAAAATGTAATACAATATATCGAAAAAGAAAATAATATTTTACTTTATAATCGTTTTAAAATATATATTAAATCGAACAATAAAATTAAATTATCTAATATTAGTGATCTTAATAAAAGTTTTAGCATAAACGATTATTTCTTTGATACATTATTAACAAAAAAAAGTGATTTAAAGTTTTTTTTGAAACCAATAAAAGACTCATGGTGTGCTAATTTCTTCTAATTTCCGCAAAGTTTTTTTATTAATTTTTTTATGTTTTTTTAATTTTAAAAAAAGTTATTGTCAATCTTATATACAAATGCTAGATTCCTATAAAGAATGGCACTTAACTGTCTGTAATAATGGTGGTTGTATTACTGATATTTATAATATAAATAATGATACTATATATAATAATATTTCTTATAAAGTTTTGGATGGATATCATTATATATCAGGTGGATTTTGGTTGAGAGAGGATGTTAATAATGAAAAAATATTTATGTCTTATGAATATAATAATCAAAGAAGAGAGTGTTTATTATATGATTTTTCATTAGAAGAAGGAGATACATTTGAAATCACAAATCCAATTGCACCATTTGCACTTTTCCCTGGAGATTTCGTAGTTGATTCTATTATAACTAAATTATTATTAGATGGTCAAAACTATAAGTTCTATTATTTATCTTCATTAAATTCATCAATTAATGAATTACCAGTGTGGATACAAGGAATAGGTTCTCTTAGTATGATTAATGCTCCTGGTGGTGGACCTAATATAAATACTTCCGGTCAATTAAGCTGTTTTTATTCAAATGGAAATTTAATATACTCTGGCTTAGATTCAATTTATAGTTGTTACACTAATAACTTGCTTGAAGATTTTGAAGAAAATGATAGAGAGCTTTATAAAGTTTATGATTTATTAGGAAGAACAACTAGATACAGAAAAAATAATTTACTCATATATATGTATAATGATGGGTTTATTGAAAAAAAAATAGTTTTCGAATAGCTTTAAATAATTGCCTTCTTTATTTTCACTAATTTTTTAATAAGATTTTCAAGATTATTTAAATCTAGCATATTAAAACCATCAGACTTTGAATTTTTTGGATTTGGATGAGTTTCAATAAATATACCATCAGCACCTACTGCAATCCCTGCTTTTGCAATTGTTTCAATCATTTCAGGGTTACCACCAGTGACTCCGCTATATTGATTTGGTTTTTGTAGTGAATGTGTAACATCTAAAATAACAGGAATCTGGAATTTTTGCATAATAGGTATAGCTCTAAAATCCACTATCATATCTTGATAACCATACATATTTCCTCTCTCAGTAACCATTATATTTCTATTACTACTTTCTTTTATTTTATTTATTGCAAATTCAATACTTTCTGCAGAAAGAAATTGACCTTTTTTAATGTTTACATATTTTCCTGTTTTTGCAGCAGCTAAAAGCAGATCAGTTTGTCTGCATAAAAATGCGGGTATTTGTAGAATATCTACATATTTGGCAGCTAGTTCAGCATCATTAGTTGAATGTATGTCAGTAATAGTAGGTATATTTAACTCTTTACCAACTGATTTTAGTATTTCTAAGGCCTTTACATCTCCTATACCAGTAAAAGAGTCTATACGGCTTCTATTTGCTTTTTTGAAGCTTGCTTTAAACACAAATGGAATATGGTATTTATTTGTAATTTTAAGAATTCTTTCAGCAATATCAAATGTTTGTTTTTCTTCTTCAATAACACATGGGCCTGCTATTAATAAAAAATTAGCTTTTTCTGTATTTCTAATATTATTTATTCTTTCAATCATTTTCTAAACAATGCTTTTTATTAGTCTTAGTTTATGAGTATGATGACCTTTTTCTTGATTAAATATACCCTGTTGGTCAATCCTATCAATTCTCACTTTTCCAGAACTGTGTATGATATGGTTATTTTCTAAAATAATACCAACATGTATAATTTTTCCTTCTTTATCATCAAAAAAGGCTAAGTCACCTGATTCACTTTCTTCAATAAAGCTTAAGGTTGTCCCAACTTCTGCTTGTTGATGTGCATCTCTTGGTAATTTTGTGCCTTGTAATCTGTAAACCATTTGTGTTAGTCCAGAACAATCTATTCCTAATGGTGATCTACCTCCCCATAGATATGGAGCATTAAGATAGAGCAAAGCATTTTCTGAAATTTTTTCTTTGTTAATAAATCCAGTTGTTGTTAATCCATCAAATTTGTACATTTCATTATTAATAATTGCATGTCCACTTTTATATTTTGGAAGAATACTACCAATTACAATAGGCTGATGTTCTGTCTTAGTTACTATATCTAAAATATCTGTTGTAATTGTTGGAGTATCTTTATTAAGTTGAAAATAGTCTTCTTCTGGTATGTTAACAAATTGCTTGTTGCATATCCACCCTTCATAGTTGTCATGTGATAGACGTATTTTACTCCATTTTTTACGGGTTTCTAGTATTTTAAAGTGTTCACCAAAAAGAATTTGATTTATCATTTCAGCCTTATCGCTTGGATCAAATCTAATAGGTATGATTGAGATATTAGAAATACCAAATTTCATACTAAATTGATTCAATTACTATTGCAGATGCACCACCGCCACCATTACAAATTCCAGCAACACCTATTTTACCATTATTTTGTTTTAATACATTTATTAATGTTACTACAATTCTGGATCCAGAACTTCCTAAAGGATGTCCTAAAGACACTGCACCTCCGTTTACATTAACTTTTTTTGAATCTAATTCTAAAATTTTAGTGTTAGCAAGTCCTACTACCGAAAAAGCCTCGTTTAGTTCATAATAATCAACATCGCTTTTTGTTATACCAGCTTTACTTAAAGCAATTGGTACAGCTTTTGCGGGAGCAGTAGTAAACCATTCAGGATCTTGAGCTGCGTCAGCATAACTTTTGATTTTAGCTATTGGCATAATATTTAATTCTTCTGCTTTATCAGCACTCATTAACAATAATGCTGAGGCACCGTCATTTAAAGTTGATGCATTAGCTGCAGTTATTGTTCCTTCTTTATTAAAAACAGGTCTCAATGTAGGAATTTTTTCCATTTTCACATTTTTATATTCCTCATCTTCAGTAACCATTACAATATCTCCTCTTCTTTGAGGTACTTCCACAGGAACAATTTCATCAATAAATTTTCCTTCAGACCATGCGTTAGAACTTCTTTTATATGATTCTATAGCGAAATTATCTTGTTCTTCTCTTGTTAATTTCATTTCTGAAGCACATTTCTCTGCACAAACACCCATATGTATTTTATTATAAACATCTGTTAAGCCATCTTTAACAAGCCCATCAATAAGCTTCATGTCTCCTAATTTTTGTCCCGATCTGCCTTTGGAAAAGTAATGTGGAACGCTTGACATATTTTCCATTCCTCCTGCAATTACAATTTCATTTTGACCGCATTGAATAGATTGTGCTGCAATCATAATAGATTTCATTCCAGATGAACATACCTTATTTATTGTTGTACAAGGTATATCTTTTGAAAGTCCAGCAAAAATTGCTGCTTGTTTTGCCGGAGCTTGACCTAAATTAGCCTGTAATACATTACCCATATATACTTCATCAATAATATCTTTATTAATACCTGCTTTTTCAATAGATCCCTTTATTGCAGTAGCACCAAGCATAGTCGCCGATATTGATGATAATGTTCCAGCAAAACTACCCATAGGTGTACGAACTGCTGATACAATTACTACTTCTTTCATTATTTCTTATTTTATGATTTAATTATTTGGTGCGAATTTATGTAAATTATACTTATTTTCGCTATTGATATCAAAACAACTATGAAAAAAATATTTGATAAAATTAGAGATAATCATGAGAAGTTATTTAGATTGTTTTTGTTTTTCATATCTGTTGTTATAATTGTCTATGTATTTCCAAGACAGGCAAAATTTAAATATGAGTTTACTAAGGGTAAACCTTGGATGCATGAAACAATCATTGCTCCATTTGATTTTTCAATATTGAAATCAGATAGCCAGATTGAAAAG
>Ga0160423_10000006_pt1 | contig 169890 bp, 163 predicted proteins | sample CRUFie14St8metaG_FD_108191 | JGI IMG/M metagenome (GOLD analysis project Ga0160423, IMG submission 108191) | Marine microbial communities from the Costa Rica Dome - CRUD Field 142mm St8 metaG | ecosystem: Environmental > Aquatic > Marine > Oceanic > Photic zone | place: Costa Rica: the...
ATAGAAGAAAAAATATATTTTGACATTATCCGAAAAAAAACTGCGGTGTTAATTTCGAGCTGTTGTTCTTGTGGGGCTAGCTCTATGAACCAAAACGATGATATAATTCAAAAAATGAAAGTCTTTGGTGAAAAAGTAGGAATTGCTTTTCAAATAAAAGACGATTTATTTGACTATACTCAAAGCACATTGATAGGAAAGCCGACTGGGATAGATATCAGAGAACAAAAAATGACGCTCCCACTAATTTTTACTCTGAATGTTGTAACACCTAAAATCAAAAATAAAATTATTAATGTCATAAAAAATCACAATAAGAATCCTAAAAAAGTGGAGGAAATTATTGATTTAGTAATTAAAAGTGGTGGGGTAGATTATGCAAAAAAATCAATGATGATGTATCAAAAACAAGCTTTAGAGATATTATTAGGTTTTCCAAAAAACGAGTGTCGAGATTCCTTAGAAAAATTAGTGAATTATGTAATTGAGAGAAAAAAATGATTCCGAAAGAAACAGTTGATAAAATATTTGAAAGTATTAAAATTGAAGAGGTAATAGCAGATTACCTGCCTGATTTAAAAAAAAGAGGAACAAATTACTGGGCGTGCTGTCCATTTCATAATGAAAAAACTCCTTCTTTTTCAGTTTCTCCAACTAAAGGTATTTACAAGTGTTTTGGGTGTGGTGTGGGAGGCAATGCGGTTAACTTTGTCATGGAGATTGGTGGGCTTTCTTATCCAGAAGCGCTAAAAGAACTTGGGTCAAAATATAATATTGAGATCAAAGAAAAACAATTAACACCAGAACAAATAGTTAAAGAAAATCTAAGAGACGGTGTATATTTAATAAGTGCATATGCTAATAAATTTTTTCAAAAGCAACTATGGGAGTCTGAGGAAGGAAAAGTTATCGCTTTAAATTATTTTAATCAAAGAGGATATACTGAAGAAATTATAAAAAAGTTTCAATTGGGATATAGTCCGAAACAAAAAAATGCTTTTAGTAACCAAGCTATTAAAAATTTATATCAAAAAGAGTTTTTAGAGGAGTCTGGTCTAACTTTATTTAATGAACACGGAGCTTTAGATAGGTTTAGAGAAAGAGTTATTTTTCCAATTCACAATTACTCTGGGAAGGTCTTGGGCTTTGGAGGTCGTACGCTAAACTCAAAAAACAAAGCTAAATATTTAAACTCCCCTGAAAACCCAATTTATCATAAAAGTAAAGTATTATATGGTTTATATTTTTCTAAATCAGAAATTGGGAAAAAAAATAATTGTTATATAGTCGAAGGATATACCGATGTAATATCTATGCATCTAGCTGGAGTAAAAAATGTTGTCTCTGCCTCTGGAACAGCCTTAAGTGTTGAACAAATAAATTTAATAGGAAGATTAACAAAAAATATTACATTATTATTTGACGGAGACCAAGCAGGAATACGAGCTTCTTTCAAAAGTATCGATCTGATTTTAAGAGAAGGTATGAATGTGAAAATCATAATGTTTCCTGATAAAGAAGATCCTGACTCATACTCAAAAAAACTATCTCATGAAGACTTCTCTAAGTTTTTATCAAACAACACCAAAGACTTTATCCAGTATAAATCTGAATTATTAATTAAAAACAGTAAGAACGACCCTACTAAAAGAGTAGAGTCTATTAAAGATATTGCTCATTCGATTTCTGTAATACCTGACAGATTATTAAGATCTGAGTATTGTAAAGTTAGTAGTTCATTATTAAATGTGTCTGAACAAGATTTATTACTGGAGGTTTCTAAACATATAAATACGAATAAATCAATAATTCGTAATAAACCTACTATATTAGAAACAAACATTAACTCAAAATCAGAAAAAAATAATCAAATGAAAATCAGTCTTATAGAAGAATGCGAAAGAGAAATCTTAAGATTGATTTTTAATTATGGTAACAAAATATTGGATTTTGAAAACGAAAAAATTGAAGTTAGTAAGTATATTTTCGAAGAATTAACAAATGATAATATTTCTTTTAGTAATCAATTTTACAATCAGGTCTTTGAAGAATATTTTCAAAACATTTTGAATGAAAAAAAATTAAATATAAATCATTTTTTACATCACTCAAACTCAAAAATTCAACAGTTATGTATTTCATTTGTTAGTAAAAAACATGAAATCAGCAAAAAATGGGAGGATATTCATCAGATATTTACTAGAGACGAAACAAAAAACCTTGAGGACACTATTGAAAAATCTGTCTTGAGCCTAAAGCAAGCTTTCATAAAAAATGAAATTAAAAAAATTAATGAACTTATCAGTAACGAAGGGGATCCTCAAATTAAAATCATGAAAAAACTAGCAAAGCTCAATAAAGCTTTGGTTTTAATTAACAAATTATTAGGAAGAAATTTTAATTGAGGATTTTATGCCTTTTAATCTAAGCTGTAAAGAAGCCCTCCCGTTCCAATAGTTTTCATCAATTGAATAACAAATGTCAAACTCTTGACCGTTCTCTATTTTTATTAATTCTTCAGCCATTCTAAAACCAATTGAAGTTATTGGTTCATTTGAGGTGTTTAGTTCTAATCTGAGGTGAGTTTTGTCTTCTCCAACTAACCTTCCTCTGCCTGAGTCTGTTACATTTCTAGTCACAAAATTTGGAGTTCTATTTTTTGGTCCAAATGGAGAAAACTGTTTTATAATCCTATATAGTTTAGGGTTAATATCATCAATGTCTACTTCTAAATCTACTTCAATTTCTGAAATTTGTTGTTCTTTTGTAATAGATGACGAAACAACTTTTTCAAACTCAAAAATAAATGCTTCTAAATTTTTCTTTTTAATTGTTAATCCGGCCGCGTATTTATGACCTCCAAATTTTTCTAATAAGTGTTCGCATTTTAATAATGCATCATACAAATCAAACCCTTTTACAGACCTGGCAGAACCTGTTAACTCATCATCCTTCTCAGAAAGCACAATTGTTGGTTTGTAATGTTTCTCAATTAGCCTAGAAGCTACTATCCCAACAACTCCTTTATGCCAATCAGGACTATATACAACGGTTGATTTTTTATTCTCACTAACCATCAATAAGGCTTCCTTAGTAATATTCTGGTCTAATTCTTTCCTTTCTGTATTATGTGCTTCAATAACTTCTGCTAATATTTTTGCTTTTTCAAAATCTTGTTCGATTAAAATCTCTACAGCTATCTTACCATGTTCAATTCTTCCAGCGGCATTTATTCTTGGAGCAATTCCAAATACTACGTCAGAAATTGACAACTCTCCAGTTTTTCTGCTTCTTTCAATCAACGCTCTTAAACCAGCCCTAGGAGACTGATTTATAACTCTCATTCCATAAAAAGCCAAAACTCTATTTTCACCAGTAACTTCTACAATATCTGCTCCAATACTTACCGCCAACAAATCTAAATATTCTCCTATTTCACTAAAGTCTATATTTTTTGTTTTACATATAGCTTGTATCAATTTGAACCCAACTCCACATCCTGAAAGTTCTTTATATGGGTATTTACAGTCAGTTTGCTTCGGGTTTAAAACCGAAATCGCTCTAGGAACATTTACCCCAGGCTTATGATGATCACATATAATAAAATCAATATCTTTATTTGAAGCATACTCGACTTGTTTTACAGCTCTAATTCCACAGTCTAGTGCAATAATTAAAGAAAACTCTTCTAATTGAGCATAGTCTATCCCCTTAAATGATATGCCATAACCCTCCTTATACCTGTCAGGTATATAATACCCTATATTTTTGGTAAATCTATTTAGAAAATTATACATCATTGCTACAGAGGTGGTTCCGTCAACATCATAATCTCCATATATCAATATTTTTTCTCCCTTTTTAAGTGCAAGTTCTATCCTTTCAACTGCCTCATGCATGTCTTTTAATAAAAAAGGGTCGTGTAAGTCTGAAATTTGAGGACGGAAAAATTTCTTTGCCTTATCGTATGTGGTAATTCCTCTAAGCACTAACAGTCGCGCTATAATTTCATTTACCCCAAGTTCTTTAGAAAGCTTCTTAACTAAAATAGAATCTGATTTTTGTATATTCCATCTCACATCCATATTATTTCTTCATTATTTGAGTTTGTGTAATAATTGAATATTTATGAATTACCTCAAATATATCGGTAACCATTTTATCATCTATTTCCAATTCGTTAGCTTGTTGTTTTCTTAATTTTAATATCTCATACCATCTTTCTAATTGAAAAATCGTTATACTATTCTTCAATTTGAAGTCTGCTATCTTCTTTACTAAATTCGTTCTAGAATGTAATAACTCGACCATTTGCTTGTCTAGGTTATCTATCAACTTCCTCATCTTGAATAGCTCTTGATTTAGATTGTCATCCTCAAATTTTATTTTTCTTAGTATTAAATTGTTTAAGACTTTCTTTAGCTCGTTTGGTGTTATTTGTTGACGAGAATCACTAAGAGCTTCTTTTGGAGACTGATGAGTCTCAATCATTAAGCCGTTCATATCTAAGTCCATTGCGATTTGAGATAACTCAAATATCAAGGAAGCCTCACCTGATAAGTGACTTGGATCACATATAATTGGCATCTTGGGAAAATTTCTTTTTAATTCAATAGGAACCTCCCACTTTGGCTCATTTCGAAAGATAGATGATCCATAGTTAAAGAAACCTCTGTGAATAGCAGCCAACTTTGTGATTCCTTTGTTTAACAATCTTTCTATAGCTCCAGCCCACAATGATAGCTCAGGATGAATGGGGTTTTTTACAAATACAGGAATATCTGTACCTTCTAATGCTTCAGCAATTTCTTGCACATAAAAGGGGTTAACAGTTGTTCTAGCGCCAATCCATATCATGTCTACTCCAAATTGTAAACAAAGCTCAACATGAGCAGGAGTAGCTACTTCTGTGATAGTTTTTAAACCAGTTAACTCCTTTGCATTTTTAAGCCATTCCAATCCTTTTTTTCCTACTCCTTCGAAAGATTTTGGACTTGTTCTTGGCTTCCATACACCAGCTCTAAATACATCTACTTTCTCTCTGATTTCTTTAGCTATTTCTAACAATTGATTTTCCGATTCTGCGCTACAGGGGCCAGCAATTATAAATGGTTTCTTATGTATAAACTTTTCTATATTCATCTTTTTCCCTCAACAATAATTACAATTTCACCTTTTGGTTTTTTATTTTCAAAATACGTTAACAACTCTTTAGCTGTGCCTCTGATATTTTCTTCATATATTTTTGAAATTTCTCTTGAAATAGATAGTTTTCTACATTCTCCAAAATTTTGACAAATTTGAGAAAGTGTTTTTACAATCCTGTGAGGAGATTCATAAAAAATTATTGTTCTTTTTTCATTGGATAAAAATTCTAATCTAGATTTTCTTCCTTTCTTTAACGGTAAAAATCCTTCAAAAACAAATTTATCTGAGGGAATTCCTGAATTAATTAATGCTGGAACAAATGCTGTTGGCCCGGGCAAGCATTCTACATCAATTTCTTTATCTATACATTTTCTTACTAATAAAAATCCAGGGTCTGATATTCCAGGTGTTCCCGCGTCTGAGATTAAAGCTATCTTCTGTCCAGATTTAATAATGTTAATAAATTTATTCAGTACCCTGTGTTCATTGTGCATATGAAATGAAGTTATTGGAGTTTCAATATCAAAATGAGAAAACAACCTTTTAGATGTCCTTGTGTCTTCTGCTAATACTAAACTAACTTCTTTCAAATAACGAATTGCCCTTAGAGTAATATCATCTAAATTTCCAATAGGAGTTGGTATAACATATAATTTTGACACATTACAAAACTACATGAAATTTGAAAAATTAAGAAATAAAAATTTTATATTTTTGTGATAATAACTTCTTAACAAAATGTTTTTAGAATCAGACTTAAGTCACCCCAAAAAAGGAGGGAGTATTGAGGTAATTTGCGGATCAATGTTTTCTGGTAAAACAGAAGAATTGTTAAGACGATTGAAAAGGTCAAATTTCGCAAAACTTAAAATTGAAACTTTTAAGCCTGCAATAGACACTAGATACGATAATATAAATGTAGTTTCTCATGATGAAAATTTTATTAAATCTACTATTGTCAAAAATTCATATGAAATTCTTGAATTAATAAAAAATCCCGATATTGTAGCGATTGATGAAGCCCAATTTTTTACTGATGATTTGAGTATTACGTGTAATAATTTAGCTAACTTAGGAGTTAGGGTAATTGTAGCTGGTTTGGATATGGATTTTAAAGGCAACCCTTTTGGTTATATGCCTAAATTACTTTCAATATCAGACCACATTACAAAAGTCCATGCAATTTGCGTGGACTGTGGTAATATTGCAAATTATTCATTTAGAACGTCAAACAATTCAGAATTAGTATCATTAGGAGAAAAAAATAACTATAAAGCTTTGTGCAGAAGGTGTTTTAATAAACATTTACAAAATGTATAATTCTTACGAAACAATATTAGAGATAGATTTAAACAAATTAGAAAGTAACTTTAACTTTTTATTATCAAAAGCTAATAATCAATGTAAAATAATTGCTGTAGTAAAAGCCTTTGGTTACGGGCATGGTGATGTAGAAATTTCAAAAAAATTAGAAAAGTTGGGAGTCTATGCGTTTTGGGTAGCTGATTTTGAGGAGGGTGTAAGACTCAGAGAATCGGGGATTAACTCGAGAATAATTGTCGCAAATCCTGGAATGAAAAGTTTCAATGAAATTATAAAACACAAACTTGAAGTTGTAATTCATAATTGTAGACTATTAGATTTTTATATTTCAAAAAATAAAAATATAAATTTTCATTTAAAAATTAATACCGGAATGAATCGTTATGGTTTTGATAAAGAAGATATAAACTATGTTATTGAAAAATTAAAAACTAGCTCAAAAATGATTTTGAAATCTATATGCTCACATCTCTCGTCTGCTGATGATTTACAAAACAAAAATATTAGCAATAAACAAATTAATCTATTTAATACAATCACAAATACTATCGAAGGAAACCTTAAAATTAAAGTAAAAAAACACATACTGAACTCAAGTGGGTTTATGAAGTTTCCAAATAGCCAGATGGATATGGTCAGATTAGGGATATCTTTATACGGCGGCTATAACGATACAAACCTTTTACAAATTAGTAGATTAAAGTCTGTAGTGAGTCAAAATAGAAATATAAATCCAGGAGAAAGAGTTGGGTATTCTTCAAGTTTTATTTCTGATAAAAAAATGAATATCTCCGTAGTACCTGTGGGTTATGCCGATGGACTTAATAGAAAATTGGGATGTGGGGTTGGAGAAGTAATAATTAATGGAATTAAATGTCCAATAATTGGGAATATTTGTATGGATAGTTTTATGGTAGATACTTCAGGTGTAATTAATTGTCAAGAAGGATGCGAAGTAGAAATTTTTGGTCCAGAGAATACAATACTTGAAATTTCTAAAAAAATCGGATTAATTCCATATGAAATATATTCAAACCTCAATAGAAGAATCAAGAGGATCTATATTGATAATTAACTATAATTACGGAGAGATAAATGTATAATACTAATGTATTAAATGATAAAAAGTAACTGTCTGTAAACATTATTAATAAATACATTATTGGCAGTAAAACCATAATTGATCCCCCCTTTAAAGTTTTTAATTCTTTTATCTGAAAATAAAAAATTGAAACGAGTACTACCAAGCCAAGTATACCAAGTTCCATCCATATATATAGATAATTATTGTGGGGAGTTTTATGATTGTATCTAACTATTTTATTTGTCTCCTCATTAATCTCTCCAAATTTGTCTGAAAAACTACCTGCTCCATATCCAAAAAAAGGTTTTTGTTTGATGATTTCTACAGTGTGTTGCAACAAAAGTAATCTGTTGCTAGACTCTTTATTTAAAACCATATTTATCTCTTTTTCAAATCTTTTTTGTAAGTTTTCTGAGGAATTATAGATTACATATACACTCATAAATAGTAAAACTAATGACAATAGTAATTTTTTTGTGTTTTTTCTTAACTCTTGAAAAATATAAACAACAATTAATAACACTAGTGCTATCTGCCCTGTTTTTCCCGCTTCAGAGAAAATTGAAAATAAATAAGCCAAAAGAAAAAAAATAAATATATTTTTAATCAATGAACTTAAGGCAATGTTAAAGTAAGCATAAATTAGTATCAGTATTGACAAAGCTAAAAAAACATTATGATCTGTATATTTTAAAAACGCAGACCAAGTCCAATTATCTCCATTTAAATTTACAAAACCGCAATTTTCTGAAATAGCAATAACTGAGGAAATAAACATTGAAATCAAAAATACAAACACGGCTTTTTGAGTTATTTTATATGAGAATTTAGTACTGTAAAATACAGGCAAAAACCACAGTATTGATACTCTTTTTAAGATCCATAGAGTGTCTGAATAAGTTCCAAAGACATACCAGTAAAAATAATAGAGTAGAATCAAAATAACAATTGAAACCATCCATTTACTAGAGCAAATTTTTCTTATTTTATTTTTTAAATCACCCTCAAATACAACAGTAATCATTAATAGTATTAGTGTGATATTTGAAACCGCAATAGATAAAGGAATACTTAAAGAAAGAATTACTAAAAGTATGTGTTTGAAATTCACTAAAAGTGACCTACTCTTCAAGTCGCAAGATATTTTTATATTCTTCTATATTTTGAAATAATTTCAACGCCTCCATAATGTCAACATCATACTTTAGCCTCTCTTTTATCCTGCCCTCTTGATAATAATACCTGCTTACAATCTCAGATGCTAAAAGTTTTTTTATTTCTGATTTATTATTAATTAAATCATTGTTCTTATTGTTGGTAATAACATCATGAATAGCTGTAATGTGCTTTGACAATAACTCAGAAGTCTCTTCCTCAACAGTAATTTCTTTAAATATTTCCAACGCTTCTTCTGTTGTTGTCGTATACTCGTAATCTTTATCTTGTAAAAAAGAGACAAAGTTTAAGAAAAGATCATCTGTAATTGTAAAATCTTCTATGTCTGAAATTCTCTCGTTTTTATATCTAAAATCAGTAGCAAAATCAAAAATTAAATTTTTACTCATTAACGAAATTGAAATATCTGATATATCATCTTGTTTAATAATTACATCTGGGTTTATACCTCCTCCATCCTTGACAACCCTACCATTTCTTGTATTAAAAGTAGAGACTAAAGAGTCTGCAACCTTCCCCGCGCTGCCATCTTCATTTCTATTGGAATAATCTAAAGACTGAATACATCTCCCACTCGGAATATAGTATTTTGCAACTGTAACTTTTAATTGAGAATTATAAGGCAACTTTCTAGTCTGTTGTACCAAACCTTTTCCAAAAGATTTTCTGCCAATAATAACTCCTCTATCTAAATCCTGAATAGAACCAGAAACAATTTCAGAGGCTGAAGCAGATCCTGAATTTATTAAGATAACCAAAGGAGTATTCATGTCTAGTGGATTGTTTTTAGATAAATATGTTTTCTCCCAAGCTTTCGTCTTTCCTTTGGTGGTTACAATCTCTTCTCCTTTAGCAACAAATAAATTTACAATATCAATTGATTCATTTAAGAGTCCCCCTGGATTAGACCTTAAATCTAAGATAATTCCGTTTAAGGGTTGTTGTGATTTAAGGTCGGCTAAGGCGCTTTTAACTTCGTTCGCACAATTTTGAGTAAATGATCTTAATTTTATATAACCAACTCCATTTTCTAAAAATCCATAATAAGGAATACTCTTGACTGTAATCCTCTCTCTCTTAAATCTTTTTGTCAATCGCTCTCCATTTCTTTCAATTAAAATAGATACCTCCGTATTCGGTTGTCCCTTTAGAATTGAACTAACCTCCTCAGTGTTTTTTCCTTCAGCAGATACTCCATTTATTGCTATCAGTTTGTCTCCAGCCATCAAACCTGCTTTTTGTGCTGGAAAACCTTCATAAGGTTCGCTTATATATACAAAGTTCTTTCTTCTTGTAATCATCGCACCTATACCTCCGTATTGACCTGTGGTCATAAAGCGATAATCCTCAATATCTGTTTCTGGAATATACGTAGTATATGGGTCGAGCGACATCAACATTTCATCTATTGCTGTTTTCATTAAATCTCCAGAGTTAATATCATCTACATAATAAAAATCTAACTCCTTATATAGGTCTGTAAATATTTCTAAATTTTTTGAAACTTCAAAATAACTGTCTGTTTGAGATTTTAGTTGGTTAGAAAATAGCGCTATTACAAATATTATTACTAATTTTTTACTGAAATTATATGTGTTTTTTTTCATCATTACTTTTTATGGTACTAAATCTTCACCCTCTCCTCCCCAAGGATGACATTTAAAAATTCTTTTTATTGTTAAGACCGCACCTTTTATTGGTCCATGCTTAGTTATAGCCATCTTTCCATACTCAGAACAGGTTGGATTATATCTACATGTTGGGAGAAAGAAGGGAGATATAATTTTTTGATAAACAGAAATAATAGTAATCAATATTAAAGAAAACGTTTTTTTCATAATTTATCATTTAAACGACGTAAAATTACTTTTATTTTTTTTTCTATCACATTAAATTTAGGGATTTCTGAAGATAAATATATTAATCCCAAGTGTAATTCATTTTTATTTCCAATTAAGTTTTTATTTAACCTGAAAGACTCTCTTATTAATCTTTTCAACTTATTCCTTTCTACAGCTTTTGGAATAGTTTTTTTTGGCACTGAAATCAATAATTTTAAAGACTTTGGCTTAGATAATTTTTGCGTCCAAAAAACCTTTATTTTATTATGTATGAAAAATTGATTTTCTTCAAATAACTTTTGAATGTCTAACTTAGAACAAAGTCTTTCTTTTTTTGAAAGTTTATACATTTATTAAAAAAGTAGATACTAAAAAAACTGACACTATTATTTCTTAGAACGCTTTCTTTTATTTGCTTTTGTAATATAATCGTCTAGTGCCATAGACATTGATGGGAACTTTTTGTTAGGTACCTCAACATCCAATATTAAGCCATTGTTTTTAACTGCTTTAATAGTAGTAGAACCGAAAGCTGCTATTCTAGTATCTTTCTGTACAAAGTCAGGAAAATTTTCATATAGTGAAGTAATACCCGTTGGGGAGAAAAAAACCAAAACATCATATTTAACATCTGACAAATCAGACAAATCATCAGCTACAACTTTATACATTACAGCCTTTGTATAGTCTAAACCACTCTCCTCCATTGTTTTATTTGATTGACTCTTCAGAAGATCTGAGCAAGGTAAAAGAAATTTGCTTTCTTTATGTTTATTCATAAAAGGCAGTAAGCTCGCAAAAGTTCTCTCACCAGTGAACACTTTTCTTTTCCTATAAACAATAAAATTTTGAAGATAATGTGCTATTGCTTCAGAAACACAAAAATATTTTGTGTGTTCTGGGATTCTCAATCTCAACTTTTCCATCATTCCAAAGTAGTGATCCATTGAATTTTTTGAAGTAAAAATGACGGCATCATGATTTAACAAGGAAATTCTTTGTTCTCTAAATTCAATTGTTGATAGTTCATCGACCCTAACAAACGATCTGTAGTGAAGTTTTAATTTGTGCTTTTCAGCTAAAGAATGATATGGAGTTTTGTTCTCTGGTTCTGGTTGTGAAATTAAAATCGACTTTACTTTTTTTTGTCTTTCTGTTGTCATTTTTTTTCTTTTTAAGCAAAAACAATTCCTCTGTACACTAGTAGTAGAGGAAAAAACTCGATAATGCAAATATAAATAAATAAATAAAACCTTGAAAGTCCAAAAGATTTTATTCCGACTTTTAAGTTCCAGTATATTATTAAAATAAAAAACAAGAAAAATACAACTAACATTAAAAATATAGTTAACTCTTTAATTTCAAAATAAAAAAAATGAAACAATAACAATAAGGGAAAACAAAACAAGGAAAAAACTTTATCGAAAAGAGTTGTGAAAAATAATGCTGTGTTAATTATTTGTTTCATTTTTAATAAAACCCCAATAAACCAAATACATATATATTTAAAGATATAATATATACATGTAAAAAATAAAATATTTAGAAATAAATGAATCTTTAATTGTTGATTAAAAATTGCGACACAAATAAAAACAGGTATGTTTAATGTAATTAAAGTATTAAAGAAAATATTTACTCTTCTTTTAAAAACATTTTCGTCTCTTAAATATTGATTTGCATTTCTTTGACTAAAAACACTTAAAATCAATTCTTTTGAATATTTGTAATGAAAAGCATATAAAATACCTATAATAGAAAATGAAATTAATAGTAAAATAAAACTTAAATTATTAGTCTGGGAGGCAAACTCAATAGCATTCATTACAAAAAATTGAATAACAAAGATAATGATAACAGATTATTCAATACTTTTGCTATAGAAAAATTTAAAAAAAAATATTATGTCACAAGATTTATATGAAGCACCTGATTATTTTTTATTAGACGAGTTGTTAAGCGATGAACACAAATTGATTCGTGACGCCGCAAGAGAATGGGTAAAACGGGAGGTATCTCCAATTATTGAGGAATCATGTCAAAAAGCCGAGTTTCCTAAACAAATAATAAAAGGTCTTGCAGAAATTGGTGGTTTTGGTCCTTATATTCCTGAAAAATATGGAGGGTCTGGGCTAGACCAAATTTCATACGGACTAATCATGCAGGAGTTAGAAAGGGGAGATAGTGGAATTCGCTCAACCGCATCAGTTCAGTCCTCTTTAGTAATGTACCCTATCTGGAAATTTGGTAGCGATAAACAAAAATCAAAGTTTTTACCAAAGCTAGCAACTGGAGAGTTTATGGGGTGTTTTGGGCTAACAGAACCTGACTTTGGTTCAAATCCTGGCGGAATGGTAACTAATATTAAAGACATGGGTGATCACTATATTCTAAATGGATCAAAAATGTGGATTTCAAACGCTCCTTTCGCTGATATTGCAGTCGTATGGGCAAAGAATCAAGACGGAAGAATTAAAGGTGTTTTGGTTGAAAGAGGAATGAAAGGCTTCTCTACACCTGAAACACATGGAAAATGGAGTTTAAGAGCTTCCGCTACAGGTGAGTTAGTTTTTGATAATGTTAAAATTCCTAAAGAAAATATTCTTCCTAATAAAGACGGATTGGGAGCTCCGCTTAGTTGCTTAGATTCAGCAAGATATGGAATCGCCTGGGGTACAATCGGCACCGCAATGGACTGTTACGATACAGCTCTAAGATATGCTAAAGAACGAATTCAGTTTGGAAGGCCAATTGCTTCATTCCAGTTACAACAAAAAAAATTAGCTGAAATGATTACAGAAATTACAAAAGCTCAGTTTTTAACCTGGAGATTGGGTGTATTAAGAAATGAGGGTAGAGCAACTTCTGCACAAATTTCAATGTGTAAAAGAAATAATGTTGACATGGCTCTTAAAGTTGCTCGTGAGTCAAGACAAATATTAGGAGGAATGGGGATCACTGGAGAGTATTCAATTATGAGACATATGATGAATTTAGAATCTGTAATCACATATGAAGGAACGCATGACATACACCTTCTAATAACCGGCCTTGATATTACCGGAGAAAACGCTTTTAAATAATGACAAGAATTTTTAGAGTTGTGGCTTTCTTAGAAGGAGTATCTTATATACTCCTTCTTTTTTTGGCAGTTCCTATAAAATATTGGGGGGGGGACGAACAATGGGTTAAATTACTTGGAATGCCTCATGGAATTTTATTTTTTGGATATGTAGTAATCGCTATTTTGTTAAGGTCTAGCGAAGAGTGGAGTTTCAGAGATTTATTAATAATTTTAATATGTTCAATTTTTCCTTTTGGTACATTTTATGTTGATTGGAAATATTTAAAATAATTTAATTGTCTTTATTCTTTAACTGAGAATTAACCTTAAGAAGTTCCTCATACCAACTTTCTCCATATTTTCTTATTAGAGGTTCTTTCAGAAAAACAAACAATGGTATTTTTAATTTACTTCCACAATCACACGCTGGTTTGCAAATTTTGATTTTTTCATAGTTAACTGCTTCAAAATCTGGATATTCTGCTATTCTTATTGGGAACAAATGACAAGAAATAGGCTTTTTGAATTCTATAGAACCATTATTATACGCCTTTTCAATTGAGCACTTAGCAATGCCATTTTCAAATATTACAAAAGAACATTCTTTGTTTTTTACTAGTGTTGTTGTTAAGTCTCCGTCTTTATCAATGGTAGAAACTCCATTTTTTTCAACCTCAACTTTTCCTTCTTTACTCATGTAAGGCTTAACTTTTTCATAAATTTCTTCTAATATTTTTTTTTCCTCATATAAAAGAGGGGCTCCAGAATCACCTTCCACACAGCAAGAGCCTTTGCAAGCACTTAAATCACAAAAAAAGTGAGTTTCAAATATATCTAATGAAATTATTTTATCCTCAATTTGAATCATTCCGCAAATCTACGCAAATAATATTTTGATTTACTATTTTTGCCATATGTCAAACTATGAAAACATCTTTAAGAAAGTCGTCTCACATGCTAAAGAATATGGATATGTATTTCAATCTTCTGAAATTTATGATGGTTTATCTGCTGCTTACGATTACGGACCATTTGGAGTAGAATTAAAAAATAATATTAAAAACTATTGGTGGAAATCCATGGTAAATATGCATGAAAACATCGTAGGGCTGGACTCTGCAATATTTATGCATCCAAAAACATGGAAAGCTTCTGGTCATGTGGACGCTTTTAATGACCCTTTAGTTGATAATAAAGATTCTAAAAAAAGATACAGAGCAGATGTCTTAATTGAAGACTACATTGCTAAGATTGAGGCAAAAATTGAAAAAGATTGTAACAAGGCCGCTAAACGTTATGGAGTTGACTTTATTAGAAAAGAATTTATTGCGACTAATGAAAGGACTGTCGAAAGACAAAAAAAAATAAATGAAATTAACAAAAGAAAGAACCTCGCTTTTTCTTGCGGAAATCTTAAAGAAATAAAATTATTAATTGAAGAGCTTGATATAAAATGTCCTATATCGGGAACTAATAATTGGACGGATGTTCGTCAATTCAATTTGATGTTTAAAACTCAGATGGGGGCATCAGCTGATGATTCCTCTGATCTTTATCTTAGGCCAGAAACAGCACAAGGGATATTTCTTAATTTTTTAAATGTGCAAAAAACCGCAAGAATGAAAATTCCTTTTGGTATTGCCCAAATAGGTAAAGCTTTTAGAAACGAAATTATAGCTCGTCAATTTATTTTTAGAATGAGAGAATTTGAACAAATGGAAATGCAATTTTTTGTTCGGCCAGGTGATGAAATAAAATGGTATGAATATTGGAAAGATTCTCGAATGAAATGGCATCTTTCCTTAGGGATGGGTAGCAATAACTATCGTTTTCATGAACATGAAAATCTTGCACATTATGCCAATGCTGCCTCTGATATTGAATTTAAATTTCCATTTGGATTTAAAGAATTAGAAGGTATTCACTCTAGGAAAGATTTTGATTTAAAAGCACATCAAGAATACTCTGGTAAAAAAATACAATTCTTTGATTCAGAAATCAATGAAAGTTATACTCCCTATGTTGTGGAAACCTCCATCGGTTTAGACAGAATGTTCCTAGCTGTGTTAAGTTACTCTTATTGTGAAGAAGAGCTAGATAATGGAGAAAATAGAATTGTCCTTAAAATTCCTCATATTTTAGCTCCTATAAAGGTCGCTATTCTCCCTCTAACCAAAAAAGACGGAATGCCAGAAAAGGCAAGAGAAATCATATCGTCTCTTCAAAAGGATTTCAATTGTCAGTATGAGGAAAAAGACTCTATTGGTAAAAGGTATAGAAGACAAGACGCTATTGGAACTCCTTTCTGTGTCACAATAGATCATCAAACACTTGAAGACGGAACTGTCACCATTAGAGACAGAGACTCTATGGACCAAAAAAGAATTAATAAAGATTTATTACATTCAACAATCTCAAAAAAAATGAACTGTTCTATAAATTCAATTTAACCAATTGTTGTTTGTTTTATCTATGAAAAAAAAAATATTTTTTTTTTTGATTTTTATATCAATAAAATCTATTTCTCAAGTTTATCAGCCAATGTTGGAAAACAAATTAGAGTGGCATGTAACCTCTTGTTCTAATGGATGTATTACAGACATTTACTATATCGATGGTGATACTTTGTATAACAACCTCCAATATAAAATTTTAAATGGATATCATTATGTTTCCAAAACTTTCTGGATTAGAGAAGACACCAATCTACGAAAAATATATATGTCATTTATAAATAATTTTCAAAGGAAAGAGGTTCTTCTCTATGACTTCTCTTTGGAAAAAAATGACACTATTGAAGTCTTTAACCCAGTAAGCCCTTTCACCCCAAGTCCAGGTTTGTTTACTGTTGACTCGATTAAATATGAAACATCTGTAAGTAACAATATTCTTAAAAAACTACATTTATCTAGCTTATCTAATACAGTTGTTGAATCACCCGTGTGGATTGAAGGAATAGGTTCTCTAAGCATTATAAACGCTCCAGGTGGAACTCCAGACGTAAATGGAGTTGGTAAATTAAGTTGTTTTTTTCGAAATAATCAACTATCATATATTCAATCTGACTCAATTAGTTCTTGTTCTAATATTACTGGATTAATACATAATGAAACAAAGAGTTCTAATGATAAAATAAGTAAAGTTTTTGATGTTTTAGGTCGTGAAACAAATTTGGTTAACAATAAGTTGTTATTTATTTTATATGAAAGCGGCGTGGTTAAAAAAAGATTAATAAAATATTAAACTAATTCTCTCCTTCAATAGTTACAGAAATTTTGTCGAAACTTGCATCTATTGGAGGCTGTATTTTTTCTAACTCTACCTTAACTTTTTGAATCTTATTGTTTAACGATAAAATTACATCAACTATTCTTTTTGCGGGACATTCTATCATATCTGATCTTATATCCATTTGTTGCTTTACAATCTCTATAATTTTCACATAATCAACTGTGTCATTTAATTTATCTGTTTTTTCAACTAAAGATGTATCAGCAGTTACCCAAACATTAACTATAAAGTGTCCTCCTAAAATAGCTTCCTCAGGCAGATGACCATGATAAGCAAAAACTCTTATTCCTTCTACAGTAATTAATCCCATTAATTTATTTTTTCTATGGCAATTTCTATTCTTTTTATTGTTTCTTCTCTTCCTAAAAGTGATGCAACATCGAATAAAGAAGGCCCCATTCCAAGTCCCGTTAATGAGACTCTTAAAGCTGGTAGTAATTTACCCATTGTTAATTGTTTTTCTTCAAGGTAAGATTTAAATTCATTTTCAATATTATTAGATGAAAAATTGGAAATTGACTCTAACCTATTTTTGAACTCAAGTAACAAACCTGGAGTTTGTTCAGTCCATTTTTTGCGAATTGTTTTTTCATCAAATGATTGAGGAGCAATAAAATAATATTTACCTTCTTCCCACATGTCTTTTACAAAAGTTGCTCTTTCCTTTAATTGTTCACAAACTATTTCTATAAAATCATAATCAGCCTCGATATTATTTTCATTTAAAAAAACTTCCAAATCCATAGCTAACTCTGATTTAGATTTCGATTTTAAATATTGTTGGTTAAACCATCTTGTTTTGTCAAAATCAAATTTTGAGCCTGACCTTCCAACTCTTTCCAAGTCAAAGTGATGACATAGCTCTTTCATAGAAAACAATTCTTGCTGAGTTCCAGGATTCCAACCAAGAAGAACTAACATATTTGTAAATGCTTCAGGAAAATATCCGCTTTCTCGATATCCAGAGCTAACTTCACCAGTTGTCGGATTTCTCCACTGAGTAGGAAAAACCGGAAATCCTAGTCTATCCCCATCTCTTTTGCTTAGCTTACCATTTCCATCAGGTTTTAATATTAATGGTAAGTGCGCGAATTTTGGCATTTTATTTTCCCATCCTAAGTATCTATAAAGTAACACGTGTAATGGAGCTGATGGTAGCCACTCTTCTCCTCTGATTACATGAGAAATTTTCATAGTGTAGTCATCTACTACATTCGCTAAATGATATGTAGGCATTCCATCAGATTTATAAATAACCTTATCGTCCATGTTGTTAGTATTTACAACTACCCAACCTCTTACTAAATCATTTAACCTTACCTCCTCATTTCGAGGCATCTTAATACGTATTACATAAGAATCTCCCGAGTCAATTCTCTTTTTCACCTCAGTCTTAGATAGGACTAAAGAATTTTGCATTGTTTCACGAGTTACAGCATTGTACTGTGGTGAGGGAACTCCCGCTTTTTTCATTCTTTCTCTCATTACTGTTAGTTCCTCCGTAGTGTCAAAAGCATAATAAGCAAAACCGTCTGAAACTAATTGTTCTGCGTAAGGACGATAAATTTCTTTTCTTTCGGATTGTCTATATGGTCCAAAATCACCTCCCACCTCTGGAGACTCATCAAATGTAATGCCACACCATTTAAGAGCGTCTAATAAATATTCTTCAGCTCCCTCAACAAACCTTGATTGATCAGTGTCTTCAATTCGTAAAATTAATTTACCCTTCATATTTTTCGCATACAGATAATTGTATAATGCAGTCCTAACACCTCCAATGTGTAAAGGACCCGTAGGACTTGGCGCGAATCTCACTCTTACTTTGGACATTTATAATTATTTTAATATCGCAAAGATAATACTTACAAAATTATTCAATTATATTTGACTAATTTAAAATTGTATTTTTGCAATATAATGAGTAATAATAGACATAATCTACTGTTTGATAAATTAAACAGATTTATCAGCAAATATTATAAAGATAAAATTTTAAAGGGAGTAATATATCTTTTTGCAACTCTAATGTTTTTTCTTTTTCTTTTTTCCATAATTGAATTTTTTTCAAGGTTAAGTTCAAGTGGGCGTCAATTATTATTTTGGTTTTATTTATTACTAAATTTAATTGTGCTAGTAAAATATATAGTCTATCCGTTTTTTCAACTACTAAGAATTGGTAAAACAATAGACTATAAAGACGCCGCTGTAATAATTGGAAATCATTTTCCTGAAATTGATGACAAAATCCTAAACATTTTACAGCTTAATGAACTTTCTGACCGTGAAAATGAGCTAATTGACGCAAGCATTACTAAAAAAACAAACGATATTCAGTCTTTCTCGTTTAGAAAAACTATAAATTTTAGACAAAACAAAAAACATCTTAAGTGGTTATTTATACCTTCATTTATAATAATTACTCTTGTTATCACGGGAAACAAGCATATTATTACAGAGAGTTCTGCGCGAATTATTGATCACAACACAGAATATGTTATAGAGGCTCCTTTTCGATTTGTAATCAATAACGAAAAACTTGAAATAATACAACAAGAAGACTTTGAACTTGATGTTTCGCTAGTTGGATCGAAAATTCCAAACAATATATATATTGAAGTGGAAGAGAATAGATTTAGTTTAGTAAAAAATGATCTAACTAATTTTAAGTTTTTATTTAAAAATGTTATTTCTGATATTGAATTCAAACTATATGCCGACGGATTTTACTCGCAAAAATTCTCTATAAAATCAATATTAAAACCAAATATTGTGCAAATCAAAGCAAATTTAAATTACCCTAATTATACAAAAAGGAAAGATGAAGTTGTTTCTGATAATGGAAATTTAATAATTCCCGAAGGAACTATTGTTGATTGGGATTTTAAATTCAAAAATTCTGACTCTATGGATTTTGTTTTCGATAACAATCAAAAATCCTATGAAATTATAAACAATTCAGTCTCAATACAAAAAACAATTTTAGAAGATAAAGAATACTCAATATCTATTTCTAATAAAGACATAAAATCACCTTTCACAAATTACAACATACAAGTTGTCAAAGATCAGTTTCCTCAAATTAACCTAAAAACAACTTTAGATAGTGTTAACAATGTATTGTATTTTGATGGAAATATCTCTGACGATTATGCGTTATCAGAATTGAAATTTATCTATGAGATTATTAGAAAGGACAGTACATTCATTCACAGTCAGAAACTGAAAATAAATAACACCTCAAGTGAAAATTATTATCATTTCTTGGACTTAAACGAGCTTAATCTTTCCTCTGGCGAAGAAGTAAATTATTTTTTTGAAGTTTGGGATAATGATCAAATTAATGGAAGAAAATCAAATAAAAGCTTTGACGGAAAATATAAAGAATTGTCTAAAAACGAACTTATTGATGTAAGAAACCTTGAAAATGAAAAAATAAAAACAAGTCTTGACAATTCAATTGAGCTCGCTAAAGAAATACAAAAAGAGATAGATGAGTTAAAGAAAACTTTAGTAGATAAAAAAACGATTGGCTGGGAAGAAAAGAAAAAAGCTGAAAATATTCTAAAAAAACAGAAAACACTTGAAGATCAAATTTCAGAGAACAATAAAAGAAATAATAAAAACAATAAAAATAATGAAAAATTGAACTCATCAATTCTTGAAAAACAAAAAAAGTTAGAAGAGTTAATGAATAAGGTTTTAGATGATGAAAGTAAAAAATTGATGCAAGAAATTCAAGAAATGCTTCAAGAACTTAATAAAGAGGAAATAAAAGAAATTTTAGATAAGTTAGAGAAGAACAGTGATAACACAGAAAAAGAGTTGGAAAGAAGTCTTGAATTATATAAAGAACTTGAATTTGAACAACAACTTGAAGAAATTATTGAGAAAATTAATCAATTAAAGGATAAACAAATAGAATTAAAGCGGTCTACAGAAAATGAGAGTGAAAACTCAGTGGAACTTTCAAAAAAACAAGAAGAACTTCAAAAAGAACTTGAGGAATTGACCGATGATTTAAACAGTCTTGAGAAGAAAAACTCAGATTTAGAAAATAGCAAAGATTTGCCCAATACAAAAGAGAAGCAAAAAGATGCATCTGAATCTATGGAGCAAAGCAAACAGTCATTAGACAAAAAACAAAACAAAAAATCTTCAAAAAAACAAGAAGAGGCTATTAAAAGATTAGACGAAATTTCAGAAGAAATGACTGGATTACAGAGCTCATGCTCAAGTGATACTCCTGTTGAAAATATGGAAACATTACGGCAAATTTTAGAAAATTTAATTACTCTTTCTTTTGATCAAGAAGAATTAATTAATAACATTTCATCACTTCCTAAAAACAGTAACAGTATCATTAAATATATTAAAAAACAAAAAGAGCTCGGGGATAACTCTAAGATTATCGAAGACTCATTGTTTGCTCTTAGCAAAAGGGTTGTACAAATTGAATCTATAATAAATAAAGAAATTAGAGAAATAAATTATAATATTAATAAATCAATATCACTTTTTGAAGAGAGAAAGATAAATAAAGGAGTTGCTCGGCAACAGTTTGTTATGACATCAGCAAATAATCTTGCTTTATTACTATCCGAAACCCTTGAACAAATGCAGATGGACATAGCTAATAGTACACCAGGAAGCAAACAATGTAATAAACCCGGAAGCTCCTCCAAGCCATCATTAAAAGAATTAAAAAATATGCAAGAGAAACTTAAAAAAGAAATGAACGGACAAAAGGGAAAAAACGGTAACAAACAAGGAGAGATGAAGAAATCCAGTGAAGGACAAAATATGTATCTGATGCAAATGGCTCAAAAACAACAACAAATTAAACAAAGATTACAAGAAATTCGTGATGAAATTGGAAAGGCGGGTGAGAAAGGAAATATTGATAGAATATTAGAAAAAATGGAACAAAACGAGATAGACATCCTAAATAACAATATCACTAACGAAACCATCTTAAGACAGGAAGAGATACTTACAAAATTATTGGAAGCGGAAGAGTCTCAAAGAGAAAAAGGTCAAGAAGAAAAAAGGGAGTCTATCGAATGGAATTTTGATTTCAAAAATAACAGTAGTGAATACATAGATTACATAAACAAAAAGAAAGAGCAAAATGAATTGTTTAGAACAGTACCCATTCAGCTCAATCCATATTTTAAAGAAAAAGTAAATCGCTATTTTAATATAATTTCACAAGAACAATATGATTGAGTTTCATTATGAAATAAATTTTTCTTTGAAAAACAAAATGTCAATTTCTAAATGGATTGATCAAACCATACGATCTGAAAATAAAATAACAGGTGATATCAACTATATTTTTTGCACAGATGATTATTTACTGTCTAAAAACATAGAATATTTAAATCACGACAACTTCACAGATATTATTACATTTAATTATTGTGAAGGAAATAAAATTAATTGTGATATAATGATAAGTATAGATAGAGTAAAAGAAAATTCTAGTATTTTTGACACCGCTTTTACGGAAGAGCTATATCGGGTAATGATACACGGAATTCTACACTTAATCGGTTATGACGACAAAACAGAAAAAGAAAAGAATTTAATGAGAAAAAAAGAAGACTTTTATTTAAACAAATTGTGTATTTAATTGACTATCAATAATTTGCGCAAATTGTTTCATGTGGAACAATTATGATTTTAGACGAAAAATATGACTTAATAGTAGTGGGTGGGGGACACGCAGGATGTGAAGCGGCGCATGCCGCTGCCACGCTTGGATCAAAAGTGTTGCTTGTGACACAAAGCCTGGAAACTATCGCAAGAATGTCCTGTAATCCCGCAATGGGTGGAATCGCTAAAGGTCAAATAATACGAGAGATAGATGCATTGGGGGGTTATTCAGGTATTGTGACGGATGAATCCTCGATTCAATTTAGAATGCTGAACAGGTCTAAAGGGCCCGCTATGTGGAGTCCAAGGTCTCAATGTGACAGAAAGGTTTTTGAAAAAAAGTGGAGGGAAAATCTCGAGTCAAATCCAAATATTGATTTCTGGCAGGACATGGTTTATGAGCTTTTGATTGAAAAGAACAAGGTTAAAGGAATTATTACTAAGATGGGAATACACATACAATCAAAATCTGTTGTGCTTTGCAGTGGTACCTTTATGAACGGGTTAATACATCAGGGGGAGAAAAACTATGCAGGAGGTAGGTCTGGAGAGCCCAACTCAAGAGGAATTACCAGACAACTAATTGAATTAGGATTTTCACACGGCAGGATGAAAACAGGAACGCCACCAAGGTTAGACGGAAGAACTATTGACTTTTCGAAGACAGAGGAACAGTCTGGTGACAAGAATCCAGAGAGGTTTTCATATACTAAAACTAATTCTTTGAGTAATGATCACAGCTGCTATATAACATACACATCAAAAGAAGTGCATGAGACACTAAAAAGTGGATTTGATAAATCACCGATGTTTGCCGGAAGGATAAAGGGACTGGGACCAAGATACTGTCCTTCTATAGAGGACAAAATAGAGAGATTTTCAGAAAAAAACAGACACCAACTGTTTATTGAGCCGGAGGGAGTAAACACAATAGAAATCTATTTAAATGGGTTTTCGACCTCTCTACCTGAGTACACACAAATAAAAGCGTTAAGAAAAATAAAAGGACTAGAGAAAGTTAAAATGTTTAGAGCGGGATATGCAATAGAATATGATTACTTCCCACCAACTCAATTGAAACACACACTTGAAACAAAATTAATAGAAAATCTTTACTTCTCGGGACAAATCAACGGAACAACAGGATATGAGGAAGCGGCTTGTCAGGGGTTGATGGCCGGAATAAATGCTCATCAAAAAAACTCAGGAAAAGAGGAATTTATATTAAGCAGATCAGAAGCTTATATTGGCGTATTAATAGACGATTTAATAACGAAAGGAACAGAAGAGCCGTATAGAATGTTCACCTCGAGAGCAGAATACAGGCTTTTATTAAGACAAGATAATGCAGATATAAGACTAACACAAAAAGGTTACAATTTGGGCCTTGCGTGCCAAGATAGATTAAAAAATGTAGAAATAAAGATTGAAAAAAGCTTACAACTTACAAGCTTCTTGGAAAAACAAAGTGTTAGCCCGGATGAAGTCAACAAAATACTAGAGGAGAAAGGAAGTTCTCCTTTGAAACAAAAAGTAAAACTTAAAAGTATATTGTCTAGACCTCACATTTGGATGAAGGACCTTAGGTGTATCGAAAGCTTAAATAATTTTATTAAAGATAATGACATTAAAGAAGACTCAATTACTCAAACAGAAATCAATGTTAAGTATAGGGGGTATATAAATAAAGAGAAAGATGCAGCTGAAAAAATAAACAAACTAGAAAAAATTAAAATTCCTGAAGATTTTGACTACGGAAAACTACACTCAGTATCAACAGAAGGAAGGGAAAAATTAACAGACATAAAACCTAAAACAATCGGGCAAGCGTCTAGAATTAGTGGAGTTTCCGCTTCAGATATTAACATATTATTAATATATATAGGCAGATAATGAGAGATATAAAAGAATGCCCTATTTGTAATTCTGTATCAATAAAACTATACATTAAAAGTCAAGATTTTTCTGTTAGCAAAGAAGAATTCAAAATTGATAAGTGCTCGGACTGCGGGTTTCATTTCACGAACCCAAGACCTGAAGATAATGAGTTAGGAAAATATTATGCTTCTGATCATTACATCTCTCACAATAACGCTAGTGTTTCTATATTTGAAAAGACATATCAGCTGGTAAGAAAGATTGCTATTATTGGAAAATATAATTTGATTGCGGGGTTGATTAAACGTGGAAGCATTTTAGATATTGGCTGTGGAACAGGCGATTTTTTAAGTAAGTGTAAAAGAAAAAAATGGGACACAATGGGTATAGAGCCAAGCGATATAGCTAGAAAAAAGGCAATCGAGAATCACGATTTAACAGTAGAAAAGTCAACCAGTCTAGATAGTTTAAATGGTGAATTTGACATAATAACAATGTGGCATGTTCTCGAGCATGTTACGGAATTGAATACGACAGTTGCTGAATTTAAAAGGCTATTGTCTAATAATGGAAAAGTAATAATAGCTGTTCCAAATTTAAAGAGTTTTGACTGTAGTTACTACAAAAGGTACTGGGCGGGCTACGACCTACCAATACACTTATATCATTTTACAAAAAATAGTATTACTAAACTTTTTAAAAAGCACGGATTTAGTTTAGTAAAAACAAAAGGAATGAAGTTTGATTCATTTTATGTATCTATGCTTAGCGAGGAACACAAGACAGGAAAAAAGAATTTTTTTAAATCTTTCATTATTGGAATAATTTCGAATTTATATGGAATTTTCACAAAAAGAGGATTCTCGAGCACTATTTATGTCTTTGAAACAGAAAAATAACGATATATATAAGTTTTAAGAGGATCTTTTCAAAGACCGAACCCAAATCATCAAAATCTTTTAAACGTTTAAATACCATCGTTTCTATAAACGCCTGATTTACAGGTGTTTAGTTTTTTTTTGTTCAATTTTGATTTTTTGTAATTTTGTAAATATTGATTAGTTATATGAAAAAAACCCTTACTATAGTATTTTCTTTGTTCTTAATTACAAACATGAAATCACAATGTTTAAATGCGGACAATTTAAACACAACAAACATTACACATATTAACGCTTTAGCAAATTGGGACGCAGCTCCAAGTGCTCACCATTATTTAATTCATTACAGAATATTGGGGTCACCAAGTTGGAATAACTTAGGAAATATTGATTCAACTATGACAAGTAGAAACATTCCTCAGCTGCAACAGTTAACAACATACGAATGGCAGATTAAAACATTTTGCGACTCAACAAATCAGCCTAATTCGGGATGGTCTTACTCAGACACGTTTACAACAGCCGCTTTTATTCCATCTGTATTTAACCCCAGCATATCACCTATTATCGCTAACACTACATGTGAGCAGAACACAGCCTTTTCAATCATAGCTCAACAACTACAAAACGAACCCGATATATCATCTTCCATTTTTTTCTCTGACAAGGGGCAATTTGAGATTAACAGCATTAGTAACGGAGATACGCTTGGAAACGCTTCATACAGCAGCCAATCAATTAGTTTTAGTTCTATGCTGGTACTTGACTTTAAACTAGGGCCTAATTATGCTAAAATAGATATGATTGATTCCCTTGGGGACGTTGTTGGTTTTTTTATAATAGAAAACCTTTCTGAAGGCATCAAGGTAACATCAATTGGTCCAAACGACGGTAACAACTACACAAATGGATATATAAGTCAAATAAACTTTACAGACCTATTTGTTAATCCAAGCGAAGAGGGACCAATAATCTTTACCGCAGATATAAACTCAGAAATTGGCGATGTTTTACAAAAAATTGATTCCTCGATTATAATTAGCTGTCCTCACACAAGTATAAATAACACTCATTCGGAAACTAAACTTATATCAATCGTTGACGTTTCAGGAAAAGAAACTAATGAGGTCAATGAAAAAATACTTATTTATATTTATAGTGATGGCAATATAGAAAAAAGAATAAGATTAAAATAAATGAAAAAAACATTAATATTACTATCAATTCCTGGATTTTTAGTCGCTCAAACACATTTCATAGACACACATATATTATATATGAATGGCAATGATGTAAACAATGATATAGCAATAAATACGTATTATAACTCAATAGATACGTGTGATATCAGTTGGAGCATTATAAGTGACTCCCTGCCATCCGGATGGGAATTCTCAATTTGCTTTCCAAATTGTCATAATATTGGGGTTGTAAACGGAACTGATCTCTTTTTACCGAACGAAAAATCATATTTAAACTGTCACATGTATCCAAATGGTTTTTATGGAGAGGGAATTGTGCAAATGGAAATTATTACAAATAACACATATCGAGATACTATTACATGGAATGGACAAGTCTACCTTGCGTCTGATATAGAAAACACTAACTCTATCGTCGAATCTAAATTAATAAAAATTACAGATGTTTTCGGGAGAGATATAAATGATTACAATAACAAGTTATTAATTTACATATACAGCGATAGAAAAATTGAAAAGAAAATTAATTTAAAATGAAAAGAATAACAATATACTTAACAATATCTATACTTTTTTTGTCATGTGACCCATCTAAGGACGGACTTGAGCCAATTAATACCGGAAACACAGTTATAACCCAGGGTCTTGACTTTATTCCTGATCTAATAAACTGTAATCTTGGTGATACCGTTTTCTTTGAGCTAACTCCGTCGCATAATGCTGTTCAAGTTAGTGAAGCTACTTATCAGAATAATGGAGGAACTCCATTAGATGGGGGATTTAATATTGACTATGGACAGTCAGGATATTTTGTTCCTCAATCCACTGGCACCTACTATTATGTGTGCCAACCACACCTTCCTGGAATGAAGGCAAGAATAATAGTACAATAAAAGATTAAATCTCTTTTGTTCTAATAGATTTTAAAATAATAAAAATCTTAATGGACCTTATTATTGTAAAAATTTGCCATTATAAACACGTGGGGTAAAGTAATTACTGATATTCCTACTATTAAAAATAAAAAGGTTGAGATTTTTAAAAGTCCTGTTACTATACCGATGTAAAAAACTAACAAAAAGAACATGGATAACGCAGTAAAGGGCAATAGCATTATAATAAATCTTTTTATTGTCAAGTCACCAGTATTCTTTTTAAGAAATTGAAATTCTTGCTTTAAAACTTTCAAAGAATGAAGAAAGATAAAGTACAAGGTAAATCCAATTAATACAGAAAATAGATAGAAGGTTACATGAATTAATATCATCTCAAATAATATTGTAAATAGATCATCTATATTATTATTATTAAATACAAACTCATACAACAAAAGTAAAAGAAAAAGTATGATTGAAGTATAGAAAGAAACTTCTATAATGGAGCTATTAAAAACTGACTCAAAAACTTTCGTATCAGAATACATATTAGACAATATTATTAATTCTGATTGATTGTAATATATTAAAGAAGAAATAACAATCATTCCACAAAAAATAGAGGAAAGCTTTTTTAATAAAGAATTAAAATTAAATTCAGAGAATTGAGACTCACCAAAATGATAAGCTGATAATAGTAAAAACAAAATTAAACACCATTTTGGAAAAATAAACCAGAGCACTGTGTAAAGGACTATTAATGAGAGATAAAACGTATAAAATTTAATATTTGAAATGTTGTTTTGTGTCTTATAGACAATATGATCTATAGCGCCATGCGGTATTCCAAACAATATGATCAAGAGGAAACATCCTATTATTTGATACTCGAAGTTTATATCCCCAAAGTAAGTATAAACCGCAAATAACAAATATATAAAAACTAAATATAGGAAGGAAAATTTGTTCATAAAAAAAGGGAGTAGTTTAAAAAACTACTCCCCGGATTTAATGAATTAGTACTCTATGCTTCTGCCTTATTAGTTTCCCCCACTGCAATCGTGTAGACAACTAAACCAAAACCTATTTTATTTATGGCGTCAGCTAAATTATACCAAACATCAATACTTTCAGGTGCCATAACTCCACTTAACCATCCTCCTGGCATGCACATGTATCCTATTGGATATATAGCCCATCCAACTAATACAAACCACGCTAAATAACGAACACCTTTCTTAATTACGTCTGATTTACTTGCTTCAGCTAAATTAGCAACCTCACCAAACCAAACAGTATATGCAATGTATAAATACCCTAGAGTTGATAAAACACCCCATGTTACAGAGTGACCAGAAGTACCATCACCAGGATTAAACGCTTCTCCAATATATCCACATACCAACATCCAAGTTGACGCAAATATTAATTTCCACAATAAAGACTTCTTAGCTCCGGCAAGTTTTGTTAATAAATAGAACTCAACACACATTAATGGAACAGTAAGAATCCAATCAACATATCTAAAGAATGTTGGAGAGTCACCTGTTGCTAAGTTGTAATCTCTCATGTAGTAATAATGTACGGCTGCAATACCAGTAATTAAAGCAGATACTAGTAAAGACATTTTCCATTTTTTATCAACACTACCTCTTTCAATGAAGAAGAAGACTGAAGCGGCTAACATCGCAATATAGCCAATGAAAAACGTAAAAGCGACATAATTGTCAGGAGCGATTGTTTCAATAACATTTAAAAACATTTTTTATAATTTTTTGGTTAATATGATGCAATAATACAAACTTTTTTAAAACCTGTATAACTTTTTTTATTTTTTCTTAGACGCCTCATGTGTTTTTATGAGAAAGTAATGATTATTCGTGCTCAAATTATTAAATTTAATAAAACGGAACCGTATAAATATAATTATATTTGTTTAAAAATTTATATAAGGATGTATCATTCTTGAGAAAATAACGCTTATATTTTTACAAAAATCAATTGTGTTAACGCAAATTATGAGTATTGGTCAGACTATTTATTGAATTTATACAGAAATAAAATAAACTTAAAAATTCAACTAATTGAAGACTAAAACTTATCATAATTAATAAATGATTTTTATTTTTACCAAAAATTAAAACTATGAAAAAAATTCTATCTTTAATAATGTTTTTACCAACTATATGTGTAAGTCAAAGTTGGGAAAATGCAACAAACTTTCCATTTGAAGGCATCCATCATCCCGTAACTTTTTCTTATGGAGAAGACGCCTTTGTTGTTACTGGCAGTAACACAGACAATGTTTATAAATATAACTCCTCCAGTGATAGCTGGACTCAATTAAGCCCATTTCCTGGCGGTATGCGTGGATATGCTTATGGTGTAGGTGTTGGAAGCAAAGCTTATGTTGGGTTTGGTTCAGACACAAGTTCTTTATATCCCAACGACTGGTGGGAATATGATATGTTAAATGATTCCTGGACTCAACTCTCTTCATTTCCAGGAGACGGAAGAAACCACCCAGCAATGGTCAATATCGGAAATAAAATATTTGTTGGATGTGGAAGTAACGATGCTAGTTTGGGTCTAAGTGACTGGTGGGAGTACGACATTACAAACGACACGTGGACTCAAAAGTCTAACTTTCCTTCTAATGGAAGACACCACCCATATTTTTTTGGAATAGATAATTATGGTTATGTTGGTTTTGGACATGGATCTACTGCTGGCCAAGGAAGTAACCCTAATGCTTCAGTATTTATTTATAATGATCTTTACAGATACGACCCATCCAACGATAGCTGGCAAATAATGTCGCAATTTCCATCTCAAGGCAGAGTTGCTGGAACACAATTTTCATATCAAGGGAAGGGATATGTTCTAAGTGGAGACGGAGATAACCATTATCCATTAGGAACAAGCGAATTTTGGGAATATGACCCAATAACTGACTCATGGGCTCAACTGCCGCCTCACCCTGGAAACTCAATATGGGCGCCAGGTAATTTTATAATTGGATGTAACGTATATTTTTTACTCGGAGCTAACAAGTGGACCTACCCATTCACATATCCTAAAAACATTTACAAATATCGGTTAGGCTCGGACTGTGGCTGCACAGACCCGTCAGCTGTGAATTTTTCAGCAATAGCAATTCAAGATGATGGAAGCTGTTGTTATGTATCTGGATGTACAGACCCATATTCAATTAATTTCGATTCTACAGCCTGTTATGATAACGGGTCTTGTATACCCGCAGTATTGGGATGTACTAATCAGTACGCTGACAATTATAATCCTGCTGCCAACACCTTACAGACAGTAGGGGGTGAAATTGACACCTCTTTTGGACTGGGAGGTTATTTTTCAGCCAATTCGACAGCGGCTTTAATTTTTGACGCTTCTGAAGACTGTGTTTTAGAATCCGCTGTATTTTATGCTCAATTTCCTAATAGTATAAAATTTGAGGTTAGAGACAGTCTTAACACAATAATTGATGACACTACTTTAAATGTTGTTCCAGGAAAACAACGGTTGGTCTTAAACTTTGAAATTCCAGCTGGACAAAATATGAGACTAGGTATCGGTACAAATAGTTCATTTTTATATAGGAATAGAGCAAACACATCATATCCATATGAAATTGGGAATTTAATTACAATTAAAACTTCAACTTCCTCGTGGTGGCCAAACCAGTTCTATTATTTTTATTATGATATGGTTTTTCAAAAAAATTGTGTTATTCCAGAAACTTACAATTGTATTAGTGAAGGTGACTGTCAAGACCCTGGAGACGGTAGTGGACAATATTTATCTCTTACAGATTGTCTGAGCTCGTGCGTATCTACCTCTAATAATCAAATTTTTCAAGAACTACAATTATTAAAAATTACAGATATTTTTGGAAGAGAAACTAAAGAAAAATCAAACACAACACTCTTCTATATTTATGAAAACGGAAAGGTTGAAAAGAAAATAATTCTTAAATAAATCTCCATTAAAAAGGGGTGAAAAATGAAGTTAAAATATAGCTAATTATTTGTATAAAATAGTGACCTAGGGAGGATTCGAACCTCCAACCGCCAGAGCCGAAATCTGGTATTCTATCCAGTTGAACTACTAGGCCTTTTTCGCAAATTTACAAAAGAATTTACTTCTGCAATTTTTGACTATATTTGATGTTATCTGTGTATTATGCGTTAATATTGTAACTGAATGAGAAAATTTAAATTTCTAATATTATTTATATCTAATTCTTTGCTTGTTGTGGCACAAAACACTCCTATTTACACTTGGCAACAACATCTGTCATTTAGCAATGCAAAAATAATATTAGAGGTAGAAGGTGACATATATTGCGCAACAGAAAACGGTATATTCATATATAACAAGAATGACTATACGATTAACAGACTAAATAAAATTAATGGACTTTCTGATTTTGGAGTTTCATCAATGAGTTATGATCATGAAAATAAAATTATAATAATTTTTTATAATAATACTAATATTGATTTGATTAAAAATAATAATATAATCAACATTCCTGACGTAAAAAACAAGCTTATTTTAGGAGAAAAAAAGATACATAATACTGTTATAGAAAAAGGAATTGCTTATACTTCTACTAGCTTTGGGTTATTATTAGTTGACCTAGTAAACGAAGAAATAATAGACACGTATAAAATTGGTGAAGATGGAAACACTTTTAATATTAATGATTGTTATATAGACGACACTTGCATTTTCGTTGCTACAAACAATGGAGTATATTTTGCAGACAAAAACTCAAACGCGTTATTTAACAATAATAACTGGTCTTGGCTCCCCCCAAATACAAACGAAGTTTTTGAAATTGACTTAGCTGATTGGGGAATTGTTTTTAATGAACAGTATCCTCAAATAAAAATTAAAAAATGTAGAAATTACTTCATAGAAACGACCAATCAAAATATTAAGATCTTTAATCAGGGAGTTTTGATTTATGAATTAATTGAAGATTCAAACTTTACAAATATTCAAGATGTTTGGATAGACAACAATGACGCGCTTTGGGTAGCTGACAGTTCCAACTCTTTATTAAAATACAATGACTTTAAGTTTTCCTACGTAATAAAACCAAATGGTCCATCATCAAACTCAATAGAAAACTTAAAACTCAATGACGGATTTTTATTTTTAACACATAATAACAAAGTAAATACTGTATCAAGAACTGATGATTTAATAGACTGGACATACTGGCATAAGGTTGATAACGCTGTTTGCTCAGAAAAAATTGGTAATAAAACTTACTTAGGTTCATCCAGTTCGGGACTTTGGAAAAAAGAAGGGGCTTCTTTCATTAGATATGTTCCAGGAAACACTCAGAATATACTTGATACTAATTATTACATCTCAAACCTAACCTCAGATATTGAAGGAAATTTATGGGGAAGTATTTCTAACTCAGGGAAAGCACTGTTTGTAAGAACTTATGACAATCATTGGGACTACTTCTTTATGCCGCAACTACCAAACGATCGAGACATAAGAAGTTTAATTATTGATGATTCAGGTCAAAAATGGGGAGCTGTAAGAGCCAAAGGGATATTTGTCTATAATGATAATGGAACTATCGCGGATAAGTCAGACGACCAATATAAAATAATGACTACAAGTTTGGGAAACGGAAACCTGCCAAATCAAGAGGTGTATACTTTAGCTAAGGATTTAGATGGAGATATTTGGGTTGGGACTCAGGAAGGTATTTGTGTGTTTTATTCTCCATCAGCAATATTCAGCGGGTACAATTTTGACGCACAGCAAATAATAGTTGAAGAAAATGGTTTTGGACAGTATTTATTGAGCTCTGAAATTGTATACTCCATCGCGGTAGACGGTGGAAATAGAAAGTGGATTGGGACATTGGGCTCTGGGCTATATCTCTTGTCTGAGGATGGGACTGAAGAAATCTATCATTTTACAAAAGAAAATAGTCCATTATTGTCTAATAATATATTAGACTTAGAAATGAACCATACAACAGGAGAGATATATATTTCAACAGATAAAGGATTGATGAGCTTCAGAAATGATGCCACGAATAGCCAATCTAATATTAGTTCAATAACTGTTTTTCCTAATCCTGTTAGGCAAAGTTATCACGATAATATATACATAAATGGTTTGGGATACGATTCGAATGTTAAAATTACAGATATAAACGCTAATCTAGTCTTTGAAACTAATTCAAATGGAGGAACAGCTGTTTGGGACGGCAAAGACTCTAACAATCAAAGAGTAGGCACTGGGGTTTATCTAATTTTCAGCTCAGATCAATTTGGAAATGAAAAAGCGGTTGGAAAAATTTTATTTATACACTAATGACTGAGTCTACAAATGGAATTTGTTTGCACTACTACAAATACTCTGAAAGTTCTGTTATTGCCAAAATATTTACTGAAAGATATGGTATGAAATCATATATAGTGAAGGGTGTCAGGAAAAAAAAATCTAAAAAAAAATTAAACTTATTACATTCACTAAATATTGTAGAGCTTGAAGTGTCCAACAATGACAAAAGACAAATTCAATATATCAAAGACATCAACAACACTAATGTATTTAACTACAATAACCTTGATATCAACAATCGTTTTATTTCTCTATTTATCTCTGAGGTATTGCTTAGGGTCTTAGTGGAATCAGAAAAGTCAGAGCCCATTTACAATTTCATTATGAAATCAATCTTTTTGCTAAATAATGAAAAAAAAGTATCTAAGAACTTCTCAATAGTGTTCTTAATTAAATTAAGTGGGCTGCTTGGTTTTTATCCAAACAAAGAAAATTCTGAAAGAAAATTTTTTAATTTAGATAGTGGTGAGTTTAGTAACAACCCATCTAATTATTATTTAGCTGATGACAACAAAAAATATTTTTCTCTGTTATTAAATGATCATGAGGTTGAAATTCCTCATAAAAACAGAAAAAATCTAATTTTTTCCTTGCAAAACTACTACGATTTACATCATTACAACATTAAAAACTTGAAATCTTATGATGTAATAGAATCTTTAAGAAAATGAAAAAAGTATTTATTTTTTTACTGACATTTAATTGTTTTTTTTCTTATTCACAAATGTATAAAGTTGAAAATGAGAATGGAAAAAAAATAGAAGGAGCATTGTTTTATTCAAAAAATAAAAATAGCACTTCAAATAAAAATGGTGTTGTTGATCTAAGTTCGTATATAGATGACGAACTAATAGATGTGTTCCATATAAATTACAAAAGATTACAATTGCGAAAAAAAGATATTCTAGATAACCTTATTATTCTAAATACAAATAATGTTCTTTTAGATGAAGTTATCTTACATACGTCACTAAATGTAGAAGAAAATAAAACTCAGGTTATTAAACTAAACCAATCGGAAATTTCTGAGACACTATCAAAAAACCCAGCAGAAATTCTTGAAAAAAGTAGTGGAGTAATAATACAAAGGAGTCAAAACGGAGGAGGCTCTCCAAACATACGTGGGTTTGAAGCAAACAGGATTCTGTTAGTGGTTGACGGTGTAAAACTAAACAATACCATGTACAGAAGTGGACACCTTCAAAACATTTTAAGCATAGATCCATACATATTAGAAAATATAAGTGTTTTGCATGGACCCTCATCTGTCTTTTACGGGAGCGGAGCTTTAGGGGGGGCGATTATTCTAAACACACTTAACATTGATAAATTAGAAAATAGTACATCTTCGTTTACCCAACAATATGAGAGTTCCTCTTCATCAGTATCTTCAAATTTTTATAGTAAATATGTAATTAATAAATCTTCTTTTTTAAGTTCAATAAGTGTGAAAAAATATGGAAACTTAAAGATGGGTAAGTTTCGAATGCATGGTTATGAAGACTGGGGGTTAAGTAATTTTGCAACAAATGAAAACGAACAATTATTTGGTAAATATTCTCAATATGACTTAGTGCAAAAAATGCGTATACCTATTAATTACACATCAACATTAAGATTTAACACACAGTTCTCTACAACTTCTAACATTAATCGATTTGACAAGTTAAATGACGAGTCAAATGGAGGTCCAAAATATATGTTTTGGTATTATGGACCACAAAAAAGATTTCTTCAAAGTTTAAATTATAATAAAAAAACCAATCGTTTTTTTGCTGATAATTGCAAAATAAGCATCAACTATCAATTAATCAAAGAAAGTAGACATACTCAGAAGTATTCTGAAGAGTATCTAAGAAACAGAACGGAATTGATAAATATTTACGAAACCAAATTAGACATAAACAAAGAATTTGATAAGCTTGAATTAAGTTATGGTTTTAGTAATAGATATGAAAATCTTAATTCTTCCGCTATAAAAACAAATGAAACTGGAGACACAGAGTTTAGCTCAACAAGATACCCTGACAATGGAAGTTCTGATAATACCCTTTCTTCCTATATTCACTCAGAACTTAAAATTTATAAAAAAATAAAGTGGTTTAATGCACTTAGGTATGATTTCAATAAAATTCAAATGAATTTTTCTGAAAATAATCCGTTTAATATTGGCAGTAAATTGAAAAATCACAATACTAATTATTCAGCTAGTACTAACGTCTATTTTAATGCTAATGAGAATAATTTTATTAGTTTATCAATATTTAACTCATTTAGAAACCCAAATGTTGATGACCTTGGAAAAGTGTTTTCAAAAACAGATGGAATTGTTGTGGTTCCAAATTTAAATTTGGAACCTGAGAAAATAATGTCTTCTGAGTTTATTTGGAAATTTATTCGTGATCAAACTTCTTTAGAGTTAGTTTTGTTCTATAATGACTTGAAAGATGCTATTGAAAAACGCCCCTATGTTTTAAATGGTCAAGATTCAATTTATTATGATGGTGAAAAAATGAAATGTGTAGCAAACACTAATATAAATTCAGCAAAAATGAAAGGCTTTAACTTTAGGCTTAGTCAAGACCTGATTAATTGTCTGACTTTTAATGCCAGCGCTGCATATATTCACTCGATTACGTCCGACTCTATTCCAATGGCGCATATACCTCCACTATCAATTAGGGGAGAAGTTGTCATGTCACTGAGTGAATTTTCAAAAATAAATATTTATACAAATTATAATGATTGGAAGTACGCTTCAAATTACGACGCAAATGGTGTAGATAATTTAGATGAAGCTACAGTTGATGGAACTCCATCATGGTACACTATAAATATAGTTTACTCAAGAAAATTTAATAACTTAAAAACATCATTAGCATGCGAAAACATCTTTGATGTTCATTATAAAACATTTGCGTCTGGAATTAGCTCCAGCGGAAGGAATTTTATCTTAAATTTACAGTGTAATTTTTAAATTAGATTTTATTATGAAAAAACTTGTTGGGACATATATATTTTTGCTTATAAACTTATACTTATTTCCTCAAACATGGGAAGAAAATATATATGAAAAGAATAAAAATGCGACCTTTTTTGATTTAAAGGAATCATTTAATAATTACAGAGATTCTATTCCTTATACTAAAGGAAATGGTTATAATCCGTACGCAAGGAAAATAGATTTCCTTGAACCAAGAGTAAATGAGGAAGGGTTTTTTCCTTCACATGTTTTATGGGAAGAGTGGATAAAAATTAAAAACAAAAAATCTTACTCATCAAACTGGGTTCCGTTAGGGCCATTTGATGTCCCAATAATTATTTCAAACAATAAAAAGAGAGGAAACGGAAGAATAAATTGTATTGAGTTTGACCCATCTAATGAAAATATTATTTGGGTGGGTTCCCCAGGTGGCGGACTATGGCAAACAACAGATGGCGGGTTAAATTGGACTACAAACACAGACAACCTTCCTGTATTAGGAGTTACAGACATTTTGATTCACCCAACAAACACTAACATAATGTATATTGCTACAGGTGATGCTCACGGCAGTGACACCTACTCTGTTGGGGTTTTAAAAAGTAGTGATGGAGGAATTACTTGGGATACTACCGGTTTAAGTTACAATGTTAGTCAGTCAAATGAAATAAGTAAATTAGAAATGAACCCTAATTATCCTGATAGTATTTTTGCTGCAACCGGAGAAAATCTAATGCTGACTGTTGACGGGGGGATAAATTGGAATATTGTTGGTCAAAATGGTAGATGGAGAGACATCCATTATAAACCTGGAAATACTAATGTTTTATTCGCAATGAAACAAACTAACGGAACTTCAAATGTTTATAGGTCTATAGACGCTGGTGCAACTTGGCAAGTTTGTAATAATGGAATCTCAAATACAAACAAGAGAAGGCCTTTGATTGCTGTAACACCAGCAAATCCAGATGTTGTTTACGCCTTGTTTTCAGATAATGGATGGGGATTTCACGGTTTATACAAATCCGATGATGGGGGAGACAGTTGGAGCTTACAATCTAACAGCCCCAACATATTGGGAAGGGATACCGATGGAAGCTCTACGGGTGGTCAATCCTGGTACGATATGAGTTTAGCTGTTTCTAACGAAAATGAAGATCACATAATTGTTGGAGGAATAAATTTATGGGAATCATTTGATGGAGGAATAACATGGGATATTTCTGCAAGCAGCGGAAATAGTTCAGATTATTCATATATGCATGTCGATCAACACGCTGCTGAGTTTAATCCATTAAACGACATTGCTTATGTGGGAAATGATGGAGGCATATATAAATATTTTAACACGCTTAACACATGGATAGATATTAGTGATGGCTTAGAAATATCACAATTTTATAAACTTGGGTTATCATCAATTAGCGATTATACTCTTGTCGTTGGAGCTCAAGATAATGGAACTGAGAGATTGACGGGGACTTCATGGGAATCTATAAGAGGAGCGGACGGTATGGAGTGTATTATTGACCCCTACAATGATAATTTAATTTATTCGTCATCACAATATGGGGGTATGAAAGTATCTTACAATGGCGGGGTTGATTGGAACAATATTAAGCCTGTAAGTTATGAGGGGTCTTGGGTAACCCCATACAAAATGCATCCACTAGATAATAATGTTTTAGTCGCTGGATTTAACGTTGTTTATAAAAGTAATACAGCCGCTAACTCATGGGACTCTATTTCACCCACATATGGTCAGCTAAAAACAATAGCTTTAGCTCCTTCTAATTTAGACTATATTTACGCGGCAACATACTCTGGTATATGGGTGACAAAAGATAATGGGTTAAATTGGGAATATATTAAAACGGGACTACCTCCTGGAAGCATCTCCGACATTACTGTGTCAAATACGAACCCTAATAACGTATATGTGACTCTGTCTTCCTTTAATGCAAATGATAAAGTTTTTGAAAGTAAAAATGCTGGAGATACTTGGACAAATATTTCAGGAACACAATTGCCAAATTTACCAGTAAACTGTATTGTTTATCAATCGTACGCTAAAGGCGATCTTTACATTGGTACAGATATTGGAGTATTTCATAAAGATAGTACTATGTCAGAGTGGCAATTATTCAACAATGGACTGCCACATGTAAGTGTTAGAGAGTTAGAAATTCAATATAATATTGGGAAAATTAGAGCCGCAACATACGGAAGGGGAGTATGGGAAAGTAACCTTAATATATTCCCGAACTCAGTAAACTCGTTAAACTCAAATCTAATAAAAGTCTTTCCAAATCCCACATCAGAAGAACTAACAATTAAAACTCCTTATAAATTAACCGAAGGAATAGTTTGTTTCTACAACATAACAGGACAATTAGTGTTTACAAAAGAACTATCTACAGATTTTACAAAAATATCTGTAAAAGAATTAGAGAGAGGTATGTATATATATAAAATCTTTAGTGACAAAAGGGAATTAACAAAAGATAGGGTTTTGATATACTAAAGAATAGCCTCGAAAATTCTGACGTATTCTCTTTTATTTTCATTAGGATGGAACACCAGACCTAGTGATATAACAATTCTGTCTTCAATATATCTAGACTTCATTATAAATGGCCCTGCCATAAACCCGTTTTCTAATGTCCACATACCTCTGTATAAACCGTTGATTTCAGTTATAGGCATTCTTTTATCTATCTGTACATATGTTCCCTCAATTGACCCTTTAATTTTTTGCTTTAAAATTGAATCTATCTTGCGCACTATTTGTTTCTGAATATTTTCATTATCGTCAGGAAGAAAATCGTATATTAATATGTACTTTAATAAATCTTGCTTTTCATTAAAGGAGTGAAAATCTGAAATAAAGATGTTTTTTTCTTTTAGTGAAACATAATATTCTGTTGGTAAAAAAACATTTATTCCAAAAGTTTCTTTAATTTGTTTCCTAGCTTCTGTGTTATGAGACATTTTATAGGACGCTCTAATGTTTTCTAACTCTTTTCGATAAAGAAAATTAAAGGTCTTAACACATGATTTTTTAAATTCATGTTCGTTTGAAGTTGAATTTAGATACATTACAATCTGATTTTTAGCCCATTTATTCTTAGTGTAGGAGTCCTTATAATCTTTTCCGATGAACATTATGTTTTTATGTGTTTTGAAAAAACGACTAAACTCAGAAGGGTTGATTTGTACTAAATTAAAAAATTGCTCAGCTTGTGGAAGACCATCAATTTCAAGTTGGAAAATTTTCCTCAGAGTGTCTCCTTTAGCTCCCTCCCATACGTTGTCGTCGATAACTAAAATAATTTCATTTTGTTCGCCAGTACTATCGGTAAGTATTTTTTTTGTTGAACTTTCATTACACGAAAAAAGAGTTATTAATAAAAAAAAAGTAAGGAATTTTTTAACTTTCATCAGGTAAATATAAAATTAATTTGTCTCCAATTGATAAATTGTCAGAGTGCATTTTATTCCATTCCTTTATATTTGAAACCGATATTCCATAAAGTTTTGCGATTTTTCCCAAATAATCCCCTTTTTGAACTTCATAGACTATTCTTATTTCATCTACGAGGATTTCTTTTTTTTCTACTTTGTATATATATTCATAAAAATAATCTTCGTTTAAAACCACATCCATGATAACCTCTGAAGGCAAACAAATAGTTTCGCCTTTTGGTAATATCTCTTTTTTAAAGGACGGATTTAAATAGTTTATTGTTTCATTTGACACGCAGAACATTTCAGATATTAAATTATATGGGGCGTGTTCTTTAAATGAAATAGTATCTCTTTCTACTATTCCTAAACTTAAGTCATGTACTTCTATTTTATGTTCCTTATGATAGGTCATTACATATGCAACAGCAATAAACTTAGGAACATATCCTTGTGTCTCTTTTCTTAAATATTGACGTAACTCCCAAAAATCATTTAATTCCTTTTTAGCAATTAATCTGCTCAAATAACCAGGACCTCCATTATATGCGGCTAAAACTAAATTCCAATCGCCAAACATTTCATATAATTTCGTGAAATATTCACAAGCCGCAATTGTAGATTTGAGTGGGTCTTGTCTTTCATCAATATAGGAGGTTACTTCTAAACCATACTCTTTTCCTGTTGGATACATAAACTGCCATAGTCCAGTTGCACCAGATCGGCTTCTTGCTTTTGGGTTGAGCGCGGACTCAACAATAGATAAGTATTTTAGCTCTAATGGTATTTGAAATTTATCTAACTGTTGTTCCATCATTGGAAAATAATATTCCGATATCTTCAACATTCTGCTAATTAGCTTTACGTCTCTGCCTAAATATCTATCAATATAGAACTGTGTGTATTTATTATAAGTAAAATCGATTGGAGATGATTCGTCTAGCTTTCTTAATCTATCATATATTAATTTATTTTGAGGAGAAAGCGACATGCGTAATTTGCTGTGCAAAATTTTTTCAGTATTAATTATTAATGCTGAGTCTAAGGGTGTCAATATAGAGTCATTATTAGGTGTTTCATAAATTATTAAGTCTGATGTTTTTGTTTCATCCGATAAAAGCGTGTCTGCACTGGTACAAAATAAATTTAAATAAAGTAATTGTAATAATAAAAATAAAATGTTTTTTAATCTCATCTATGTCAATGTTTTTGCATTAACTCTGATGAGAAAGATAATAAACTCCTTTCTGAGAATTTTTTTGAAAGTAATTGTAAACCAAAAGGCATTCCGTTGGTATGAGTATATAATGGTAAAGATATCGCTGGATTTCCTGTAATATTTGCATGAACAGTAAAAATATCTTCTAAATATCTTTTCGTTGGATCTGGTTGTTTATCCCCAATGTCAAATGCTGTATGTGGTGTTGTAGGACTGAGAATAAAATCAAATTTTTGTAAAATTTCTTGAGTTTTATTTTCAACAACTCTTCGAATCTGTTGAGCTTTCCTATAATAAGCTTCCTTATAACCGGCACTTAACACAAATGTTCCCAACATAATTCGTCTTTTTACCTCCTCTCCAAAACCCTCGGTTCGCGAGAGCACATAAGTTTGTTCTAAAGATTTTGAAGCCGTACTTCTATATCCAAAATGTATACCATCATACCTAGCCAAGTTAGATGAGGCTTCAGCTGTAGTTAAAACATAGTATGTTGGAACCAAGAAGTCCAACAATGGAAATGAAATATACTCTAATTCATGACCTTGTTTTTTGAGGTTCTCTATAGTTTGTTTTATACTTTTCTTAACCTCATCATCAAGGTCATTTCTTTCTAAACATTCCGAAATAACAGCAATTTTTCTTTTTTTCTTGATTTCAAAGTTAGAATACTCGTCAGCTTTTCTTGAAGATGAGGTCGCGTCATTATTGTCTTTACCAGATATAGCTTCAAGAACTAAAGCGGAATCCTCTACATTATTAGTGATGGGGCCAATTTGGTCGAAAGATGAAGCATAAGCAATTAGACCATGTCTTGAAACTCTAGAATAAGTGGGCTTTAAGCCAACAACGCCACAAAAAGCAGCGGGCTGTCTAATTGACCCGCCCGTGTCAGACCCCAGGGCCACTAAACACATCTGTGATGCTACCGCTGAAGATGATCCTCCTGAGGAACCCCCTGGCACTTTATTTATATTAATAGGGTTTCTTACAGCTCCGTATACAGAATTTTCATTTGAGCTTCCCATTGCAAATTCATCACAATTTAATCTGCCAATAATTATTGCATCTTCTTGAATTAATCTCTCTACAACAGTTGCACTATATAGAGATTTAAATCCCTTTAACATTTTCGAGGAAGCAGAAATTTTGTGATTTTTGTAACAAATATTATCTTTGATTCCGACCACCATTCCAGCTAACTTTCCTGCGGTTCCGTTTGAAATCTTTTTGTCTATTTGAATGGCTTTTGATAAAGCTTCTTTTGAATAAACCTCAATAAAAGCATTGATTTGTTTATTTTTTTTAGAAATTGTTTGAATATAATTTTGAACAATTTGATAACAAGTGGTTTCTTTATTCTTTAACGCGGCAAGTGTATCTTTATAAGAGGTATAAGTTTTCAAACTATGATTTTTAAGAATTTATTTGTTGTCTTTATCCTCTATTTCTTGACCTTCTTTGTTTTTAGCGTCTTTAAACTCCTTTATTCCTTTTCCCAGGCCTTTCATAAGCCCTGGTAATTTTTTTCCTCCAAACAACAAAAGTACTATCGCCAAAATAATTAACCACTCTGGTCCACCAGGCATTCCTATTAATAATGTTGGGTTCATAATTTTAATTTTTATGCAAATTTATATAATTTTAAATTATTTAGCCTTGTATAACCAGTAAAGTGGGTTTTGCGGAGTTTTTCCATACCATATTTCAAAGTGGAGTTCTGTTGTAGATTCCGATTCTGAAGTAATTACTGTTCCTATTTTTTGTTTTGAAAAAACTCTCTCCCCTGTATTTACTAGAACATTCTTCAAACCAGAATATACTGTGAAATATTCACCGTGATTAATCAGAACAGCTTTTCCCATTCCTTTAATATAAAATATTCTTGAAATTTTACCATCAAAGACAGCTCGAGCATATTCTCCTGGATCTGTATAGAAATTTAACCCATTGTTTTTTGTCTCAACCCCTGTAACATATTTGTTTTTATGAAGTCCATATTTTTCGCTTATTATCCCTTTCTCGAGTGGCCATGGCAACTTTCCTTTATTTTTTTCAAATTCAGCAGACAACTCTAAAGACTCTGGAGTTAGAGGTGTTTCTGAATTATTTTTTTTCGCTTCCTCTCTCGCTTTTCTAATCTCCTCTTCAATTATCTTTTTTATCTTATCTTCAATTTCTTTCACTTGTTGCTGTTGCTGAATTAATTTAGTTTTATAAAACTGCTCATTTTGTTTTATTTTTTCTATGATTTCCTTACTGCGAATTATTTCTTGGTCTAACTTTTTGGATTGAATAATTTGTTCTTTAAAGAACACCTCTTTTTCATTTCTTTCAGCGATTAACAGGTTTTTATTTCCAACAAGTTCGTTATTTTTCTGAATTAGTTCTTTTTTTACTTCTTTTATTTTTTTTATTTGATTTGCTCTGTATAAAGTTAACTGATTTAAATACTGTTTTCTTTTGTATAATTGATTTAAATCTTTTGATGATATCAAAAAATAATCTTCATTATAAGTATTTTTCCATATATGACTCTGATATAATAATTTTGATAGAATATCAATTGATAACTTTAATTCCTGCTCTTTTGATTTTATTTCTGTCTCAAGATCTATAATAAACTGCTCCAAAAGATTTATATTAATTATTTGAGAATTTATTGTGTTTTCTAAGTTAAGTATTAATTGCCTATGTTGATCTATTTTTTGATTTGATAGTTTTAATTGAGATAGCGCTGAATTTTTCTTTTTGTTTTCTGTGTTTATTTTATTGTTTATTTCTTTAATACTTGCTTCTATTTTTTGTTTTTCTTTTTGAAGCTGTGTTTTGTTTTGAGACAGTAAAGAGCTATTTGTCACACAAAGAATTAAAAAAAAACATACCTTAATCAATTTTAACATAAGATAATGGTATTTTAAAACTTAATGATGTGGCCTTGTTAAATTCAACCTTAGTAATATCAGCGTTAACTGAAAATACTTCTTCTGCTTCAACGTTTATAAATATTTTATTTGGGTAAAAATATTTTGGTTTATCAAAAAATGAGTAGTCGTTAAATTTAATTGTAATATTTTTATCCTCAGATTCAAAGAAACTCATTTCTTCAACTCTATATTTATTATTTATAATATAATTTTCATTGATTGAGCTTAATCTATATTTTCTTTGATTATCAATTTCTATGGGGGATACATTTAACAGTTTACTATTTATCGTGGGAGAAGCAAATAATATTTCCTGTAGTTGAAAGAAATTAATATCTGATTTGATGGACTCTTTGATATATTTAAAAGGTTTGACTAGATAATTTTTTTCTAATCTGCTCATTAAATAAACAGAATCCGGAGTCAATATTAATCTTAAAACCTCTAATCCTAAAGGAGCTTTTAAGGAAACCCAAATTATACTGTCTTTTTTAACGCGAATGCTCGTGTTGACCTTACTATATTGTCCTTGCTTTTCTATAGTCATCTTTGAGTTTAGCGACAACCATGCTGGGGAAATATTTTGCTCATTTACCTTTTTTATAGGAGATATTTGGCTGTTAATATTTTCCTGAGTTGCTGTGTTTTTTTCAAGAACTCCACATGAAAAAATAAACAGAGAAAAAACAATTAAAATGGTTTTATTAATCTTCAAATTCTTCAGATTTTAGCTTGTATTTTTCAGATTCTTGTGTTTCTCCTAATTTTTCAAGAATTTTAGACATATGAATGTAAAATGTTTTTGATTCTGATATTTCAATTGCTTTTAGCATATATTGTTTAGCCTCTTCGTATTTATTGAGTTTATATAGAATCCAAGCATAAGTATCTAAATAATTTGCTTCTTTAGGAAACATTTCTATCGTCTTTTTTGACATTTTTTTTGCCTTTTCTAAGTTTTCTCCTCTCAACGACAAATAATATGCGTAATTATTTAAAACAGTAACATTTTCTGGTAAAAACTCTAAAGATTTTTCATATGCGTTATCAGAATTTATATATTCTTCTATCTCGTTGTAGGAATTTCCCAAAACAGAATACATTTCTGAAGCAAGAGGCGGATTATCAACCACAAAACTCACTCCTGCTTTTATAAAGTCTATAGATTTTAAATAATCTTTATTATAAAAATGAGCTAGAGCATGTAAATAGTAAAATGTTGGATACATTGGGAAAAAATCTAAAGCCTTCTCAGAGTCAAGTATTAATGAGTCTATACTATTATTTTGTAGCTCTAAAAACAACATGTCTAACCACGCGTCTCTTTGATTTGGGTTTATTTCTACAACTTTCTTATAATATATTATTGATTTATCTATATTTCTTATAGTCCTAAGAAAGTCAGCGTAAATATAGTTAGTCATCTCATCTTCAGGGTGAACCTCAACTAAAATTTCACATAGGTCTTCGATAAAATCGATTGAAGTTGTATCGTTCTCGAACACCTCTGTCAATAATGGAATTATTTTTTTTATTTTAGTCTGGGCATCCAGTTTTTTGGACTCGAATGCAATCTTTAATTCTTTTTGATATTCTTTTGTGTTATTCTTTTGTAAATAAAAATCAGACAAAGTTAAATGTGTTGCTCCTGAGCCGGGATTAATTTCTGTTAATTTTTTTAATACCTCAAAGGCCTTATCAAAATTATTATCTAAAATATAACAATCAGAAAGCATTTCATAAGTTTGTATATCAGATGGGTTTTTCTGTAAATATCTTTCCAACTCATTTGCTGCGCTTTTGAAGTCTTTCAGCTCAAGAAATATTTTATGTTTCTGGACACTTGTAAAATTATTAATACCTTTTAACTCTTCAATTGAGTTATAAATGTTTATTGCATTTTTTAATTCATTATTATATATATAACAAATCGCTAATTCTATATAATATTTTTCGTTGTTCGGTTCTTGCTTTACTAAGTCCTTATAAACGTTTATTGATTCATCAAATTTTTTATTAGTAAATAAATTTTCTGCATAAAACAATGCGTACCATTTATTTTCTTTATTTAATAAATAAGCGTTTTTAGAATATTGTAGGCTTTCTATAAAATTACTTTGAAAAAAATATATCTGAGAAATTTCATAGTATGGTTGTGGTTGGTTTTTATTTAGTTTAATACATTTTTCAAAAAACTTTATAGCCAGATTATAATTTTCTAATGATTTTTCTTTTAGAGCTGAATAAAAATAGTTGTTATATAAATAATTCTCTTTTTCTTTTTCTTCTATATTCGACTTCTTTTTCTCTATCAATAAATTAAAAGGATTGCTCTGGGCGTACGCGTACAAGAATCCAAAATTAAAAAACAAAAAAATTATAAGTTTATTTCTCATGTAATCATTTTATTCCGGTGCTACCAAACCCGTCAACACCCCTTTCTGTCACTTCAAGTTTATTAACCTCTAACCACTCAGCTTGTTCATGTTTTGAAATAACCATTTGAGCTATTCTTTCTCCATCGTCAATTTTAAAGTCCTCAGTGGATAAATTAATTAAAATTACCATAACCTCACCTCTATAGTCTGCGTCTATTGTTCCTGGAGAGTTTAAGACTGTTATCCCCTTTTTTAATGACAAACCACTTCTGGGCCTTACTTGAGCCTCATAACCTACAGGGAGTTCGATATGGATTCCTGTTTTAACAATTGTTCTTTCTAGCGGTTTTAAAACTATCGGGTTTTCAAGGTCTGCTCGTAAGTCCATCCCAGCGGATGCAATTGTAGAATAATTAGGCAGTTTATGTTTTGATCTATTTACTACTTTTATTTTCATTTATTAATCAAATAATTTAGGGTTTGAAATTACTACTTTTTTAGGTTTTTCTATTATAAATGTTATTAATATAAATAAAAATATAAAAACTGATTTAATGATAATACTTAAACTAAACAGAACACTAATAAAAAACAATACAAACACAAGTCCCAGATATAAAAATATTCTTTTAATAGGATATGGAATTTTGTAATGTTTTCTTCCCAAAAGGTAAGAAGAAATTGTCATGAAAAAATAACATACCAATGTAGCCCAGGCTGATCCCACAAAACCTAAAACAGGTATTAATAAAAAGTTAAGAATAAGGGTGATGATTGCTCCAAATATAGACAAATAAGCTCCATATTTTGTTTTTTCAGACAATTTATACCAAATAGATAAATTGTAATAAATTCCTAAAAATAAATTAGCAGCAAGCAATATAGATACGGTAATAAAACCTCTTTCGTCGTGGAAATTAGATCCTAAGAAATTAATAATAATCTCATATAACATAGTAACAACTAAAAATATGAAAGAAGTGATAATAATGAAATATTTCATTACTTCTGCATATACTTTTTTTGAGTTCTTTTCTTTTTCCTGAGCAAAGAAAAATGGTTCAGCCGCAAAACGAAATGTTTGTATAAAAAGAACTATCAAAATAGAGAGTTTGTAAAAAGCTCCGTACAAACCAATTTGTTCAGAAACATTTAAATTATGCGGTAATAAATGCTTTAAAAGTATTCTGTCGATAGTTTCATTAGTCATTCCAGCCAGGCCTGCGATTAACAATGGAAGAGCGTAAATCATCATTTGTTTCCAGAGCCGCTTATCAAATATCCATACAGATTTTATCATTTCTGGCAGTAACATTAAAAAAGTTATAATGCTAGCAATCAAATTAGCTACAAAAATATATCCAACCCCATAATTCTCTGAATAAATGGATTTTAAAAACTCTGAAGATGATAAACCACCATCTATTGCAGATGGACAATAAATAATAAAAAATAAATTTAAGCCAATGTTTATAAAAATGTTTAATAATCTGATTAGAGCAAATCTTACTGCATTATTCTTTTCTCTCAACTTAGCAAATGAAATAGCAGATATAGCGTCAAGTCCTATTATAAGCGCGAAGTATTGTATGTATTCTTTATTATCTGAATACTGTAACCAATCAGCTATTGGTTGAGAAAAAGAAAAAACTATAATTATAAATAAAATCGATGTGAATAATAATGAAATTAAAGAAGTACTATAGACAATTCTTTTGTTGGGAGTTTTCTGTGAGTATCTGAAAAAAGCTGTTTCAATACCGTAAGTAAGAATAACCACTAAAAATGCAACATAAGCATATAACTCTGTTACAACTCCATATTCCTCTGGTAGAAAGTAGCGGGTATACAGAGGAACTAATAAGTAGTTTAACAGTCTTCCAACTACGCTACTTAAGCCATAAATTACAGTTTGTTCAGCTAGTTTCTTTAGTGGATTCAATTAAAAATTTGCTTTTCTTTTTTCTAAAAACGCTGTTGTTCCCTCTATAAATTCTTTTGTTCCGAAACATTTTCCAAATTCCCTTTTTTCGACCTCAAAACCGTCTACATTGTTTTTATAACCAGCATTTACTGATTTTATTGCAGAAGCTATTGCTTTGGGTGAGTTTCTACATATTCTAAGAGCGATTTTTTCACACTCTTGCATTAATTCTTTTTGATTACACTCTTTATTTATCAGACCCCATTTTAGAGCTTCTGCTGATGATATCATAGATGCTGTAGTAATCATCTCTAAAGCTTTTCCCTTACCTACCAATTGAGATAATCTTTGAGTTCCTCCATATCCGGGAATAACACCCAGGGACACTTCTGGAAGTCCCATTTTTGAATTTTTTGAAGCAACTCTAACATGACAAGATATTGCTAATTCTAACCCTCCCCCTAAATCAAATCCATTAATTGCCGCAATGGTTGGTTTAGAGCAGTTATCTAACAAGTCAAATAATAGTTCTTGTCCTTTTCTTGATAAGGACTCTCCCTCTTGGATATTAAAACCTGCAAATTCTTTTATATCCGCACCTGCTACAAACGCTTTATCTCCAGCTCCTGTAATTATAATGCATTTTACTTCATTACTCAGAGCAGAATGAACAATTGCTTTGTTCAACTCCTTAATCGTTTCTGAGTTTAAAGCGTTTAGATGATTTGGTCTGTTTATGGTTATGTAAGAGATGTTATTCTTAAATTCTAATAGTATATTGTTAAAGTCCATCGCTGAATTGTTTTTACAAATATAATATTTCATAGTTTTATAAAAACCAAAACCACCCCTGTAATTGTAGGGGGTTTTTAACAATAATATTTTAAGCAATCTAACTGTTTAGAGCCTCTGCTCCCCCAACAATTTCTAAAATTTCCCCAGTAATTGCGGCTTGACGCGCTTTGTTGTAAGACAATGTAAGTTCTTTTTTCAACTCCCCAGCGTTATCAGTAGCCTTGTGCATAGCGGTCATTCTCGCTCCATGCTCAGAAGCGTGAGAGTCTAATACAGATTTATAGAGTTGAGTTTTTAATGATTTTGGAATAAGGCTTTCAACGATATCTTTTTTATTTGGCTCAAATATATAGTCTCCTATTTCAGATATTGATTCTTCTGATGATTCAATAGGCAGGAACTGTTCACATATTACAGTTTGAGTAGCCGCGTTTTTGAATTGATTGTATAATAATACAACCTTATCATACTCTTTATTAGTAAATGAGTCCATGATTGATTGAGCGATATCAGAAGTGTTGCTGAAAGATAAATCAGCATATAAATCATCATGGGTTGAAACAACGTTGTATTTATTTTTTTTAAAATGCTCTGAGGACTTCTTTCCTATAGAAATAATATTAACCTCTTTACCTTTGTAGTCTTCTTCGATTAACATCTTCGCTTTCTTAATAATATTTGCATTAAATCCTCCACATAGCCCCCTATTTGAGGTTATGGTAACAAATAACACCTTTTTCAACTCTCTTTTTTCTGAGTACACACCCCCATCAGAAACGTCTAAATTAGAACTTAGGTTTGCTAGTAATTCAGTAAGTTTATTTGCGTAAGGTCGCATTTGTGTTATGGCATCTTGAGCTCTTTTTAACTTAGCAGCAGAAACCATTTTCATTGCAGACGTTATCTGCATCGTAGATCCTACAGAAGCTATTCTAGAGCGTATTTCTTTTAAATTCGCCATAACTAACTAGCGTACTTCTGTGAAAGTTCACTTACAGCTTTCTCAATTTTAGACTTGATTTCATCATTTAGTTTACCTTGAGATAAATCATCTAAAACATCTTGATGTTTTTCATGCATAAAAGAAATAAATTCATCTTCAAACTGTTTGATTTTATTAACAGGAACATCCATAAGTAAACCATTCGTACCACAGTATATAATAGCGGCTTGTTCCTCTACTCTTAGGGGTGAATATTGTCCTTGTTTTAATATTTCAACATTTCTTTTACCTTTTTCTATAACCGCTGTTGTAGCTGCATCAAGATCAGATCCAAACTTAGCGAATGCTTCTAATTCTCTATATTGAGCCTGATCTAATTTCAGTGTTCCAGATATCTTTTTCATTGACTTTATTTGGGCGGATCCTCCAACCCTTGAAACAGAAATACCCACATTAATAGCTGGTCTAACCCCAGATAAGAATAAGTTAGATTCCAAGAAAATCTGACCATCTGTAATAGAAATTACATTTGTTGGTATGTAGGCTGACACATCTCCAGCTTGTGTTTCGATAATTGGTAATGCTGTTAGAGACCCCCCTCCTTTTACTTTTTCTTTTAAAGATAAGGGAAGGTCATTCATTTTTGAAGCTATGGTATCATCATTAATAACTTTTGCAGCTCTTTCTAATAATCTTGAATGAAGATAGAAGACATCTCCAGGGTAGGCCTCTCTACCCGGAGGTCTTCTTAATAATAAAGAAACCTCTCTATAAGCCACTGCCTGCTTCGATAAGTCATCAAAGATTATTAAGGCAGGTCTTCCTGTGTCTCTAAAATATTCGCCGATTGCTGCTCCTGAAAGCGGTGCATAAAACTGCATAGGAGCTGGGTCAGAAGCGTTAGCAGAAACTATTACTGTGTAAGAGAGAGCACCCGCGTCTTCTAGAGTTTTTGCTAAAGCAGCAACCGTAGAAGCCTTTTGACCAACGGCTACATAAATACAAAATACTGGTTCACCCTTATCGTAAAATTCCTTTTGATTAATTATTGTATCAATAGCAACAGCCGTTTTTCCTGTTTGTCTATCACCAATAATTAACTCTCTTTGACCTCTACCTATTGGTATCATCGCGTCAACCGCTTTTATTCCTGTTTGTAACGGTTCATTTACAGGTTGCCTATATATTACACCGGGAGCCTTTCTTTCTATTGGCATTTCAAAAGTTTCTCCCTGTATTGGCCCCTTACCATCGATAGGATGGCCCATAGTATCAACAACTCTTCCGAGCATTCCTTCACCTACCTTAATCGATGCAATTTGTTTTGTTCTCTTTACCGTGTCACCCTCTTTAATTCCTTTCGAGGGCCCAAGCAATACAGCACCCACATTATCCTCTTCTAAATTTAGCACTATTGCTCTTAAACCATTTTCAAACTCGATTAATTCTCCCGATTGTACATTGGTGAGTCCGTAGATACGAGCGATTCCATCTCCTACCTGTAAAACTGTTCCAACTTCTTCTAACTGTGATTCTGACTTGAATCCAGATAATTGTTTTCTTAAAATTGCTGATACTTCAGCTGGTTTTACCTCTGCCATTTTTTTTTATTTAGAAATCCTTAATATAAAGATTTTTGTTAAACGTTTTCTTTAATTTTTTTATGTTTCTTGTAACACTAGCGTCTAATTGTTTATCTCCCATTTTTATAATCACACCCCCAATTATATCCTCATCAACAATTTCTGTCAATTCAATCTCATCACCACCTGTTTTTTTGATGTATGTCATGATTTCTGATTTTGTTTGATCACTGATAGGTTCGGCTGTTGTTATGGAGACTGTTTTTATGTTATTATATGATTTATATAAATTAATAAAACTATCAGCAATTGCTTCCAAATGCATTTCTCTTTTCTTATTAGTTATTATGTTTATAAAGGCCAAAGTTATATCTGACACGTTTTGTGAGAAAATTTCAGAAAGAATAGATATCTTTTTATCTGTTTTTATTATTGGGCTTTTTAACATCAATACTAGGTCTTTGTTAAAAGAACATAGACTCACAATATACTTCATATCTTTTAATGTGTCGTCTAATTTATTTTGTTCAACCGCTAAATTTAGCAGTGACTTTGCATATCTTGATGATAGTCTGGTTGATCTCATTTGTTATTACTAGTTAAGTTCTGTTTCTTTTAATGATGCTGTCACTAGTTCTTTTTGTTTGTTTTTATCTTTTAACTCTGACTTTAAAACCATAGTAGCCATATCAATTGACAGGTCCGCTACAGAGTTTTTGAGTTCCGTAATCGCCTTCATTTTTTCATTGGTAATCTGTTCTTTTGCTAATGACAGTATCTTTTCAGCTTCTGTGTTTGCTGAATCTTTAGCTTCGTTAATGATTTTATTTTTCATATCTCTAGCTTCCTTTAGCATGGCGTCTCTTTCTTTCCTAGCTTCTAATAACACTCTTTCATTATCCGCATTCAAACTTTCCATTTCTCTTTTAGCTTTTTCAGCGGAATCTAGCGCATTTTTTATGCCTGACTCTCTCTCTTCAACTGCATTGAGAATTGGTTTCCACGCATACTTTCTAAGAAAAAAGACCAATACAAGGAAAAGTAAGGTTTGCCAAAAAAACAATCCTACCGAGAATTCTTCAATTAATTTATCCATTTTATTAGTTTCTTTTTTTGTTTTAACAATTCAAAACTACAAGCAACCCTTGTAGTTTTGAATTTAATTCTTACAACGCAAATAATGCCGCAAAACCAATACCCTCAATAAGGGCAGCGGCAATTAGCATTACTGTTTGTATTTTACCAGCAAGCTCTGGCTGTCGTGCCATAGCTTCTAAAGCTGAAGCTCCAATCTTTCCAATACCTATTCCGGCTCCAATTACCACTAATCCACCACCGATAATCTTAAGGTCTCCCAAAGATCCAACAATACCACTTACTGCTTCTAATCCTATCATGTTTGTTTTATTATATTTATGCCTACTCTTAAAGGTTTTCAGCTTCCCCTTTTTATTATTTATTAATGATGTTCCTCAACAGCAGCCCCAAAGTAAAGAGCTGAAAGCATTGTAAATATATAAGCCTGAAGAACACATACCAATAGCTCAAGCAAACATAACGCAAAAGCCAAACCAAAAGACAACGTTCCTCCAATCCAACTTTTAAATATAAATATCAATCCAAGTATGCTCATCAGAACAACATGGCCTGCCGTCATATTTGCATATAGTCTTATCATCAAAGAAAAGGGCTTTATAAATGTTCCTAAAAGTTCTATCGGCGCTAAAATTAATTTCATAGGAGTTGGAACTCCAGGCATCCAAAAAATATGTCCCCAGTAACTTTTGTTTGCTGTAAATGTTGTAATCACATATGTTAGCAGTGCTAATGATGCGGTAACAGCTATATTGTTTGTAACGTTAGAGCCTAACGGTGTGAGTCCAAAAAGATTAACAAACCATATAAAGAAAAAGACTGTTAATAGAAAACTCATATATCTTTTATAGTGCTTTTCTCCAATGTTTGGTCTTGCAATGTCGTCTCTTATGTATAAAACAATTGGCTCTAATAATCTTCCCAAACCCGTTGGTATTGAATTTTTTTTGTATGACCTAGCCATTTTACCAAATACAGTTATCATCAAAACAAAACAAATTAAAATAAATGCCACATTTTTAGTGACAGAAAAATCATATGGTTTAATGTTTGATACCTTTCCTTTAGAATCATAATTTATTGTCCCTATTTCGTCGGTTTTATAAATATTGTTGTGATACAACTTGTAATAATTACCTTTATGTTCAACAATCTCTTTTCCAAAATAAAATTTTGACGACAAAAATATTTGTAGACCATTGTCCCACAAAATTACAGGAAGGGGAAGTGAAATATACTTGTACTTGTCTCCGTCTGAGTACTTGAACAATTTAAAAGAATGATTGTCTAATAAGTGATGGTTTTTAAATTCACTGTACTCCTTTCTGATGTCCTTATCCGTTGACTTGACAGGTGTTAAATTCTCTGCAAAAGAATTAATAGAAAATAAAAACAGTAGAGAAAATGTAAAAAATTGTGTTTTTAATTTCATTTAGATTTGTTTATTTGTTTTTAAATTAAATCCGAGCAAAAATATATATTTCAATTAACATTTCTCAATCTTTTATAAGAATAATTTTCTTGAAATGAAAAAACCTTGATTTTATCTGATTTTAATGATGTCAATTAAAAAAACGACCTCAATAATTAATGACAGTGTGTAGGGTACAAAAAATGAGAGAAACTCAACTTTTGAAACAACATTATCTTCTTTAATAAGTGGAAGAATTACAAGCAAGAAAACAACAATCTTAAGAAAGGTGCCCGCCAAAAAATAAAACCCTAAATAGTCTTTTTGAATATTTCTCAACAAATATACCAACCAATAAACAATAGTTGCAATTAAAAAATTAATGGCATACATAAGAGTCAGGTGTTGAGAGTCAAAAAGAAAATTATGAAGTAAATATGATCCAAATAGAACAATAATCATAAATATATGAAACCTGACTAAAGGTTTATTCATCTTCAAGGTTTTTTAATTGTTTTATTAAAAGGTATAAGGAAACAAAAACAGCTATTAGAACAAAGACAATTGTAAAATATTTTTTATCAAAAATATACTTTTTGTCTAGAGCTCCCCCAAAATATGCTGCAAGAAATATAGTGGCTCCCATTTGAAAAGGGACAGATGTAAGAGCTAAATATCTATTAAGCTGTTTTTTCTTTTTTATTTTCTTTTTCGACATGCTTTATGTCTTTGATAACCGCCCCCATACTACATGAACCAGAAAAAGTGGCTCCTGGCTCAATTGAAAGTTTATTAGTCACAATGTCTCCATTAAGCTTAGAGGTTGATTTTAAGGAAAGTAATTGTGAAACTGTTATTTTAGCTTTTATCTCGCCGGATATATCAGCATTTGAGCAAGTAACGTCTCCCTCAACAACTCCTGAAGAACCAACTACAAGCTTTCCTTCGGTTTTTACAGAGCCCTTTAAAATCCCATCAATTCTTACATCTCCCTTAGCTTGAATATCTCCATTAATTACTGTGCCGCCGCCAACCATATTGACAACGGATGTATTGTTTGTAGAATTTTTCATGTTTTTATTATTAGTGTTTGAAAACATAGTTTTTTTATGTTTGAATTTGCTAAAATAATATATTTTTTGTCTTTATCTGTTTTCTAAGTAATTATTGTTAAAGAACTTAGAGTATCCTTCTAGGTCCTTGTTTTTGTAAAACTCAGCGAAATTCTGTTTTGAAATAATTATTTTATTGTAATTTGTTTTGTTTAATTCAGATAATAACTCTGAACTCGACAAAAGTGTTTTGCTGTAATTAGAAACGTCTAAACTGTTTTTAAAGGTTTTTATAATCAACAAATATCTCTCAAGCCCCATTAACATTGTGCTGGTTTCTAGGTTTTCTGAGTCATAATTTTTAATGTTAAAATCAGAGACTATTATTTTTATATAATTTATGTCAATTTCTTTTGTGGGCAAGACAATTAACAGGTAATGACTATGTTCTTCGTTATATCTATATGGAGACCCAAGTAAAGCGGTAGTATTTCTTTCTTCCATATTTGTGGAATTCTTCAGGGTTTGCAAAATCTCAACACATCTTTCTGAGACCTTTGTATTTGGATATTCTGATTCTCCTTTTGTAAGCCTTTTGATAAATTCTGATGTGTCTTTATTAATCTTAAAGTGTGAAAGTGTGTTAATTAGATGGTATTTTGAATGATATATAGTGTTTTCTTCTGTAATATTTTCTTGTATTTTTTCTAAAGATTGATCATACGACAACTCAAAGCTATCTAATAAAAAGTTGTTATAAATATTCCTATACTCTAAATCTAATTCTAATTGTTTTTCTAAAACCTTTTTTATGTAGTTACTATCCGAAAGCACTTTGGCATAATTACTTTCTGGAAATTTTTGAATTAATATTTGCTTTGTTTTTTTAGATTTCAAAATATTATTATTTTCCTTTTGCATACTGTACATTAAGTAATAAGAAAGAGGTGTCAACTCTTTATTTTCAGGAAACCTTTTTACTAATACCTCTAGCATGTTTTCAGATTTTATTAACTCCGTTAATTCATCTTTAAATATTATTGAGGACTGGTAGTACGCATTAATAATTTTAACGTTAGAAGCATCAATGTCATCTTTTGTTGATGGAATTTGTTCTAGGTAATATTGCTCTGATCGAAGGTTTTGGTCTGTTTTACTTTTAATGTTATCTGTAGAATTAGAGTCAAGAACTCCCGAGTCATTAGTTTTCTTATTTATCCTTCTCCAATCATCTTCTAGCTTTCTCTTTCCCCATTTCTTACGAAACTCTGAAAGTCCATAACTTAAAGTTGCTGGATTATAAAAATACCACTTGCCGCCCGATGTGTTTGATCCGAAATTGTCATTTCTGCCTCTACGGTCTATGTTCCCCCTATTTGCTAGGTTTTGTTTCTGTCTTAGCTCCTCTTGTTCTTTTTTAATTAGATCATCAATGATCTTCTTAACTATTCTCCTTCTTTCATCTAAAGAAAGAGTAGACAGCATTTGTAGACTATCTTGAAGAGAAATTGTTTCTAAATGTCCAACAAGCTTTTCTAAGGATTTTTGAGTTTTTTGAGTTGATTTATAACTTTCATGACTTTCAGGCATAAATACATAAGCGCTGTCATAAAAAGTCTTACATGAGAAATAATCTGATTTATTATAATAAATTTTTCCTAACTGAAGAAATGACAATGATTTTTGAACGTCATTGTCTATGCTGTATCTAGTAGAAAGAGTGTAGTTTTCTATTGCGGAAACACTATCGCTTGCTGTAATGTCCATTTCTGCTAGGGTGAAATAAATTTGATCTAAATAATCCTTGTTTTTTTCATCTTTAGTCATTTTTACTAAATTTTCACGCATTTGACCCATGTCTTTTTTGTTTCTAAGGGTTCTTGCTAAATTCATTTTCGCATTAAACTCCATTTCATATTCTGGACCAGATTGTAACACGAGTTCAAAGTGTTTTTTTGACTGAACCTTGTTCCCAGCGTCTTGATAAATTTGAGCAATGATATAATAAAATCTAGATTTTTTATTTTTTCTTTTGATAAGGTTACAAGCTGATTGTAGTTCGTCAACAGCATTTAAATATACACCCTGTTTAATATATAAATCAGCAAAAACCAAATGAAGGTCCTTAGTTAGTCTTTCTGGAAACCTTGGGTTAGACTGAAGTCCTTGTAATATACTTTCAGAAACGCTTAAATTTCCCAAAGCAATATTGCATTTAGCTAGCCACAACTCAGACTCATATGCCAAATATGTCTTTTTCCACTTTTTTATAATATACTCAAAAGTTCTTTTTGACTCTAAAAACTGACCCTTAAAATAATACGATTTTGCTACTAGAAAGTAACTATCGTCAATCCATTTACAATACTCCTTATTTCTTATATTAATAGAGTGATTTTGTATAACAATTGACGCTTTTTTAATGGACTTGTCCATATAAGCGTGGTGACTAGAAGAACTTGTTATATTGTTATGCTTGAAAACACTAAGCAACTTTGAATAATCGTCATTATTTGACTTTTCTAGCTTTGAAACTCCATATTTTAAATTTTCTACTCCGTTAAAATATCCATTATATTTAGCTGTAATATCATGATATTTTCTGTGAAAAAATGTTTTCTTTTTCGTTGAACAGGAGCTTATTATTAAAAATAATAACAATATAAATATTTGTGTCTTCTTGTTCAATTTTTTGTTTTCTTACTACAAACAAACTAATTTTAAATTAATTTATTTTATATAGGTTAGAATTATACGGCAAATATGAGTATATTTTTATGATATTTGCAGAAATTTATGACTGATAATATAAAATATCTTTTTTTTAGAAGGTTAAAAAACAAATACCGATTGGTTATTCTAAATGACGGAACTTTTGAAGAAAGAGTTTCGTTAAAAATAACTCCTTTTAAAGTTGTATTAATAGCATTTGTATTAAGCTTGTTGTTAATCTTTTTAACCTTATTATTATTTTCGTTTACTCCTCTGAATGAATATATCCCTGGAAAAACAAATGCTGAAACACAAAAAAGTTTAATTAAAATAGCTATTGATGTAGATTCAATACGTGCGCACACCGAAGAGAGGGACTTGTATTTAAAACACTTAAAAACAATTCTTCGTGGAGAAGTTATAGAAACTAACTTTCAAAGAGAAGAAAGCGGGGTCGTTGAAAAAAACAATAGTTTAAACACATCAAAAGAGGATTCTTTATTTAGATTAAGAGTTGAAGAAAAATCTAATGGTGACTATATTTCTTTGTCCTCAGAACCTAATATTTATTTTATAAACCCTGTCAATGGAACATTAGTTGACGGCTACAGCATGGAAAACAAACATCTTGGTGTCGATTTAGTTTGCAAAGAAAATGCAATTATATGCTCTGTTAGTGAGGGGGTTATTGTTACAAGTGACTGGACCAAAGAAACTGGCTTTGTAATAGCTGTACAACACCCAAAGGGTTTTTTATCCTTCTACAAGCACAACTCTGTTTTATTAAAGGAAGTGGGGGAAAATGTAGAAGCGGGGGATCCTATAGCTATAGTTGGAAATAGTGGTGAATTCACTTCTGGACCCCACCTACATTTTGAGTTATGGAAAAACGGACAAAGTGTAAACCCCGAAAATTATATTTCCTTTTAAGATGAGTATTAAATCAATTTTAAGCCTTCCTTTTGCAAACTATATAGTTTTAAAAAACAAAAAATGGAAAAACAACGCCACAAAATATCAAGCTAAGATATTTAACGATCTTATTAAAAATGGTAAAAACACGTTGTTTGGTAAAAAACATAATTTTTCTTCCATTAGTACATATTCAGACTTTAAAAAAAGAGTTCCTATCAATGATTATGAGGGACTGTCTAAATACATAGAAAAAATAAAAAATGGTGAAAACAATATACTGTGGCCAAAAAAACCTATATATTTTTGTAAAACTTCAGGAACAACTTCGGGAACAAAGTATATCCCTATTAGTAAAGAAAGTATGCCAAATCACATTGTTGCGGCTCGTGACGCAATTCTGTCCTACATCTCTGAAACAAAAAACACCTCAATCGTTAAAGGTAAAATGATTTTTTTACAGGGGAGCCCTACTCTTAGCAAAACTGGAGATATTTTAACTGGCCGGCTATCAGGAATTGTAGCGCATCACATACCTTCATATTTAACTAAAAACAGACTTCCATCTTTTGAAACGAATTGTATTGAAGAGTGGGATCTAAAAGTTGATAAAATTGTAGATGAAACGATTGACCAAAAGATGAGCTTGATATCTGGCATACCTCCATGGGTTCAAATGTACTTTGAAAAACTTAATAAAAAATCTGGAAAGTTGATAAAAGATCTTTTTCCTCACTTTGATTTGTTTATATACGGTGGTGTTAACTATGAACCATATAAAAACACATTTGAAAGTTTAATTGGAAAAAGTGTAGATAGCGTTGAGTTGTACCCGTCTTCAGAGGGATTTATTGCGTATCAGGACTCTCAAAAAGAAAAGGGAATGCTACTTTGTGTAAATCACGGTATTTTTTATGAATTTATTCCATCTGATGAGTTTTTCAACGAAAATCCAACCCGAGTATCTATTGAGGGGGTTAAATTAGGAGTAAATTATGTAATTATATTAAATACTAATGCTGGTTTGTGGGGATATAATATTGGTGACACTGTAAAATTTGTTAGTATTAACCCATACAGAATTATTGTTACGGGTAGAATTAAACATTTCACATCTGCTTTTGGAGAGCATGTAATATCTGAAGAATTAGAAAAGAGCTTGAAAAAATCATTAAGAAAATTTCCTCTAAAGATAAATGAAATACACTTGGCTCCAGAAGTTAACCCAAAAAATGGACTGCCATTTCATGAGTGGTTCATTGAATTTGAAGACAAACCAAATAATTTAGACCTATTTTCCAAAGATTTAGATAAAAACCTACAAGAATTAAACAGCTATTACAAAGATTTAATAACGGGAAACGTTTTACAGCCTCTAAAAATTACTACAGTAAAAAAGGGAGCTTTCAGAGAATATATGAGCTCAGTTGGTAAGCTGGGTGGTCAAAATAAAGTTCCCAGACTGTCTAATGATAGAAAGATAGCTGAAGCTCTTTCAAAATATATAACATAATGCAAGACAAAAAGAAACATATAGCAATTTTAGGATCTACAGGGTCAATAGGTACCCAGACCCTTGAAGTTATTGACTCACATCCGGATAAATTTGTTGTTGAGGTGTTAACAGCAAATAATAACTCTAAACTACTAATTAAACAAGCTATTAAATACAAACCTAATGTTGTTGTAATAGCAAATAAAGACAAATATGACTTAGTAAATAAAGAATTGTTTGATTTAGGTATTAAGGTTTATAGTGGCGTTGACGCTCTCAACGAAGTTGTTGAAAGTGAAAATATTGACATTGTCTTAACCGCCCTTGTGGGTTACTCTGGCCTTGGCCCAACTATTAGGGCGATTAAGTCTGGGAAAAACATTGCCTTAGCTAATAAAGAAACTCTTGTGGTCGCTGGAGATTTAATTAGTCGACTTTGTAAAGAAAATAATGTTGATATTTTACCTGTTGACTCTGAACATTCTGCGATATTTCAATGCTTGTCCGGAGAACACAACAATTGTATTGAAAAAATATACTTGACAGCTTCTGGCGGTCCATTCAGAGGGAAAAACTTAAAAGACCTCTCTAATATTAACAAAGAACAAGCATTAAAACACCCTAATTGGAGCATGGGCTCAAAAATCACAATTGACTCAGCCACAATGATGAATAAAGGACTAGAGGTAATAGAGGCTCGTTGGTTATTCGACTTAAAGCCCGAACAAATAAAAGTTGTTGTTCATCCGCAGTCTATTATTCATTCTGCTGTACAGTTTTCTGACGGGTCAATCATTGCACAAATGGGGCTTCCTGACATGAAGCTTCCTATACAATACGCTTTGGGGTTTCCTAGCAGAATAAAAAATAATTTTAAACGGTTTTGTTTTTTTGAACACCCAACTCTTACTTTTGAAAGGGCGGACATAAATACATTTAGAAACTTAAAGTTAGCTTACAACGCATTGGAAACGGGGGGAAATATGCCATGTATTTTAAACGCCGCTAACGAAATTGTCGTTGAAGCCTTTTTAAATGACAAAATAAGTTTTTTATCTATGTCTGATGTTATTGAAATTTGTATGGAAAAGATTACTTTTGTAAAAAATCCTACATTGGAAGACTATATAAAAACAGATGAAGCAACAAGAGTGTTAGCAAGAAAATTACTATAAATGGAAATACTTTCAAAAACAATTCAATTAATATTTAGTTTATCAATTTTAGTTGTTCTACATGAATTAGGACACTTTATTCCAGCGAGGCTTTTTAAAACTCGAGTTGAGAAATTTTACTTGTTTTTTGACCCCTGGTTTTCTTTAATTAAAAAGAAAATCGGAAACACTGAATACGGCATTGGTTGGCTGCCTCTTGGTGGATATGTGAAAATTTCTGGTATGATTGACGAAAGCATGGACAAAGAACAAATGAAGAAAAGTCCTGAGCCATGGGAGTTCAGAGCTAAGCCAGCTTGGCAAAGGTTAATTATAATGCTGGGTGGAGTTACAGTAAATTTTCTTTTAGGTGTGTTTATTTATTCTATGATACTATACGTTTGGAATGATACCTATTTAAAGAATGACAATGCGGTTTATGGTGTTAGCTGTAGCGAGTTTGCTAAAGAGCTTGGCTTTAAAAATGGAGATAAAATTCTTGCAATTGACGGGTTGCCTGTAGAAAGGTTCTCTGATATAAGTAAGAACATGGTTTTGAGAGACGAGTCTTTTATCGTTGATGTTGAAAGGCCTGAGTCTTTTGAAAGGATTGTAATCGGTAATAATTTTATAAAAGACTGGAAAAACAACGGAAAAGAAGTACTTTTTTCCCCAAGAAATATTGTACAGATTGAAAATCTTAGCGATGGCGGCTTCGCTGAGAAAGCGGGATTACTTGCTGGGGATATATTGGTCTCTGTAAACGGAGTTAAAACTAAGTTTTTTGACATTTTTAAGTATGAACTGTACAAAAACTCCTCGAATTCTGTTACTATAGGCTTAGAAAGGAATGGTAACTATAAAGAGGTTTTGGTTGAGGTTTCTGAAAAAGGAAAAATTGGGTTTTCTCTAGCAAATAACTTAAAAAATTCTGTAGAAGAATATGGTTTTTTTGAATCTTTTCCTGCGGGTTATAATTTAGCTAAAAACACTCTTGGAGAATATGTTGATCAATTCGCTTTGATTTTTAACGCAGATAATGACTTGGCGGGGGAAATGGGTGGATTTGGAGCAATTGGAAGTATGTTTCCCTCTGAGTGGAACTGGAAAACCTTCTGGCATTTAACCGCTTTTCTATCGCTAGTCTTAGCCTTTATGAATTTATTACCAATACCCGCGTTAGACGGGGGTCATGTTGTTTTCTTGTTATATGAGATTATTGCTAGAAAACCAGCACCTGAAAAAATAATGGAATACGCTCAGATTGTCGGGATGATTATTTTGTTCTCTGTACTAATCTTCGCAAATGGAAATGATATATTAAGAATGTTTTAATGCTTGACGTTTTATCTACAAATCATTACATTATAATTTTTTCTTCAATTATAATAATTTCATATTTTTTTAACTCTTATTCTAAAAAAACTGGGGTGCCCTCTGTTCTGATGCTTATTGTGTTGGGAATGATCTTTGGTTTTTATATGGAGTTTCAAAATCGTTTTTCTTTTATTTTAGAGGTTTTGGGAACTGTTGGTTTAATTTTAATTGTATTAGAGGGAGCTCTTGGTTTAAAGCTTCTAAAGAGTAATGTTCCTATAATTTTTAGATCATTTGCCGTTAGTGCGGTTACCCTTGGGGGTTCTTCTTATATAGGAGCTCTACTCTTAAATTCATTTTTTCAATTAGACATCGGGGTTTCGCTATTAATAACGGTACCCCTCTCAATACTTAGCTCATCAATATTACTTCCGTCAATTGATTCTGTTGAAGAAAATAAAAGAGAGTTTTTAATTTACGAAAGTACATTTTCTGACATAATTGGAATTATCTTTTTTTATACGGTTTTAGGATTAACAATGTCTAAAAATATGTTTGCTCCTGAATATGGGCTTATAATAAGCAGTCTTTTTGGAACAACTCTTTTTTCCGTGATTATATCTTTTCTTTTAATATATGTTTTTCAAAAACTTACGGGACAAGCAAAATTATTTTTATTAATTTCTGTTTTAATGATTCTTTATGCGTGTGCTGAAATGTTAAACTTCTCATCACTAATAATCATACTTATGTTTGGCCTTATTCTTAATAATTATAAATTGTTTTTTAAAGGAATTCTGTTGAGACTTATTGAAAATGAAGAAAAAGTTGAATCTATCATTGACGACTTTAAAGTTGTAACTCTTGAGTCGGCTTTTGTTGTCAGAACATTCTTCTTTATAATTTTTGGATGGTCTATAAAAATTACTGATCTATTTGATTTGAAGTCTTTCGTGATTGGGAGCACAATTGTCTTAATAATTTTCTCTGTTAGGCTGGTTACGCTATTAGTCTTTTCAAAGACAACAAGCGTCAAAAATATTGCTCCTGAGTTATTTTTAGCGCCTAGAGGATTATTAACTATTTTATTATTTTATTCAATCCCAAGAAACTTGTTGCCTACAAACATTAATTTTGAAGGAGTCTTTTTGTACGTAATAATTATTTGTTGTTTAATTATGGCTTGGTCTTTAATTTATGAAAGGAAAAAAAGAGAACTTAAAGAAAATGAAGATTTTGAAATTTTAGATGTTGAAGACACTGATGTTAATGAAAAAGATCTACGAGAATGAAAACAGCTGTTATCACTGGGGCTAGTTCCGGCATTGGTTATGCAACCGCAATAAAATTATCCAAGCTAAATTATAACTTAATTTTATGTGGGAGAAACATTAAAAAACTCGAGGACTTAAAAAAATCTCTTAGTAAAATTACAAATGCAATTATATTGGTTTTTGATATAAGGAACAAATTACAAGTTTTTGAGAGTTTTGATAATTTAGATGATAATTGGAAAAATATTGATGTCTTAATAAATAATGCGGGTAACGCGCACGGTAAAGAACAACTTTTAAATGATGACATAAAAGATTGGGAAACAATGATTGATGGAAATGTTAAGGGTCTTTTATACGTGTCAAAAGCGATAATCAATAAAATGACAAAAAGAAAAAGGGGGCATATAATAAACATCAGCTCTATTGCCGGCAAAGAAACATATGAAAATGGTGTTGTTTACTGCGCTTCAAAGAGGGCTGTAGAAGCAATAAGCGAAGGTATGAGAATAGAATTAACAAAACATAATATTAAGGTTAGCAACATTGCTCCCGGATTGGTAAAAACAAACTTTTCTAATGTTCGTTTTAAAGGAGACCTTAAAAGAGCTTCTGAAACGTATAAAGGGTATCAAGCCTTATTAGCAGAAGACATAGCAGATTTAATTTCATATATTTTAAATTGTCCCGACAGGGTTAACATAGCAGATGTTACTATTTTTCCAAAAGCTCAGTCTTCAGCATCTGTTGTTCACAAAGTTGATTCTGAATAGTTTTTTTCTATTTTTGTAATCTAAAATTAACAAAAAATGATTGACATAAAAAAGACCTTATCTGATCTAAAAATCAAAGATATTAACAACGGATCCTCTACCGGTTCTAAATCATACGGTCAAGGAAAAATAATAAACTCGTATTCTCCTGTAGATGGGAAACTTATCGGAGGCGTTACAACAACGACAAAAGAAGAATATAAAAAAATAATGCAGTGTACAACAAATGCGTTTAAAGATTGGAGACTTAAACCAGCCCCAGAAAGAGGAGAGATTGTTCGTCAATATGGAAAGAAGTTGAGATTTTATAAACAATCTCTTGGTGAGCTTGTTTCTTATGAAATGGGAAAGTCTTTGCAGGAGGGCTTGGGTGAGGTCCAAGAAATGATTGATATCTGCGATTTCGCCGTTGGACTCTCTAGACAGCTGTACGGTTTAACTATGCATTCGGAACGCCCTGGACATAGGATGTATGAGCAGTATCATCCTTTAGGTGTTGTTGGAATTATTTCAGCTTTTAACTTTCCTGTTGCTGTTTGGAATTGGAACTCAGCGTTAGCTTGGATTTGCGGGGACACTTGTGTTTGGAAAGCTTCAGAAAAAGCTCCTCTATGTGCAATTGCCTGTCAAAACATCTGGAATGAAGTCGCAAACGAAAACAATCTTCCTGAAGGAATTTCCTGTATAATTAACGGAGACTATCGTGTTGGTGAATTAATCACTAAAGACGAGAGAATTTCTTTAGTTTCAGCTACAGGATCAACAAGAATGGGGAGAATCGTTGGAGCTGAAGTAGCTAAGAGATTTGGTAAATCTTTATTAGAGTTAGGGGGTAATAACGCAATAATAATCACCCCTGAAGCGGATCTAGACGTTACTATAATTGGAGCTTTATTCGGCGCTGTTGGGACCTGTGGTCAAAGGTGTACCTCTACAAGAAGACTTATAATACACGAAAAAATTTACGAAGAAGTAAAAAATAAATTGTCTTCCGCTTACAAACAACTTAAAATTGGCAGCCCATTAGATGAAAAAAATCATGTTGGACCTTTAATTGACAAAGATGCTGTAAACATGTACTTAAAAGCTATTGAGAAAGCTGTAAACGAAGGAGGGAACGTGTTGGTTGAGGGAGGAGTTTTGACTGGAGAAGGCTTCGAAAGTGGTTGTTATGTTAAGCCTGTGATAATAGAAGCTGAAAATTATTATGAGATTGTACAAGACGAAACATTTGCTCCTATTTTATATTTAATGAAATACTCTGAAATTGAAGAGGCTATTGATATGCAAAATGGAGTCAAACAAGGCTTATCTTCAGCGATAATGACTACCAACCTACGTGAGGCTGAAAAGTTTCTCTCTGCAGCGGGAAGCGATTGTGGAATAGCAAACGTAAATATTGGTACGAGCGGGGCAGAAATAGGTGGAGCTTTCGGAGGTGAAAAAGAAACTGGAGGGGGGAGAGAAAGTGGTTCTGATGCTTGGAAAATTTATATGAGAAGACAAACAAATACAATAAATTATACAAAAGACCTTCCTCTTGCTCAAGGGATTAAGTTTGATTTATAATTTTATATTTATTTTCTAGTTTTGATCTCTATCAACAACTATTCTTTGATCTCTATTGACAATTTCCCAGGCAGTTAGAAATATTAGCCTGGTAATTTTTTGTATCTTATCAAAATCTATTTTTTCTATAGTGTCTGTAGTTTTATGATAGTCCTCGTGTATTCCGTTGAAATAAAATATTACAGGAATGTTGTTTTTTGCAAAATTATAATGATCTGATCTATAATAATATCTATTAGGGTCATCTTTTGCGTTAAATGTATAGTCAAGTTTAAGGTTTATATATTTTTTATTTACTTCTTCACTCAGATTATGTAAATCTATACTTAACATGTCTGAACCTATTAAATAAACATAATTAGGGTTGGTGTGAAAATCACCTATTCTTCCAATCATATCTATATTCAGATTTGCTACTGTATTTTCAAGTGAATATATTGGATTATCTGTATAATATTTACTTCCTAGTAATCCCTTTTCTTCCCCCGAAACAGCCATTACTAATACGGATCTTCTTGGTCCGTATCCTTCATTTTTTGCAATCATAAAAGCTTCAGCTATTTCCATTGCTGCCACCGTTCCACTAGCGTCATCATCTGCTCCATTAAAAATAAGACTATCATGTTTTCCTAAATGATCATAATGAGCTGTAATTATTAATAATTCTTCTTTTAAGTCTGTTCCTTCTATATATCCTATAACATTTTCACCGTGAATATAATTACTGACTCCTATAATTTTTTTTATTATATCAACATCACAATCATCACACTTACAGAGATGTCTTCCCTTTTTGACTTTAAATTTTTGATAATATGTATTGTTGAAATATGGGGGTATTCCTATCTTTTTAAAGTGTTCTTTTATGTAGTCTGCTGCCATTTTTTGACCCCTTTTTCCTGTTTCTCTTCCCTCCAAAGAATCTGAAGCAAGAATCTTTAAATGATTGTATAAGTCTAAGGATGTTATTGTCTTTGAAAATCTAATATTTTCTTGAGAGAATAATATTGTAGAAGTAAAGAATATATAAATCAGAAAATAATATTTCATTATTTATTTAATATTTTTGATAAAACTCTTTTATCCATTTGAGAAAAACAAATATATCTTGCTAATAAAATTGTAACCATGAAAGATAAAAATATAAATAATAACATCCAAAACCAATTTGATAAATGAACAAAATTATTTAACACGGTGAAAATAAGATACAATATAAATGTCGTTAAAATAATACTCGATCCTATTTTCCAAAAATCTTTTTTATATGGAACCAATTTTAAGTGTTTATATAAAATAATATAATTTATAACATTATTTATAATTATACCAATCCCTAAAGATAAAGCGGCTCCTTCCATTTGATAAATTGGTATAAATATTGTCATTGATAAAACAACAATCCCAGTTCTTAAAAATTCTATCCCTAATAAATTTATATGTTTATCGGTCATTTGCAAAATTGTTCTTACAGAACCAAACATAATACTTATTAGATGAGCAAAAGTTAATATTATTAAAACATTTTTTCCTGAAACGAAACCTGATCCAAATAGTAATAAGAGTTTTTCATTAAAGAATATAACAAAGAAAATTATTGGAAAAGATAGAACAACGGTCCATTTTGTAAAAAATTGATATAGAATTTGAATTTCTTGAATATTTTTTTTTTCCCATATTTCACTGATAATAGGGGCAAATATCCTATTAATTGATTTTAATATAATCGGTAAAAAATTAATAAATGTAAATGTCACATAATATATACCTACATCATTGACAGACATATATTTAAGTATTAACCATTTATCTAAAAATCCTGTGAGTTTTGATAAAAAGCCCAATATAAAAAAAGTAAAAGCATAAATAAGAACTTTCTTCTCAACCCAGTCAAAGCTTATCTTAAAACTATAATTTTTATTTAAAATATTCTTTATGATAAAAATAAATGAAATTAATATGAAAAATAGGGTAATTATTTCTGAGTATAAATACCCTTTAAAATCTAATCCTATATTTATTAATATAATTAATAATAAAAATTTTAAAGGAAATCCTATAAAATTAAAGTATATAACTGTTTTTTTTACCTCTTTTAATCCTATTAATATCTGACTTAATATAGATGTTTGGTGTTTTAAAATCATTAAAGTTATAAATATTGGCAACAGAAATAAAAACTCTGACTGAAAAACTTGGTTACTATTTTTATAAATGAAACTAGAGTAAATAAATAAATTATCCTTGAATAAGTAAATAATTAATGAAAAACATAAACTTATTAATGATACAATAAAAAAAACTGTTGATATAAAATTATTTTTCTTTTTTAGTTGTTTTTTTACATCCCAAGATGGTAAATATTTTGAAGATACTGCTCCAAAACCTAAGGATGTAAATGGTGATATAAAATCTATAAGAGCTATTCCTAGTGCAAATATTCCTAATGATAATGTTGAGTCTAAAAGATTATGTACTAAGTATAACTTAAAAAAAAAACCTAAAATTTTAACTAATATTTCTCCAGAAAAAGAAATAAAAGACTGTTTTATTATATTTAATATCTTATCCACTTATTAAATATTTTACGTAATACAATTTATATTTAATTTTTAATAATGTTTTTTTTGTTTTTGATTTATTAAACCTTACTCTCTTATTTATCTTTTCCTCTAGTTTTAATAATTTTTTAGTAGGTATCACTATATTTTTTTTATAACCAAAAAAACTCATTATATCTCTTAATAAAAAGTTTAAATCTTCTATTTCTTCGGTTGGTAACTCATTTAAATATCTTTCCAGTGATTCTGTATTTACTTTTTTATCTATATTTTGATGATGTTTTTTTGTTTCTTTATCTAAAAATAACTTATTTAAATTATCTTTCATTTTATCATCATATTCAACATTTAAATACTGACATATATTTTTTAATGTTTTTGAAGTATCACATATTAAATCTTCATACTTAATTGTTTTTAAATTATTTTCTGAAATATATTTATAGTATGAGTTAAAATAAGTTTTAATAAGAACTGTTACTCTATATAAAAAATAATGTGATGATTGATTTTTTAACCATCTATTCTTATAAGAATTAGCAATAGACAATGGATTTCTTGATAAAAAAATCTTTTTACTATTATTAAAATTATCATTAATAAAGTCTATGTGAAGTGTATTTACTGGATTTTTCTCCCCAATAAGTTTTGTGTTTATGTTAAATAATTTTTTGTAAAATTCATTTATTGGAATTTGTTTTTTAACACAAATATTTACTGATATTTTTTTGTGTTTTTTATTATTTTTTTGTGATTTATTAAATAAATATAATAGATATTTTTGTTTATTATAATTTATATTTTTCCATCCCAATATTGATACTGTTGGTATTAACCAAGATTCGTTAATTAAATTTATATTCTGATTATTATTTAATAAATTACAAAGTAATGTACTTCCTGATCTACTAAAAGAAAATATAAAAATATTATTACTCATAAAAATAAAACTAATGACAAGATATTTTTTTTACTCTTCTTTCATGTCTACCTCCTTCAAATTTTGTTGATATAAAAATTTTAACAATATCAAGAACTTCTTTCCATTGTAAATGTCTAGCTGGCATTGTTAATATATTTGCGTCATTGTGAAGTCTTGATTGTTCTGCTATATGAGTATTCCAACAAAGAGCCGATCTAATACCTTGATGTTTATTAGCTGACATATTAATTCCATTACCTGTTCCACAAAATTGAATACCTAATTCATTTTCTTGTTCTTCTATACTTTTAGAAAGTTGATGTGCAAAATCTGGATAATCTACACTTTCTAGGGAATAACATCCATAATCTGTGATTTTAATATTATTGTTTTTTAAATAATTTTTTAATTTTTCTTTGTATTCGAACCCTGCGTGATCACAAGCTAAACCTATTTTCATTTTTATATTATTTAATCTGATTTGTTAATATTTTTTTTATTTGTTGTTTAAAAGTTTTTAACTAAAATAAATAAATTATGTTGGTTTTAATTGTTTTTTTTCTACCAATTTTTTTTTTATTATTTGTCTGTATTTTTTCTATTTTTTTCTATTTAATTATAAACAACTTTACTAACATTATTTTTAATTAATATTTAAAATATTTATTAAAATTTTTATGTTAATTTATTAATTAATAACATTAATAATTTTGTTAATTTAATTTATAATATCCTAATTTACAAACAATAAAAATTAACATACTAATTAAAATTAGTTAATAACTTTTAAAATAATTAATATACAAATTTTATTATTATTTTTTTTTCACAGTATTAACAACTATTATTATTATTATTATATATATTATATATTTTAAAAAAAGATATTTAATATAAATATTGTTAATACAACTCTAAATCTATTTGTTTTTTATTAAAATCTGTGCTTTTAATTTTTACTTGAATAGTATCTCCAAGTTGATAACTTTTTTTTGTATTTTTCCCAACAATTGAATAGTTATTTTTATCAAATAGAAAGTAATCCCCACCAATACTATTTATTTTTACTAAACCTTCGCATTTATTTTTATCTAATTCTACATAAAAACCCCATTCAGTTACTGCTGAAATTACACCAGAAAAAATTTTTCCTATTTTAGTATTTAAAAATTTTAATTGCATATATTTTATTGAATCTCTTTCTGCTAATGAAGCATCTTTTTCTTTTTTAGATGAGTATTTACAAACAGTATCAATAAAATTATTTGAAATATCTCTTTTTTCGTTAAAACATTCATATAGAAGTCTATGTACTATTAAATCAGGGTATCTCCTTATTGGAGATGTAAAATGAGTATAACAACTAAACCCCAAACCATAGTGACCAATGTTTTTGCTTGAATAGATTGCTTTACTCATACTTCTAATTGTAAGTGTTTCTATTATATTTTTTTCTGGTGTATTATTCACCTCTTTAAGTAAATTATTTATAGATTTTGATAAAAGATTTTTATTTTGATTATTAATGTTATATCCTAGTTTTTTAATAAAACTTTTTAATGAATTTATTTTTTCTTTATCTGGTTCATCGTGAATTCTATATATAAATTTTTTTATTTTGTCTTTATTATTAATTTTTTCAAATTCAGTAGCTACTATTTTATTTGCTATCAACATATATTCTTCAATCATATGATTTGTATCAATTATATTTTTTGAGAAAATATCAATAGGATTTTGATTTTTATCTAAAATAAATTTAGTTTCTTCCCTTTCAAAATTTATAGATCCTGTGTTAAATCTTTTTTTTCTTAAAATTTTAGAAAGTTTATTTAAAATATTTAACTCCTCAAAAAATAATCCTTTTTTGTTATTTATGACCTCTTGAGCTTCTTCATAGGAAAATCTTTTATTAGAATGTATAATTGTTTTATTTACTTTATGAGAAATTAAATTTGCTTTTTCATTAATTTCAATGATTACAGAATAACACAATCTATCAACCCCCTCCTTTAAGGAACAGATGTTGTTGGATAGGATTTCGGGTAACATTGGTACAACTCTATCTACTAAATATACTGATGTTGATCTTTTAGAAGCTTCTTTATCAATTATATCTCCTTTCTTAACATAATAACTTACATCGGCAATATGAATACCGATTTCCCAATTTCCATTTTTTAATTTTACAACAGAAAGAGCGTCGTCATAATCTTTAGCGTCTACAGGGTCAATTGTAAATGTATTTTTTTCTCTAAAATCTAGTCTTTTTTTAATTTCTTCATAAGGAATATTTAAAGATATTTTTTTTGACTCATCTTCTACAAATTTTGGAAACTCAGGACTTAAATTATATTGATATAAAATAGAATGGATTTCAGTATTGTGTTCTTTTAAATTTCCAATTATTTTTACAATTTTTCCAATAGGATTTTTTTTAGATTCGTCCCAATTAACTACTTTAACTAGTACTTTTTTTTTGACTATTAATGGATTAATTTCTTTTTTTGGTATATAAATATCAAAAGGTATGTCATAATCAGAAATTAAAAACCCAAAACCATTATTTTCTTGTATTTTACCAACAAAAAAATCCCTATTTCTTTCAATAACACTAACAATTTCTCCTTGAAGTGTGTTTTTCTTTCTTTCAAAAAAATCAACTTCAACCAGATCTCCTTTTAGTGAAAACATGCTAAATTCTTTTGGAACAAAAATTTCATGCTCAATATTTTTTATAAAAATAAACACACCAGAATTATTAGATGTATTTACTACACCTTTCATTCTTTTAGTAGTCTGAATTAATTTATAATGACCTCTTTTTTCTTCTTTTAAAACACCATCATTTCGAAGACTAATCATTATTTCATCGAGAAGAATTTTAGTTGTAAGATTTTTTATTTTTAAAATTTTAGATAGTTGTTTATAGTTGAAGGTTTTTGATGGATTTTCTTTAAAAACAGAAAGAATTAATACTATAATTTCTTTTTTTGAAAAGGATTTCTTTTTTTTGTTTTTTCTTTTTTTAATCATTAATTTAAAATAATATTGCTAAAGTAAATTTCTTTTGTATTCATAATGTATAAAAAATTAGTTTTAATATTATTATTATTCACAATAATTACACCATCTTGTAGATCAAAAAAAGAAGCAACATGCCCGTCATTTGATATAGAAAAAACAGAAAATGAGCATGTAGAAAAGAAAGGTTCAAAATATAGTATAATAATTCTTAAAGATGGAAAAAGAATTAATAAATCAAAAAGAAAAAGGAAAAGAAAATCAGAAAACAGGCTTTTTAAGAAAAAGATGTATTAAAATAAAAAAACGATTTTATTAACCGTTTTTCTAAGATATCTTACCTTGTACTCAGCTCAATCAAACTAATTAAAAAATTTCTACACCTACTAATTATAATATTATTGAGTTTTAGTTAAAGCAGGAAGTTATATAACTAATTAAGTCCAAGGAAAAAGAAAAAGCGGGTGAAATAACCCGCTTATTAAATAATGCTCCCCCTCTTGGGCTCGAACCAAGGACCCTCTGATTAACAGTCAGATGCTCTAACCAACTGAGCTAAGGAGGAATTTGTATAAATTTGTTCGCAATATTAATACTATTCGTTTAATTAAACAATTATATTTGTAAAAAAAAATATGAGTATACTAATAGTTGGCACAGTAGCGTTTGATGCTATAGAAACACCATTCGGTAAAACAGATAAAATAATAGGAGGAGCTGCAACTTATATAGGGATATCTTCCTCATATTTTTCCAGTAATCTTAATTTGGTGTCAGTTGTGGGAGAAGACTTTCCTCCGGAAGGTATAAAGTTGTTAAAAAAACACAACATTTGTACAAAAGGTTTACAAATAAAAAAGGGAGAAAAGACTTTTTTTTGGTCGGGCAGGTATCATGACAACATGAATAAAAGAGACACATTAGAAACACAGTTAAATGTTTTAGAAAATTTTGACCCAATAATACCAGAGGAATATAAAGATTCGGAATACTTAATGTTAGGAAATCTAATGCCATCAGTTCAGCAAAAAGTATTAATTCAAATGAAAAAAAGACCAAAGCTTGTTGTTTTAGATACAATGAACTTTTGGATGGATAACTTTATGGACGACTTAAAGATATCTTTAAAACAAGTAGATATTTTAACAATTAACGATGAAGAAGCAAGACAATTGTCAGGAGAATATAGTCTTTTAAAGGCTTCGAAAAAGATACTCGCTATGGGTCCTAAGTTTTTAATAATTAAAAAAGGAGAACATGGAGCTATTTTATTTAATAATACAGACATATTCCTTTGTCCTGCTATTCCTCTTGAAAAGGTAAAAGATCCAACAGGAGCTGGTGATTCTTTTGCTGGTGGACTTATAGGTTACCTTGAGTCCACAGGAGACACTTCTTTTGAAAATATAAAAAGAGCAATGATATATGGTACAATAACAGCGTCTTTTTCAGTTGAAACTTTTGGAACTAAAAAGATAAGCTCTTTAACACAAAAGGAAATTAACAAAAGAAAAGAATTAATAAATAAGATAACAAAATTTGATATATAATTAAACGTATAAGAAAAATATGATTAAACAAATTGTACTTTTTTTTGATTTCTGTGACTACAGTCTATTCTCAGAACAACCCTGTAAATTTTGAAATACCCGGAACAGGACAAGGGTGAATCTGGACTGTTTTTGAAAATGATGATAATCCCTCTATTCAATATGTAGCTAATCCAGACACAAGCGGTATAAAAAATTTAAAACTGTTGCTAGTTTCATCACCAGGATAAATGGACATCCTTGGGCGGGATGTGAAACTAATCATGGAACAGACATAGGGTCCTTTTCTTTAGACTCTACAAATTGCATAATTAAGATTATGGTTTATAAAAACAAGATAAGTGATGTGGGAATAAAATTGGTAGACCCAAGTAATGCGGCTATGCAGGAAATTAAAGTTTCTAACACACTTATAAATAAATGGGAAGAGTTGCTTTTTGACTTTTCCACAAGAACAGGTCTTTACCCTCTAGTAAAGGACCAAATAGTAATCTTCCCTGATTTCGATTTAACAGGCAGAACAAAAGATGAAATAATATATTTTGACAATGTTCTATTTGAAGGATATGCAGAACAACAAAATTCATGGAATTGTATAAATTCAACATGTCAAAAACAAAACGATAATTTTGGTCAATTTACAGACTCTGTAACATGTGCAATAAATTTTGTACAAATAGAATAAACAATTCTCAGCAATCGAAAAGGGTAATAAAAACATATGATTTATTGGGAGTCGAAGTTAAAAACATAAGATCTAAAGGGGTTTTCTTTTATCTTTACAGTGACGGAACAATTAAGAAAGTTTATTCGTTAAAATAATTTGTTTTTTTTCATGTTTTTTTCGTACCAAACGTCAATACTAAGGTTTTCTGATAGGGCGGCAGAAACAGCCAGTTCATCACATTTTTCATTTTCTTTAACAGAGGAATGACCTTTAACCCAGATAAATTTAACAGTGTGCTTCTTGTAAATTTTCAAAAAGCGAATCCAAAGATCAGGATTTTTTTTCTTTGAAAAATTACTTTTTTCCCATGAAAAAACCCACCCTTTTTCTACAGAATCAACGACATACTTAGAGTCAGAATAGATAGTAACGTTTAGTTTGTCTTTTTTTAATTTCTCTAAAGCCACAATAACACTTAATAACTCCATTCGATTATTGGTTGTATGTTTAAAACCTTTGGAATATTCTCTTCTATGATTTCCTGATATCATAACAATGCCATACCCTCCTTTTCCAGGGTTATTTCTTGCAGAACCATCAGTATAAATTATAACGTCCATCATAATAAAACTCTTTTTATAACTAGCGGAAAATATTTATGTTCTAAAGACTGAATTTTTTTCTGTAAACTTTTAACAGATTCATCGTGTTTAATTAAACAGCTTTTTTGCAAAATTATTTGACCTTTATCATATTCTTCATTAACAAAATGAAATGTAACCCCTGATTTAGTTTCCTTATTTAATAAAACTGTTTTATGAACATTGCTTCCGTACATACCTTTACCTCCAAATTTTGGTAGTAAAGAAGGGTGGACATTTATAATTTTATTGTTGAATTTTTTAATGATTTTTGTTGGTACCTTTAATAAAAAACCAGCTAAAACTACTAGGTCTATAGACAGTTCTTTTAAAGTGTCTTCGACTAAATTTAAGCTATTCATATCTTTTTTAGTAAAAATTAAATATTTTAAATTGTAAGAGCTTAACTTTTTTAAAACATTAGCTTTTGAGTTATTTGTACAAATTAAAACTACAGATATTTGTTTTGAATTTTCAAAATATTTACAAATATTTTCAGCGTTTGTTCCGTTTCCTGAAGAGAAAATAGCAATTTTTTTCATGATACAAATGTAAAGAATAAACATAATAAACAAAGAAATGTTAAAACAGAAAAAAAGAAAACTTGTGAGTTATCTAATTAATGATTTTATTTGCACTATTATTAATTTATAAAAAAAAAAATATGTCAGACGTAACAACAAAAGTAAAAGCGATAATAGTTGATAAGTTAGGAGTTGATGAAGCTGAGGTAACCCCTACAGCTAGTTTTACAGATGATTTAGGAGCAGACTCCTTAGACACAGTTGAGTTAATTATGGAGTTTGAAAAAGAATTTGACCTCCAAATACCAGATGATCAAGCTGAAAAGATTGCTACAGTTGGAGACGCTGTTTCATTTATAGAGTCCGCATAAACAACAAATCAATGAAAAACAGAAGGGTTGTTGTTACTGGTGTTGGAGCTCTAACCCCAATTGGAAACAACTTAAAAGATTATTGGAATAATCTAATTATTGGAGAGAGTGGTGCGGCTCCTATCACAAGGTTTAATGCCGAAAATTTTAAGACTAGATTTGCTTGTGAAGTTAAAAACTTTGACCCCTCAATTGTATTAGACAGAAAAGAATCTAGGAAATTAGACTTATTTAGTCAGTACGCTTTAGTCGTGGCAGACGAAGCGGTTAAGAGCTCTGAAATAGACGTTGAAGAATTAAACCCAGACAGAGCCGGTGTTATTTGGGGGTCGGGAATTGGAGGAATGTTTACCTTTTTTAATGAGTCACTAAATTTTGGAAAAAGTAATGGAATACCAAGATTTAATCCATTTTTCATTCCTAAATTAATTTCTGATATACCGGCAGGACATATTTCTATTAAATATAATTTAAGAGGACCAAATTTCACCACTGTTTCTGCTTGCGCCTCCTCCACTAACGCCTTAATCGACGCTTTTAATTACATTAAGTGGAATAAAGCTGATTTATTCATTACTGGAGGATCCGAAGCCTGTATTTATGAGCCGGGCATTGGAGGATTTAATGCTATGATGGCCTTGTCAACACGAAATGACGACCCAAAAACAGCTTCTCGCCCATTTGATAAAAATAGAGATGGTTTTGTAATGGGAGAGGGTGCGGGAGCTCTTATTTTAGAGGAATACGAGCACGCAAAAAAACGAGGAGCAAAAATTTACGCAGAAATAGTTGGAGGAGGACTTACAGCAGACGCGCACCACATTACAGCTCCCCACCCAGAGGGTTTAGGCGCAAAAAATGTGATGAGACACGCAATCCAAGACGCACAAATAAATCTCAATGAAGTAGACTATATAAATGTCCACGGAACCTCTACCCCATTAGGAGATATTGCGGAAACAAAAGCAATTAAATCTCTATTTGCGGACCACGCATATGCGATTAATATAAGCTCTACAAAATCCATGACAGGTCATTTGTTGGGAGCGGCTGGAGTTGTTGAAGCAATTGCATGTATTATGGCGGTAAAAAACAACATTATTCCGCCAACAATAAATCACGAAACAGAAGACCCAGAAATAGATGGTAAATTAAATTTAACATTAAATAAGGCCCAAGAGAGAGAGGTTAATTATGCTCTTAGTAATACGTTTGGGTTTGGAGGTCACAACGCCTCTTTATTAGTTAAAAAACACAAGGAATAATTATTTTTAAAAAACTCATAAGACAAATCTTTTCTCAAATTAAAAAAGACGGGGAGATTACAATGTTTTTAAAAAAAAACTGCAATGTGTTTCCAACGAAAGAAAAAATATATGAAGAAGCGTTTACACACAGTTCTTTAAATAAATTATTTAATTATGAAAGATTAGAATTTCTTGGAGACGCTGTTTTAAACTCCATAGTTAGTGAATATTTGTATAAAAAATCTCCACAAAAAAATGAAGGAAGCTTGTCTCAACAAAGATCAATTATTATTGGAAGAAAGAATTTAAACATAATAGGAAAAAATTTAATACCAGAGAAAATAATAAAACACAATCTAAAAACTATTAGTAAAAATATTTATGGAAATATTTTAGAAGCCTTGATAGGAGCAATTTATTTAGATTCAGGATACTATAAAGCCAGAACCTTTGTTGTGAAAAAAATATTAACAAACCAACAAGTAGACTTAAAAAATTATAATTACAAAAGCAAAATATTAGAGTGGTCTCAAAAAAATAACAAAAAAATATGTTTTATAAATTCTTGTCAAAAAGGACCAGACCACAACAAGCAATATTTTGTAGAGCTGTATGTTGATGATATTAAAATTTCGGAGTCTTGGGGAGAGTCAATTAAATCAGCAGAACAAAACTCCTCTGAGATTGCAATTAAAATTGTAAATTAGCATTGGATGAAAAGATATAAGTTTGACGAAGAAGACGAGATAGACTTCTTAATATTGGGAATAAATAGTCATGTAAGACCATATAAATTATGTTGGGAAATTAATAAAGAATTAAATACCAACTTTGTCAAAACACAAAATCACAGGCCTCAAAACAAAAGCAAGCAAAGTTTCGAAAGATTCAGGTTTAAAGACGAAAACACGCAAACACGATACAACATTTTAACTAACAGAAGTTCATTTGGATATCTAGACTCACATAACAAAAGTGTAAACTATTTTTTAATTGTACAAGATGGGATTTATAACTCAAAAAAATTAATAAAAAGTTTAAGTAAAATAGATGATGTTCTTTTAGTTTTTGAATTAAATTTGTCCAAGATTAAATCTATAACACCATTTATTATTAATGATTAATAAAACAAAAATAATAGCAACGCTTGGTCCCTCAACCTCATCAAAGGAAATGATGAGAAAAATGATTTTAAAAGGTGTAAATGTTTTTAGAATTAATTTTTCTCACTCAACATACGATCAAGCTACAAAGATTGTAAATAACACAAAAGAAATAAACAAAGAACTATCGGTTCACACAGCTATTTTGGCTGATCTCCAAGGTCCTAAAATAAGGGTTGGTAAGTTTGAAAAACCAGTGTTGTTAAAAAAAGGGACTTATATTCATTTTAATACAAACATAAAGAAAACAACAGATATATTTATTAGTTATTCTCGTTTTCCAAAAGACGTTAAAAATGGAGATAAGGTTTTATTAGATGACGGGAAAATATCTTTACAAGTTATACATACAAATAAAAAAAACAGAGTTAAATTAAAGGTTCTTTTTGGAGGGGTTTTAACCTCCAACAAGGGGGTAAACCTCCCCAACACCAACATCTCACTTCCTTGTTTAACAAAAAAAGACAAAAATGACCTTGAATTTATTTTGCAGAATAAAATTGAGTGGATTGGTCTTTCTTTTGTTAGATCTGCAAAAGACGTTAGATTATTAAAAACAATTATTAAAAGACATAAAGAGTCTAAAGCTTTAGTCATTGCTAAAATAGAAAAGCCAGAAGCTATATCTGATATTGATAACATTATTCTTTCAACAGACGCGATTATGGTTGCTAGGGGGGACCTTGGAGTAGAGGTCCCTTCACATAAAGTTCCTGTGTATCAAAAAATGATAGTACAAAAATGTATTAATCAATCTAAACCTGTTTTAATAGCTACCCAAATGTTAGAAAGTATGACTGACAATATATCAGCAACTAGAGCCGAAATTAATGATGTTGCTAACTCAGTAATCGACGGAGCAGACGCGATGATGCTAAGTGGAGAGACCTCAGTGGGAAAGCACCCTTTACGAGCGGTAGACACAATGAGAAAGGTTATAAAAGATGTAGAAAAAAGCAGACACGCCATATCTAAAAACACAGCTGAGAGGAGCCTGGTAGTTAACAAAAGATATATTTCTAACGCGATATGTGCTAATGCGTGTTTAATTTCTGAAAAAGTTGGAGCAAAAGCAATTATTACCGCCACACATTCAGGATACAATACAATTAAAACTTCTAGCTATAGACCTTCGGCTTATATTTATGCTTTTACAAACAATCACACGATATTAAATACACTGAGCTTGGTCTGGGGGGTTAAAGCTTTCTATTATGACGGTGGTGTAACAACCGACCAAACTGTGTTGGAAACAAAAAAAATACTAAAAAAACAAAAGTATGTTAAAAAAGGAGATATGGTGATAAATATAGCAAGTATGCCAGCGGAGGAAAAAGGCATGACCAATATGATAAAATTAAGTAAAGTAATATAATAAAATGATTAATATAAAATTATTAAAAGAAATATGTGAGGCTGGCGGGGCTCCAGGACATGAACAACGAGTAAGAGAAATAGTTATTAGAGAAACAGAGGGTATTGTAGACGACCTCAGAGTTGACAACATGGGAAATGTAATTGCTGTTAAAAAAGGAAAAGAAAGTAAAAAGGTAATGATTGGCGCTCATATGGATGAAATAGGATTTATTGTTACCCACATTGATGATAACGGATTTGTTTTTTTCCACACATTAGGAGGTTTTGATCCAAAAACACTCACTGCACAAAGGGTAATAATTCACGGAAGAGAGGATGTAATGGGAGTCATGGGTTCTAAACCAATCCATTTAATGTCTCCAGAGGACAGAAATAAGGTGCCAAAAATAAAAGATTATTTCATAGATACAGGAAGAAGAAAAAAAGATTTAGACCAGGTCGTTTCTGTTGGAGACACCATTACAAGAGAAAGAGAATTAATTGAAATGGGAGACTGTATTAATTGTAAGTCTTTAGACAATAGAGTTTCAGTATATATTTTAATTGAGATGTTGCGTGAAATGAAAGGCACACCACCATATGACGTATATGCAGTTTTTACTGTGCAAGAAGAAATTGGCGTCAGGGGGGCTAATGTTTCCGCAATGAGAATAAATCCCGACTATGGTTTTGGTTTAGACACCACAATTGCTTTTGACACTCCCGGAAGCACTAAAAAGGAACAGGTATCAGCGTTGGGAGAGGGAGCGTGCATTAAGGTTATGGATTCTTCAACGATATGTGATTATCGTATGGTTAAATATATGAAAGAAATATCAGAAAAAAAGAATATAAAAACACAGTTAGAGATATTACCCGCTGGTGGAACAGACACAGCTGGAATACAAAGAATGAACCCTGGAGGAAGCATTGCGGGAGCAGTGTCTATTCCAACGAGACACATTCATCAGGTGATTGAAATGGTGCATAAAGAAGACGTTAGAAACGCAATAAACCTTCTAAGAAACTGTGTTGAAAATTTAAATAAATTTGATTGGAGTTTCAAATAGTAGGTTGATTTAAAACAGAAAAATTATAATGATGAAAATTGTTTGAGAAAACGAATGTCGTTTTCAAAAAACAAACGTAAATCTTTAATCCCATATTTAAGCATAGCGATTCGTTCTATTCCCATTCCAAAAGCATAACCACTGTATTTTTTAGAGTTAATGCCGCAATTTTCTAATACATTCGGATCTACCATCCCACACCCCAAAATTTCTAACCATCCTGTACCTTTTGTGATTTTATAATCAGATTCACTGTTAATTCCCCAGTATATGTCAAGTTCAGCGGAGGGTTCTGTAAAAGGAAAATATGACGGTCTGAGTCTTATTTTTGTTTTGTCTCCAAACATTTCTTTAGAAAAGTATAAAAGCATTTGTTTTAGATCCGCAAAGCTTACACTTCTGTCAATATACAATCCTTCAACTTGATGAAAAATACAATGTGCTCTCGCGGAAACAGCTTCGTTTCTGTAAACCCTTCCAGGGGATAGGGTCTTAATTGGAGGCGTATTGTTTTGCATGTACCTTACCTGTACAGAGGAGGTGTGTGTTCTTAAAAGAACATCAGGGTTTGTTTGAATAAAAAACGTGTCTTGCATATCTCTTGCGGGATGTTCCTCAGGTAAATTAAGTGCTGAAAAATTATGCCAATCGTCTTCAATTTCAGGACCTTCACTGACAGTAAAGCCAACTTGGCTAAAAATGTTAACAATCTGATTTCTTATAAGTGATATTGGATGCCGAGACCCTAAATTATCTAAAACTGAAGGCTTTGTTAGGTCTGTTTCATTGTTTAACTCTTCATCCACAAAAGAACCTTTATAGGATTCAATTTTTTGTTGAACTAACTTTTTTAAATTATTTATAGACAAGCCGAGCTCTTTTTTTTGTTCATTAGGAACTTTCTTAAAAGAGGTAAAAAGATCATTTAACACCCCTTTTTTTCCCAAGTACTTAATTCTAAAATTGTTTAATTCCTCCTCAGACTTGGGAGTGAACTTATTCACTTTTAATGCGAGTTCATGAGTTTCTTTTAACATCTTAAATATTTACTTATATTTGCTTACTTATTAAAATACAAAGAAAACAATAATTTTTATATTAAAAATGAAAAACTCTCCCCATAAAACATTATCAATCATTATATTGTTGTTTTTTAATGCATTGGTATTTAACTCATGTGAGAAAGAAAAAGATACCATTGGCATAATAAAAGTGGTGAATTCTTCAGGTCAGGCAATGAGTGGGGTCACTGTTGTTTTAAATCAACAAAATACTATTCCAGGTACAAACCCAATAGATAATCTTAGAAAAACAGGGGTAACAGACGCTACAGGAAAAGCTTCTTTTACATACAAACATGAGGCTATATTAGACGTAAGTGTAAATAAAAACCTTGGAAACGATACTTATTCTGGGGGTGGAGTTATTAGATTGCTTAGAGGAAAAACAGAACAAATTACAATTGAGGCCGTAAAACAATAGTTATTCAAAATATTTTAAAATAGCTTGCTTCATTAAGTTTTTCTGAGATTTTGCTCCTAGATGCTCTAATTTTTTTATTTCTTCATAATGTGGCCAACCATCCTCATCCACAGACTTAAATCGATAATAACCAAAAGGAGTTAACAGTTTACATGTAGCTATGTGCAACAAGTATATCTTTTCTTCTTTATCAAAACTTCGGATTCCCTGCCCAAGTTCTTGGACACCAATTAAAAAAAGTATAGATTTTAGTGTAAGCTCATCATTTAGACTTTTTTCTAAACTTAATACAAGTTCTTCCCATTTTTTTTCTAAGTCATCCATAACGCAAAAGTATTAAAATAGTATCTTTACATTGTGAATTATGTTGATTTAATTATTGTTATTTTTGTTTTATTATTTTCTTATAAAGGAGCTAAAAAAGGGTTTGTCCAAGGTGTTGCGTCCCTAATATCTTTAATTGTAGGGGTTTATTGTGCAATAAACTTTTCCTTTGTGTTAGAAGAAAAATTTTTTAAAAACATGACTGGATATATTGAATTTATACCCCTAATTTCATTTATTTCAGTTTTTTTAATAGTGTTTATTTTTTTTAAGTTATCAGGATTTATTGTTAAAAAACTTGTTAATTCATTATACTTGGGATTCTTTGATAAGGTTCTTGGGATGATTTTTGGAGCTTCCAAAATAGCGTTAATTCTTTCAGTATTATTATTTGAGGAACAACATCTTTCAGAAACCTTTGGTAGTATTATACCTAATCAACAGAAAATAGAGTCTGTACTATACTCCCCAGTATATAATATAGTTTTAATAATTGCGCCAACAGTTAAAGAAAATAATATTGTTCCAAGAAACTTAAAGCAAAAAATAAAAAACAAAATAGAAGAAAAAGAGGAGTCTATTCTAAAATAGCCGCTATACCTGGTAGTTCTTTACCCTCTAGGTACTCAAGCATGGCCCCCCCCCCAGTAGAAATATAACTAACTTTATCACTTAGTTTAAACTTTTTAATCGCAGAAACAGAATCACCTCCGCCGATTAAACTAAAAGCTCCGTTAGATGTTGAGCGGCACACCGCCTCACATATCATTTTCGTTCCTTTTTCAAAATTACTCATTTCAAAAACCCCCATTGGCCCGTTCCAAATTATTGTTTTTGAATTCTCAATTACTTTAGAAAAAATGAGGACGCTTTTGTTTCCAATGTCTAGCCCCATATAGGAGGGATCAATATTCAAGATGTCCGAGTTATTTATATTTGCATTATTGCTAAAATTATCAGCATTTACAGAGTCTATAGGTAGCAGAAACTTAACTCCTGACTCTTTAGCTTTCTTCATTATAACCTTTGCTATTTTTAATTTGTCTTTTTCTACTATTGATTTACCTGTTTCCCCCCCCATTGCATTTATAAAAGTATAAGCCATCCCCCCCCCAATAATTAAGTTGTCTACTTTGTCTACTAGAGACAAAATTACATCAATTTTTCCTGTAATTTTAGACCCCCCTATAATAGCGGTAAACGGTCTTTTGGGAGAGTTTAATGCTTTTTGTAAATTGTTAATTTCGCTTTTTAGCAATAATCCTAGGTATTTTTCACTGGAGAAAAAAGAAGAGACTACCGAAGTAGAAGAGTGTTTCCTATGAGCCGCTCCAAAAGCATCATTAACATATACATCAGCTAGTTTAGAAAGTTTTTTTGAAAACTCCATGTCACCAAGCTTTTCCTCCTTATAAAAACGTAGGTTTTCTAAGAGTAAAACCTCCCCATTTTTTAAATTACTCGCATGTCTTTCAGCTGAAGTTCCAACGCAATCATTTGAAAAATGGATTTGAACACCCAGCAATTCTTGCAGTCGAGATACAATTGGTTTTAAAGAAAATCTTTTATCTTTACAGACGGGCCTTCCTAAATGTGACATCAAAATTACTCCCGCTTTATCGTTTAATAACTTCTTAATAGTTGGAAGAGACGCTCTAATTCTACTGTCATCAATAATATTTTGTTTTTTGTCTAACGGAACATTAAAATCAACTCGCACAAGAACGTTTTTACCTCTAAAATTTTTATCTAGTATGCTTTTCATGTGGTAAAAATAAATAAAAAAATCAACCAAATGATTGATCAAATTCATTAAATTTGACATAAAGATGTATATGCAATTCTCAGAAACTTTAGGCAATATAAAGTTAAAAAAACAACTAACTAATTCAGTTCAACATAATCGAATTGCGCACGCTCAAATGTTTTTTGGAGAAAAAAGTAGTCCCAAACTATTATTAGCCTTGTCTTATGCAAAATACATTAACTGCCAAAATAAATCTTTGGATGACTCATGTGGATATTGTCCCTCATGCACCAAATATCAAAATTTAACACACCCTGATCTTCACCTGATTTTCCCGGTTTTGTTAATAAAAAACAATAAAAGACCAACTTCTGATGACTTCGTTGCTGATTGGAGAAGTGAGGTTTTGAAAAATCCGTTCATAGATTTAAGCGTTTGGTTTGACACTTTTTCCAATGAAAATAAAACAGGAAAGACAGGATATATATATACTCAAGAAATAGAGTCTCTAAACAAAAAACTATTGCTAAAACATTATGAGTCTGAATTTAGGGTTGTTCTTATTTGGCTTCCTGAAAATATGCAAGCAAATACCTCAAACAAACTGTTAAAGCTATTAGAAGAGCCTCCTCAAAAAACAATTTTTTTATTGGTTTCAGAAAATACAAATTTAATTTTAAAAACAATTATTTCTAGAGTACAAATAATTAAAATTCCAAAATATAATTCAATTGAAATAGAGGGTTTTTTGCAAGAAAAATTTTCATCAAGAAATGGTGAGGAGATTAAAAAAACTATCTCTCTTACAGGTGGAAATTTGTCTTTATCAGTTCAGATGTTACAGAACGATAGCTTTGAAAATAAAAATTTCGAAGAATATCAAAACTGGATGAGATTGTGTTACTCGAGTAACATTTTAGAAATAACAAGGTGGGTTAATAATAGAGCTGCAAAAGGTAGAAGGAGTCATTCAATATTTTTGCTTTATTCTTTAAAAATGATAAGGAACTGTTTAGTTTTTCAGTTTTTTGATAAAAACAAACTGTTTGTCACTAAAGATGAAAAGTTGTTTTTAACAAAATTTCACCCTTTTGTTCATGAAAATAATATTATTCAAATTACACAATTGCTAGAAGAGAGTGTTAAAAATATTGAAAGAAATGCGAATCCAAAAATTATTTTTTATGAACTATCACTACAATTTATGAAACTCTTGAAAGTAAATCGTAAGTTTGTAGAAACAAATTAAATAGTATGGGTTGTGGAACAGGTACGGGCTGTAATGGATGTTCGGTTTCTGAAAAAAGAGGATGCGGAACAAGTTCTGTTTTTAATTGGCTAACAAAAGTTGATGACGCTATAAGCAATACGTATAAAGACTTAGTGGAGGTTCAGTTTAAAATGAACAGAAAGGGGTACTTTAAAAACATAAAAAACATATCAATTTCTGAAGGAGACTGGGTTACCGTTGAAAGTGTTTCGGGACATGATATTGGTAGAGTTACTTTGGTTGGAGAAATAGTAAAACATCAGTTAAAGAGAAAAAAAATAGACACCATTAAGGAGCCCTTAAAACAAATTTATAGACTTGCAAAAGAATCTGATTTTAAAAAGCTTGAGACATCGATAGAACTTGAAGATCCAACACTCAAAAAAGCAAAACTTATTATAAAAAATCACAGACTTGAAATGAAATTAGTTGATGTAGAGTTCCAAGGAGACAGGTCTAAAGCTATATTTTATTACACAGCAGAGAAAAGGGTTGATTTTAGAGAATTAATAAAAGAATACTCAAAAACTTTTGGAATTAGAATAGAAATGAAACAAATTGGAGTTAGGCAAGAAGCTGCAATGGTTGGGGGAATTGGTAGTTGTGGAAGGGAGCTTTGTTGTTCAACTTGGTTAACAGAATTTCCCCCCGTTTCTACGTCCTCAGCTCGATACCAACAACTATCTATAAATCCACAAAAAATTTCTGGACAATGTGGAAAACTAAAATGTTGTTTAAATTTTGAGCTAGACTCTTATTTAGAATCATTAAAATATTTTCCCAAGGCTAAACAGGTCTTAAAAACTGAAAGGGGAGAAGCTAAACAAATAAAAATAGATGTTTTTAAAAAGAAATTGTGGTATGTTTATAAGGGGGAATCGTTTGGAGTGTTTGAAATTTCATTAAAACACGCCTTACAGATAATTAAAGATAATAATATAGGAAAGAGACCCAAGTCACTTGAGGATTTTGCAGCAAATAAGGATGGCGGTGGCTTTAAAAATGCTGTTGGGCAAGGAAACATAAATAGATTTGATTCCAAAAAAACGATTAATAGAAGAAAAAAAAAGACTAAAGACAAAAACAAACGATAATGAAAAAAAATAAATATTTATTTTTATTCGTTGTGTTGTTTTCTTGTTCTACAGAAGCGCTAAAATATCATGATTTTAAACAGAACAAATGGAAGTCAGAGGAAAGGGTAAGTTTTGAGTTTAATTTTGAAGATAACTCTGGTCAACATGATTTAGAATTAGCTGTAAGACATCAAACCTCGTATCCATATCAAAACTTGATTTTATTTGCCCATCATTATTTCGAAAACAAAAAATTATCAACCGACACCTTTAATATTGAACTAGCTACGAACAGCGGGAAGTGGCATGGTATAGGAAAAAGCGATGTTAGAGAGTTTATTGCAGAGAACCAGACTTTACCAAAAACCTACGTAAAAGGATTACATATTGTTGAAATAGAATTAGCGATGAGGGAGTCCAATAATTTAGAAATTAAAGAGCTTGAAGGCATAAGTGGAATATCGCTATATTTGTCAGAAAGAAATGAATAAAAGAAAAAAAATACTAATTTGGGTTATTTGTTTAAGTCCCTTTTGGGCTTTCTTGTTATTAATGTATTTTGTTAAAATTAACACAGTCTCAGAAAAAACACCAAATACAAAAAAAAGAACATCGGGAGTGGTTTATTTTTCTGACATCGAAAACCCTCAAAACAATCTGTCAACTAAAATTTATTCAGCGGACGGAAAAGTGCTGGGAGAGTTTTACGAGGAAAACAGATCAAGCGCTAATTACTCTGAATTTTCTCCACTACTAGTAGACGCGCTAATTTGTACAGAGGACATTAGGTTTAGATCTCATTCGGGAATAGATGTTCGTTCATTATTTAGGGCTGTTTTTGGTGTTTTAACTGGAAGAAGTAATTCAGGAGGAGCAAGTACGCTGTCTCAGCAACTGTCCAAAATGTTATTTACTGGAAGGACATCCTCGGGTTTTGGAAGGATAAAACAAAAACTTAAAGAATGGGTTGTCGCCTTAGAGCTGGAGAAAAGGTATTCCAAAAATGAAATTATAACAATGTACTTAAATCGCTTTGATTGGATCAATCAAGCTGTTGGAATAACTTCTGCGTCAAAAGTTTATTTTAATACACACCCCAGCAATTTAAATGTAAATCAATCTGCAATGTTGGTAGGAATGCTGAAAAACCCCTCTCTGTATAATCCTAAAAGAAACCCCGAGGGAACGTTAAATAGGAGAAATGTTGTGTTGTCTCAAATGATGAAATATAAAAAAATAACAAGAGAAGAATTTGACTCATTAAAATTACTTCCTTTAAACTTAGATTTTCAAATAGTTGATCATAACGAGGGGCTGGCCCCCTATTTTAGAGAGCAAATACGCCCAATACTAATGGAGTGGTGTTCTAAAAACAGAAAACCAAACGGAGATTTCTATAACCTGTATACAGACGGTTTGGTCATTCACACTACAATAGATTCCAAAATTCAAGAGCACGCCGAGAACGCAGTAAAGAAAAAAATGGCGGAACTGCAAGAAAAATTTTACAAACATTGGGAGGGATATTCAAACGCCCCTTACCCAAGGAACTTTAGCAGAAAGGATATTGACAGAATAATTAATGATGGTATCAAACGTTCTGTAAGATATAAGAAACTAATAAATAAAGGAAAGTCAAACGAACAAATAAACAAAATTTTTAACAGGAAGGTCAACACTACTCTTTTTTCATGGAATGGGGAGATAGATACACTTATTTCTCCAAGAGATTCTGTAATTTATAATAAGTTTTTTATACATACAGGGGTAATGAGTATGAATCCAACAGACGGACACGTAAAGGCTTATGTTGGAGGAATAAATCATAAGTTTTTTAAATACGACCATGTAATTCAGGGAAAGAGACAGGTTGGATCCACATTCAAACCTTTTTTATATTCTTTAGCTATACAGGAAGGGATGAGTCCTTGTGACAAAATCTTAAATTCCCCAGTAGTTTTTGATAAGAACCGATGGGGATTAAGAAAAGATTGGATACCCTATAATTCATCTACAGAGTTTGATGGATTGTCACTTTCTCTAAAGTTTGGTTTGGCGAATTCAATTAATATAATTACAGCTTTTATAATGCACAGATATGGACCAGGGCCTGTAGTTGACATGGCAAGAAAAATGGGTGTTACCACAAATCTTCCAAAAATTCCTTCAATTTGTTTAGGAACAATTGATATGTCAGTTAAAGAAATTACTGGGGCTTATTCTACATTTGTAAATAAAGGTGTTTTTATTGAACCCATTTTTATTTCAAAAATAACAGATAAAAACGGAGTGATTATCGAGGAGTTTTATCCAAAAACAAACGAAGCTTTAAGTGAAAAAACAGCAGCCATAATGGTAAAACTGCTACAAGGGGCCGTTGATGGAGTTTTCGACAAAGAATATCAAGAAAGAGTTGTTAAACTAAATAAAAAGAACACCTCAGGAGTTCGGGGTACAGCTCGAAATTTACGATATTCATATGGTATTAAGGCTCAAATGGGAGGAAAAACGGGTACTACTCAAAACTTTTCTGATGGTTGGTTTGTTGGAATTACCCCAAACCTTGTTACTTCTGTTTGGACGGGCTGTGAAGACAGGTCAGCTCATTTTAGAGGAGCGGATGGTTATGGGGGTAATACCGCCCTAACAGTGTTTGGACAGTTTATGAAAAATATCTATGAGGATGAAAATATTACCGATGTGTTAGAAAGTGACGTGTTTAAATATTCAAATTTTAAGATTAAAAACTACGTAAACACTCAACTTAATTGCAAGCAATTGGACTTAATAAACCCTGAGCAAAATATAGACTATGAAGAATTTTAGAGATGATAAATAAATTAGTAAGAAATGCTGAACAGGCATTACTGGGAACCTCAAATAATATGACCTTTATGTTTGGGGGCTTTGGTTTGTCTGGGATTCCTGAAAACATTATTAAAGCCCTTTCTAAGAAAGATATTTTTGGACTGACGTGTATTTCTAATAATGCGGGTGTAGATAATTTTGGCTTAGGACTTCTTCTTAAACGAAAACAAATAAAAAAAATGATATCTTCTTATGTAGGAGAAAATGAAGAGTTTGAAAGACAGATGATCTCTGGGGAACTAGAAGTAGATTTAATACCCCAAGGAACCTTAGCGGAACGATGTAGAGCTGGCGGCGCCGGTATACCCGCCTTTTTTACTCCAGCTGGATTTGGTACAGAGGTACAAGAAGGAAAAGAAGTGAGAGTGTTTAACGGTAAGCCCCATATTTTAGAATCCGCACTCACAGCTGATTTCGCATTTGTTAAGGCTTGGAGAGGAGATGCCGCAGGTAATCTTATCTTTAAAGGAACTGCAAGAAATTTTAATCCACTTATGGCAATGGCTGGAAAAATTACAGTAGCAGAAGTGGAAGAGTTAGTTCCTGTTGGAAAGTTAGATCCTAACCAAATACATACACCAGGGATATTCGTGCAGAGAATTTTTGAAGGAGATTATTATGAAAAGAGAATTGAACAAAGAACAGTAAGAAAAAAAGAATAATGTCGTTAGATAAAAATCAAATAGCTCAAAGAATTGCACAGGAGCTACAACAAAATATGTACGTTAATCTAGGTATTGGGATACCAACTCTAGTAGCTAACTATATTCCAAAAGACATTGATATTGAGTTTCAATCTGAAAACGGTGTATTGGGCATGGGTCCGTTTCCATATGAGGGAGAGGAGGATCCAGATTTGATTAATGCAGGAAAACAAACAATCACTACATTACCAGGAGCTGTCTTATTTGATTCAGCAACTTCTTTTGCAATGATTCGTGGCCAACACGTACAACTTACTGTGTTGGGAGCGATGGAAGTATCTGAAAATGGAGATATTGCAAACTGGAAAATACCTGGTAAAATGGTTAAAGGAATGGGGGGGGCGATGGACCTAGTGGCTTCCGCAGAGAATATAATTGTAGCCATGATGCACACCAACAGATTTGGTGAGAGTAAAATATTAAAAAAATGTAATTTGCCTATTACAGGAGTAAAATGTGTAAAGAAAGTTGTAACAAATTTAGCTGTTTTAGAGGTTACAGAAAATGGTTTTAAATTATTAGAAAGAGCTCCAGGGGTTAGTGTAGATCAAATAAAAAATGCTACAGAAGCTGAATTAATTGTTATTGGGGAGATTCCAGAGATGGAACTTTAGTTTAGTTTGTTAGTTAACAAAGAAATCTGTTTTTTTGCAGATTTTTTTTCATATAGTATTGAGTAGACAGTTTGAGTAATAGGCATTTCTAGCTTTAGTTTTTCGTTAATTTCAACAATACATTTTACAGCGTAATACCCTTCTGCAATCATTTTTAGTTTCAGTTGAGCAGATTGAACACTATATCCCCTACCAATCATTTCTCCAAAAGTTCTATTTCTACTAAACTGAGAGTATGCAGTTACCAGTAAATCCCCTAAATACGCTGACTTATTTATGTCTCTTTTTATTGGATAAACCCCATCAACAAAGCTTTTTATTTCTCTTATTGCATTAGAAACTAAAACAGCTTGAAAGTTATCACCATAACCTAACCCATGACATATTCCCGACGCAAGAGCAACCACATTTTTTAGTACAGCAGAATATTCTGTTCCACCGGTGTCATCGGATACATTTGTTTTAATATATCTACCTTCAAGTGCACTGGCAAAAAGTTTAGCTTTTTTTAAATCGCTACACGCAATAGTTAAATAAGATAATCTCTCAAGAGCAACTTCTTCTGCGTGGCAGGGTCCAGATAGAACCCCAATATTTTCATGTGGAACCGAGTAATGCTCATGGACAAAGTCGCCAACTATAGTGTTGTTTTCGGGAACAATGCCTTTGATTGCAGAAAATACAACTTTATTTTCTAAGCTAACAGTCAAATTTTTTAGTGTGTTTTTTAAAAACGCTGAGGGAACCGCTAAGACAATATATTCTGAGTAATTTATAACCTCATTTATGTCTGAACTTAATCGCAACTTATTTTTTTTGAGCTCCGCGTCCGAAATATAATTTGGATTATGTCCATATTTCTGAATATGATCTATAGCCTCTTCATTTTTCATCCACCAATTTACAGAGTCAACATTTTCACATAACATTTTTACTATTGACGTAGCCCAACTACCCCCACCAATTACACCTATTTTAATATTCTTTTTCAATTTAATGAATTATTTATTTTCAGGCTTCATTTGAGGAAAAAACAGTACATCTTGAATAGAATTTGAGTTGGTCATAATCATACTTAATCTGTCAATTCCTATCCCTAGCCCAGCTGTTGGAGGCATTCCATATTCTATTGATCTTAAGAAGTCTTCGTCCAACATCATCGCCTCATCATCACCTCTTTTGCTTAGCTCTAATTGCTCTTCAAATCTAGTTCTTTGGTCAATTGGATCATTAAGTTCAGAGAAAGCATTGCAGATTTCTTTTCCATTACAAATAGCTTCAAACCTTTCCACCAACCCCTCATATTTTCTATGTTTTTTTGCGAGTGGGGACATTTCTATTGGATAGTCTGTAATAAATGTAGGTTGAATTAATTGCCCCTCACATTTTTCTCCAAAAATTTCATCAATTAATTTTCCCCTACCCATTGTTTCATCTACTTCAATCCCCATTTTTTTAGCGGTTTCAAAGATTGATTTTTCATCCATTGTAGAAATATCAAAGCCAGTAAAATGTTCTATTACTTCATACATGGTATATCTTTTCCATGGTCTTTTAAAATTGATTAAATTTTCACCAACTTTTATTTCGGTTTTTCCATGTAAATCAAAAGCTATTTTCTCAACCATTTCTTCAACTAAATCCATCATCCAGTTATAGTCCTTATAAGCCACATAAAGCTCCATTTGTGTGAATTCTGGATTATGAAAACGACTCATACCCTCATTTCTAAAATCTTTTGAGAACTCATATACTCCATCAAACCCCCCTACAACTAATCTTTTTAAATACAGTTCATTCGCAATTCTTAAATATAATTCCATATCTAAGGTGTTGTGGTGCGTTTTAAATGGTCGAGCAGCAGCTCCGCCGTAAATAGGCTGTAAAATAGGAGTCTCTACCTCTAAGTATCCTTTTTCATTTAAATAAGAGCGCATTGAGTTTGTAAGCTGTGTTCTTTTAATAAAAGTTTTTTTAACTTCGGGGTTTACTACCAAGTCCACATATCTTTGTCTATATCTCTTTTCGGGATCAGTAAATGCGTCATGAATAGTTCCATCGGCGTCAACTTTTGGGAGTGGCAATGGCTTTAAAGATTTAGTTAATAAGGTTAGCTCCTTCACATTCACAGATGTTTCTCCAACTTTAGTGACAAATACATTTCCTTTAATCCCAATAATATCACCAATGTCCAGAAGTTTCTTAAAGACAGTATTATACATAGTCTTATCTTCTCCCCGACACATCTCATCTCTATTTACATAGATTTGAATTTTTCCCTCACTGTCTTGTAATTCTGCAAAAGAGGCTTTTCCCATAACTCTTCTGCTCATAATTCTTCCTGCTATGGCCACTTCAAAATCATTACCGTCATTGTATTTATCCTTTATTTCTTTAGAGTTGGTTGTTACATCAAACAGTTCAGATGGATATGGTTTTATACCTAAATCTAACAGTTTTTGTAAGCTTTCTCTTCTTACAATTTCTTGCTCAGAAAGTTCTCTAATCATATGTAAATTTTTTTGCAAAGATAGGAATTCTTTTATCCTAATATTTTGTATTTTAGGCTTCTTTACAAAAACATAATTTTAAAATGAAAATGATTGATTATATAAATGACTTTACTAGTCATTTAATAGAAGCAATGGAGATAGGAGAGTCTTCAAAATTTAATAATACAGATAGGAGTTTTAGCAATATTTTAATTTGTGGTTTGGGAGGTTCTGGTATTGGGGGCACAATTTTAAACGATATCGTCTCTGGAGAAACACACATTCCAATCTTATCATCAAAGGATTACAGTATTCCTAATTTTGTAAATGAAAATACTTTAGTTATTGCGTCTTCTTACTCTGGAAATACAGAAGAAACTATATACGCTTTACAAAAATGTTTAGATAAAAACGCCGAGGTTTGTATTATAACCTCTGGAGGAAAGTTAAAAGACATTGCGGTCGAGAACAAATACAATCACATCATAATCCCGGGAGGTCACCCACCGAGAGCTATGTTTGGATATGCATTTGTACAACTTTTTTACGCTCTACATCAGTATAACATTATAAATGGTGACTTTGTATTAGACTTTAAAAAGTCTATAAAATTATTGAAAAAAGATAAAGGAGTTATACAGAATAAAGCCAAAAAACTTTCGAAAAATATACACCAAAATACACCCATAATTTATACCGCTAAAGGATTTGAAGGTGTGGCTGTTCGATTTAGACAACAGTTGAATGAAAATAGTAAGATGTTGGGATGGCATAATGTAATTCCTGAGATGAATCATAACGAACTTTTAGGTTGGAGAACTAACGTGGAAAATTTAGCGGTAATTTATCTTCGAAATAAGTCGGATTTTGAAAGAAATCAAATAAGAATGGATATAAACAAAAAAGTCATTTCAAAATTTACAAATAATATTACTGAAATCTGGAGCGAGGGAGAATCACTTATAGAAAATACTCTATACCACATAAATATTTGTGATTGGGCAAGTTGGTATATTTCAGTGCTGAACAATGTAGACGCAATCGAAATAGACGTAATAGATTATTTAAAAGCAGAGTTAGCGAAAATTTAATGAATAAAAAAGTAATATTTAAAGATTTAGAATTAATCGACTATAAAAAATGTTGGGATTATCAAGAAGAAATATTTGCTAAAACAATCGAAATTAAAAGGAATAACAGAAGAAAAAACACATCAGTTCAAACAGAGAATACTCTGATTTTTTGCGAACATCCCCACGTTTACACACTTGGTAAAAATGGAGATGCAAATAATTTGTTGGTAAATGAAGAACATTTAAAAATAAGAGAAGCATCATTTTACAGAATCAATAGGGGTGGAGATATTACTTATCATGGACCAGGACAAATTGTAGGTTACCCAATTTTAGACTTAGAAAATTTTTTCACAGATATTCATAAATATTTAAGACTTTTAGAAGAATCGGTAATTCTTACATTAAAAGAATATGGATTAAACGGAGAAAGATCACATGGAGAAACAGGGGTTTGGTTTGATGTTGGGTCCCACAAAGCTAGAAAGATTTGTGCCTTAGGAGTAAAATCAAGCAGATGGGTTTGTATGCATGGATTTGCATTTAATATAAATACAGATCTTACTTATTTTGATAGTATTGTACCGTGCGGAATATTAGACAAACAAGTCACTTCATTACAGAAAGAATTGAATGAAGAGGTTGAGATTTTAGAAGTGAAACAAAAACTAAAGACTCACATTGCTAATTTATTTGAAATGGAATTAATTTAGTGAGAAAAATTATAGTTCTTAACAATTTATATTTAAAGTAAAATATTGTATTTGTGTAACTGAGAAAGAAAAACTATTTTTAGCGTTTAAAATTCAGAAAAATGTCAAATAAATTATTGGAAGTTAAAAACCTTGTTACAGAGTTCAAGACCGAGGGAAAATCTGTTAAAGCCGTTAATGGAATTAGCTTTTGTTTAAATAGAGGAGAAACTATTGGTATCGTGGGTGAGTCTGGATCTGGAAAGTCAGTTAGCTCGCTTTCGTGTATGAGATTAATTCCAAGCCCACCTGGCAAAATATCTGCTGGTGAGATTATATTTCATCAAAGCGACGACACTAAAATAGACTTACTGTCTATCTCAGAAGAAGAAATGAGGACTTTCAGAGGAAATGACATTGCTATGATTTTTCAAGAACCAATGACGTCTTTAAATCCGGTCTTTACATGTGGGGATCAGGTTGTAGAAGCTATAATGCTTCACCAAAATGTTAATAAAAAAGAAGCAAAAGAAATTACAATAAGTTTATTTGAAGAGGTACAGCTTCCTGATCCTGAAAGAATTTACTCAACATATCCTCATCAAATTTCTGGGGGTCAAAAACAAAGGGTAATGATTGCTATGGCAATGAGTTGTAAACCATCAATTTTGATTGCGGATGAACCAACAACAGCATTAGACGTAACTGTTCAAAAAACTATCCTGGAACTAATGCAAAATTTGCAAAAAGAAAGAAATATGGGTATACTATTTATTACTCATGATTTAGGAGTAATTGCTGAACTAGCGGATAAAGTTGTTGTAATGTATAAAGGAGATATTGTTGAACAGGGCAGTGTTTGGGACATATTTACTAACCCCAAACATCCATATACAAAAGGTTTGCTAGCTTGTCGTCCACCATTAGATAAGAGATATACCTTTTTGCCCACTGTTTCAGATTTTATGAAAACAGATGATGACGGAAAAATTATTGACAATAAAATATCTGTAGAAGATTTCACTAAAGATTTAGCAATATCGACAAGCGTTAGAAAAGCAACCCACAAGAAACTGTTCGCAAACAATCCTATATTACAAATAAAGAATTTAAAAACATATTTTCCAATAAGAAATGGATTTTTTGGAGGAGTTACAAACTACGTTAAAGCTGTTGACAATGTCACGTTTGATGTTTACCCCGGAGAAACCTTAGGACTGGTTGGAGAAAGCGGATGTGGAAAAACAACCACCGGAAGAACAATATTAAGGCTCGAAGAACCAACCTCAGGTGATATGATATATAAAGGAATGGATATTTCTAAGATGAACTCAGAAGAATTGAAATCTTTTAGAAAAGAGGTTCAAATTATATTTCAAGACCCATACTCCTCATTAAACCCCAGAATGACAATTGGTAATGCAATAATGGAACCGATGCAGGTTCATAATATTTTAGAAAATGATGATCAAAGAAAAAAGAGAGTAGAAGAGCTTTTATCAAAAGTAAGTTTAGACCCTTCTCATTTTTATAGGTATCCCCATGAGTTTTCTGGAGGACAAAGACAAAGAATAGGTATTGCGAGAGCTTTAGCTGTTAATCCAAAATTTATTATCTGTGACGAGTCTGTGTCAGCGTTGGATGTTTCAGTACAAGCCCAGGTTTTGAATTTATTGAATGATTTAAAGCAAGAATTTGGACTGACTTATATTTTTATATCTCACGACCTTTCTGTAGTAAAATATATGAGCGACAGAATGGTTGTGATGCAAGAAGGTAAGATTGAAGAAATGGGAGATTCCGACCAGATTTACAATAAACCAGGAACCCCTTATACTCAAAAATTAATTGATGCGATTCCAGAAGGAAAACTAGAAGATATTAAAAAACACCTAGCAGCTAAGGGAATTAAAGTTGTTTAAATGAAAACCGCAATAATAGGCGGTGGAGCGTCGGGTTTTTTTACAGCAATTAATGCAAAAGAAAATTTCCCAAACTCTGAAATAATAATATTTGAAAAATCAAATAAACTGCTAACAAAAGTTTTAGTTTCAGGAGGAGGTAGGTGTAATGTTACTAATTCTGAAAGTTCTGTTTCTGTTTTTTCAAAATCTTATCCGAGGGGAGAGAGACATCTTAAAAAGTTATTTGGCAGATTTAACAATCAAGATGTTATAGAATGGTTTAAAAACAAAGGGGTTGAACTTGTTTCTGAAGAGGATGGAAGAATGTTTCCCAAATCAAATACTTCCCAAACTATTTATGATTTATTTGTTTCGGAATCCGAAAAACTAGGCGTTAGGGTAAATTTAAAATCAACTGTAACTTCAATAAAACAAGAAGGAAAACAAATTGCCATACAAGTAAATGGACAGAAATTACTATTTGACAAGGTGATAGTGTGCTCTGGGGGCTCTCCCAAGTTAAGCGGACTAGAGTGGTTAAAATCTTCAGGACATAAAATTGAAGATCCGGTACCTTCTCTATTTACATTTAATATTTTAAATAAAAAGATAACACGATTAATGGGACTTTCTGTTCCTAACGCATTAGTTTCTATTGAAGGAACAAAACTTAAAAACACAGGCTCCTTATTAATAACTCATTGGGGATTTAGTGGTCCGGCAGTTTTAAAACTCTCTTCAATTGGAGCTAGGATTCTAGCGTTTAAAAACTATAATTTTAAAATAAGCGTTTCGTGGTGTGGAGAAAATAATTTTGAAAAAGTTAAAAAAGAAATGCATAGTATAATTAATGCAAACAAGAAAAAAAAGCTATTAAGCAAACGCCCAAACAACCTTCCTAAAAGGTTATGGTCTTATTTGTTAGAAAGGTCTGGATTACCAGAGGAAAAACCTTATTCAGAATTAGGTAAAAAACAATTAAATAAACTAATAAACACTATATGTAATGATGGTTATTTGGTTAATGGAAAAACTACTTTTAAAGAAGAGTTTGTTACATGTGGAGGCATAAGTTTAAAAAGTTTAAATCTTAAAAATTTGGAGAGTAAACACATAAAAAATCTTTACTTTGCGGGAGAAATACTTGATATAGATGGTATAACTGGTGGTTTTAATTTTCAAGCAGCTTGGACAACTGCGTTTATTGCCTCAAAACTAAAATAATGAGCGAAGAAAAACTTACTAGAATAAATAAATTTCTCTCAGAAATCGGATATTGCTCAAGAAGAGCTGCGGATAAACTAATAGAGCAGGGAAGAGTAAAAATAAATGGAGAAGTTCCATTGATGGGAACAAAAATTTCTAAAAAAGATGAGGTCAGTGTAAATGGAAAAGTAGTACATAGAGATAAAAAGAAAAAGATGGTTTATATCGTTTTTAATAAACCCAGGGGAATTGTTTGTACTACTGATCAGTTGCGTGAGAAGGATAATATAATTGATTATATCAATTATCCTACAAGGATATTCCCCATTGGAAGGTTAGACAAACCCTCAGAGGGGTTAATTTTCCTTACCAATGATGGTGATATTGTAAATAAGATATTAAGAGCTAGGAACAATCATGAAAAAGAGTATGAAGTATACGTAGACAAACCTGTTACAAAAGAATTTTTAGAACATATGAAAAATGGAGTTCCTATTTTAGACACTATTACTCGAAAATGTAAAGTAAAACAAACAGGGAAAAAGACTTTTAAGATTATTTTAACTCAAGGTTTAAACCGCCAAATTCGTAGGATGTGTGAGTATTTAGGTTACGAGGTAAAGAATTTAAAAAGAGTCAGGATTATGAATATTAAGTTAGACTTAAAGGTAGGGGAATATAGAGATTTTACTTCTTCAGAGTTAAACACTCTAAACCAGTTGTTAGCCAACTCTTCGAAAACGTTTGATAAGGACCTATAATTTTTCTAAAATCATATCCCACAATTTTTTACGAGCAATTAAGGAACTGATAGCTGTTTCTTCAACTTCCGTCCATTTCTTTTCATCCTCTCCACATAAATCAGAAATAAGTTGTAAAGCAAGCGGTCCATGCTCTCCTCCATCTAATTCAATATGTCTTTCCAGGTAATAAACAAACTTATCTAGTTTGTTGTCAGTATTATATTCCTCTACAATAGCGGTAAACATATCTGGGATTAAATCTTCTCTGCCAAACGTAAAAGCAGAAGCAATTTTATGAGCTTCTCCACTATTGATTACATCAAAAGTAAATTTTAAAAAACTATCAACCCCCTCATTTACTGATGGAATATTGTTTTCTGAAACATTTACTACAAAAGATTTAATAGGACCAGTGTTTGCCCCGGATTGATTCATAGCGTCTAGATACATTTCATAATGTGAGGATGGATTTCCATCTGCGTCCACATCACTTTCCTCCTCTAAAACAATTGAGTTTATTAACCTTCTTATCCGAGTGTCTCCAACAGGTTTCCATGGAGCTGAGGTGCAGGTAAGTATAGATTGTAGGGATTTCAATAATGACATAAAATCCCAAACAGCATATACATGGTATTCCATCAGAACAGCAATGTCTTCCACACTATTCATTTTTTTATATAGTGCGTGATTTACAATTTCTTCTTTATACGATTGAATATTTTTATTTATTTCTATAATTTTTGGATTCATTTTTTTCTTTTATATACCGGAACAGACGAACAGGCCTCTCCAAACATTAAACTACTAACATTATTTTGCAATTTTTGTGTAATTGCAATATATAACGCTTCACTCAAAGGGATATTGCCGCAACCCTTTACAATTACTTTTTTTTCTTTAAATTTTTCAGAATCTATATCAAAAATATTTTTTAATAAGATTTTTTGAAAAACTTCTTCTTTTGTTCCAAAATAAAGGTTAGAACAAATAGGGATTAAATAAGATGAAATTAACATGTAAGCCCACATAGGAATTATAGCTTCTGCGCTACAATAAAGAGCGACCGCTTGACCGTTATATTTTGAAAAATCAAATTTTTTTAAGGAGGATCGAAATTCTTTTTCTTTTAAAATAATTCCTTCAAACAATAAATCTTTTACATCAAAAATTAGGATATTATCTTTAGGAGCGTAATCCGAAAGATCAATAGTAATTAATTTACTGTTAGCTACTCTGTTTACAATTTCTTTGCTCATTTTTATAGCATTCCCAATTCTAATTTTGCTTCCTCACTCATCATTTCTTTTGTCCATACAGGCTCAAATACTATTTCCACAGAAACATCTTTTACCGCAGGAACAACCTTTACCTTTTCCTCAACTTCAACAGGAAGAGTTTCAGCAACAGGACAATTTGGTGAGGTTAGGGTCATCGTAATTTTCACGTCACAATCTTCACTTACATGTACGTCGTAAATTAAACCTAAAGCATAAATATTTACAGGAATTTCAGGGTCATAAATTTCACATATAACCTCAACAACCTCTTCTCCAATTTTTTGTAACTCTTCTTCTGTTTTCATTATATTATTTATCTATAGCTATTGCGTATAACTTCATTTGTTTAATCATTGATAACAATCCATTTGCTCTTGTAGCAGAAAGCTGTTCTTTTAAACCAATTTTATTTATAAAGTCTAGATCAGCATGAGCAATGTCATTTGCATTTTGACCTGATAACACCCTAATTAATAATGCTACAATTCCTTTAGTCATAATAGCATCACTATCAGCAGAAAAGACGATGTTACCATTATTTTCTTCAGCGTGTAACCAAACCCTACTTTGACACCCCTTTATAAGGTTTTCCTCAACCCTATATTTTTCATCAATAGAAGGAAGGTCTTTGCCTAAATCAATTAGGTATTCATACTTCTGCATCCAATCGTCAAACATGTTGAAATCTTCTAATATTTCTTCTTGTATTTCCTTTATTGTTTGCATATCTAAGATAACATTTGTTTTGCTTTTTTAATAGACGCAATGCAAACATCTATTTCTTCTATAGTGTTGTAAATTGCTAACGAAATCCTTGCGGTTCCGGGAATATTAAATCTTTCCATTATTGGCTGTGTACAGTGATGGCCTGTTCTTATAGCGACCCCCATTTTGTCTAACAAAACACCAATATCATAAGGGTGAATTCCGTCTATATTAAAGGAAATAATACCAGATTTATTTTCAGATGTCCCATATATCTTAACTCCGTCTATTTTTAGAATTTCCTTAGTAGCGTATTCTAAAAGATTGTTTTCATGCTCAGCAATTGTATTAAACCCTAAACTAGAGATAAACTCAATTGCAGACTTAAAAGCAATAACACCCGCAATATTAGGAGTTCCCGCTTCAAATTTATGGGGCAAACAAGCGTAGGTTGTTTTTTTAAAACTCACTTCTTTTATCATTTCTCCCCCTCCTTGATACGGTGGGATTTCATTCAAAACATCTTCTTTTCCATACAAAACCCCCACTCCAGTGGGCCCATACATTTTGTGAGCTGAAAAACAATACATGTCCACATCTAATTCTTGCATATTAAGAGAGATATGTGATGCTGCTTGAGCTCCATCAATTAAAACTTTTGCTCCAAACTTGTGAGATTTTTCAATAAACTCCTTTATTGGGTTTATAGTTCCTAATGAATTAGAAATATGTGATATAGCTACAAGTTTTGTTTTTTCAGATAGTAAACTTTCAAACTTTTTTATTTCTAGCTCTCCATTATCTTTTAATGGAATAATCTTTAACACAGCTCCACTATATTCACAACACATTTGCCAAGGAACAATATTTGAATGATGTTCCAGCTCAGAAATAATTATTTCATCTCCCTTCTTTAATAGGGAGCGAAAGCCATTTGCCACTAAATTAATAGAGTCTGTAGTTCCCTTAGTAAAGATTATTTCATGAGCGTGTTTAGCTCCAACAAACTTTCTAATTACTTCTCTAGATTCTTCAAACTTATCAGTTGCTAAACCACTTAGAAAGTGGACCCCTCTATGAACATTTGAATTTTCCTCTTTGTAATAATTAGAAACCGTATCTATAACTGATTGTAATTTTTGAGTAGAGGCACCATTATCAAAATACACCAAATCCCTACCATTAACTTCTCGTTTAAGTATAGGAAATTGTTCTCTTATTTTGGAAACGTCAAACATTATAGAGAAAAATCTAAATCAACATTTAATTTGTGCGCCAATAATTTTTGAGATAGATTTTTTAATTCAGGAATAGAAAGATTTTCAATAACTTCAGAAGCGAAGGCATAAGTTAGAACAGCTTTTGCCTCAGAGACTCCTATTCCTCTACTTCTCATGTAAAAAAGAGCTTCTTCATCAAGTTGGCCTATTGTACATCCATGACTACATTTCACATCATCTGCGTAAATTTCTAACTGAGGTTTACTGTCAATTGTAGAGTTGTCGCTTAATAATAGATTATTATTAGATTGAAAAGCGTCGATCTTTTGAGCGTCTTGTCTCACCATTATTTTACCATTAAAAACTCCTTTCGATTCTCCTAAATAAATTCCCTTATACATTTCATTACTTCTACAATGAGCGGTTTTATGGTCTACAAAAGTATGGTTGTCTGCAAATTGATTGTTATCTAACAGAGAGATACCATTCATATTACTTTCACAATTAGTGCCATTTTGTTCAAAATTTAAATTGTTTCTTATAAGACCACCCCCAAAAATTAATGTGTTGACCTCACATACAGAATCTTGGTTTTGAAAGATGTTCATACAGTCTATTAGTGAGGAGTCTTTTGAGTTGTTCTGAATCTTATTGTATTCAACTTTTGTGTTTTTATCACACGAAATATGAGTAAAATGGTTTATTAATGTAGAAGATTTACTTAAGTCTTGTATGTTTTCTATTATTTTTAATTCTGAATTTTCTCCAACAGTTATTCGGTTTCTATATTGGGAAAAACTATTTTTAGTAAAATTGAAGAATAATATTTCTATAGGATTTTCAACTACAGTGTCCTTTTCTACTACAATAGTAAAACCACTTTTTGCAAGAGCTGAGTTTAGTTCTGAGATAACGTCATTGTTTCTGCAATCAAAATCAGAAAAACCAGAAACGTGAACTCCTTTAACCTCAGGAGAGGAAACTAGATTACCATCCACAAACACAATCTTATCTTCAATGCCTAAACTATGATTGTTAATTATAGAATTGTCGATTTCTGAGTGCTTTTGGATTAGATTGTACTCAGATTTAACAACTTTTTTTAGAGATGTATATTTCCACTCCTCATCCCTAGTAGTAGGGAACCCTTTTTTCATAAAAGAGTCAAACATCATTCTTTTGTCTTTAGACAAATTTTGATGTTCAGCATATTTTTCTAAATTATCAATTAACCCCACTCTTTTATTATTTTTTTGTTATCCAATCGTAACCCTTTTCTTCAAGTTCAAGAGCCAATTCTTTACCTCCAGATTTTATAATTCTACCATCATGTAACACATGAACAAAATCAGGAACAATATGTTCTAATAATCTTTGGTAGTGGGTAATAACAATTGTAGCGTTGTCTTTTGTTCTCAATTTATTTACACCATTTGCAACAATTCTTAAGGCGTCAATATCTAGTCCGGAGTCTGTTTCATCTAAAATAGATAATTTAGGTTCCAACATTGCCATTTGAAAAATTTCATTTCTTTTTTTCTCTCCTCCAGAGAAACCCTCGTTCATATTTCTTGATAAATAACCCTTTTTGATACTTAATAATTCCATTTTCTCACGCATCATTTTTAATAAATCCTTTGCGGGAAGTGGGTCTAGACCTAGAGCCTTTCTTTTTTCTGCAAGAGAGGTTTTTATAAAATTAGACACGGAAATTCCTGGAATTTCAACAGGGTATTGAAAAGAAAGGAACACTCCTTTGTGGGCTCTTTCTTCGGGATCTAGATCCATAAGATCTTCTCCTAAAAAATCAACAGAACCATCTTCTAACTCATAATCTTCTTTACCCGCAATTACAGCTGACAGTGTACTTTTTCCTGAACCATTAGGCCCCATAATAGCATGTACTTCTCCAGCTTTAACTTCTAAATTTATTCCTTTAAGTATTTGAACCTCTTCTGTTCCCGCTTTTAGGTTTTTTATTTTTAACATTTTTTATATTTTTATCCTACTGAGCCCTCAAGGCTAATTTCTAATAATTTTTGAGCTTCAACAGCAAACTCCATTGGCAATTGATTTAATACATCTTTGCAGTATCCATTAACGATTAGCGCAATGGCTTCTTCTGTTCCAATTCCTCTTTGATTACAATAAAATATTTGATCTTCACCAATTTTTGACGTAGTTGCTTCATGTTCTACTTGTGAAGAGTTATTCTTTACTTCAATATATGGAAATGTATGCGACCCACATTTATCACCCATTAGTAGAGAATCACATTGCGAAAAATTTCTTGAGTTTGTTGCTCCTTTCGCAATTCTTACTAACCCCCTGTAGTTTCCATCAGAATAACCCGCAGAAATACCTTTAGCGATGATAGTGCTCTTTGTGTTTTTACCTAGATGAACCATCTTTGTTCCAGTATCTGCTTGTTGTTTGTTGTTGGTTACCGCAACTGAAAAGAATTCTCCAATTGAGTTGTCTCCCTTTAAAATACAAGAAGGGTATTTCCAAGTAACCGCAGAACCTGTTTCCACTTGTGTCCAAGAAATCTTAGCATTCTTATGACAAATTCCTCTCTTTGTTACAAAATTAAATACTCCACCATTTCCATCTTTATCCCCTGGATACCAGTTTTGAACAGTAGAATATTTGATGTCTGCATTATCTAGCGCAATTAGTTCAACTACTGCGGCATGAAGTTGGTTTTCATCTCTCATTGGGGCGGTACATCCTTCCAAATAACTAACTTGAGACCCCTCATCTGCAACTAATAATGTTCTTTCGAATTGTCCGGTCCCAGCTTCATTAATCCTAAAATATGTAGAAAGCTCCATTGGACATTGAACTCCTTTAGGTATGTAACAGAAAGATCCGTCTGAAAAAACCGCTGAATTTAAAGCAGAAAAGAAATTGTCTCTAACAGGAACAACTGTTCCTAAATATTTTTTAACCAGCTCTGGGTGCTTTTGTATTGCGTCTGAAATAGAGCAGAAAATAATTCCTTTTTCAGCAAGAGTTTCTTTGAAAGATGTAGCTACCGATACAGAGTCCATTACAATATCCACCGCTACATTTGCAAGTCTTTTTTGTTCCTCAAGCGATATCCCCAACTTGTCAAATGTTCTTTTCATTTCAGGGTCCAAATCATCTAAACTGTCTAATACAGGTTTTTGTTTTGGAGCAGAGTAATAAATAACATCTTGGTAATTTGGTTTTTCATAAGATACATTTGCCCAGTCAGGTTCTTCCATCTCTAACCACGCCTTATAAGCATTCAACCTATATTCTAACATCCATTCTGGCTCGTTCTTTTTAGCAGAAATTGTACGCACAACATCTTCTGACAGCCCTTTAGGAATTGTGTCAGATTCAATGTCCGTTGTAAAACCATATTTATATTCAGAGGAGGTAACTTCCTCTAATAATTCGTCTTCTGTTTGTTTCTTTAGATCACTCATTGTAAAAAATTATTAAAGAGAAAAGCTTTCTCCACAACCGCATGTTCTACTGGCGTTTGGGTTATTAAAAACAAACCCCTTTCCGTTTAGTCCATCAGAAAACTCTAAGGTTGTACCCACCAGGTATAGAAAACTTTTTTTATTGATTAAAAGTTTGATGTTGTTATCTTCAATTAATTCATCATCATCATGTTTGGAGCTGTCAAAATCTAATTTGTAACTTAACCCTGAACATCCCCCGCTTTCTACACCCACTCTAACAAATGAATTATTGTTGCCATCTGTTTCAATTAATTGAATCAATCGGTCCCTTGCTGAATCACTAACTTTAATCATTTTGAAATTATTTAATATAACTTTCGTGCAAAGATACGGTAATCTTTGTATTTAAAAAACAAATACATTCTGATAAATTCAAATTAGAATATATATCTTTGCTAAATGAGTATACTTGAAGAAAGTAATATTAAAAAAACTCCAATTTCAGATCTTGGAGAGTTTGGATTAATTGAACACATAACAAAATCATTCGACAACAAAAATAAAAGTACAATTTTTGGAGTAGGAGATGATGCCGCTGTTATGGAGTACACCAAAGATAAATATCATTTGTTAAGCACAGATATGCTTGTAGAAGGAGTACATTTTGACTTGGCTTATACTCCGTTAAAACATCTTGGTTACAAAGCTGTATCTGTAAATGTGTCCGATATTTGTGCTATGAATGGAAGACCAACTCATATAACTGTAAGTATCGCAATTTCGAACAGGTTTACTATTGAGTCTGTTGAAGAATTGTACTCTGGAATTAAATTAGCTTGTGACAATTACAATATTGATTTAGTTGGTGGAGACACAACTTCCTCTATTAGCGGTTTAGCTATTTCTATTTCAATACTAGGAGAGACAAAAAAAAAGAGTATTACCTATAGAAGAGGAGCAAAAGTCAATGATTTAGTTGTTGTTTCAGGAGATTTAGGTGCTGCTTATTTAGGTCTACAGATTTTAAAAAGAGAAAAAGAAATATTTTTATTAAACCCTAACGTCCAGCCAGATCTACAGGGAAACGATTATGCTTTACAAAGACAACTCAAGGTTGAAGCTAGGTTAAAGCTTGTGGAAGTTTTAAAAGAAATGGATATTGTGCCAACATCTATGATAGATGTTTCTGATGGGCTAACATCCGAGATACTTCATTTATCTAAAGAGTCTAATGTTGGGATTACAATTTATGAAGATAAATTACCAATTGATTATACAACAATTAACCTAGCTAAAGACTTGAAAATTAACCCAATATTTTGCGCTTTAAATGGAGGGGAAGATTATGAGTTATTATTTACAATTTCACAAAAACATTACGATAAATTAAAAAAAGATATTGATTTTACTATAATTGGACATGTAACAGATAAATCCGAAGGTAATAATTTTATCACAAAAGATTCAAGATCACATTCTATAACCGCGCAAGGCTGGGACCCTATTAAAAATGATTAAATTTAATATCATAAAACTTTCGACCCATTTTTGTAAGAGCATCTAAATTTAAAAAAAGTTTTTTTTAATTTCTGTATACTTAATACACAATTAGATAAAGCAATTTAATTTGAGCATAAAATAGTTTTTTAAACTATAAGTTAATGACCAATTGGAATATTATTTTTGTGTTTGTATAATAGTTCAGGGTCTAGAAAATCTTCTTCATTCAGACTTGCCTCAATAAACTTATTTAATTGATTGTTTACACCACCATAATCTGCCCATTCCCAAATTGCAGAAATTTTACCGCTAATAAAATTTATTGTTCGATAGCCTGAAAATTCAACACTGTCTGTGTCAATAGAAATTGTTGAGCCAAAATATGCTCTTACACTTCCGTCATATTCTAATGACTCTTGGTCCAGACCAGGCAAATAAATTGAATGACCTATACTAATAGATAGATTCTTATTTCTCATGTTTTGAAAGTTCTTGATATAGTCTAATTTATTTGTTTCAACACCCTTCTTGTGGTTGGCTGGATATGAGTAAAAAACAAAGTTTTCACTAAAATAATTAGAAATCTCATGAGACTTAATTGTTGTGTCTTTAAAATAAGAGTTTATATGACTTACAAGCTTCTTATAATGAGACAGATTTTCTTCATAACTTTGAATTCCTTGACTAAATAAAGAGAATGGAATAAAAACAGTAATTATTAATAATTTATTCATTTGTTAAAAGTATTATAAATTGTTTTAATGAAAAGTTTTTTATGTATTCATTAGATTTTCTATCTCCTCTGCTTCTATGGGAATGTTTTTCATCAAATCATCAGGTCCATCCGATGTTATTAAAACGTCATTTTCTAATCTAATGCCTAATTCTTCCTCAAGAATATAAATCCCGGGTTCACATGTAAATACCATGCCTTCCTTCATTGGCCATTCAAAACTTCCCACATCATGTACATCAAGACCTAGATAATGTGATGTCCCGTGCATAAAATATTTTTTATACAAAGGGTTTTTTGGGTCTTGCTTTTTAACATCATGACTATCCAAAAGTTTTAGATTAATTAATTCAGACTCCATTATTTTTCCTATTTCTGAATTATAATCTTTAAAGTTTGTCCCTGGCCTCAACATTTTTGTAGCTTCTTTCATAACGTATAATACAGAATTATATACAGATTTTTGTCGATTAGTAAACCGTCCGTTTACAGGTACGGTTCTGGTCAAATCAGAGCAATAATTTGCGTATTCTGCGCCAAAGTCCATTAGCAGTATGTCACCATCTTTACATTCTTGATTATTTTCTATGTAGTGAAGCACACAAGAGTTTCTCCCAGAACCAATAATTGGTTGGTATGCAAATCCAGAGGAACGATTTATTAAAAACTCATGTATTAGTTCGGCTTCTATTTCATATTCCATTATGCCTGGCCTAATTATTGGAAGAATTCTTCTGACACCTTTTTCAGTAATATTGCAAGCCTTTTGAATTAGTTCAATTTCAAGTGTCGATTTTTTAGACCTAAGAGCATGCATTATTGGAGCTGATTCAAGAATAGGCTTATTATATGTTTTAATGAAGTTTTTTTTAAAACGTTCGTCTCTAGTTTCTACTTTAGAGTTGTGTCTACTGTGCATGTTTTTATTAAGATAAATGCCGTTACAATTATCAATAAGCTCTTTTAATTTTTTTTGAAATTCATCCAACCAATAAATATTTGAAATGTAGGATATATTATATGCGTCTTTTTTACTTAGCTTATCTCCCTCCCATATTGCAATATGGTCATTAGTTTCTTTTAAAAATAACATGTCTTTTTCATCGTTGCAACCATTGCAGATTATTAAAACGCTTTCTTCTTGATCGACGCCAGTTAGCCAAAACAAGTCACTGTTTTGACAAAAAGGCATAGTTCCATCTGCGTTAGTGGGCATGACATCATTAGAGTTAAAAACAGCTATTGTGTTTATATCCATTTGTTTCTTAAAAAGACCTCTGTTTTTTTTAAACAGGGATCTCTCAATTTTGTCGTATTTCATTTTTTTTTGTTCAAAGATATAAGATTTACGTGTTAAATTCAAACAAGAGAATTTTATTTTTTAAAAAAAGATTAATGTGTTATTTTTGGAATTTATATATTCATATGTTGTGTTATAATATTTTTTTCATTTAGCACAAAGAGCTTAGTTTTTCAAGAAATCCGTTATTTTATTTAGAATTATTATAAATTAGTGTTAAAAAAGTTAAATTATTTCACTATTGTTGTGTTATTTGTTATCTTTGCGTATAGTTATGATTAATTATTACCTATACTTAACAATAGGAAGAAAGGTTCTAATGGCCCTTTCGGGGTTTTTTCTTATGGTTTTTTTGTTGCAACATCTAGCCATAAATTTAACTTCACTTTTACCTGATAATGGTGCTACTTTTAATACGATTTCACATTTTATGGGGACAAATCCTTTTGTACAATTTGTGTTACAACCAGTTCTGATATTCGGATTTTTATTTCACCTTCTAATGGGGCTTATTTTAGATTACCAAAACAAAAAAGCTTCAATAAAATATTATTCAAATAAAAACAAAAATTCAAGTTGGATGAGTAGAAATATGATAATTACAGGAATAATGGTGTTCTTATTCCTGTGCTTACATTTTGTAGATTTCTGGATTCCAGAAATCACGATTAAGTATATTAATGGAGATATGTCTGGTCTTCATAACGGAGAGTTTCGCTATTACACCGATATTAGATTAAAGTTTAACGTCCTGTGGAGAGTTTTACTGTACGTTTTTTCATTTGTTTTCTTGTCTTTACATCTTCTTCACGGATTTCAGTCATCTTTTCAGTCTGTTGGGTTTAGGTCTAGCAAGTATACTCCTATTGTTAAGAAATTAAGTTATGCATATGGCGTTTTAGTTCCTGCGGGATTTGTTGTTGTTGCCGTCTTTCACTATTTGAATAATTTGCTCCACCCAATATCACATTAGAATCATGAAAAAAGCAACATTTGCAATTAATTATAGAAAACCGAAGGCGGACTATAAGCTACAAGATACTGTTGAGATTTGTATTAGATACGAGTACTTTTGTACAAAAACAAATAAAAAGAAAATAAAAAATCAAAGCTGCGGAGTCAGATGTAAATTGTCTGACTGGAACAAGGATTGGCATAAGAGTCCCGAAAGATTACCAATATTAAATACTGATCCGGAATATATTGATAAAAATAGAAAATTGTTTAATCTTAGAAAAAAGTTGTTTGTACAAGATTTTTCAATAGAGACACAAATATCTGAAAAAAAAGAGACCCAAAATAATCTTTTAAAATCAAAAGTCCCGACAGGAGATCTAGACAAAAAGTGGACAAAACATAAGAATGACATAAACTTAGTTAATCCCGCTAACAAGAGAAATATAGATGTTATAGTTGTTGGAACAGGCTTAGCTGGCGGGTCAGCCTCAGCGTCGTTGGCGGAACTTGGTTACAATGTAAAAGCATTTTGTTACCAAGATTCTCCCCGGCGGGCTCACTCTATCGCCGCACAGGGAGGAATAAATGCTGCTAAAAATTATCAAAACGACGGAGACTCGGTATATCGTTTGTTTTATGACACAGTAAAGGGTGGGGACTACAGATCAAGAGAAGCTAATGTTTACAGGCTTGCAGAGGTTTCTGGAAATATAATAGATCAGTGTGTTGCTCAAGGAGTTCCATTTGCCAGAGAATATGGAGGTCTTTTAGACAATAGATCGTTTGGTGGAGTGCTTGTTTCAAGAACTTTCTACGCTAAGGGTCAAACGGGACAACAACTGTTGCTCGGGGCGTATTCCGCTATGAACAGACAGATTGCCAAAGGCAAAATAGAAATGTTCAGTCGACACGAAATGCTAGACCTTGTTGTTGTTAAAGGAAAGGCTCGAGGTATAATAGCTAGAAACCTTGAGACTGGAGAAATAACTAAACACTCAGCTCACGCTGTTGTGATAGCTTCAGGAGGATATGGAAATGTTTTTTATTTATCAACAAACGCTATGGGTTCAAATGTTACCGCCACTTGGAAAATACATAAAAAAGGAGCTTTCTTTGCGAATCCATGCTTTACTCAAATCCACCCTACATGTATTCCTAGAAGTGGAGATCAACAATCAAAATTGACGCTCATGTCAGAGTCTTTGAGAAATGACGGAAGAATATGGGTTCCTAAAAATATAGAAGACGTCGAAAAAATTAGGAAAGGAGAGCTTCTTCCCACACAAATAAAAGAAGAAGATAGAGATTATTACTTAGAAAGGAGATATCCTGCTTTCGGAAATTTAGTTCCCAGAGACGTAGCGTCAAGAGCGGCAAAAGAGAGAATTGACGAAGGTTTCGGAGTTAATAAGACTGGAGAAGCTGTTTATTTAGATTTTTCTTCTGCAATAGAAAGGTATGGTAAAGAAAGGGCTTTATTGATGGGAATTGAGGAGGCAGACGATAATAAAATTAAAGAACTTGGAGAAAAAGTGGTGGAAGCGAAATATGGTAACCTATTCCAAATGTATGAAAAAATAGTAGATCAAAACCCATATAAAACGCCTATGATGATTTATCCAGCGGTACATTATACAATGGGTGGCGTTTGGGTAGATTATAATTTGATGACTACAATACCAGGCTGTTATTGTATAGGTGAAGCTAACTTTTCTGATCACGGAGCCAATAGATTGGGAGCTTCTGCTTTGATGCAGGGGTTAGCTGATGGGTATTTTGTTTTGCCATACACAATTGGGGACTATTTGGCTGATGAAATCAGAACAGGCAAGATATCAACTGAAACAGAAGAGTTTAATAAAGCAAAACAAAAAGTAGAACAAAAAATACATAAGCTATTAAATATAAAAGGAGACAAACCAGCTGATTACTTTCATATTAAACTTGGAAAAATCATGTGGGAGTACGTGGGAATGTCTAGAAATGAACAGGGACTACGAAAAGCAATTAATGAAATTAAAAAATTAAGAAATCAGTTTTGGACCGATCTTTTTGTACCTGGAGGTCAGTTTTCAATGAACCCAGAGTTAGAGAAAGCTTCTAGAGTTCTAGATTTTCTGGAGCTGGGGGAATTGTTTGCTTTAGACGCCCTTGAAAGAAATGAGAGTTGTGGGGGACATTACCGTGAAGAATCTGTCGAAAAGGATGGCCCTCAAAAAGGAGAAGCGAAAAGAGATGATGAAAACTTCTCATATGTAGCGGCTTGGGAGTATATGGGCGATCCGTCACTATCAAAGCTACACAAAGAAGATTTAAAGTTTGAAAACATTGAAGTTAAACAAAGAAGTTACAAATAATGAATTTGACACTAAAGATTTGGAGGCAGAAAAGTAGAGATACCGAGGGGTCTATGAAGACATATAAAGTTGAAAATATTTCTAAAGATTCCTCCTTCCTAGAAATGCTGGACATTTTGAATATTGATCTAGTTAACAACAAAGAAGAACCGGTAGCGTTTGATCATGATTGCAGAGAAGGAATATGTGGAATGTGCTCTCTTTATATTAATGGTGAGGCTCACGGGCCTGACAAAAGAATTACTACCTGTCAACTGCATATGAGAAAATTCAATGACGGAGATACTATATATATTGAGCCATGGAGAGCTAAGGCCTTGCCAGTGGTTAAGGATCTTGTTGTTGACAGAAGCGCATTTGACAGAATTCAGCAGGCGGGAGGATATATTTCTGTGAATACGTCAGGTAACACACAAGATGCTAATTTAACTCCAATCCCAAAGGAAGACGCTGACAGGTCGTTTGATGCTGCAACTTGTATTGGGTGTGCGGCCTGTGTCGCTACCTGTAAGAATTCTTCTGCTATGTTGTTCTTGTCAGCAAAGGTCTCTCAATTTGCGCTTTTACCACAGGGAAGAGTTGAGGCAAAAGAAAGAGTGTCAAATATGGTAAAGCAGATGGATGAAGAGGGATTTGGAAATTGTAGTAATACGGGGGCTTGTGAGGTTGAGTGTCCTAAGGGAATATCACTAGGTAACATTGCTATGATGAATAGAGAGTTTATTAAAAGCACAGTAAAAAAATAACACAATACATGAGTAGATTAGAAAAATATATAACACAACACACAGTTATAATATAATCAAAATGTGTGCCAAAGAAAGTATGAACATAACTTTGATTCAACAAGAGATATTTTGGCAACAAAAAGATAAAAACCTTAAAAGATTAGACACCCTAATCTCGTCAATTTATAATACAGATGTAATTCTTTTACCTGAAATGTTTAATACAGCCTTTTGTCCTGAAAAAACAACTTTGTCTGAAACAATGGATGGAGAAACAGTCGCGTGGATGAAAGAAATTTCGAAACTAAAAAAATGTAGTATTGCTGGTACATTGATGATACGCGAAGGTACTAAAGTATATAATAGACTTGTCTGGATCACTTCAAATGGATGTATTCACACATATGATAAGTTTCATTTATTTTCATTAGCAAAGGAAGATAAGTATATTGAAAAAGGAAATAAACGTCTAATTATCTCTGAGAACGGCTGGAAAATATGTCCTTTGATTTGTTATGATTTACGTTTTCCGGTTTTTTGTAGAAACAATATTGATTATGATCTTTTGGTATTCTTATCAAATTGGCCTTTAAAGAGAATTGACTCATGGAATACACTTTTAAAAGCGCGATCAATAGAAAACCAATGTTATACTATAGGTTTAAATAGGGTTGGAACTGATGAAAATGGAATCATTTACCCCGGCGAATCAAAAGTATTCGACGCTTTTGGGAAAGAACTGTACTCTTGCATAAAAAGTAATGAACAACTCTTTCAAATTGAGATAAGCTTATCAGACATAAAGCTTAAGAGAAGACAAATGAACTTTTTGAAGGACAGAGACAAATTTATTATTCAATAGTCCAGTCAATTTCTAAATCCCATTTATCCCTAATACTTATTTTTTCTGGATATAAATAAGTTTTTTCTGCTTGTTTTCTTTCTAAGAAACTTCCACTATCCCACTTACCATTATTGTTTTTGTCAAGAAATATTCTTAAATCATATTTACCTTGGGGGATATTACTTATCTTTAAATATTCAATATTGTCAAATGTTTTTTCAACTACTATTTTATTGTCTGATATTAATTGAACTACAATAGTTTCAATAAAGGTCGTCGCTAATTTGAGACTCCCTCCACTATTGATTCTAGTGGTGTCAAGACTTTTTGTTGTCGTATCTAGTTTATATGCTGGGTCGAATGAATACAGCATACTAAAAGTGTCTACTCCAATGTCTACTAATTCTTCTGAAAAGGATATTAACTCTCCGTAATCATAAATATAATCATCCCCAGAAAGAGAGACTAAATTAAACAAACCTTTATTAATATTTGGCATAAATGTAGCATATCCTTCATTGTTAGTTTTAGTGATGTAACTTGGGGAGTCATTAAAAATAAGGGAGTCATTAATTTTTTTTTCATATAAAAAAACCCAGCTATTTATTTCAGGCAAACCTGTTAATGAATTAATTAATCGTACTTTATATGAATATATAGAGTCTTTTGAATTTTCAAATAATTTGCAATTTAACTCGTCAAGAACATTCCCCTCGTTTAAGTCTTTGATACATTTATTCATCACTAACCAATAGTTTTTGTTATCAGTTTCTTTAAAAATAATTTCGAGAGAATTAGATTTTATTTGATAATCTATTAATTCTAATGGGGGCGAGGAGTATAAGTTTTTTACAAAGTTATTTTCAATAATTCTTTCATCAAAAGTCAAAACAACTTTATTAATTTTTTTTGTTTCTTCATCAAAAGATTTAGATAACTTAACTAAAACAGGTGGATTAATATCTTTGTCACCTCCGCTAGGCATAATTATATTGGCGCAACTAGCACAAATAAAAGTAAATATTAAAAAAAAGTATTTTTTCAATTTAGTAGACGTGTTCGAGGAGCACAGACTTATTTTCTTGTGAAAAACCCTTCAAAGTATTTTCAACTCCTTTTAAGCTTCACAGCTTGCGCATTCTTTATTTTGTTTAAACTGCTGGGCAGCGTTCATACTGTGTTGATAGTATAATGATTTAAGGCCAAGTTCCCAGCCTTTCACATAAAGTTTATTTATTTCTTTAGCTGACATATTTGGATGCACCATCAAATTTATAGACTGTCCCTGGTCAATATAATTTTGCCTGTTTGCTGCCTGATATATTATATCCATTTGATTGATTTCACAATAAGTTTTAAAAACATCTTTTTCTTCTGTTGTAAGAAAATCAAGATGTTGAACTGAACCATCCTTATCTCGGATACTGTTCCAGGTCTCAGGCGTATTCATTCCTTTTTCCTCTAAAAGCTTAATCAGAAATGGATTCTTAATAGTTGTTTTGGTTTTAGCAATGTCTTTTACATAAATATTGGACCATATTGGTTCAACTCCCTGTGAGACTTGGCCTAGTATAAACGCAGAAGAGGTAGTTGGAGCTATCGCGTTTAACGTTGTATTTCTTCTTCCAACACCCTTAAGAACCATAGGCTCTCCAAATTTAGCGGCCAGTTCTTCTGACGCTTTGTATGATTTATTTTTTATTAATTTAAAAATTTCTGTGTTTAGATAGTAAGCTTCTTGACTATTAAATGAAAGCATTTTTGATTGAAGCAGCGAGTGCCATCCAAGAACTCCAAGTCCTAGCGCTCTATGTTCGGAAGCAAATTTATATGCTCTTTCCATAAACAAAAATGTTTGTTGATCATCAAGATCTGAGGAGTTTTTATAAATTTCTAGTTTTTCTACAAATTCAGATATTACCGCGTCTAAGAAATAAATCATTGTTTCGACAGCGTCTGTATCCTTCCATTTTTCGTAGTGTAACACATTTATTGAAGACAAACAACAAACAAACGACCAGTCTTCATTTGTAGGTAACATTATTTCAGTACAAAGATTACTGGCATTTATACTCCAATTATTTTTTTTGTATACCTCAGGTGCTCCGTTATTAGCGTTGTCTTTAAAAAAGATATATGGGTATCCGATCTCACCCCTTCTTTGTAATACTTTAGCCCAAATATTTCTTTTTTCTGTGTCCCCATCAATCATCTGTTTCATCCATTCGTTAGTAACCGTTACTCCGTGAGTAAGTTCTTGAATAGGATTGCCTTCGGTACCAATGTCCAAGAATTCTGAAATATCACTATGTTCGACTGGTAAATATGGAGAAAACCGTCCTCTTCTTACGGATCCTTGACTGACAACATCTACCATTGTTTCGAAAAGCTTCATTATATGTACAGCGCCGGAAGCCTCTCCATTATTTTTTACTTTGGCTCCTCTATGTCTGATATGTCCAAAATATCCAGAAGTTCCACCTCCAAGTTTTGACATCATTCCAACTTCAGATTGCGAGTAAAGAATATTTCCCATATCATCAGCTATATTAGAACCAAAACAACTAATAGGTAGGCCTCTTTTTTTTCCAAAGTTAGACCAAACTGGAGACGACAAAGAGTAAAAACCTTGTCCCATGTAGTCATAGAACTTTTTTGCAAAACCTTTAATATTAAGAATGTTTTCTGCTCTTTCAGCAATTTCCATTATTCTTTCTTCTGCAGAGACTCCTTCTTGGATATATCCTGCAGATAGAAAACTTCTACTATGATCTGTAAGCCAATTAAAGCTATTATTATTTTCTTTGTTTAGAAGGTTTTTATTAATTGAAATAGGACTATTATCAGTCTCCTGTGATAAATTTAAATCGTTCTGTACTCTGTTCATATTAAAAAAGGTCGTCTGCTGTTATACTTTGGGTTCTTTTGCTATAGTTAATTGATCTTTTTACAAAAAAGTCTCCGTGTTTAGTTCCTATAATTTCGTCATTAAACCATTCTGTCTCGTTAAGGATTTTAGGGTCAGTTTTGAAAACTTTTTTCACACCGATACTTTCTAAAGATCGATTAAATCTATCTTTAATAAATTCTTTTACTTGTACTTTAGGTAAAAAGTCTAATTCTCCTTCCTCAAAAATCCAATCAATTATAGCGCTCTCTGCCCCATATGCGTCAATACACATTGTTTGTATTCTATTTTCATATTCGTTATCAAACCAGTCAGGATTTTCTTCCTTAACAATTTTTATTAAATCAATTCCGAAATCACCATGTATTTGTTCCTCTTTCGAAGTAGCCTCTACAACATTAGAGATCCCTTTCAACATATTTTTATGCTTATTGAATGCCATTATTATTAGAAATTGAGAAAAAAGAGACACATGTTCGATAAAGAGAGAAAATAACAAAACAGATTCAGTATAATCTTTGTTGTTATCGCTTTTGGAACTTATTAGAGCTCCGTCTAAATATCTGACACGTTTCATTATTACCGGATTTTTCTTTAAATTTTTAAACTCTGTATTTAAACCAAGTATCTCTAATAAATGAGAATATGCATCAGTGTGTCTAACTTCGCTTTCAGCAAATGTAGCTCCAACGGAGCCAACTTCTGGCTTAGGGATTTTATGATAAATATCGCCCCAAAAGCTCTTTACAGCTACTTCAATCTGAGATATAGCTAGCATTGCATTTTTTATCGCATTTTTTTCAACACTTGTTAAATGTGTTTTAAAATCTTGAATATCACTTGTAAAATTAAATTCTGAGTGAATCCAGTATGAATGTCTAATAGCATCAACATATTGGTATAACTCAGGGTATTCATATGGCTTTAAAGTAATTCTTCTGTCGAAAATATTTCTTTGTCTCTTTTTGGTTTGCTCGTTTCTATATAAAATATAGGATTTTGCAACATTTAGATACGCGCTTTGCATTAAAGTCTGTTCAACTAGATCCTGAATTTCTTCAACATTTGGAATGTAATAAGGGATATTATTTTTTCTTTCAATTAATTTTGAGCATACTTGACTCGAAATTTTTTCAGCTTCTTCGTGACCTCCTTCTCCGACAGATTTCATCGCTTTCAAAACGGCTTCTGTAATCTTTTCAGTCAAAAAGGGTTTCTTTAAATGATTTCTTTTATAAATTTCTTCTATTTGCATTTTGTGTTTCTTTTTAGTAAAATTCGGGATTCAAATTACAACAAAACATAATAACCTTGTCTTTTGTTGTGTACTTGTTTTTAACAACAATTAGTTAAAAAGGCAAAAAACATCAAAAGATTTGACGACTATTGAGTTTACAATTTTAAAAAATTTAAACTCATCAAGAAGCACTAAATATTAATAATTAATTAAAATTTTTTTAACAAAAATATTAAGAATACACCCTCTAGATAAGATTAAAAAGTTAGACAAAAATTATAGATTTACAAGTTGTTGATATTCAATAAAATGAAAAAAAGATTAAAAAAAAAATAGTTGATAAATCAAATAGTTTTTAACAATTATAACGGTAAATTTTTTAAAACACTTTCAAAAAGTTTTAGGCCATCGACGTTATTAAGTTGCACGTCTGACGCTCGTTCGGGGTGTGGTATCATCCCAAATACATTTCTGTTTTCGTTGCATATACCTGCAATATTTAGTGAAGATCCATTTGGATTTGATTCATCATTAATATTACCGTTTTCGTCACAGTATTTAAATAAAATTTGATTATTTTTTTCAAGTTTGTTTAAAATACTTTGATTTGCATGAAATCTTCCCTCTCCATGCGCTATAGGAATTTTGATTGCTGAATTTGAGTAAAGACTTGTGATTAATGAATTTTTAGTTATAGTTTTCAAAAAGACATTCTTACAAATAAATTTATGGTTAGTATTATGAAGTAAAGCTCCAGGAAGCAAATTGGATTCGCATAAAATTTGGAAGCCGTTACAAATGCCCATGAGGTAACCGCCATTTCTTGCGTATTCTATAATTTTTTTCATAATTGGAGAAAACCTTGCAATAGCCCCTGATCTTAAGTAGTCTCCAAATGAGAACCCACCGGGTAAAATAATAAAGTCACAATTTTTCAAGTCAGTATCTTTATGCCAAAGTTTCACAACCTCTTGATTCAAAATTTTATTTATTACATGTATCATGTCCATGTCACAATTAGAGCCGGGGAATACAACTACACCAAATTTCATATATTTATTTTTAGATTTCACAAAACTACATATTAATCATTGAAATTCGATAAAAAATTGAACTTAATAGAAAAAGAAGAAATATCAGTTCACTAATTTTTTCTTTCTTGTAATACACAAAAAAATTACTGATAATTATACTTAACGGGACAAGTAAAAAAGATATACTTTCATTGTTTTGCGATATTAGACAAGTGATAATTCCGATAAAAAAATAAAATAAAATTATAATAAATGATTCTCTACTTTTGTTGCTTTTTTTATACATCCAACGAAATAGCTCGTAAAATGATAGTAATATGATTAAAGATAACACACCCCACCAAATCTTTTGATGCAAATAAAGATCATAGAGGCTCAAAGAAATGTGGCGATAAGAAAAATTAAATTTAGGAAGATATAAATTTAAATCAAAAGTAATTTGATAGGTCCAAACAAAAATATATGTAACAAAAATTGATAAAATCGCTAGAACAAAAACTCTCCATGAAATGTTTCTAAAAACAATACAGCTGAATAAAATAACACTATGAAAAAATAAAATACCTGGAATGTAAAATGATAATATTGATAAAACAACCCCTGCATTAAACACTAACGCATATGGTTGTTTTTGTTTATGCAAAGAGAGCAAATAATATAAGAACAGTAATAATCCAAAAGAAATTAATACCATTCTTAGATTTGTTACAAAAGTTGTGTTTAACAACAAAAACACGAAAGCGATTATAAAATTTCTTTTCTTAATAACATCTTTTTCATAAACTAGTTTATTAAGCCAAACAGAATGTAAAAAAGTAATAAAAAAACAACTTAAAAGCAAAAGAAAAGAATAGTAGGGAAATAAACCTTTAATTTTTTTAAATTCAATTGTAAAAATTGATGTTGAAAAAAACAAGAAACAAAAAAAAACAAACAGTATAATTAAATAAGAGTGGTTATTTTTTAAATATTTAAGAATCATTTATTAAAAATATTTTAGTTTTGTAGTACAAAATAACTCAATTTATGTTTAAAGATATTTTTTATTCAATTGGAAATTCATTTCAACCGATTTTTGACATAATGCCGATGATTGCGGATTATGTAAATTATTTATTTATGTTTATAATTTTTATGTTTTTGGTATTATGGACTAATAAAATGTTTGAACATCGAAAAAATGGAGAAGAGCACGCTTCACAATAAGTCTAACCCAATGTCTTTTCGATAGTATTTTCCTTTAAAATTAATTTTATCTGCATTGTTCAAAGATTTATTTATCGCTTCTTTTACATCTTTACCAAAAGACGTTATTGATAATACCCTTCCGCCATTAGTTGTGATTTTATTGCCATCGCGTTTAGTTCCAGCGTGAAATAAAAGACTACCATCAATATTTTCTAGTCCAGTCATTTCAACCCCTTTTTTGTATTCCCCAGGATATCCTCCAGAGACTAACATTACAGTAGCTGCAACATCATCGGATATATCAAAATCAATTTCTGAGAAAGAACCATTGCTGATTCCTTTGAACAGGTTTAATAAGTCTGATTTGATTCGTGGTATAACAACTTCAGTTTCGGGGTCCCCCATTCTTACATTGTACTCAATCACTTTAGGATTTCCATTTTCTACCATTAAACCAATAAAAATAAACCCTTTATAATCAATATTTTCTTCTCTAAGACCTGCAATAGTTGGCTTAACAATTTCTCTTTCTACTTTTTCTATGAAAAATCTATCTGCAAAAGGTACCGGGGAAATAGCTCCCATTCCACCGGTATTTAGCCCTGTGTCTTTTTCACCAATTCTTTTATAGTCTTTAGCTGACGGAAGAATTTTATATGATATTCCATCGGTTAGTATGAAAACAGAAAGTTCAATACCTTTTAAATGTTCTTCTATAATAACCTTTTTGCTTGCAACTCCAAATTTAGATTCAGAGAGCATTTCTTTTAATATTTTTTTTGCTTCTTCTAATGTTTCAATAATTAAAACTCCCTTTCCAGCCGCAAGCCCATCTGCTTTTAAGACATACGGGGGGGAAAGAGTTTCTAAAAACTTATTTCCAAGATGTAAGGTTTCTTCTGTAAAAGACTGATAATTGGCTGTTGGAATGCCGTACTTATTCATAAATTTTTTTGAGAACTCCTTACTTCCCTCGAGCATAGCTCCTTTTTTAGACGGACCAATAACTGAGATATGTTTTAATCCATCTTCGTTATTAAAGAAGTCATAAATTCCATTTACGAGGGGGTCTTCAGGGCCAACGATAATCATATTTATTTCTTCTTTGATACAGAGTTTTTTAATTTTATCAAACTCATTTACTCCAATATTTATATTAATTCCAACCTGTGCTGTCCCAGCGTTGCCCGGAGCAATTAATAGTTTTTTACATATACTTGACTGAGAAATTTTCCATGCAAAAGCATGCTCTCTTCCTCCGCTTCCTAATATTAATACATTCATGATTTATCTATAGCTTTTACTATTTCTTCTGTAAATTTCATATTGTGAAATACTTGTTGAACATCTTCGTCTTCTTCTAATTTATCTAATAATTTTAAAACTAATTCAGATTGTTTCACGGAGATAGTTTTTGTGTTGTTTGGAATTCGAAGTAATTCAGAATTTAAAACCTTCATATCTAGTCCTTCTAAACATTTTTGCATATTACTAAAGTCCTGATAATCACAAAAAATTGTTATGAACTCTTTGTCAATTTCTAAGTTTTCAAGGCCTCCATCAATTAGTTCCATTTCTAATTCCTCTAAATCCATTGATAATTTGTTTAGTTCTAAAGTAAAAACTCCTTTTCTGTCAAAGATAAATTCTAAAGAGCCATTTGTGCCTAAACTTCCTTTACATTTATTAAAATAAGACCGAACATTCGCAACGGTTCTATTATTATTATCTGTTGTACAATCTACAAAGACAGCTATTCCATACGGAGCATATCCTTCTAAACTTATCTCGTTATAACTTGTAGCATCGGATCCGCTCGCCTTTTTTATTGCCCGTAAAATATTGTCTTTGGGCATATTCGCAGATTTTGCGTTTTGGATAACTTGTCTTAACCTCGAGTTTGTCTCAGGGTCTGGTCCACCTTCTTTGACTGCTATTGAAAGATCTTTACCAATCCTAGAGAATGTTTTAGACATAGCGGACCATCTTTTCATTTTTCTAGCTTTTCTGAATTCAAATGCTCTACCCATAATTTATGTTTAATCGTCTAATTTTAAAACCGCTAAAAAAGCTTTCTGAGGAATCTCTACACTTCCTACTTGTTTCATTCTTTTCTTTCCTTTTTTTTGTTTTTCTAGTAGTTTTCTTTTTCTTGTAATATCTCCCCCATAACACTTTGCCGTAACATCTTTTCGTAAGGCTTTAATAGTCTCTCTACTGATAATTTTAGCTCCAATTGCTGATTGTATCGCAATATCAAATTGCTGTCTTGGAATAAGCTCCTTAAGCTTTAGACAAATTTTTCTTCCCAAAGACTGAGAATTATTTCTGTGAATAAGAGCAGAAAGAGCGTCCACTTGTTCTCCATTCAATAAAATATCTAATTTAATCAAATCAGACTTTCTATACTCTGAAGGTTGATAATCAAATGAAGCGTAACCCTTAGAAATTGATTTTAATTTATCATAAAAGTCAAAAACGATTTCTCCAAGTGGCATATTGAAGGACAACTCAACCCTATCTGTTGTAAGGTATACTTGATTTGTAAGCTCTCCTCTTTTGTCAATACATAAATTCATAATTGCACCAATAAAGTCAGATTTAGTTATTATTTGAGCTTTGATATAAGGTTCCTCGACATAGTCTAGTGTGCTTGGGTCAGGAAAGTCTGCGGGATTATGAACCTCGACTTTTGAGTTAGAGGTTGTGTAAGCTTTATATGAAACATTCGGCACTGTAGTAATTACTGTCATATCGAATTCTCTTTCAAGTCTTTCTTGAATAATTTCCATATGCAACATCCCAAGGAACCCACATCTGAAACCAAACCCTAAAGCAATAGATGATTCTGGTTCAAAAGTTAAAGAAGCATCGTTAAGTTGCAGTTTCTCCATAGATTTTCTGAGCTCTTCATAGTCCTCTGTATCCACAGGGTAAATGCCTGCAAACACCATTGGTTTTACATCCTCAAAACCTTTAATAGCTTCGTTAGACGGGTTATTAACAGAGGTAATTGTATCTCCTACTTTTACCTCTCTGGCATCCTTTATGCCTGAAATTATATATCCAACTTCTCCAGTACTTAATATACTTTTTGGTCTTTGTTTAAATTCTAAAGCTCCAATTTCATCTGCAAAATATTCTTTTTCTGTAGCCATAAATTTAACTTTCTCACCCTTTTTTATCTCTCCATTTACAATTTTAAAATATGCTTCAATACCTCTGAAAGAATTATAAACTGAATCAAATATCATTGCTTGTAAGGGAGCGTCTTTATCTCCAACAGGATGTGGGACTCTTTTGACAATAGCTTCTAAAATTTTATCAATTCCTAATCCTGTTTTTGCAGAAGCGGGAATAATGTCTTTATCTTCACACCCAATTAGATCTATAATCTGATCTTTTACTACCTCAGGGTCTGCTGAGGGTAAGTCAATTTTATTCAGCACAGGAATAATTTCCAAATCATTTTCTAGAGCTAAGTACAAATTTGAGATGGTTTGTGCCTGTATTCCCTGAGCTGCGTCAACAATGAGCAATGCTCCTTCACATGCCGCAATTGACCTTGATACTTCATAAGAAAAATCGACATGTCCAGGAGTATCAATCAAATTTAGAATATAATTTTCTTTATTCAGAGAATACTCCATTTGAATGGCATGACTTTTAATGGTAATCCCTCTTTCTCTTTCTAAATCCATATTATCTAACAACTGATCTTGTGATTCACGCTCAGTTATAGACCCAGTAAACTCTAATAATCTATCAGCTAAGGTGCTTTTACCATGGTCAATGTGAGCAATTATGCAAAAATTTCTAATTTTTCTCATACGTATGCGAAAATACATTTTTAGTTCAAAATATTGCTAATGATACTATCAAAAAATTGTTTATTATTGCTAAAATGAAAAATAAAAAAATGAGTAAAGTTAAAATCAACAGAAAGCGACATGTTTTAAAGGCAATTACATGGAATTTGCTAGCAATGACAACAACTTTTATTGTTCTGTCTTACCTCCCTCCTTATTTTGGATTTGAACCAATTGATAAAAGTTCTGTTGGATGGTTAGTTATATTAGATAGAGTTGCAAAATTGATATTTTATTACTTGCATGAGAGGGTATGGTTCGCTTCTAACTGGGGAGTCTTGAAGTTAAAAGAGAATTAACTTTTCTTTTTATAAATATAATTTATATTATTTCTCTTCTCCAACTCCTCTTCAATTTCATAATCATATATTTTTGGCTTTGGACCTTCATTTTTAAGTAAAACGGATATTATTATACCCGCTATTACTCCGCACAGATGAGCGGTTTGCGAGACTTTGTCCTGTTTTACTTCGATTAAACCCCATAAATTAAAGAAGTTTAAGAAAATAACAAGAAAAGAAAGCATCATAAGTCTGGGTTGTTTTCTTATAAACCCACTAAATAAGATAAAAGAACCCAAAGCGTATACTGTTCCGCTAGCTCCAATTATGGTTACATCGCGCGGTCCAAAGATCCACAACAGAAGACCACTTATGATATAAGAGTAACAAAAAACTTTTACAGATATTTTTTTATAAACTTCTGATATAATGCCTCCTAAAATTAAAATTGGATAAGTGTTATTGAGCAAATGATTTAAGTCAGAGTGAATAAACGGATAGCTTAGTATTCCGTAAATGCGATTAAAATCTAAAGGAATAATTCCAAAAGTTGAAAAGTTCGCATTTAAAATATACTCTAACCCCTCTACTATCCAAATCATAAAAACAAACAATATTGGAACGAACATTATGTTTATTATGTATGATAAATTCTTTTTCATATTAGGCTCTGTATTTAGCATAAAATTATAATTTTACATATAATTATGAGTCAAAAAAAGAAACTATTTTTACTGGATGCCTACGCTCTTATTTACAGGGCGTATTTTGCATTTATTAAAAACCCAAGGATAAATTCAAAAGGTTTAGACACTTCAGCTATTTTTGGTTTTACAAATACTATTGTTGAGGTTTTAAAGAAGGAAAGACCAACTCATATTGCCGTATGCTTTGACAGAAGTGGACCGACATTTAGACATGAGGAATTTAGTGATTATAAAGCAAATCGAGAACCAACACCAGATGGTATAGTTTCAGCAAAACCATATATTGACAGATTATTAGAATGTTTAAATATTACTAAGATTTATTTAGATGGATATGAAGCTGATGATTTAATTGGAACACTTGCAAAAAAGGCAGAAAAAGAAGATTTTAATGTTTACATGATGACCTCTGATAAAGATTTTGCTCAACTTGTTTCAGAAAATATTTTTATGTATCGTCCAGGAACCAAATGGTCTCCGACAGAAGTATGGGGTATAAAAGAAGTTTTAGAAAAGTTCCAAATTCAAAAGGTGTCTCAAGTGATAGATTACTTAGGTATGATGGGAGATGCAGTAGACAATATTCCTGGACTGCCTGGAGTAGGGAAGAAAACTGCGCAAAAGTTCATATCCGAATATGGGTCTATGGAAGCTCTTCTAGCAAATACACATAAGATCAAAGGAAAGTTGAGAGAAAAAATAGAAGCAGCTAGGGAACAGGGAGTTATTTCTAAGAAATTAGCTACAATAGACATTAATGTGCCAATAGAATTTAATGAAAAAGAGTTACTTTTTTCAAAAATTGATACTGATAAGACAAAAGATTTATTTGAAGAACTTGAATTCAAAACCATTTTTCAAAGAGTTTTGTCATTGTCGGATAAAGAATTTGTAAAAGATGAAGAATTAGATGTTCTTGAGAAAGAAGAATTAATTTTGGAAGGTCAGTTAGATATGTTTTCTGAAAACATGAATTTACAAAACGAAAAGACTGAAATAGAAAAGAGATATTCAATGTTAAAAGATTATGATTTTCTTTTAGAAAAAGTTCGTGAAAATGGAAAGTGCTCATTCCAGATTCTGTCTAATAATCTTTCTAATTTTAATGATTCTTTAATTTCTTTTTCACTTTCTGTAGAAAAGGATAATTCGTTTTATTTTCCTTTTAATGATAAAAATATATCTTTTTTAAAAGAAATATTAGAAGATCAAAGCATTTTAAAAATTGGAAGAGATATAAAAGATCAAATTAAAATACTATGGAAATATAATGTTTATGAAATAGAAAATATTTTTGATATTTCTATAGCACATTATTTATTACATCCAGATATGAGGCATGATATAGAACTACTTTCTCAAAATTATTTAAAATATAGTAGTTTTGATATTGGTTCTGTGCTAGGAAAAGGTAAGCAAAAAAGAAGTATTTCAGAATTGTCTGAAGATAAACAGTTGTTTTATTGTTGCGAACTTTCAGATATAACATTACAACTTTCGGAGATATTTACACATGAGTTGAAAGAAATAAATTTATATGATTTATTCAATTCTATTGAGATGCCATTATTAAAAGTACTGTCTAAAATGGAAATAGAGGGTATAAATTTGGATGTACATATGTTACAAAACTATTCTTTAGAACTCGGTGAAGAAATTTTATCTTTAGAAAAACAAATTTATAAATTATCAGGAGAAGAATTTAATATTTCTTCTCCAAAACAGCTTGGAGAAGTGCTTTTTGATAAAATGCAAATAGTCGAAAAGGTTAAAAAGACAAAATCTGGTCAATATTCCACCTCAGAGGAAACTCTCACTAAATTTAAAGGAGAACACCCAATAGTTGATTTAATATTAGATTATAGAGGATTACAAAAGTTACTATCTACATATGTAAATGCTCTGCCATTATTGATTGACTCACAGTCTGGAAAAATACATACAACATTTAACCAGTCGGTAGCTTCAACTGGTAGGCTAAGTTCAACGAATCCTAATTTACAGAATATACCTATCAGATCAGAAAAAGGCAGAAAAATGAGAAAGTCATTTATAGCTAGAAATGATGAATTTGAATTATTAGCAGCAGATTATTCCCAAATTGAACTTAGAATTATGGCCTCTTTAAGCAAAGATGAATCTATGTTAAAGGCTTTTAATTCAGGTGTTGACATTCATTCAGCAACCGCGGCTAAAGTATACAAGTTAGAGCAAAAAGATGTGACAAGAGAAATGCGTTCTAATGCGAAAATGGTAAACTTTGGTATAATTTATGGCATTTCTGCTTTTGGCCTTTCTCAAAGATTGGGAGTCAAAAGAAGCGAAGCAGCGGAAATCATTGATAGTTACTTTACAGAGTTTCCAATGATAAAGCAATACATGGAAAAAAGTATTTCTAAGGCAAGAGATAATGAATACGTAGAGACTATTTTAGGCAGAAGAAGATATTTGAAAGATATTAACTCTAGAAACGCAATGATGAGATCATTTGCAGAAAGAAATGCAATTAATGCGCCTATACAGGGTTCTGCTGCAGATATAATTAAGAAAGCAATGATAGATATTCATAGAGAAATAGAGAGTCGAAAATTACATTCAAGAATGCTTTTACAAGTTCATGACGAACTTGTTTTTGATGTTAAAAAAACTGAGAAAGAAACCTTGATGAGAATTGTAAAAGAAAAGATGGAACAAGCAATAAGTTTAGATGTTCCTTTAGAAATAGATATAGGAGTTGGCAAAAACTGGTTAGAAGCACATTAGAATTCTAATTCTTTCTCATAAACAATATATACAATAATACAATTGATATAATGCCAATAAAAGCACTTCCAGCATTTTTCACATTACCAACAGGGTCCCAGCCGAGTATAGTATCGTTAATTAATAGCTGCACTATAATCCCTAGACATAAAAATGATAATGCGCTTGCAATAACTTCAGTTAAAAATTCTCGAATTTTTTTTAATTTATCTTTCATAAAGATATGTGTGAATTGTTAAATTAAAATAGCCCTTTAAATATAAAGGGCTATTTTTTTAATCTAAAATAGTATGATTATTTACTAGAAATTAGACTCCAAACAATCAATAGACCAATTAATCCAATTACACCACCTCCAGCAAAGTTAGTTACAACCGCTGTAATGTTATCAATTACGTTAATTCCTGCAATTGATCCAGGTCCGAATAAGAAGTCCGCTACTATTGAAAGAGCTAATAATCCCAGAATTAATCCGGTTAAACCTTTAAAGAAGTCATTAAAGTACTTAAATACTTTGTCCATAATAAAATAAATTTTGGTTAATATTACCCCAAACTTAGAAACTTATTTGTTTTAAATTGCTTTTTTTAAAATTTTTTTAAATTTACAATTAACACAATTTTATTTTGTTTTCTTTATTTCAAAAAAAAATAAGTAATTGATTTTTAGACATTTATGTTTGTTTGTTAAAATCTTTTAGATAAATTTTTACATGTCTTTTTAACAAAAAAATGTTAAAAATTGAGAACACTTGTAATTGCTTGAAAACCAGTTGAAAACAAGAAAAAATGATAAAATAGCTATGATATTTTTAGTTTAATTCAATATTTCGTACTGAAAGAATTTTTTCACAAAAATTTGAGGGGTTTTTTATAATTAAATATATTTTTCGTGCTACAGTTTGTGGGGCTTCAAGTTGATTTGTTTTATAATATTCTATAAATTTTCCTTTTAAGGGAAAATGCTCTAGTTTAGACTCTCTAATATTTTTTTGCATATTGGTGTTTACAATACCAGGATGTACTGAGTAAACGTTCAAATTTGGTATGTTTTCTTTGGAAATCGTATCTGTAAACCTGTCTAATGCAGATTTAGTTGCACAGTATGTGCTCCAAGAGGGGATTGATTTATTTGCTGCGCCAGAGCTTATATTTATTATAGTTTTATTTAAATCGAAGTATTTGTTTATTATTTTCTTAGATAATATTGTAGGAGTTATAATATTCAAATTATATTCTTTTATTATATCTTCTTCTTTTTTGTGAGAAATTGGAATTATTTCGCCAATTGTAGCTGCATTATTTATAAGTGTAATATTTTTATACTTTAACTCAGGTAGTTTAATGTTTTTAACATTTTTTAAATTACTTAGATCAATCTTAGTGAAATGAAAGTTCTCATGTTTGATGTTATTTTTTCTAGAATAACCGAAAACTACATATTTTTTTTTTAAAAGCAATTCCGCTAGAGATTTTCCAATCCCGCTCCCTGTGCCTGTAATAACTGCTACATTACTCATTATATTAGTTTAAATGAGCCTTCAAGATCTTTTATTAAATCCTCAATGTCTTCTATCCCTACACTTAAACGAATTAGAGAATCAATCACTCCGGTTTTTTCTCTTTCTTTTTTAGGTATTGCAGCGTGAGTCATTGAGGCGGGATGTCCTATAAGTGACTCTACGCCACCTAAACTTTCAGCTAAAGTAAAATAATGTGTATTTGATACTAATTTAATTGCGTCTTCTAGTTTATTGTTTACAAGATTAAATGAAATCATACCCCCAAAGTCATCCATTTGATTTTTAGCAATATTATGGTTTTGATGGGATTTAAGACCCGGCCAGAAAACTTTTTCAACCTTAGAGTGATTTTTTAGAAAGTTAGCAATTACTTTACCATTTTCACAGTGTCGTTGCATTCTCACATGTAAAGTTTTTAGCCCTCTCAAAACTAAGAAAGAATCCATCGGTCCGGGTACAGCCCCACAAGAGTTTTGAATATGATATAGTTTGTGAGCAATATCATCATTATTACAGACAGCAGCTCCCATTACAACATCAGAATGTCCCCCCATATATTTAGTAAGAGAATGCATTACTATATCTGCTCCCATTTCAAGAGGTCGTTGCAAATAGGGCGTTGCGAAAGTATTATCTATTACTAGTAATAATTTATTTTTTTTTGATAAAACACTCAAATTTCTAATATCAATAATATTTAGCATTGGATTCGTTGGAGTTTCTGCCCAAATCATCTTTGTATTTTCATTTATATGTGATATAATTTTTGAATCATCATTCATTCCAACAAAGTGAAATTTTACGCCATATTTTTCAAAGATAGAACTGAAAATTCTATAAGTACCACCATATAAATCATTGGTAGAAATAACTTCGTCACCGGGTTTTAAAAGCTTGATAATAGCATCTACAGCAGCTAATCCACTTCCAAAACAAAGTCCATATTTTCCCTTTTCCAAAGCCGCTAAGTTATTTTCAAGAGCGGTTCTAGTTGGGTTGCCAGTTCTAGAGTATTCATATCCTTTAAATTTCCCCGGGCTATCTTGTTTGTATGTAGACGTCTGATAAATAGGGGTCATAATAGCCCCAGTAGAAGGATCTGCTTTTTGACCAGCGTGAATTGCTTTAGTTCCAAATTTCATTTTTAAATTTTTAAGATTAGCAAATCTACCAATTTTTGTAGAATTTAATTTTAATTTTGTAAAAAACACCATATTGAATAAAACATTCTTTGCTCATATATTTTTGTTTGTCGCAAATTTAATTTATGCGTTAAATTATACTATAGCAAAAGATGTTATGCCCAAATATATTGAACCATCAGGTTTTATATTATTAAGAGTAGTTGGAGCTGTTGTACTTTTCTCTTTATATTATTTTCTTTTTATTAAAGAGAAAGTTGAAAATAAAGACATTTTACTGTTGTCTGTTTGCGGTTTATTTGGAGTCGCTATTAATCAATTATTATTTTTTGAAGGATTAAATTTAACAACTCCTATCAACGCTTCAATTATTATGACTGTAAATCCTGTTTTAGTACTATTGCTTTCTTACTTTCTAATCAATGAATCAATTACTTTAAAAAAGGGTCTGGGTATTATCGTTGGAATTTTTGGAGCTTATATATTAATAAGTCAAGGCCAACATATTGAATTTGACCAAGAACATATTATAGGAAACTTAATGATATTTTTTAATGCACTGAGTTATGGTATTTATCTGGTTATTGTAAAGCCTTTAATGAAAAAATATCACCCAGTTACAGTAATGTTTTATGTTTTTGGATTTGGCTTTTTATATGTATTGTATTTTGGATACTCTGAGTTAGCGTCAGTTACATGGGATGACATACCGACGTCAATATACTTTTCAATTGTATTTGTTGTATTTTGTACTACATTTTTGGCTTATTTGTTTAATTCTTTATCTCTAAGACAGCTCACCCCCTCTACAGTAAGTATCTATATTTATTTACAACCTTTGCTAGCAAGTATCTTCGCCATTATCAGGGATGTGGATGCAATTGATAAAACAAAATTATTAGCAGCCTCCTTAATATTTATTGGCGTATATTTGGTAAGTACTAATGCCAATGCAGTAAAAAAAAATAATCTTTTCTAAATTTGCATAAAAAATTATTTAGATGATACATTCTATGACAGGATATGGAAAACAAGAGCTTAACTTAAACAACTCTAATTTTACAATTGAGTTAAAGTCTCTAAACTCTAAGCAAGTTGATATAAACATAAAAATGTCTTCAAAGTGTCGCGATAAAGAAATAGAACTAAGAAGATTGATTTCAGAAAAACTACAACGGGGAAAAATAGAACTTTCTATATGGAGAGAAAAAACAGAATTTTCTAATAGTTTTAAATTAAATACAAAATTGATAAAGGACTACTACCTCCAGATTGATGATTTAAAAAAAGATTTAGATAATTTAGGTTTCTCAAAGAAAGATGACGACTCATCTTACAGTAACATAATACAAACTTTAGTTCAGATGCCAGATGTTTTTGTTAAAGAAGAAGAAAATATCGATGAAAATAACTGGAGACAAATTTTAAAGGCTATATTAAAAACTATAGATAATTTACAAAAATATAGAAAAGAAGAAGGAAAAAAATTGGAGTTAGATATAAAAAATAGGATTAATAATCTTTATAAATTATTAAAACAGATTAACCCTTTGTCCAAAAGAAGAATTGAAAAAATAAAAAGTAATTTAAATGATAATCTTACAAAGCTTAATTTAAAAAATATTGATGAAGCTAGGTTTGAGCAAGAGTTAATCTATTACTTGGAAAAACAGGACATTACTGAAGAACAAGTAAGACTAAATGCTCATCTTAGTTACTTTTTAGACAGTATGAAAACTAAATTGCCTGTCGGAAAAAAACTAGCTTTTATTGCACAAGAAATAGGTAGAGAGATAAATACAATAGGCTCTAAATCTTCTGATTCAGAAATGCAAAAAATTGTTGTTCAAATGAAAGATGAATTAGAAAAAATCAAAGAACAGCTATTAAATATTCTATGATAGGTAAGTTAATTGTTATATCAGCTCCCTCAGGAGCAGGGAAGACATCAATAGTTCGCAATTTACTTAAGGAAATACCTAATCTTTCATTTTCGATTTCTGCGTGTAGCAGATTGCCAAGAATGAACGAGAAAGAAGCGGTAGATTATTATTTTTTAGATATTGCAGACTTTAAAAATAAAATCAGACAAAATTTATTTTTGGAATGGGAAGAGGTTTATGAAAATCAGTACTATGGAACACTAAAATCAGAGTTAAATAGAATTTGGGAGGCGGAAAAAACAGTAATTTTCGATGTTGATGTAGAGGGAGGTTTAAATATTAAAAACCAGTACCCTGAGAATTGTTTGTCAATTTTTATAATGCCTCCATCGATTAAGTCTTTAGAGGATAGACTCCTTCGCAGAGGAACAGAGTCTAAAGAGAGTTTGCAAAAGCGTTTAGCAAAAGCGACTGAAGAAATGAATAAATCCCATGAGTTTGATCAGTTAATTATTAATGATAATTTTACTGCCGCATGTATTGAGGCTAAAGAATTAGTAAATAATTTTATTTTGTCTTAAAATGAAAATAGGACTGTTTTTTGGATCGTTTAATCCTTTTCATGTAGGACATAAAATTATTGCATCTTATTTGGCGGAGTTTTCTGATCTTGATAAGGTAATGTTTGTAGTTTCTCCACATAATCCTCATAAAGAAAAGGAAAGCTTATTAGATCAACACCACAGGCTACAAATTATAAGGTCAGAAATAGAAGATGATACAAAACTTGAAGTTTCCGACATTGAATTTTATATGCCAAAACCTTCGTATACTATTGATACTTTAGTTCGATTAGAAGAAAAATATCCAGATATGGAATTTTCTATAATTATGGGATCTGACAATTTAAAATTTTTTCATAAATGGAAAAATCACGATCAGATTTTAGAGCGCTTCTCTATTTACGTGTATCCTAGATTTAATTATGATGTAAATTTAAGTCATAAAAATATTAATATAATTAAAGGGGTTCCTAAAATGGAGGTTTCAGCGTCATTTATTAGAAAATCTTTGAAAGAAGGAAAGAAAGTTTCTTATTTGATGCCTGAAAAAGCTTGGAAATATATTGACGAAATGAATTTTTATAAATGAAAAATAAAAAAACACTCATAATTATATTCTGTAGTCTTTTCATATTATGTTCTTGTTCAATACAAATGAATGTAACTACTAAATTGAATTCAGATTCTAAGAAAAATGAGTTTAAAATTTTGATTGAAAATAAAAAAGAAACAACATATTTAGGATGGTGGATTTACGGAGAGGGTAATCATATTTTTAAAGATGAGTTAACTTTAGAAGAGTGGAGGATTGAGTTTGTAAACGAACAAATAGAGGAGATTAATAAATTATATCTAGATGTTTGCGAAATGGAATACTACCCTATGGAGTGCAAGATGATTGGACACTTCAGAAAAGATATCCTTAATAACTATAAAACACTTGTTGTTAAAGAGTTTGAAATATTATATGTTCAAGGATGCGATGAGTAAAAGTTTATAAATTGAATTTTAAATCCTCCAGAAAAATTTAATTAAGTTTTCTGGAGGATTAGAGTTGTTAATGATCGTGATCGTCATGACCATGGTCTTCACAATGTATTTCATTGTAAACGCCTGCTGGAACAGTTACGTCGTTTCCGTCAAGTCCTTGTACGGTGACGTCTTCTGTAAGCTCATGAGTGTAATCAGGTCCTTCTACTTCTTCTAAAGCAGAACCACAGAACTCTCCAATTTCAACTTCAGCGATTTCAACATTGTCAACAATATAAGCTATATGACATTCATGACACGCGTCATCATGACTATCACAAGAAGCAAACATTCCGATTAACAGAGCGAACATTCCGAATTTTAAATTTTTCATAGCTATTTAAATTAATTAATACTGACACCTGATTAAAGGTGTTTCGCCTAATAAAGGCTCATCAGAGTATTTTTTAAAACTCATAATTTAAATTTAGTCCAAATGATCTCCCTGGGTTTGGAACACCATTCTCACCCACGCCTCTTAATCTTGATGTGTGAGGTGTATATTTTTTGTTAAGCAAGTTGGTTATCATAAAGTAGTAATTGAATTTATTATTGAGCTGACCTCCAAATCCAAGACTAATAATACTATAAGAATTGGTCATTTCTTCGTATTCAGAAAAGCTACTTTGTTTGAATTTGTACATGTGCGATAGAGAAATCTTTTTTATGGACATTAATGAATGGTCAAATTCATAGGAAGATTTAGTATTAATTCCATTCGCTGGTGTCATTGACAGCCCATTTTCATCATTGTTATTTTGTGTTTTGAGTAATGAAAGTGATTGCTCAAAATGAAGGTTGTGTAAAATGTGAGGATGATAATGAAGATTCATTTCTATACCACTAATTGTTACATTATCATATTGTATGTAATTATATACAGTATATGAAGTTATTATATTTCCATTTACATCTTCCTCAGTGTATATTGAATCAGTTGGCACTACGGATATAAAGTTGTTTATATTTTGAAGAAATGGGTTAACAATTACACCAAAATGATCGTTAGACCATTGATATTTTATGTCTATTTGTTTTGATTTTTCTATTGATAAATTTTCATCTCCAATTTCATATCTATTTGTACCGTGATGGACTCCGTTTGAGAAAAGTTCTGAGAAGTGGGGGGCTCTATATGCTTCAGAATAACTAACTCTGGAAATGTGATCATTTAATTTATAAAACATTCCTGAAGACATGCTACTAGATTGAAAGTTATTAGCGTAATCAGTATTGAAGACTTTTTTATCACTTGTTACAGTATTATCTAGTGAAACTAAATTTTTGTAATCATATCTATACCCCAAATTGTACCCAAAGTTATTATTATCATAGTTAAAAATTGCATATGGACCAATGTTCAAAGAGTTAGCGTCTGGTATTAATCTGTTTTGTACGTTGTTTATGTTTTCTAAGTAATTTATTTGAGATCCAAATTCAAAATTATATTTTTCCAGAGAAAACTTTACATTTGGATGTATCAAGGTATTGTTTAAATTCATATCAAAATCAGGACTAGTCCATTTTTCACCATATTCAATTAAATTGTTTCGATAATGACCAGCAAGTAAATTGAAATGTATAGATCCTAAAAAATAATTTGACTCAAGAATATATAATTGATTCTCAATGTCTTGATATGGTATTTTTTTATTGTAGTTTTCTTCAAAATTTATAAAATCTTTAGAGTATGATAGTTCAGATAAAGATTGTAATTTAGGATCTCCAACACATACATGTCCTGGAATGCCAGTAAGTTCATTGTGAAGGTGATATCTTAAAACTGTATGTAGATTTTTATGTTTATATGACATTGATAATTTAAGAGCATTTTGTTTGAATCTTGAGTTAAACAGATATGTTTTATCAGGCATTTGATAGTCTCCAGCAATTAAATTTTGTGCATATAAATTAATAAATATTTCTCCTATGTTTAATCTAGTTCCAAACTGACTATTATTCGAATGATTATTAGCATTAAATTTTGTGGACAGGAAACCTGTAGGTTTATTCTTTTTGATGAATGGTTGATCCTTAAAATAAATTAATCCGCCAATAGCCTCAGAACCATATTTTAGTGCACTAGAGCCTTTAATTAACTCTACTTCGTCAAGCCCTATTTCTGAAAAACCAATTCCGTGATCGTTAGCCCATTGTTGATTATTAATTTGCATACCATTTAAATAGGTTACAACTCTAAGTCCAGACAAGCCACGAACAACAATTTTTTGAATCCCGTTCCCAGAAGATATCATATCTACTCCGTTAAGTTCGGTGATGTTTTCTAACAATGTATTGTTTTCAATTAATGAAGGACTAATTGATTTTTTTTCAATATTTACATATTTTTTGTCTCCAAGCTTATTATAGGTATCACTAACTCCAATTTCATCAATTGTTACATGTAGTTTATCGAGTTTAATTAAGAGTTTATTTTCACTATTATACTTAATCATTTTTGAAGCGTATCCGTGTTTGTAAAAGTGAATTAATCCATTTTTTGGGATATCATTGTCCAGTGTAAATTCTCCTTGGTCATTGTTTTCAATTGTTAGGTTTAAATCAGCGATAAAAATTTCCACATTTGCGATGGGATTGCCATTGTAATCTAATATTAAACCATTGCACTGAGATAACAATTTAAAGTTAACTACTAAAAGAATTATTGAAATTAAAAGTTTGTGCATTAATAAATTGAATCTTTTAATGCAAAAATAATAAAAAATGCAATTGAGTTGCGTTTTTTTAATAGTTTGAAATTAAATAATGTATTTTTTACTCATTGTAGATAACATCTATTAGAGTCTGCCCAACTGCATTTAATGTGTTTTTATCAATATTATTCATATCATCTCCGTGGGTATGCCAATATTTATTAAATCCATTTTTTGTGTTAGGATCATATTCTATTATATCAATTGTAGGAATTTTTGCAATTGTATTAACATAGAAATGATCGTCAGTAATTTTGGGACTTTCTTCAAATATAAAATGTCTACCATATCCTAGATTGTGCCCTGTTTTCCAGACTTTTTGTAGAATTGATGAAGCAAACATTGTTGAGTAACCCTCAAGGTAAAATGTTGCGTCTTTTCCTGCAACCATGTCAAGTAAAATACCGTATCTAGCATTATAATACGGAGTATGGGTGTTTTTACTCCAATGTTGAGAACCTAAACACCATGAATCTTCCATGTATGGATATTCTGAATTTTCAGGCTGCCCATAATCTTCAGCGTCAAACAGTATTATATCTACACCAATTTTGGGTTCTTTTAAATTAAATTGTCTTGCAAGTTCTATTAATACTCCTACTCCGCTACCCCCATCATTTGCTCCAAGTATGGGATTATTTTGATTTATTGTATCGTGGTCAGCTATGTGCCTACTGTCCCAGTGCGCAAATAAAGCTATTCTATTTTTCTTTTCTAGATTGAATGATGCAATTATATTTTTTAACACATGACTTTTTTGGTCATAGGTTGTTGTATTAGCCTCCTGAACAATTACGTTTGGCGTGTAATTAAGCAACTTTTTTTCTAACCACAACGCGCATTTAGCCCATGACTTTGACGAAATAACTCTTGGTCCAAAATCTACTTGTTTTTCTATAAAATGATAAGCTGAGTCTGCGTTAAATTTTGGTGTAACAACTTTAACTTTTTGTTTTTTTACTTTTTCAACAACGTTCGTAGTTTTCTCAGATTTACACGAAAATAAAAACAAAATAATTGTCAAAATTAATATGTAATTTATATTCTTCATTTTATTTCCCAACTACTTCCGTCTCTACTGTCTTTTATTTGAATTCCAGTCTTTTCAAGCTCATCTCTAATAAAATCAGCTGTTTCAAAGTCTTTATTGATTTTAGCCCGGCTTCTTAGCTTTAAAATTAAATCCATAATATTTGACGTATGGTCATTATCATTTTCATGTTTCGATGAAATAAGCCCTAAAATTTCTTCACAAAATATTTTAAATATAAGTTTAAGCTTCTTGAGATCAGCGACATTAATTTTTTCTTTTCCACTTTTAATTGAATTTATCACTTTTACTGAGTCAAAAAGATGAGCAATCAAAATTGGTGTGTTAAAATCGTCATTCATTGCTGAATAACATTTATCCTCAATCTCCAATACATTAAAAGATGATTTATTTGAGATCGTTAAAGAATTTAATGTTTCTATTGCGTTCATTAATTTTTTAAAACCTTTTTCTGAGGCCTGAAGAGCTTCGTTGCTAAAATCAATTGTACTTCGATAATGAGCTTGTAAAATGAAAAAACGTATAGTCATTGGAGAATACGGTTTTTCAAGTTTTTTGTGATTACCAGAAAAGAATTCATCTAGCTTTATAAAGTTTCCTAATGATTTGCCCATCTTTTTTCCATCAATAGTTACCATATTATTGTGCATCCAAAAATTTGCTGGGTTACAATTGTTACACGCATTGCTTTGAGCTATTTCAGCTTCATGATGAGGGAAGATTAAATCCATACCACCTCCGTGAATATCAAATTTTTTACCTAAATATTTTTCGCTCATAGCAGAACATTCCATGTGCCAGCCTGGGAACCCTTTTCCCCAAGGAGATGTCCAGCTCATAATATGTTCACGACTTGCTTTTTTCCAAACAGCAAAGTCAACAGGACTTTTCTTTTCAGATTGACCCTCTAACTCTCGTGTTCCTTCCAAAGTATCTTTTAAGTTTCTACCAGAAAGAATACCATACGGATAAGATTCGTTGTATTTATTCACATCTAAATACACAGATCCATTTTTTTCATACGCAAAACCATTTTCAATAATTTTTTGAATCATTTCTATTTGCTCTATTATGTGTCCGGTAGCTCTAGGCTCTATCGAAGGGGGGAGGCAATTTAAATTTTCCATCGCTTTGTGATAACTTAATGTGTAAAATTGAACTACTTCCATTGGCTCTAATTGTTCAAGTCTAGCTTTTTTCGCAATTTTGTCTTCTCCTTCTTCAGCGTCATTTTCTAAATGTCCCGCGTCTGTAATGTTTCTTACGTAACGTACTTTAAACCCAAGGTGTTTTAGATATCTAAAAACAACATCAAAAGTAATCCCTGGCCGAGCGTGACCCAAGTGAGGATCACCATAAACAGTAGGTCCACAGACGTACATACCAACATGGTTTTTTACAATTGGTTCAAAATATTCTTTTTCTCTAGTAAGACTATTATATATTTTTATTTTACTAGTCATTATGTTATAATTTTATATTGATTTTGTAAGTTATAAACCATATCTTTTGTCATCTTTTCAAGATTATATTCTGGGGCCCACCCCCAGTCGTTTCTTGCATCAGAATCATTTATTGATGATGGCCAACTGTCAGCTATTTCTTGTCTAAAATCTGATCTATAACTAATACAAAACTTAGGAATATATTTTTTAATTTCTCTTGCTAATTGTTCAGGGGTAAAATTTATACCTGATAGATTATATGAGGAACGAATTTTAATATTTTTAGATGGAGCTTCCATTAATTTTATAGTCGCCCGAATTGCGTCTGGCATGTACATCATTGGAAGTTCAGTATTCTCTGACAAGAAACATTCGTATTTACCTTCTGTTATTGCTTTGTGAAATATATCAACCGCATAATCTGTCGTGCCTCCACCAGGCTCAGATTTCCAGCCTATAAGCCCTGGGAAACGTATGGACCTGATGTCCACTCCAAATTTATTGTAATAATACTCGTTCCATCTTTCTCCAGCAAGTTTAGTAATACCATACACTGTTCCTGGATCCATAATTGTGTTTTGTGCAGTATTGTGTTTTGGCGTACTAGGTCCAAAAACAGCGATTGAAGAAGGCCAAAATATTTTTTTTACTAGTCCATCCCTAGCAATATCTAACACATGAGAATGAGATCGCATATTAAGTTTCCAACCTAGTTCAATATTTTGTTCTGCTGTTGCAGACAGTAATGCAGCTAATAAATATATTTGTGTAACTTGATATTTTTTTACAATTTTTCTTAGCAATTCTTCATCCATTATATCTAATGTTTCAAACGGTCCAGACTGCATTACTTGTTTAGAGGAATTTTTTATGTCTGAAGCTATGACGTTTTGATTGCCATACATCTTCCTCAACTCCATTACTAATTCAGTACCAATTTGACCAGAAGAACCAATAATTAAAATTTTCTCTGACATTAAAATTTATTTTGTACAAATATAACATTAAACGCTAAATTTTTACTTAAAAACGGAAATCAATACAAATCATAGTTTTTATATCTTTGCCTTATTGCAAAAAAATTATGGACCCTAACTCTGGAAAAAAAAATATGTTTAATAAACTAAGCAAAAAACAATGTTTAGATTTATTAGAAAAAGAGACATTTAGCAGAGTTACCGTGTCTTTTTATAAATACGTTGCTTTAGAAAATCTTGAAAATTTAAGGGATGATTTATATGATAACTGGAGACGTTTAGAAGTTTTAGGAAGAATATATTTAGCTGAAGAAGGTATAAATGCGCAACTTAGTGTACCTCAACATAATTGGAAATTTTTTGTGAAATATGTTTGTTCATATTCCTTTTTTAAGGATATTATTTTTAAAACCGCTTTAGAGGATGATGGAAAATCTTTCTTTAAACTGACTGTGAAAATAAGATCCCAAATTGTAGCTGATGGTTTATCGAAAAATGATTACGATGTGACAAACGTTGGAGATCACCTATCAGCTAAGCAATGGAATGAAGCAATTAATAATGGTGCTACAGTGGTAGATATGAGAAATCATTATGAAAGTGAAATTGGTAGGTTTGAAGGAGCTATATGTCCAGATGTTGAAACATTCAAGGAAGAACTTCCTAAGGTAAAAGATTTGTTAAAAGGAAAAGAAAAAGAACAAATTTTGCTTTATTGTACGGGTGGTATCAGATGTGAGAAAGCGTCCGCATATTTAAAGCATTATGGATTTGAGGATGTTGCTCAGTTACACGGTGGTATCATTGACTATGCACGTCAGTTAGAGGAAAATAGAGATTTAGAAAATAAATTTAAAGGAAAGAATTTTGTTTTCGATGAGAGAAGGGGAGAACGAGTTTCGAGTGATATTATTAGTAATTGTCATCAGTGCGGAAACTCTTGTGATACGCATGTAAATTGTAAAAATGAAAACTGCAATTTATTATTTATACAGTGTTCCGCTTGTCAAGAAATTCATGAGAATTGTTGTTCTGTTAAATGTATTGAAGTATCAAAACTATCAGACGAAGAAAGACTTAAACTTAGAAAAGGAGTGGAGAATAAAAAGATATTTCATAGTCATAAAAAAGTAAATTTAATCATGAAGCAAACAGAATAATCGATGAAAAGAACTAAAATAAAAAGTTTATTAAATACTAAAGCAACAGGTCAAGAAGTTTGTGTTAAAGGGTGGGTTCGAACACGTAGAGGAAGTAAAAATGTTTCTTTTATATCTTTAAACGATGGATCAACAATTAATAATATCCAAATTGTTGCTGAAGGAGACTATTTTAAAGAAGATTTGTTGAAAAGAATTACTACAGGCTCTGCTATTTCTGTAATTGGAATCTTAGTTGAATCTAAAGGAGGAGGCCAAAATTTAGAAGTACTTGCCGCTAAAATAGACGTCTTAGGTGACGCTGATCCGGATGAGTATCCATTACAGCCAAAAAAACATTCATTAGAATTTTTAAGAGAAAAGGCGCATTTAAGATTTAGAACAAATACTTTCTCGGCAGTTTTTAGACTGCGTCATGCATTAAATTTTGCAATTCATAAATTTTTTAACGACAAAGGATTTACTATCATTCATACTCCAATTATCACAGGAGCTGACGCAGAAGGAGCTGGAGAAATGTTTCAGGTCACAAACTTAAATTTAAAAAAAATCCCTCAATTAGAAGGTAACATTGACTACACTCAGGATTTCTTTGGAAGCAAAACAAACTTAACTGTCTCAGGTCAACTAGAAGCAGAGTTAGGAGCTTTATCTTTAGGACAAGTTTATACTTTCGGCCCAACCTTTAGAGCTGAAAATTCAAATACTTCTCGTCACTTATCAGAGTTTTGGATGATAGAACCTGAGGTAGCTTTTGCAGACCTAAATGAGAATATGGATTTAGCTGAAGAGTTTTTAAAATATTGTATTCAGTATTGTATTACTAACTGTGAAGATGATTTGAGATTTTTGGATACAAGACTTGCCAATGAAGAGAAAAACTTAAGAAAAGAAGAAAGATCAGAAATGGGGTTGTTAGAGCGTCTTCAATTTGTTATTGAAAATGACTTCGAGAGACTGTCTTACAGAGAAGCGATTGATATTTTACGAAACTCTAAACCAAATAAAAAGAAGAAATTTAATTATATAATTCAGGGTTTTGGTTCTGATTTGCAGTCGGAACATGAAAGATATTTGGTTGAAAAGAAATTTAAAAAACCAGTAATAATTACAGATTATCCAAAAGGTATAAAAGCCTTTTATATGAAACAGAATGACGATGGTGAAACCGTAAGAGCTATGGACATTTTATTTCCATTGATTGGAGAAATAGTGGGGGGGTCTCAAAGGGAGGAAGATTTACATAAGCTCTCTGCTAGGATGGAAGAAATGGATATTTGTAAGGATGAATTATGGTGGTATTTAGAAACTCGAAAATTTGGCACATGTGTTCACTCAGGCTTTGGTCTAGGCTTTGAAAGACTAATAATGTTTGTTACTGGTATGAAGAACATTAGAGATGTTATTCCTTTTCCTCGAACACCTCAAAATGCTGACTTCTAATTAATGCAGAAACAGAGACTACAACAAAAACAAGGATTAAATCTGTCACCTCAACAGATTCAGTTCCTTAGTTTATTACAAATTCCATTAGCATCATTAAACTCAAGGATTCAGGAAGAGTTAGAAGAGAACCCCGCTTTGGAAGAGTTAGATGATACTGAAGAAGTAAATATAGATGACCTAAATGAAGAAACCTCAAACTCGTATAAGTATCGACAATCGGGAAGAATAGAGCATTCAGAAGTTCAAATATCTAACACACAAGATTCATTATCTTCTCATTTAAAGAAGCAGTTGTTAGTGTTTGACTTGAGCGAGGATGAAGTCTTTTTAACAGAATATTTAATTGATAGTCTCGATCATAATGGATGGATAAACAGAGAGTTGTTTTCTATAAGTGATGATCTTCATATAAATTTAAATTTGGAATTTTCAGAAAAAGAGATTGAGAAATCTTTGAAGGTTATTCAATCTTTGGAGCCGTTCGGTGTGGGAGCGCGAAGTTTAAATGAATGTTTATTAATTCAACTAAAAAATAGAACTCAAAATGAAATAGTTGAAAGATCCATTTCAGTGCTGCAAAACAAATATGAACAATTTAGTAAAAAGAATTTTGAAGGAATAGTTAGAGAGTTAGGAATATCAAAAGAACAACTAAAAGAGGTTTATGATTTGGTAGAAAAATTAAATCCTTTTCCAGCTTCAAATTTCAGTAAAACTCCAATATCATCATATATAACACCGGACTTTTTAATAAATATTGTTGAAGATAAAAACACAGTAAGCTTAACAAAGAGAAATGGAAAAGATTTAAAAGTAAACTCTTCATATATAAAGATGATTCAAGAAACTAAAGATAAAGACGCTCATGATTTTATTAAACAAAAGGTTGAGTCTGCAAATTGGTTCAAAAATGCAATTTTTAAAAGAGAGGAAACTTTATTGAAAGTAATGAATGCGATAGTTTCTATTCAAGAACAGTATTTCTTTTCAGGAGATGAAAAAGAGTTAAAACCCATGATTTTAGCAGATATTGCAAATATTGTAAGTATGGATATTTCTACGATTTCAAGAGTTACTAATAGTAAATATGTACAAACATTTTTTGGTACTTTTTTGTTAAAAGATTTATTTTCTGAAGCCTATAGAAAGGATAATGGAGAGGAGGTATCTACAAAGGCAATTAAGAAAAGGTTAATAGAAATTATTGATTCTGAAAATAAAAAAAGACCTTATACAGACGAAAAACTATCAAAACTTTTAGGGCAAGAAGAGTATCACATTGCTAGAAGAACAGTTGCGAAATATAGAGAAGAACTTGGGATTGAAACCTCTAAATATAGAAGGGAATTATAATGAAATTTCCAAAGATTTTGTCAATATTATTACATCCAATATTCATGCCAACATTTGTAATGCTTGTGTTATTACATGAAGTAGAGTTCTTTAATATCTTGTTATCAAACTATAAGAAGACACTAATAATAATTGTGGTAATTTTTACCATCGTTTTACCAATAATAATTTTATTATTATTATTAAAGTTAGCAAGAATAAAATCACTAGAAATGGAGACAGTTAAAGAAAGGAATCTTCCATTATTTTATACAATTCTTATGATGATCATAGGGTTTAGTTTTTTTAAAAAGATAGCTTTTTTATCTATACACTTATGTTCATTATATTTGTCTGGAATTATTGTTTTAATAATCGCGTTTCTTATAACAAAAAAATGGAAAATAAGTTTACATATGTTGGGTGTTGGAGCTGCTCTTGGGAGCTTGATTAATATGAATATTGTTTTTGGAAATTTATTTAATTGGATTCTTGGATTGATTGTTATTTCAGGGCTGCTTGCATACTCAAGACTTGAGCTTAAAGCTCATAATAAAAAACAAATATACGCTGGATTTGGCTTGGGCTGCGTTTTACAATCAACCCTAACTCTATACTTTAGTTTAAACTTTTCAGTAAACTCCATTTTTCTTTAATTAATTTCTAATATTTTTACTATTTCTATTTTTCTTTCAAGCATGGCTTCTTTACTATAAACAGAATTCTTTCTATCTGTTGGGTTGTCACTAACATTTTTATCTGATTTATTTTCTCCAAAAGGTAATTTAATAATTTTTAATCTTCCGTTTTTTAAGTGTTTTTTTAAAGATCCATTTTCATAATTATTAATCAGATTTATTACAGAAGCAATTCTTCTTAAAGATAGATTAATATTATAGTCTTTCTCGTGAAGTGGACTTGCAAAACCTCTAATGTGTATTTCTATTTTATTTCCATTTTCTAAAGACCTTAAAAGATTATTTAGAGTGTAATTTAATTTGTTATAATTTTCTTTAAGAGTTTGTTCAAAGAATTGTTCAATTTCTATACGATTGTTTATTTCTAAATAATTTTTTTTAAGCAAATAGTAAGAAATATAACACTCCCTGTAGTCTATTTCTGTGAAGGTTTTTAAACTTCTTGGGTTGGGCTCATCGTTGTGAAAATATAGTGTAAGCGGCAAATATTTATTGAAACTATCTATAAATTTTGTTGAGGTATCCTTAAAATATGGATATTTAAAAGAAAAAATATCATTACAACAAATCTCTTCACAAGATGACATTGAGGTACTTCTATTAGAGGAAAAACTTCCAGACAACTCATTGTAAAAGCTTAAATACAATTCATCTTTTTCTGAACACAATTCTTCAACTTTTTCTGAATATTTCCATAAATTTAAACTACCAGATGACTTATAAATGTCAATTCCACTTTGTTTATTGTTTCTATCTGAGCTAAAATATAACTCGCCCGTCCACACATTATAAAATGGAGTAATTTCATTATGCTTTGAGTTAATTTGTCCTCCAGCGTTAATAGCTTGTCCAAAGTTTCCAAATTTATCAATTATACAAAACCAAATATCTAGACCACCAAACCCCCCCTTTCTGTCTGATACAAAGTATAAAACATCGATATTATTAAATGTTGTTTTATGAGGTTGTGTATTAGTATAATTCTCTAAATTTATGTTGTCATTTAAAATTTCGTAAGAGGGACTATCATGTCTTTTTAATGCAATTTTACTATTACCAGTCTTATTTATTACACTAAAATAAATATTACTATCATTAACAGGAAAGTTAATGTTTGAATATGAATATGATTTGCCCAATGGTTCATATCTGCCTTTACTCCAGAAACCATTTTTTTTAACTGATTTAAATATTAGAGTTTGATATTTTGCTTGCTCCAAAGTTGAAGAGCTATAGTATGCTGTATTGTTATCTTTTTGTATGAAGTTAAACTCTGCTTCTTGCGTATTAATATTTCTGGACAAATGATTTATCTCAACCTTTTGAGAAAAACATAAAAAGTTTGTAAACAAGAATAATACTATTATAAATATTTTGGACATATTTCTTTATCTATTATGTTAGTTGGTCGATCTTTCTTTTTCCATAGATAAATAATAGAAAATTCGACTCCTCCTTTATTGTTTGAAGCTACATCTAAATCTGAGATATTTATATCATAGCTGACATTAGCTATAAGATTATTTTTTTCGACTCCCAAACCAATAATTATTGCATCTTTTACTCGATAATATACAAGCGGCATAACTTTCACTTTTTCTGATTTAACCTGTGATTTACATCCAAAAAGAAGTTCATTTGAAGCTTCTTGTTTACTTAAAAATATTTCAGGAATTAGAGTAATATTTGTCAAGTATTCATATTTTACCCTTCCAAAAAAATTATTTTTGATTGGTAGCTTTACATTGTCATTTTCTCTAAATGAGTTATTTGGTGTATTTAAATGAAATGATGATATACCAAAATTAACAGAAAAAATATTATTTGGGTTTGTTGTATAACTTGCACCTATACCAACATCGGAGTATAGATAACTGTTTCTTAAAAATTGTTCTGGATTCTCAAAAACTAAATCAGTAAAATCTATAGACCTTTGACCAACTCCAATGACAGCTCCAACACCCAAAATATCATAATCAAAAACATACAGATTTTTAGAAAAAGCTAAATTAATTTGATTTGTTGTGAATTTTGAATCACCTGCTTTGTCATTTAAAAACTGCGCTCCAAAATTAATTTTAGGTAAGATATTTTTAATCTCATATGTTGTAGACAGACTAGTGAAAGGAATGCTAACAGAACCCCACTGAGTTCTTCGTTGTAACGAAAATCTAAAGTCGTTTTCAAATAAATTTCCAATTATAGCTGGATTTAGATTGATTCTATCAGTGTTAAATTGCGAAAAATGAACATCTTGTGCGTTCGTTATATTAAATGATATATAAAATAATATGATAATAACTTGTCTCACCTTACTAGAGTTATGTTGCCTTTTTCAAATAGAGATTTGTCTCCAATACATTTAATTTGTAAATAATAATCAAATACTTGTGGAGGAAGTAGTTCCCCATTGAAATATCCGTTCCACGAGCTATTTATATCTTCTGAAGTATAGACTGATTGACCAAATCGATTAAAAATTTCAATTTTGAAATCTATAATTATTCCGTCTTCGTCAATAACTTTATAATTATCATTGATTAAATCTCCATTTGGACTAAATGCGTTAGGAACTGATATTTTCTTTTTATCACAAAATACGTCTAAAACCGTAATAAAAACAGAGTCCTTAACTTCACAATAATCATTGTAAATAGTTACATGGAATAGCTCAGAATTTTTTGGAGACACATTTATTGTGTTAGCATTTTCATTAGTTCCCCAAAGTATATTGTCATCAGTTTCAACATTTATTAACACTGATTCTCCCTCATATATCACAGAGTCTGTTACCCAAATTGAGTCTATAGTTGGATATTGATTTACATAAACTAACACAGAGTCTAAAATATAACACCCTAAAATATTTGTTGACTTTACACTATAGTAGCTTGTATACGTAGGATACGACACAAAACTAGAAGAATCCGAACTAAAAATCATTGGAAAATCGGAATTCCACTCATAAGATGCTATAGGTTCTAAAGAATTTAAATCATCTACTTTTATAAATATAGAGTCTCCAACGCAAATCTCACTTATGCCGCTAATTTCAATAGAAATATTTTCATTAATAATATTAACACTGTCCATGTCAAAACAATTTTCATTATTTACATATACATAGTAGACGCCTGGATTATTAACTGTAAAAGTATCAGTATTACTAATAATATTTGAGAAATCAATATTATTCGACCATTGTATCGAGTTAACAAATCCACTTGTATTTGCGGAAATTAAAATAGGATCCTTACAAAAAGTAGTGTCGTTACTAACATTAACGCTAATGCTGTCTACAATTATCCATTGAAAAATAGTATCCGAACAATTTCCATCAGAAATTATTAGTTTATATTGTTGTGAACTTCCAATATTAGCAATTGGATTGGGGATTGTTGTATTGTTTAAACCATAAGAAGGTTCCCAATAGTAACTTATATTATTATTGTTAATCGGTAATACCCCAATCTGAACTGATTGATTTTTACAAATTTCTATATCATCTATGGAATATGATGAGTTTGATAAGATATATATATTTTTGCGGATTGTATCTGATATATTACAAGCATTGGGAGACGATGAGATAAGTGTTACTTCGTAAATGCCTGAACTTAAATATTGATGTGATGGACTTTCTTGAGTAGAATTATTACCATCTCCAAAGTCCCAGTAATATGAAGTATTTGAAGGTTTTTTGCTTGTATTTACAAAGCTAACATTATTATTACAACTAGCCCATGTAGCATCAAAATCTGCTAGTACAATTGGAAAATTAAAATCAAATTTAAACACTCCATTATTACAATTGTTAGAATTATTTGTAGAAGATACCGCCCCCGGGTCTGGTTCTATTGGAAAGTCATTATTGCCTCCACATCCAGCACATACTGATTGGTAAATAACTCCTTCTTTACTAAATCTACTTGTGCCACCATCTACATGTTCAGCACTTTGTGACCCCCCAAAATAGGTAGCATATACTAGATTATCAAGGTTGTCGTTTAAAATCATAATATAAAAATCATTTCCATCAGTAGTATTTTGAAAAGCGTTAGGAGTAATTGGCATATTTAGTGTTGATAAAGGACCATTTCCAGTAGAACTACCCCATCCTGAAATATAAATATTATTACAAACATCTACTAAAAAAGCTGTAGGAGAAATATCTGGAGTACCTTTACCCGTTCCTACTACGGTAGACCTCAATAACTTTTCTAAATTATTTGTAAAAACAGCTATAAATTGATTTGAATTTGATGTATAATAATTAGCATTATGTACTAGATCGTTTCCTAATGATTTAGTTTGTCCAAATATGTACACTTCTTCATCTGAGTTTAATTCTACAAAATAAGACTGATCATAAAACTCTGTTCCAAAATAAGTGGAGTTAATAATTAAGTTGCCGTCAGAAGAAACATGTGTAATGAAGGCATCAGCTCTTATAGAGTCTTGATAATCGCTTTGGAATGCATTTGAAGAACTTGGAAAGTTGTATGAGTTTGTTCCTCCTGTCAGAAAAACATTATCATTTTTATCAATAGCTAAAGAATATACAGCATCATCCCTGCTACCTCCAAGAAAAGAACTCCAAATTAAGGTGCTTAACTGATTGTCTAACTTTAAAACACATCCTTCTTGTTGTCCATTGTGTGTTTTTTGAAAAGAATTTGTAATTGGAAAATCAGTAGAGTAGGTGCAAGTAGCTAAATATACATTATTATTTTTATCAATATCAATTTCACCTCTAACTTCGTCAGCATAATTTCTTTTTAATTTTTGTGATGTATTTAATCCATCGTTATCTGATCCTCCTAAATAGGTGGATGACAATAATGCTCCACCATTCGAGCTAATTCTACTAACAATAATATCACTACCATTAGGAAATGAAACTCCAAGACCACTTGGTGAAAATCCAGTTCCTCCGCTAAAAGTATTCTTATAGCATCCTGGTGTAGTGGGGAAGTTATCAGAGCCTGTTGTTCCGAAAACAAATAATTCATTTAGATTATTTACAATCATGCTATGTGGTAATTCATCCATGCTTCCTCCCAGGTAGGTTGAATAAATTCTGGACATTCCTGAAGTATCATACTTTGTTATACCTATGTCTGTTCCTCCCATATTGTTAGAATAATTTATCTGATACGCTCCGCTGGTTGTTGGATATCCTATCCCAAATACAGTACTACCAGAGTATAAGAATCCATCATTATCATATGTTGCTGTATATCCAAAATTATCAGCTACTGAGCCTGAGTAAGTTGAAAAAATTAGTGTGGGATCTATAATTAATTTATGATTTTTATCGTATCCATTAGGGAAATCAAATGTTAGAGTATTATTTTTTAATTTAAAATTAGATTTAACTTCTAAAGTATCACCATCGATTATTTGATATGAAAATGGTTTTAACTCAAGAATTTCATTTACAGATGTTGAGACAATTAGATTTTCATTTTTTAAATATATTTCATTATGACCTTTATATTTTAATTTAATTTTTTTGGTTAAAGTGCCAGGATAAACAATTAAATCATATTTTAATAACCCTTTTGAAGAATACATATTTAAATCTATTCCTTGATATATATTTTTATGTGTTAAAGTTTTAAAAGAATATACTTTTTCCGCCCAATTTTCAGTGTTGTAATAATTTTCATAATAATTGCTTTTATTTAACAATTCAATTATTGAATTTTTATTATAATTCATAAAACTTACTGACAACGAGTGGGCGTCAATCCAATCTTCTTTTCTTGATAAATTATGTCTTTCTTGTAGTTGTTTATTATTGTAAAAAGCATAAGTAAATTTCCCTTTTTCAATAAAAATAGCTCCTGAGGGGACCTTAACTTTAGAATAAACTGATTTAGGAAATTGTCTCTTGTTTTCAATAAAACAATAATTATCTTGAGAAGAACTAATAATAGATATCCCCATTAAAAGGCTTATAAGCCAAAGAGATATTTCTCTGTTATTTTCCATTTTGTTATTTTACAAAATTAACAAGAATATTAGTGTATTTGTCCCTAATTTTATTAAATGCTTCAGTGTTTTCTTTTTTTAGAGGTAATGAAGGAGGAAGTGTTTGTTTGAATGGATCAACGTGCTTACCGTTAACCATAAATTCATAATGCAAATGAGGTCCAGTCGAATATCCTGTACTCCCTACATATCCTATTACTTCTCCTTGTGTGACATAGGACCCCTTTGAAATACCCTTTTTGTATTTTGACAAGTGAGCATAAAGAGTTGTATATTTATCATTATGTTTTACGATTAAACATTTACCATATCCGCCTTTCCATCCACAAAAAGTAATAGTACCATTAGCGGTAGTCATTACTGGGGTTCCTGTTTTTGCGGCATAATCAACACCGTTATGTTTTTTCCATTTACCAGAAATTGGATGCTTTCTGTGTCCAAACCCTGAACTAACTCTTGCAAAGTCTACCGGGGACATCAGAAAAGCACTTCTTAAATTATTTCCGCTACTATCAAAATAATCAACAAATTTCTCATTTTCTTTAAAACGAAAAGCATTGATTGTTTTTCCCTTGTGAGTAAATGAAGCAGCAAACACTTTCCCAATACCAACACATTTATTGTCAACATATTTTTCTTCAAAATATATTGCAAATGAATCATTAGCTTGTAATTGTACAAAATCGATAGACCAAGCGTATATTTTGTTTGCTAAAATATCAACAAGTGCAGGAGCTTTTTCTTCTCCTAATTTTTTTGATATAGAATACCAAAGTCCACCACCTTGATTAATAGTACCGTTTATAATATTTGTTTTTGTAACGACTTTTTTTTCTCCCATTTTAACAATTATTGTATCTCTGAAGTCAAAAACAACATATTCAATTTTAGATTTTTGATAAATAAAACATTTTGCCGCAGAATTTGAGTCCTTAGAACAAATCACATTGTAAGTTTTTCCACTTTGTATATTTTTTAAATCAAATATATTTCTAGACGCTTGTTCTAATTTATAAATGTCTGTATTGCTAATATTATATTTACCTAGAATTTGACCTATAGCCTGACCTGGACTTATTACTCCTTTAATTACTGAATAATTGCTAGTTTCATAGATAACACTATCTTCGTTTTTTTTGTTATTTTTTGGAACTCCTTTTTCAATAATCTCATCAATTGTGGGAGGAATAAAAGTTGTAGTGTCTGTATTTACTACGCCTTTAATTGTTTTGTCTCGCTTAGAACTATCTTTATCATTGCAATAGACACATAAGATTATAATTAATAGAGCTATTGAGATAATAGTTAGGAGCTTTCGCATATAAATGTAATATTGTTTAGATTAACTATGCCAAAATACTGATAATTAACACTAAATTTGATTAAAATTTAATCAGTTATTGACAATGGAAATTTAATATTTTTTGCGTTTGTGATTATAGCGTCAATACTTCCAACCCAAATTCCAAGTTCAACTTTTACTAATAATCGGTTTTTATCGTCAGAAAACCAAATTGTTAAATCATCTTCATTTTTAAACACTCTTCCAATTTGAACTTTTGGAGAAAACTTAAGGCATCTAATATTTCCAATTTTTGTACGAATAGTTTCTTTTCCTAAATATGATACAGGCATCTTATATGTCTTTTCATCAATGAAAAGGTTAATAAATATAGGATTGTTTTTTTTGAGATTTGACGAATTTATTGTTCTCCCATAAATAAAGGCTGAAACCATGTCAAAACTTTTTGATTCACAATTAAATTTCCCCTTCTGTGTATTCACAGTCTTTAGTTCATGATTAAATAAATATTCTTGATTAACTAAATGTCCTCCTTCATTATTATCCCGTTTAAAGTATTTTGGCAAAAGTGTTTGATTATTAATAATTGATTCATACCTGTTTCTCACAGGAAAAAATAAATCTACGAATGAGTTACTACCTCCGCTCGCAATGACTTTTGTTTCCGATTTATTTTGTGATAAAACATACTTGGCGTGTCCTCCACCAAAAACACCATAACTAATTTGATAAGTACAAGACTCTCCGTCAGAGAATGGAAGTTCAGCATCTTGCGCAAAAGATATATAGTTAATCAAAGAAAATATTAGTAAAAACTTTTTCATGAGTTAACAATATTACAAATTTTCTATAATTTATTAAAATGATTATTTATACGTATCTTTGCAATTATAAATTATGAAGAAAGAAAATAAATACACGGCAGGACCACTTTTATCAAAGATAAATTCTCCTTCTGATTTAAGAAAGTTTCATAAAAATGATCTCCCTCAAATTTCTGAGGAGTTAAGACAGTTTATTATTGATGTTGTCTCTGAAAAAGGAGGTCATTTTGGTGCTAGTTTAGGTGTAGTTGAGTTAACTGTTGCATTACACCATACATTTAATACACCTTCAGATCAATTAGTTTGGGATGTTGGACATCAGGCATATGGGCATAAAATTTTAACTGGTAGAAGAGATGTATTTTATACAAACAGAGTGTACAAAGGTATTAGTGGTTTTCCAAAAAGATCTGAGAGTGTTTATGACACATTTGGTGTAGGGCATTCTTCAACTTCAATTTCAGCTGCCTTGGGAATGTCATTAGCCTCTAAATTAAAAAATGACTCAGATAAACAACACGTCGCAGTAATTGGTGATGGATCTATGACTGGAGGAATTGCTTTTGAAGGTTTAAATCACGCAGGAACTGAGGATACTAATATTTTAATAATTTTAAATGATAATTGTATGTCTATAGATCCTGCTGTTGGAGCTCTAAAGGAATACTTGACAGACATAGCTACCTCAAAAACATACAATAAGGCAAAAAATAAAATATGGAAGATACTAGGAAAAATAAGTAAGTTCGGTCCAAATGCTCAAAAGGTGGCTCAGAAAGTGGAAGGTGCAGTTAAATCTTCTATATTGGGAGAAAGTAATTACTTTGAATCTTTAAACTTTAGATATTTTGGTCCAATTGATGGTCATGACGTTATTCACTTGTCTGATGTACTTAAGGATTTAAAAAACATTCCTGGTCCAAAGATATTACATTGTATTACAGAAAAGGGAAAGGGGTACAAGCCCGCTGAACAAGGAGACTCAACAAAATGGCATGCCCCAGGCCTGTTTAATAAAAAAACTGGAGAAATTTTATCTTCTTCTAAAAAAAATTCTCCCCCAAAATATCAAGATGTTTTTGGTGAAACAATAATTGAATTAGCTAAAAAGAATGACAATATTGTAGGTGTTACACCGGCTATGCTTTCTGGATCTTCAATGAATAAAATGCTTAAAGTAATGCCCGAGAGAGTATTTGATGTTGGTATCGCTGAACAACACGCAGTTACTTTTTCTGCTGGGTTAGCTACGCAGGGGATGATTCCATATTGCAATATTTACTCTACATTTATGCAAAGAGCATACGATCAGGTTATACATGACGTAGCCTTACAAAACTTAGATGTGATTTTCTGTTTAGACAGAGCAGGATTTGTTGGAGCGGACGGCGCGACACACCATGGAGCTTTTGATTTATCTTATTTTAGATGTATACCAAATATGATTGTCTCTGCTCCAATGAATGAAAAGGAATTACGAAACTTAATGTACACTGCACAACTACCAAACAAAGGTCCATTCTCTATTCGATATCCAAGAGGCAATGGAGCGATGACAGATTGGAGAACTCCATTTGAAGAAGTCGAAATTGGTAGGGGTAGAAAAATTAAAGATGGAAAACAAGTTGCGATTCTATCAATTGGACATCCGGGGAACTTTGTTTTAGAAGCAGATATTGATTTTGTTAAGCAAGGTTTGGAGATAGCTCATTTTGACATGAGGTTTGTTAAGCCAATCGACAAAGATTTGCTTCACGAGGTTTTTCAAAATTTCAATAAAATTATAACTATTGAAGACGGATGTTTAAATGGAGGCTTTGGATCTGCAGTACTCGAATTTATGTCTGACAATAGTTATTCATGCGAGGTAATTAGACTTGGTATTCCAGATACATTTATTCACCATGGAACTCAAAAAGAATTATATAAAGAGTGTAATTTTGATGTAAATGCGATTAATCAATCTGTGCACAAGTTAATTAATAGAAAAGCTCAAGTTGTATAAATTAAAAAAAGACGCAAAAATCTATTTCAAAGTAAAATCTTCCATAAATTTCGTAGTGTAATTACCTTTTCGAAAGTCTTCGTTTTTCATTAATTGTTTGTGAAAAGGAATTGTGGTTTTAATTCCCTCAATAATAAACTCATCCAAAGCTCTTTCCATTTTTTGTATTGCCTCTTCTCTTGTCTGTGCTACAGTTATGAGTTTTGCAATCATGGAGTCATAGAATGGAGGTATCATATAATTTGCGTATACATGAGTATCAATTCTAACTCCATGTCCGCCTGGAGAATGGAAAGAGGTGATTTTTCCTGGGGATGGCCTGAAATTATTATGAGGATCCTCCGCATTTATTCTACATTCAATTGCGTGTAACTGTGGTGTATAATTTTTTCCAGAAATTTCAGCGCCTGCAGCGACTTTAATTTGTTCTCTTATCAAGTCATAATCAACTACCTCTTCTGTAACAGGATGTTCTACTTGAATTCGTGTGTTCATCTCCATAAAGTAGAAATTTCTATGTTTATCTACTAAAAATTCTACAGTACCAACACCTTCATATTTTACAGCTTCAGCAGCTTTAATAGCAGCCTCTCCCATATCTTTTCTTAATTTTTTTGTCATAAAAGGAGAAGGAGTTTCCTCTACTAATTTTTGGTGTCTTCGTTGTACAGAACAATCTCTTTCTGATAAATGAGCTGCTTTTCCTCTTTGGTCACCAATGATTTGAATTTCAATGTGCCTTGGATCCTCAATAAACTTTTCCATATACATTCCATCGTTACCAAAAGCCGCTTTAGCTTCTTGTTTGGCACTGTCCCAGGCATCTTTTAAATTGTTTTCGTCCCATACTAATCTCATGCCTTTGCCGCCGCCTCCTGCGGTCGCTTTTAACATAATTGGATACCCGACTGAGTTAGAGGCTAATTTTTTACACTCTTCAAAATTTTTAATTATTCCATCAGATCCGGGAATTGTTGGCACGCCTGCTTTTTTCATTGTTTCTTTAGCTGCAGCTTTGTCTCCCATACCATCAATCATATCGGGTGATGCACCAATAAATTTTATTCCATTTTCCTTACATATTTTTGAGAAATTAGAATTCTCAGAGAGAAATCCATAACCAGGGTGAATTGCGTCTGAGTTTGTTATTTCTGCTGCTGCGATAATATTTGGTATTTTTAAGTAAGATTCTGAACTTGCTGCGGGTCCAATACAAACTGCTTCGTCTGCAAATCTAACGTGAAGGCTATCAGCATCAGCTTTAGAGTAAACAGCTACTGTTTTTATGCCCATTTCTTTGCAGGTACGAATAATTCTCAACGCGATTTCACCTCTATTAGCAATTAATATTTTTTTAAACATATTATATAATTAAGATGGGTCAACTAAAAATAGTGGCTGATCAAACTCAATAGGAGTAGCATCATCTACTAACACTTTAATAATAGTTCCAGAAATTTCTGATTCGATTTCATTAAAAAGTTTCATGGCTTCAATAATACATATTGTGTCTCCTTCACTAATAGTGTCTCCTACATTAACAAATGCTGGTTTATCTGGAGATGAACTTCTATAAAAAGTACCAATCATAGACGATTTGACAGTTAAATAGTTAGAATCATCATCTTTTTTTTCTTTGTTTATAGGGTCATTAGTATTTGTGGGTTTTTCTATAGTCGGCGTTGGTGATGGAGTTGTGAGAATTTGTGGTGTATTAGGGACAACATGTGCAGGTGCTGACTGTTGTATGATAGTAGTGGGTGGATCTACTTCTCCCCTCCTTTTCTTTGCTGGAGATTTTATAGAAAGTTTTACACCTTCAAACTCTAGGTCTACCTCTGTAGCACCGGATTTAGCTACAAATTTTATAAGATCTTGTATTTCTTCTAATTTCATCTTTTTACTCATTTTTATCTGTGTTATTTATAATCGTAAATGATTTATGTTTTTATTAATACACAAAAATAGTATTATTTATTTGAATCGTACGCCCATTTTAGATATATGGCCCCCCATGTGAATCCTCCCCCAAAAGCGGCAAGTATAATATTATCACCTTTATTTAGTTGGTTTTCCCATTCCCACATACATAACGGTATTGTACCATTTGTTGTATTTCCGTATTTTTCAATGTTTAACATTACTTTATCATCTCCCACACCCATTCTTCTAGCAGTAGCGTCTATGATTCTCTTATTTGCCTGGTGTGGTATTAACCATGCAATGTCATCTGATTGTAAATTATTTCGATTCATAATTTGTTCTGATACATCTGCCATGCCTTTTACTGCTGCTTTGAACACAGGTTGACCATCTTGAAACACAAAATGTTCTTTATCATCTACCGTCTTATAAGAAGCTGGTTTTGCAGATCCTCCCGCTTTCATGTATAAAAACTCTCTACCAGATCCGTCACTTTTTAATATAGAGTCTTGAACACCATATCCTTCTTCATTAGGTTCCATTAGCACGGCTCCTGCCCCATCTCCAAATATAATACATGTTGTTCTATCAGTATAGTCAATAATAGAGGACATTTTGTCCGTTCCAACAACGATAATTTTTTTATATGAACCAGTTTCTATAAACTTTGAAGCTGTTGCGACGGAATACAGAAAACCAGAGCACGCGGCCATAATATCGTAAGCAAATGCATTCGTGGCTTTCACTTTGTCAGCGATGATACATGCGGTTGATGGGAAAATCATATCTGGTGTTGCTGTTGCACATAAAATTAAATCTATTTCCTCTGGTTTTGTATTGGTCTTTTTTAATAGTCCTTTAATCGCCTCTGCTCCCATGTCTGAAGAGGCTAAACCATCCCCTTTTAAGATTCTTCTTTCTTTTATTCCTGTCCTAGTAGTTATCCATTCATCATTAGTGTCGACTAAAGATTCTAATTCAGTATTAGTTAAAATATAGTCAGGAACATAACCTTGGATTCCAGTGATTGCTGCGGTGATTTTAGTCATTATTGTATAGTTTATTATATAGTTTCTTTGATTTTAGCCCCTAAATCCGCTTCTACAACGTCTTTGGTTAATTTTATCATATTTTTAATAGCAATTTCATTTGAAATTCCATGTCCTATTATTACAGTTTTACTTAATCCTAATATTGGAGTTCCTCCATAATTTTCGTAATTAAATCTTTTGAAGTATTCATCCTCATAACCTCTTTTCTTAATAAGCGTGTAAAAAGCTTCCATTTCTTTTAATATAATATTGCCAGTAAAACCATCACACACAATAACGTCTGATTCATCAGAAAATATATCTCTACTTTCAATGTTTCCAACAAAATTATAATCATTAGTTCCCTCCATTATTGGGAAGGTTGATTGAGTTAACATGTTCCCCTTTGTTTTTTCTCTCCCTATGTTTAGAAGTCCAACTTTAGGATTTGAAATCCCACACACATGTTTCGCAAATAATGACCCTAAAACACCAAATTGATATAATACATCTGACTTGCAATCTGCGTTTGCTCCAACATCAAGAAGTATTCCGACCTGACCATTCTCTTTTGGAATGAAAGTTGAAATACAAGGTCTCAAAACACCACTAATTGCTTTGACGGTGAAAAAACCTCCTGCAAACATAGCCCCTGTGTTTCCAGCAGATGCAAATCCATTAATTTTTCCACTCGATAAATATTTAAAACCAGTAGCGATACTTGAATTGGGTTTGTTTTTTAGAGCTTTAACAGCGTGTTCTCCCATTTCAATTTTTTCAGAACAGTCAACAATATCAAAATTATTTACAGGAAAATTATGTGAATTTAGCTCATTAATGATATCAGTTTTTTTTCCAAACAATACAATTTTAACATTGTTTTGTAATTCTTTGGATGCTAAAATTGCACCATGAATGGTTTTTTGTGGAGCGAAATCTCCACCCATAGTATCTAGACCAATTTTCATATAGAGCTTATAGTTTTAAAAAACTATAAAAAGAGATTATTCTGAAAATAATTTGCCACGGTAGTAAATTTTTCCTTCATGCTCATAAGCTCTGTGGTATAAATGTGATTCTCCTGTTTCTTTACAAGTTTTGATTGTTTGTTCTGAAGCTTTATAATGAGTTCTTCTTTTATCTCTCCTTGTTTTAGAGATTTTTCTTTTTGGATGTGCCATTTTATTTTATATTATGTCTTTTATTTTTTTTAAATTATCCCACCTGGGATCATTTCTCTTTTCTTTATTTGCATATTTGTCTAATAATAATATCATTTCTTTGTTGCATCTGTCATTTTCAGCTCCGCTATGTTCAATTTTTGATGGAATGGATAAAATAATACATTCATAAATTAAATGTGAGACGTTTAAATGACTCTGGTTTGTCTGTATGTATAATATTTCATCAGTATCCTCAACTTCTCTGTCTGTCTTTTCTAATATGACATTAATTGAGTTTTTGATTGGAAGATTTATTGGGCTAGCGCACAAGTCACAATTAAAATTTAAAATATTACCTGTAGTCTCCAGAATTAATTTCATCCTATTTCCGTCTTTATATAAATTACAATTAACTTTAATTATTGATTTTGTAATATCTGACCCGACAAATGATTCAAAGAACTTATCGTCAATATTGAATATATGCTCATGATTACCATCTTTGATACCTGAAACTCTAATGTTATAATTGAGCATTTATTCAACTTTAACTTTCCGCAAATATAGTATTTTTTAACAAATTTAGTTAAAATTGTTAATCTTCCGCCTTTTTTAAATCTAATGAATTTTCCTTTAGTAGTAAATGTGCCTTTCTTTTTTTAAATATTTCACACGCGACAAAAATAGATTCTCTGAAAGATTGTTCATTTGCAATGTTTTTCCCTGCGATATCGTACGCTGTTCCGTGCACTGGCGAGGTTCTTATGATATCTAGTCCAGAAGTATAATTAACTCCATCGAAAAATGATAGTGTTTTAAATGGGGTTAGTCCCTGATCATGATACATAGACAGAATTACGTCAAATTTACTTAAGTTGTTAGGAGTAAAAAAACTGTCGGCAGGATATGGTCCAAAAGCAAGAATGTTATCAAATTCTTTTGATTTTTGTATTGCTGGAATAATAATTTTTTCTTCTTCATCTCCCAGAACCCCATTTTCCCCTGCGTGTGGATTAAGTCCAATAACAGCTATTTTAGGTTTTCTAACTCCAAAATCTTGGACAAGTGTTTTGTTAATGCTTTTTAGTTTTTCAATAATTATCTGCTCTGAGAGTAAGCTAGGTACTTTTGACAATGGAACATGCGATGTAACAAAAGCTATTTTCATGTCTTCGCTAACCATCATCATAACAGCTTTTCCACTAAAGTTTTGCTCAAGATATTCTGTATGACCAATAAATTTTTCATGTGTTTTTTTTATAGATGACTTGTTAATAGGAGCGGTTACAAGAACATCGATATTTTTGTTTTTTAGTGCTTCTTTAGCTTTTTCTAATGAAATAAAGGCAAATCTTCCCGCTTCTAGTGTTGACTCCCCAATTTTTATTTGAACGTCATCTTCCCAACAATTAAGAAGATTTGCTTGTTTATCATTAACCTCATTAAAACTATTGATTATGTTAAAGCTAAAGTTTTTGATTTCGTTTACTTTTTTATGATATGAAGCTGTTTTAGCGGACCCAAAAATTATTGGAGTATAAAAATCTAGTATTCTTTTATCCATGAAGGTTTTATAAATTACCTCCATGCCAATTCCATTTATGTCTCCAACAGAAATACCAACTCTAATTTTTTTTCTATTTGTATACATTTAATATCTATTTTTTATAAAGTTGTAAATTAACCTTACCCCCATGCCAGTTGCTCCCTTCCCTCTATACCCATATTTTGTTTTTGAGTAAACACCAGGCATATCAATATGTATCCAAGGGTATTCAGTAAAATGAGCTAAAAATTTTCCCGCAGTAATTGCTCCCCCAAAAGGTCCCCCTATATTTTTTATGTCAGCAATATCAGATTTAATTAATTCATCATAGTCAGACCAAAAGGGAAGCTCTGCTAATCTTTCGTGTGTTTCATCTCCAGATTTTTTAAGCTCATCATGATCTTTTTTAGAGTCTTTATGCATACTAACCAGCCCAAAATGTCCAATCGCGGCTTTTGCAGCCCCTGTCAGTGTAGCAAAATCAATAACTAATTCTGGATTATAATTTTTAGCGTACGATAATGCGTCTGCAAGTATCATTCTGCCCTCCGCGTCAGTATTTAATACCTCAACAGTTGTTCCATCAAACATAGTTATAACATCACCAGGAGCGTAAGCATTACCGGATGGTCTATTGTCCGTAGCTGGAATTAATGCTATCACATGAACTGGAATTTTATTTGAAGCAATCGCGTTTATTGCCCCAATAATAGTTCCAGCTCCTCCCATATCTATTTTCATTAAGTCCATAGAGTTCGCGGTTGGTTTTAAACTTAGCCCTCCAGTGTCATAAACAATACCTTTACCAACTAATACAATGGGATTACTATTTTTTGCGTTTTTTGGTTTCCACTCTAAAATTGTAAATGTTGGCTCATCAAGACTTCCCTTATTTACGGCTAATAACCCTCCCATTTTCAAACGTTGTATTTTCTTTTTATTAAAAATATCAACGATAATTCCATTTTTTTCTGCAGATTTTTTTGCCTCAAATGCTAGCTCAGAGGCTGTTAGATGAGAAAAGGGTTGATTAATTAAATTTCTTGTAAGGAATACTGCGTTAATTATATTTTGTAGCTCAAGGATTTTATCAGATGGAACATGATTCAAAAAAATCTCTGTTAGGGGGTGTGGATTAGGCTTTGATTTGTGTTGTGTAAATGTATAATTTGACAAAGCAAGTCCTTCTGCAATTAGTAAAATTTCATCAGCTTTTTGATTTAAACATGAAATTACAACTGATTTCTTTTTGTGAAATACTGCTTGAAGTTTGTCTCCTATTAATCTAATATTTTCTTTGATTTGATTTTTGTTTTTTTCCTTGTTTGGAGTTACAATAGATATAATCCTATCAAACTGATTGATAGTTACGATTTCATTGCCATTTTTTAACTTGTTTTTTATATATTTTAATTCTTTTTCAGAAAAATTCATTTCAGATAAACTCTGCCTTTTATTCGTTAATATAATTAGATTGTCGTATTTAGAAAATGACTTTTTCTTTTTTAGTTTGATATTCATATAATTAGTATTTTTGAACACACAAATTTAATTAAATTTATGAATAGTCAAGAGCTCATACAAAGAGCTTTAAACAAAGAGTTTCTAACTCAGGACGAAGGCCAGTACCTTTACGAAAATCTAGCAACAACTGAGTTAATGTTAATAGCAAATGAGCTTCGCCAGAGTTCTGTGCCTGGTGACATTGTTACTTGGCAAATTGATAGAAATGTAAATACTACTAATGTTTGCGTCGCAAATTGTAAATTTTGCAATTTTTTTAGACCTCCAAAACATCCTGAAGTATATATTACTTCTATCGAACAGTATAAGAAAAAAATCGACGAAACTATAAAGTTTGGGGGGGATCAAATATTAATACAAGGAGGGCATCACCCAGAGTTGGGACTAAAATATTACACGAATTTATTTAGAGAATTAAAGACACTTTATCCGAATATAAGACTCCACGCGTTAGGACCTCCCGAAATAGCCCATATTTGCAAAATAGACAATATTACTTACAAAGAAGCACTATCCTCATTAAGAGAGTCTGGAATGGATAGTTTGCCAGGCGCTGGAGCTGAAATTCTTAATGACAGAGTCAGAAGAATAATTAGCACAGGAAAATGCTCGGGAAGAGTTTGGTTAGATATTATGAGAGAAGCTCATAAGTTAAATATAACTACATCTGCTACAATGATGTTTGGACATGTTGAAACAATTGAGGAAAGGTTTGAACACTTAGTTTTAATTAGAGAGGTCCAGTCTGAAAAACCAGTAGAGGCAAAAGGTTTCAACGCTTTTATCCCATGGCCTTATATGGATGACGGAACTTTACTGCAAAGAGTTAAGGGGATCAATAACTCTGTTTCAGACGATGAGTACATAAGAACTTTAGCAATATGTAGGATTATGTTGCCTAACATAAATAATATTCAGGCCTCATGGCTTACAGTTGGAGCAAAAACAGCTCAGATATGTCTACATGGTGGAGCTAACGATATGGGGTCTATTATGTTAGAAGAAAATGTGGTGTCTGTAGCCGGAGCGCCACATAGATTTACTTCTAATGATATACAAGAATGCATAAAAGAAGCTGGTTTTCGACCTAAATTAAGGAATCAGGAGTACGATTACAGAGAATTGCCAGAGTTTTTAGAACAACAAGTGATAGACTATTAGAATGTTTACAGGAATTATTGAGAAAATAGCAAAAGTGATTTCTTTGGAAAAAGAAGGGTCAAATTTACATATAACTTGCTCTTCGTCTTTAGCTAAAGAGTTTAAAATAGACCAGAGCATTTCCCACAATGGAGTATGTTTAACCGTAGTAAATATAAATGATGAAGAATATACGTTAACAGCCGTAAAAGAAACTTTAGAATTAAGCAATTTATCTTCATTGAAGATAGGCGATGAAATAAACATTGAAAGATGTATGCAGATTGGAGGTAGATTAGATGGTCATATAGTTCAGGGTCATGTAGACACTATAGCAAAATGTATAGAAATACTTGATGAGGGTGGATCTTGGAAATTTGTTTTTTCTCATAAGAAATCAGAACATTTTACTGTAGAAAAAGGTTCTATTTGTGTTAATGGTGTTAGTTTAACAGTATGCGAATCCAAGGATAATCGTTTTTCAGTCGCAATTATTCCTTATACTTTTGAGAATACAAATTTTAAAAATTTAAATATAGGAGACGAAGTTAATATTGAATTTGATATTATTGGAAAATATATTAGTAAAATGATGCATAGACTCAGATAATAGACTATGAAGAAAGAAAAACAAAAAAAATACGATACGGCATACTTAAGAATGGCTTTAGAGTGGGCAAAACTTTCTCATTGTAAGAGGAAAAAAGTCGGTGCAATTATAGTGAAAAATAGAATGATTATATCCGATGGATACAATGGAACCCCCTCTGGTTTTGATAATTGTTGTGAAGATGAAAATGGTAAAACACATTGGTATGTTTTACACGCAGAAGCAAATGCAATCTTAAAAACAGCAGGTTCTACTCATGATTGCACAGGAGCGACCTTATATTTAACTATGTCTCCATGTAAGGATTGTAGCAAATTAATACATCAATCAGGTATAAAAAGAGTTGTTTATATAAACGAGTATAAAGATCTAAGTGGAATAGAATTTTTGTTAGAAGCCGGAGTTGAAATTACTAAATTTGATACAAAAGAGTTATATGAATAATAAGAATTATCAACCAATTATTTATTCTTTGATTTTAATATTAGGTATATACCTAGGAAAATTTTTAATTAATGACGTTACAATTTCAAAAAATTCTAAGCTGGAGTCTATTATACATTTAATTGAGAAAAATTATGTTGATGGTTTTGATATATTAGAGCATGAAGATAAAATTTTAACTTCAATAATGAAGCAACTAGATCCTCACTCAGGATATTTACCCAAAAAGGAACAAAGTTATGTTGAGGATGAGATGAGCGGAAGTTTTAGTGGTGTAGGCATAGAGTTTAATATTTTAAAAGATAGTCTAGTAGTAGTAACTCCTATCTCAGGCGGTCCCTCTGAAAAATTAGGAATACTCTCTGGGGATAGAATAGTAGAAGTAGACGGAGAAGATTTTGCCTCTGTTGGTCTAACAAATTCTATGGTAATAGAAAAATTAAGGGGTGAAAAGGGTTCAGAAGTAAATATTAAAATTTATAGAAGAGGTGAAAGTAATTTATTAGAGTATACTATTCAAAGGGGAGATATACCTTTATATAGCGTAGACGCGTCTTATATGATTGATGAGGATATTGGATATTTAAAAGTAAACCGGTTTTCAGCTACTACTAATGAAGAGTTTTTCGACGCAAGTGAAGAACTTTTGTCCTCTGGAATGAAAAAAATGATTTTAGACCTGAGAAGTAATCCCGGAGGATATTTGGGGTCAGCTATCTATATGTGTAATGAGTTTTTGGATAATGGAGAATTAATTGTTTATACCGAGGGAAAATATAGAAAAAGAGAAGAGATTTTCTCTGATTACAATGGAAGATTGAAAAATATAGAGTTAGTCGTATTAATTAACGAGGGTTCTGCGTCTGCCTCTGAAATAGTGTCAGGATGTGTTCAAGATTTAGATAGAGGAATTATAGTGGGAAATAGATCATTTGGAAAAGGATTGGTCCAAGAGGAGATAAAATTAAATGATGGATCCGCTGTTCGAATTACGACTCAAAGATATTTCATCCCGTCTGGAAGAAGCATCCAGAAACCATATGATATGAGTGACAAAGAATACAATACTGAGATGTATACAAGAACAAATCAGAAAGATGAAAATATTCCAGATTCATTGAAATATACTACAAAAAACGGAAGGATAGTATATGGTGGTGGTGGAGTTACACCCGATTCAATAATAAAAATAGACAGCAGCTTAAATTACAGTGTGTTTAACATGCTTCGATCTAAAAACTTGATCACTGAATTTTGTTTAGAAGAACAAAATTCATTTCAAAATATTTCGGATAACAAAGCAATTGATGAAAATATTCTGTTTGATAAATTTGTGCTTTTTTTGAATAGCAAAAACTCAGATTTTGATATCTCCATGGGAGATAAAGAACTATCAGATTTAAAGAATTACATAAAAGCAAGCCTTGTTAGAAACTTATCGGGTAAAGATGCATACTTTGGAGTATTGTCTGAAAAAGATGATTACATACAAAAAGCGATTGAAATCTTAAAATAAATTGTTAAATAAAATTTCATAAATGCCGTATTGAGAAATTATGGAGTTCTATATCATAATTTAAATGTACCATGAAAAAAAAGAGTGATTTCAAATCATAATAGATAGGAAATCACTCGAGTAACTAAACAATTTGAAAAAACAAAGAGTTATTACATAAAATTCTAGTAATAAATTGCTACAGATAAATTAAATTCATCATAAATAACATTATCTCCCAAATTGTCAAAAAATGATCCTGATCCGTATCTAACATCGAATTCAGACCTATCAATTACAATATCAGCTTTTGCTAGTCCGTTTTGAATGTCCGCATTGAAATTGATCTCCTTTTTTATTCCTTTTATTTCGATAACTCCGTTGATTTTATATTTGTTTTTAGATAATTTTGTTGTACTTAAAATTTCCAGATTAGCTGTTGGGAATTTTTTAACTCCAAAAAAGTCATTAGATTTTAAATGTCCTTCTAATTGTTCTTTTTGCTCACCCTCAAGATCTGTACAAATTATTGAAGACATATCCATCACAACATTTCCACCAGTGAGAGTTTCATCTTCAAAATGTAAATGTGCATCTTTGATTTCAATATTACCTTCATGGGATCCAGTAAATTTTTTTCCTGTCCATTTTACAGTACTTTTTGAGGTCTTAACGTCTTTTTTAATACTATTTTTTGAATGACTGTGCACTGATTTATTTGCACTACAACCACACGACTTACAAGCGTAACTACTGAAACTTATCAATGAAAAGGAAATCAATAAGCTCAAAATTTTTAGATTTTTCATAATTTATTATTTTTGTATAATTATTTTTATGCAAAGTTATACAAAAATTAATTAATGAGTATAAAATTTAAAAAATATTGGTTGCTAATTGTTGTCTTGAGTTTTATAATACCCTGGGCAGATCCATTTTTTAATTTAAATTTGTTTGACTATTTAGTACTTACATTAAAAATTTGCGTTCCCTTAATTCTAATTATTGAGCTTTTAACTTTGGTAATAGGAAAAATTCGATTATTGTTAAAAAAAAAGAAATTTAAAAAAAAGACTTAGTTCGTTTCATTAGAGTTTTTTGTGCCTGGCGATATCAAAAAGTATGGAGTAAATATTTTAAACGAATAAATTTTTTGAACAAATCTTCTAAATTTAAACTTTTTTACGTTTGATCATTTTTGTTATTTAGAGCTTGGTTTTTCATACACATAAAACTTTTTAACCTTTCCGTCAACAATCCAGGCGTCATGAATCTGAGAAACTTTAACTTGATTTGAGTCCACGGTTAGAGTTAACTCATGACATGAAGTAACATATTGTTTTAATGTGTCATTTTCTGTTAACTTGTTAGCTATCATGTAGTAAGTGCTCCAGTTTGGGTTATTTTCTGCAAACCACTTGCTAAGGAATTCTATATGGTCTTCAGAATTATTAAATTCTCCACCAGGAGTTAAAATTTTAATATCATCATGATTTAAATTTTTAATTGTCTCTAAATCTTTATTGTTGTGAGCTGTTACATATTTTTCCCAAACCTTAATTGTTGATAAATCTCCTGCATTGAGAGGAACTCTTTCTCCACTTTTGAGAATTTCATATCCAATTTTTGTGTCCTCATTTTTTTGTGGATTTGAAGCACACGAAATGATTAAAACACTAAGAAATACGTACAATAAATTTTTCATAATTATTAATTTTTTTGGTTAAAGTAAATTTTAACAAATATATTAATTTTTCTTAATTGATATTATACCTAATCTGCGTGTGAGAAACCTAAAATAAGATGTAACAGAGACTAATTTTTATTAATTTTGTAATATGATGAGACTTCCATTTACACTATTACTCACTATACCTTTTTTTTGGTCTGGAAGTTATGGTCTCATTGAAACAAAAGATGTTTCTCAATTAGATAGTGTATATTACCAAGAAAACTACACAATAACAGAGAACTGTACAAAAGAGAATTATATGTCAAAAAACAATATCCACCCAGACAATTATCATGAAAATCGCAGAGAATTAAAAACTACATTGTCAAAATCTGATTTTGATTTGTCTTATGATAAATTTGGAATAAGTTGTTCAGAACTACTAGTTAAACACTTATATTGTAATATATGTTTTAATTCAGATGAAAACAGTTTAACCTCATATGATGGGAGAAAATTTAAATTTAAAAAAAACATATCATCTATCGAAATCACAACTAAATGTCTTGGATTGATTTCAAGTATGAAAATGGGTTCTATTGAATACTCAGAATTTTTAAAAAATCAAAAATAATTTTTTTAAGACTTAAAGCAAGATCATTGATTTATTAATTGACAAGTTCAACTTTTTTAATTAATTGTATTTATTAATATTTTTGCTTTAATCTTAATTTGAAATTTTAAACAAATATGATTGAATATTATTTTGACTGTCCTCATTGTTGGCAAAACCAACTAAAAATGATTGACCCCTCTGTAGAGACGCAAAACTTCATTGAAGACTGTGAGGTTTGTTGTAATCCTTTAGTATTTACTCTCACTGTAATAAATAATCGTATAGAATCATTTGTTGTAGTTGCATTAGAACAATAAAGTTATATTGTAATTTATAATTTGAACAATGAAGTTTTCGAAATTAAAACGGTGGTACAAAATCACTTAACAGTCACTGACTGATTCGGTACCCAACTATTTGGATACAGAAGATTCTGATAATAAAGATGTTGAAAGTATTTTATTTTCATTTGACTTAATTATTAGAACTTCAAAA